>Ga0210016_1000437_pt1 | contig 36642 bp, 36 predicted proteins | sample CryGeyCG2014_300_FD_185454 | JGI IMG/M metagenome (GOLD analysis project Ga0210016, IMG submission 185454) | Groundwater microbial communities from aquifer - Crystal Geyser CG02_land_8/20/14_3.00 (SPAdes) (version 2) | ecosystem: Environmental > Aquatic > Deep subsurface > Groundwater | place...
CTGATAGCGGTAGTAATGAAATTGTCATTGGTTACAACGCCATTGGCAATGGTTCTAATTCTGTTACTTTGGGAAATACGAGTATTACTAAGACGATATTGAACGGCAACGTCGGCATCGGGACGACGGGACCCACCTATCAACTTCAATTATCCACCGATTCGGCCGCCAAACCGACCAGCAACACCTGGACCATTGCCTCGGACGCCAGAATTAAAAATGTTGTCAGCAGTTACAATAAAGGCTTAACTGAACTTCTCAAAATTAATCCGATTATTTATACTTACAAAGAAAATAACGCTTTAGGAATAATCGATCCCGGCGAACATGTGGGAATTATTGCCCAGGAAGTGCAAAAGATTTTCCCGGAAGCGATCACGACCGATGATCAAGGTTACCTGCACTTTAACTCCGACGCGCTTTCGTGGGCAAGCATCAACGCCATCAAGGAGCTCAACACCAAGATTGACGACAATGGAGATATTGCAGGAGTGCAAATTGTGACCGATGAATCCACCCCCGAGGAGGCCATTCGGCCACCATCGGGGGTGAAATACCGGCTAACCGATACCGCCGGAGAAATTATCGACCGCATCGGGGCTTTTGCGGAAATAGTAGCGGCGAAAATAAAATCAGGGTTAATTGAGACGGAAAATGCGATTGTGGAGAACACCCTTGTTGCAAAAAATATTGTGGCAGAGAATGTTAGGAGTTATGAGTTAGAAGTTAGGAGGATTTTTGTTGAGGAAAAGATAGTTTCGCCGGTTGTGGAAACGAACGAGATCAAACCTGCCAATCAAGATCTAGTCATTAATCTCAATCCGACCAATCCGACCAATACTACCAATCCGACCAATTCCGAAAACAAAGGCGCCCTGGCCAAATTAATCATCAAAGGCCTTGAAGGTAAAACCGTGACGACGATTGATGCGGCTGGCAACGCATCTTTTTCTGGCCAGGTAATCGCTGATTCCTTGACAATTAATAATGACGCAACAATTTCAGGAAATCTGACGGCTGATTCCTTATCTGTACGGAACGCAAATTTGCGTTCCCTACAAACCAATGAAGCCTCTATTTCAGGAAAATTAATTGCCAAAGAAATTGAGTCAGATAATATTAATGAAATTCAACGCCTTTTGGCCGATATTAAAAATCAACCAATCACCGATACCTCAAATCAGACTAATATATCTGATATAACCGATGTAAGGGCGATTCATGAATCGCCCCTACAAAATATCACCGTCACCGGCCAATCCAATCTTTATAACGTCTCTGTTTCCGGTTCTTTACTGGTTGGCACCACTTTGTTCGATCAAAATTCTATCATCTCCCTCGCTTCCGAATTAAAATTATCAGCACTGTCAACAATTAATCTTTTTGACGGAGCAGTAATAATCGCTAAAGATGGAAAAATAACCACTCGTGGTGAATTGATTGCCGAGGGTGGAATACGGACGGATGAAATTAAAGGATTAACTGATACTAGTTCTGTTGCGATTAATAATTTAACGACTAACAGTTTAGCAATTTCTGACAAATATCTTGAGGCAACAACTAGCGCCGCCATCATCGCTGCGGCTGATAATTTTAAGGAAAACGGCCTTTTTGCTCCGGCCATTGAGACGGCCAGCGCTTCGGCCGGAATAGGAATACTACCGGAAAACAGCCAGGAGGTGTTGATTTATAACTCCCTTATCACTCCCGATTCTCTTATCTATCTCACCCCTATTTCTCCTATCTCCCCCATTACCTTATCCGTCGGCGAAAAATCAATCGGAGAGAAATCTTATTTTAAGGTTATTATAAGTACGCCATCGACTATACCAATCAAGTTTAACTGGCTTATAATCAATTAATATGAAACAATACAATCAAGAGTATAAAGCAGGTTATGAATATTTGTTAGCGTATAAAATCACTGTCCCTATATATGATTACACGGTAGAGTTTTGTAAACGCTGGATTGATTACAAATCACGCACAAAAGATCAGATGGAGCAAGCGGCAAGAAGCGGTATGCAAAATATTAGTGAAGGTAATCAACTACAAGGATTAAAAGGGTACATTAAATTAAGCGGCGTCGCCCGCGGATCACTTGAGGAACTCCTTAAGGATTATTATGCTTATGCTCGTCAGCACTCTCTAGCCATCTGGCCTAAGGAGAAATGTATAAGGGAAATAGGGGAAATAAGGGAGATATGGGAGATAATCCGTGAAAACCCAAGTCTCCCCGATTCCCCTTCTTTCCCTTCTCTCCCTTCTTCCCCAGAAAAAGCGGTTAACTTAATGATTACCCTTATCAAACAAGCTAACTACCTTATTGATAAGCTAATTATTTCTTTAAAAGAAAAACATATGCGCGAGGGCGGATTAACAGAAGAATTATATAAAAAACGGGCTGAGTATAGAAAAAGTCATTAATGTATAATTAAAATCAGGACTTACGCAATTGTCATTTCGACCGAGCGTAGCGAGTGGAGAAATCTTTAAATAATAAGATTCCTCGACTTCGCTCGGAATGACAACATAAAACTAAATTAAGTGCGTAAGTTCTGTTAAAATATTATTATGAAAAAAGCCTTTACCCTCATGGAGCTTCTCATCGTCATTGCTATTATTGCCCTTTTAGTCATTGCGGTTCTTGCCCTTCTTAATCCTCTAAAACAAATACAAAAATCCTGGGACGGGAAAAGAAAACATGAGTTAGCCCAATTGAATAAAGTCCTTGAAGACTGGTACAACGATAAACAATGCTACCCTACACCATCGGAGATCTGCTATGACGGGCCAAACAGTCCCTGCCATATCTGCGGTTCAAAATCATCCTCGCCTAATTTTTCTCCTTATCTCCCCCAACTTCCCTGCGATCCTCAGTCCACAACTAAACAATATCTCTATCAAGTTGATAATAATACCTGTCCTTCCTGGTATCGTATCTATACCACTTTATCAAATACAGCTGATCCGGTGATTGTTTCGGTCGGCTGCCAATTCGGTTGCGGACCTGCACCTGATTTTAGTTACAACTATGGTGTCTCCAGTCCAAATATCGGTCTTGAGGGTTCATTGACCGCCTGTCTTACTTCGGGAAGCTGTGGGGATTATTGCTCTTCAATAGGTAAATCTTGTTCGTCAGGAACGGTTTTTGAATCTTATTCCGATACCAATTGCCAAGATTATTTAGGATTTTGCAACGGCCCGTTTTGCTGCAGTCAAAATCCTATTGATGTTCAGGTTAAGTCATATAAATGTTTTTGCCAGTAAAAAATCCCTTGACAAAACGCCCGCCACCTGTCATCTTGAGGGAGTAAAACGACCGAAGGATCTCAAACGAGTTGAGAGATTCCTCGCGGAGTTTACCCTGAGCGAAGTCGAAGGACTCGGAATGACAAAGGGGCGGAAATTATAAATTTTAAGATTAATAGACTTATGGAAAAATATTTTCAGAAATTATTAATAGCAATGACTTATATTTTATTATTTCTTTTCCCTTTATTTTTTCTTCCTATAACCCAGGAATTTTTTATTACCAATAAATTTTATTTATTGGGTTTTGGAGTTTTACTCCTGATTCTTGTTTCCGGTCTCCAGCTTTTGGTTTCCAGGAAGATATCCTGGCAAAAACACCCTTTTGACAGTTTGGTTCTGTTGTTTATAACCACAGTTGCTCTATCAACTTTATTTTCCTCTCCTAATAAAATCCAGGCCCTGTTAAATCCCAGTTTTGGATTGGTGTCATTGGTATCCTTAACGACTCTGTATTTTTACCTATCTCGTGTAGGGACAATTCATGAATTGTCCCTACGGGTTTTATCTGTGTCGTCTATATTATTGTCAATCTTAACTATTGCCTTTTTCTTTCAGCCATTTAAAAATACCAATTTACCAACCAGTCTTCAGTTTTTGAAAAATTCCAGTTTTACGCCTCTAGGCAACCAGCTTGATCTGACGATTTTCCTGGGTTTTTTTGTTGTCCTGGGAATTGCCAATGTCATGGTTCGTCCAGCTCACCATGACACTAAAACTGTCATTTTAAACTTTTCATTCTTAACTTTTAATTTGCTCGCTCTCTTTCTCACTGTTTACTCTCTTTTAAAACCTAGTACGGGCTTGATTAATCAAGCCCCTACATTAATTCTTCCTCCTTTCCGCCTTTCCTGGTATGCGGCCGTTGAGACCTTAAAAAGACCATTGACCGCTCTTTTTGGCGTCGGAGTTGATAACTTCTCTTCGATGTTCACCGCGGTCAAGGACTTTACTTATAATCAATCTCCATTGTGGCAGGTCAACTCATTTTCTGTCAGTCGTTCCACCCTTTTGCACATAATGACGGAAACCGGAATATTCGGCTTATTTGCTTTTGCCCTTTTGATTTTTAATGTAATTAAACAATTATTACGGGTTGGTCACGCCCAATTAATGGGGGTCGGTCACGCCCAATTAATGGGGGTCGGTCACGCCCGACCCCTACTACAGATTATTTGTTTATTTCTTTATTTAATTATTTGTTTATTAATCTTCCCTTCTTCTTTAATCGTCTGGTTTTTATTCTTTGTGATATTATCTGTCATTGCGAGCGAGGCGAAGCAATCCCTGCCTGCCGGCAGGCAAGGTCAAAAAGAGATCGCCACGTCCGGACTAAACGTCGGGACTCGCGATGATAGTTCATTTGATCTTACTGATTTTCCTCCTCTTTATTTAGGAATTGCTGTGATTATTTTTGGAGCGATTGGTGTTTCTGGCTACTTTTTGGGCCGAGCCTATGCTTCTGAATACTATTTTAAAAAATCATTAGATGGCGTCGTTGCCAATAACGTCAAACAGGTCTATGACTCTCAGAGACAGGCGATTATTTTCAATCCCTATATTGAAAGATTTCGCGGCAACTTTGCCCAAACCAATCTTTTAATTGCCAATAATTTGGCTCAAAAAGACCCAAAAAATATTAGCGAACAGGATCGCCAGACGATTACTCAGGCAATCCAAGCCGCCATTGCCGAAGGAAAAGCAGTTGTTTCTTTAAATCCACAAAAGGCTGACGGCTGGCAAAATCTCGCCTCAATCTATATGAATGTCATCAATGCCGCCGAAGGGGCTGATGTCTGGACCATCTCTGCTTATCAGCGGGCGATCCTTTCTGATCCCCAAAACCCAATCTATCGAGTCGGCCTGGGCGGAGTTTACTATTCTTTGAAAAAATATGATGACGCCCTGAAATTTTTTGAAACTGCAGTTTCTTTAAAACCCGACTGGCCCAATGCCTCCTACAACTATGCCTGGGCCAACTTTCAGATAAAAAACTATCCTCAAGCTGTCAACGCGATGCAAAATACTTTGAGTCTGCTTAATCCAAAACTAAATAAAGTTGATTATGAAAAAGTGCAAAAAGAACTTGAAGAGTTCAAGAAACTGCTCCCTAAGGAAGAAAAAGAAGCGACTCAAGAAGGAGAAATAAAACCAGGAACGCTTAATTTACCAACACCGCCGGAAACTAAAGTGGAGCCGAAGATTGAACTGCCAAAAGAGGCATCGCCGGAAGCTAAATAATCTCAAATCTTAAAGATCAAAGTGTAAAACCAAGTGTAAAGTTTAAAGTTTTTAGTTTTTAACTCGTCTTTGATATTTGATCTTTGCACTTTGAACTTATTTCAGGAAGTTCAGAGGATTTAGCAGCTGTCCTCCCGAGCGGATTTCAAAATGTAAGTGAGTTCCTGTCGATCTTCCAGTTGATCCCATCACGCCTATTTGTTGACCTTGTGATACAGACGCGCCGGCGTCAGGAATATAGGATGACAGATGAGCATAAAGAGTTTGATAACCATTGCCGTGGTCGATAATCAGCGAGCAACCATAACCGTAGCCGACGCAGCCGGCATAGGTGACTGTTCCACTGTCAGCGGCAATGACCGCCGGAGCTGACGGATTAGCTATATCAATCGCCATATGGTACCAGACAGGGTATTGGGTAATTACTCCAGATGTTGGCCAGATAAAGTTTGAGCTTCCCCGCACTCCTGCTTGAATTTGAGCAATAAACTGCGGTGAAACAGCTGCCGGTCGAATCACTCCGTCCGGCACATAAAGAATCTGTCCGGCGGTGAGGGCAAAAGTGTCAGGGTCGGCAAAATCATTCCAGATATAGTTGACAATGTTCTGGGCGGTAACGCCGTATTTTTTTGCTATTGAATAAACGGTTTCTCCAGAAGCTACCTTATGAACCACTCCGGTAATCGGCGGGATCTTCAGGATTTGACCTGGTTTGATAACGTCGCCTTTTAAATTATTAGCCCATTTAATCGTGTCCACCGAAACATCAAATCTTTTGGCAATCGTCTCTAAACTATCACCGCCTTTGACCAAATAGTCCTCTATTTCCGACCTCGGCTTGACCGAAACAACTGTCGAAAGACTGCCTTCGTAAGGATTATAGGAGACGATTGAGGCTTGATAACTGCTGGTTTCTTGAGGGATGTTAATAAACGGTGAGTTCTCGGCAATAATTGGACCGCCTATAAGAACGGCTGCAACAATCACTAAAAAAGAACTGTTTAAAAATGAGGAGGAATATTTGCCTCTTTTGACAATGAGAAAGGCGACGATGATATCTTTAATCGCTTCAAAGCTACGCCCAGCTGTCGTCAATCTCGAAACCAGATACTCTTTTAAAAAAGAAAAAAATCCTCTCAAGTCTTGCATACTTCAGGTTATTATTATAGCAGAAAGCGTAAATACCCATTTTTGAATGATTAGGGAGGCACCCCGCCGAAGGCGGAGGGGGGTTGCCCTTTTAATGAGAAAATGTGGTATTAAGCTTTTTTCATACCATCGCCGAAGTGATTCTCTCGATTGCGACTTCAAAAGCCGCTTGCTTTAAGGGCATCTTTTTTGCTACCGACTTGTTCCAAATCGCCTCAAATGCTCTGATAATCATCTCCTCGAGTTTCAAATTGACTTTTTTCTCGCTCCACCAATACCCGGCCTTTCCCTGAACCCATTCCAGGTAGGAAACGGTAACGCCTCCAGAATTAGCCAAAACGTCAGGAACGATAATAACTCCCTGCCTGCCGGCAGGCAGGCTTTTTTTAGACAGATATTCATAAGCTTCTTCAGTAATCGGACCATTGGCCATCTCAACAATAATCTTGGCTTTGATATTCTTCATGTTTTTTTCATTAATGACATTCTCTAGGGCGGCCGGGACCAATATATCAACTGGTAGCTCCAAAAGTTCATCATTGGTTATTGTTTTTCCTGACTTTAAATCGCAGACTGAACCGCGGCAGTAACAACCAGCCACCGATCCTTTTTCCTTTTTACATTTCATCGTTGTCTCTGGCGTCAGACCATCCTTAATATAAACACCGCCGCGCGAATCAGAAACGGCAACAATTTTAAACCCGGCCTCATGAGCCAGTTTAGCAAAATAGTAACCGACGTTGCCAAATCCTTGAACGGCGATCGAGAGATCTTGAAAAGACGAAGATACCTGTTTTGAGTCAATCGCCTGGGTCCCTTTAGGGTGAGGCGGACGAGAAACACGGTGTCGAGTCTTTTCTAATAAGGCTTGCAAAACAAACAACCCTCCCCGACCCGTCGCCTCAGTCCGACCTAAACTCCCACCCATCGAAACCGGCTTTCCAGTAAAAGTGGCTGGAGATTTATAACCCTTGATTTTTTGATATTCATCAAGCATCCAGGCCATAATCTGCGGAGTCGTATTAACATCGGGAGCCGGCACATCAAGATCAACCCCAATGACAGGGGCGATTTTTACTGCAAATGCCCTGGACAGCCTTTCTAACTCGGTTTTTGATAATGTTTTTGGGTCAACGGCAATGCCGCCTTTACTGCCGCCATAAGGCAGACCGGCAACGCTACATTTAATTGACATTAAAGTTGCCAATGCCTGAACTTCTTCACGGACGGTATCTTTGTGAAATCTGATGCCGCCTTTATAAGGCCCGAGGGCGCTATTATGCTGAATTCTCCAACCCTTTAAAACCTTCTTTTTGCCATTATCCATCGTGATGGCTAAGGCAAATTCATGAGCAAATTCCGGCTCAATGAGACGTTTAATCGTCTCTTCATCCAACTTCATTTTTTCGGCGGTTTTTCGAATCAAAGCTTGGGCCGACTCAAGCATCTTCTTGCCTGGATTATCCATAGTCTATAATTGGAAAATGGAAGATTGGTTTAGATGCGAGTTAGGAAGTTAGAAGAAAGAATATTGAATTTTTAATTCTATCTTCTACTTTCCATTATCTTAACCCGCTTCCATTCCTATCTTCTAACTTCTAATTTCTAACCATTTTTCAACTTCCAAAGCCGCTGCCACTCCCATCCCAACTGCCGTTGCCGCCTGACGGTATATATGATCCACACAATCTCCAGCGGCAAAGATTCCCGGCACAGAAATCATTGATTTATTAACAATAATATAACCTTTTTTATCGAGTTCTATCTGCCCCTTAAAGAGATCAGTATTAGGTTTATACCCTATGGCAATAAATACCCCATCAAGATTTAAGATTTTTTTGTCATTCCGAGCGTTAGTCGAGGAATCTTTTAAGGAAGATCCCTCCACTTCGGTCGGGATGACAGCTATCTTTAACCCCTCAACTCTTTCTTTTCCCAATATCTCCTCGACGGCCGCATTCCAGATAATTTCTATCTTTTTATTGGAAAAAACCCGATCCTGCATGATCTTTGAGCCGCGAAACTCCTGCCGTCGATGAATAATATATACTTTTTTAGCGAACTTTGTCAAGGTCAAAGCTTCTTCCAGTGCTGTATCTCCTCCCCCAACCACCCCAACCACCCTATCCCTAAAGAAAAAACCGTCGCAGGTCGCACAAGCAGAAACTCCTTTACCTCGAAGTCGCTGTTCTGATTCTAAACCAAGCCAAATGGCCTTAGCGCCTGTAGCAATAATTACGGATTTTGAGAAAAGAAGTGAAGACACCTGTTTTTGAGTCAATGACTTGGGGGACCCCCCTTTAGGGGGTGAAGTCGACGAAAAAACACGGTGTCGAGCTTCATTATTTGGGAGATAAATCTTAAACGGTCTTTTCGAAAAATCCACCTTTATAACATTTTCATCGATGAATCTGACGCCAAACTTTAGAGCGTGTTTGCGCATTTTGTCAATCAATTCCTGACCCATTATCGACTCAAAACCAGGGTAGTTTTCGACTTCTGACGTCAAAATCAACTGGCCGCCAGGAGGCGACCCGGCAATCACCAAAGGCTTGAGACCGGCCCGAGCGTTATAAATTGAAGCTGCCAATCCAGCCGGTCCTCCGCCGATTATTATTACGTTTTCCATACTATAAATTAATCGCCCTCTCCACCATCTGTCCAATTTTACGAGCGTCACTATCCGGAATCAAGCGGCAAATGTCGGAAACAACTATCTCTTTTGACAAGCCATCAATGGCGCGTTTAGCGGCTGATATCTGTTGAAGGACGTCAGAACAGTCTCTTTTACTGTCAATCATCTTCTCTATCCCCCGCAGCTGACCAATAATCCGATTAATTCTTTGTTTTGTGTCTCCCATACTCGCTAGTAGTATAGAGTATATGGAAATAAATGTCAAATGACAAATAACAAATCTACAATTGAATTTTGTCATTTGTCATTTGAGAAGATAGAGTAAAACGAAGAATATAATCTTATAGTAACCCTATAATCTATATCGAACTATACTTAAAGTATATCACTTACGCTCCCTTGCTTAAAGACTCCAAGAACTCTTTGTTGTCTTTTGTCTTCAACAGTTTTTCAATCAATAGCGTCAGTCTTTCCTCACCGTGCAACAGGCTCAACATGCGACGAAGCGTACTAACTTTATTTAAAGTCTCCTTATCAAACAAAAGTTCTTCGTGCCTGGTACCTGATTTTTCCACATCCATAGCCGGATAGATTCTTTTGTCAGCTAATGAGCGGTCAAGATGGATCTCTAGATTACCAGTTCCTTTTAGCTCTTCATAGATCAGATCATCCATCCGCGACTCTGTTCCAACCAAGGCTGTACCAATAATCGTCAAACTGCCGCCTTCTTCGCAGTTTCTGGCGGCTCCCAAAAATTTCTTGGCCGGATATAGAGCCGATGGATCAAAACCTCCGGACAAGCTCCTGCCTGTTCCTGAAACAGAAAGATTAAATGCCCGCGCTAACCTCGTTACCGAGTCAAGAAGAATGATGACGTCGCAGCCGACTTCAACCAGCCTTCTTGTCCGATCAAGCGCCAAATTGGCGACCTTTATCTGCTGGCGGGCTGATTCGTCAAAATTTGAAGCCGCCACCTCACCTTTGATAAATCTTTTTATCTCGGTGACTTCCTCTGGTCTTTCTCCAATTAAAATCGCCATCAGATAGACATCTGGATAGTTGGTACCAATGGCTTCGGCGATTTCTTTCAAAAAAGTCGTCTTGCCGGCTTTCGGCTGAGAAACAATAAGAGCTCTCTGACCAAAACCAATCGGCGCCACCAGATCAATAATCCTTGTTGATAAAACATCTTTTTTTGTCTCCAGTTTTATCTGTTTATTGGGGTGAAGCGAAGTCAGTTGGTCAAAAGTCTTTCTTCTGGCGCTTTCTTCCTCGGTCAACGTTTTACCGTTGATTTTTTTAATAAGAAGAAGGGAGTGAAATCTTTCGCCTTCTTTTGGCGGTCTGGCTAAACCTTCTACTTCATCGCCGCGGCGCAGCCAAAAACGCCTGATCTGGGATGTGGAAACATAGATATCTTTATCCGGAGATAAAACATAGTCTTTTCTCAAGAAACCATAGCCGCCATAGGTAATATCTAAAATCCCTTTAGCCTGATAGCTTATTTTTAAATCCTCCTTCAATCTTTCTTCTAGAGGAACTTGAGCTCGAATGATTGGCCTACTTTCAACAGGCATGATCGGTTTTTCCTCGACTTTATCTATTAACTTTGAAACATCAATCGGTTGATCATCCTTGTCCGACGAAGCTTTAGCGAAGTCGGAAACCTTCTTTTCGCTCTTTTTTGACAATACCATAAAAATAATTAATTATTAATAAGAAATAATCGATTTATTGATTCCGGAAAGTGATATCCATGAAGTAATAGAGGATCCTCCGGGTTGGGGTTGGTTTTGACTTTTTCCCGGCAGTAAAATAGGGTTGATGCCTCCCGTCCAGACAAAGTCGGGGCAGGAAAGTCGTTTTATTGCCTGATGAAACCATCGGGTTTACCCAAGTTTAAAATTGCGTAGAGAAAAAGTTTTCAATCTGCTCCCCATTAGGAGGATCTGAAACTTAGTATATCGACTATAAACTTATTTGTCAAGCGGTCAGTTATATTAATCTCAGGACTTACGCACTTAATTCTGGTTTAGATTGTCATCCCGACCGAAGTGGAGGGATCTTTTGTAAGATTCCTCGACTCCGCTTCGCTTCGCTCGGAATGACAGCGAGGTGCGTAACTTCTGTTTATCTGTTATACTTTTTCCATGAAAAAGGCTCCCTATGTTTTTTTGCTTTTATTAACTGTTGTTCTTGTTTTTCTCATCGGCTTTCGCTCCGGACAAAAGACGGAGAAAATAAATAAAACCATCGATTATCTCTTGTCAATCACCCCATCTCCTTCATATTCCCCAACTCCCTCAGTTTCTTATAAAGAATACAAAAGCCGCAAATGGGGCCTAAAGTTTACCTTTCCTTCCAACCTCAAACTCAAAGAATCCACTAACACTGCGGAGATTTTGTTTGAGATGAAAAAGTAATTAGTTAATATCTTTTATAACTTTAGTAGTACCCCATCCCCAATAATCTATCTGCTCATATTTTCTGACACATCCCAAACATGCTACTCCGGCATATCTCCAATAAGCAGGGCAGAAATCGTTAATACAACCAGTTTTAGCTTTTTCTGCTTTAGCGTTATATTCAGTTCTTATATATGATGGTAGGGAAGAGTTTAATGATGCCACTGGTGTGCTATCTGTTGTAATAATAGGTGGTTTGTCCATTTGTGCTAGAATTTCTTCCCTTTTCGCTTTGCTAGGTAGCGTCAGTCGAGCTTACGTTTGAATCCTCTTTAATTTAACATCATTATGCAAATCACCAAATATATATCCCCCTAGATCTATGCTCCGAAGAACCCAGTTACCAATCGCATTAATAATTGGACACTCTGCTTTTCCCATAACCAGTTAAAATATACTATAAAAATTGTAAAAGTCAATACTATAAGATTAAAACAAGAAAAATGATATACTTGTAATTAGAAAGTGGTTGCTAGAAAATCGAAGATGGTTATAGAATTACCAATTTCCAACAACTAATTTCTAATCTTAAATGAAACGCCTTAATATCGCCTACTTCGGCTCGCCGGACTTTTCTGCTGATTTTTTGGAAAAGTTAATAATAGATACTTCGATTAAACGTTTAATCGAAGTGAAACTAGTTGTTACCCAACCCGATCAAAAAGTCGGCCGAAAGCAAATCCTTACGCCAACTCTTGTTAAAAAGGTTGCTTTAAACTTTGAAAATTTAAAAATTGAAAATTCATTGAAAATTGAAAATTTAAAATTGAAAATTAAAGAACTCGATTTAGTACTACTTTATGCCTTCGGCGCCATCATTCCCAAGGAACTTCTCGATCTTCCCAAACTCGGCTTCTGGTGCATCCATCCTTCTATTCTTCCCAAATATCGCGGCACGTCTCCTATGGCAACGGCTTTAATAAATGGTGACAAAACCACCGGCGTGACAATTATAAAAATGGATGAAAAAATCGACCATGGACCGATCATCGCTCAAGAAGAATATAAAATCTTACCGACTGACAAAAGACCTGATTTAGAAACAAAACTTACAGATTTGGCGTTTGAGATGTTTAAGAAAACAATCAATGTCATTGCGAGCGGAGCGAAGCAATCCCTGCCTGCTGGCAGGCAAGGTCAAAAAAAGATCGCTTCGTCGTCTTCGACTCCTCGCGATGACATATTGGCGGCATTAACCCCTCAACAACATGAATTAGCTTCTTACACTAAAAAGTTAACCAAACAGGATGGATTTATTGAATTCCAAAAATTAAAGTTCTCGACAGGCTCGAACTATAAAGGACATTACTCTTCGAGCGAAGTCGAGAAGCTTTTTAATCTTTTCCGAGGGCTTTACCCCTGGCCTGGCCTCTGGACGATATTGCCAAACGGCAAACGGTTGAAAATCACTGACATGGAATTGGCACGGAACAGGCATGCCTGTTCCCTACAAATCAAACGCGTACAATTGGAAGGTAAAAAAGAAGTTGATTTTGAGACTTTTAAAAAGGCGTATAAAATTTTTTAGATTTTAAACAAACTCCCCACCAAATACCCGACCATGGCCGAAGCCATGCCGATGACTGCCATTTCCAGTCCTTGTTTAAGGAGCTGGCGGCCGATGGTTTGTTTGGCTTTGTAGTAGCCGACAAAAAATAAAGTCAAAGCGGAGATAACTAAAGAAACGACTATTGCCTGTTTAACCGGTAAAAAGAAAAAAGCGGTAAGAGGAATAAACGAACCAATAAGAGCGGATGCGCCGACTATTAAGGCCGCCGGCAGGGCTTGTTTGCGATCAACCGGCTGGAGTTTCAACTCCTGCTCCATCATTACTTTCAGCCAGATTTTGTCATCGGACGTAATCCTTGTAATAATTTCATCAAGGACTTTTCCTTTAAATCCGTAATTCTCATACAAAGCTCTAATTTCTTCTTTTTCTCCTGCGGGCACATGTTCTATCTCCCATCTTTCCCGCTCCAACTCCGACTGATAATAGTCGGCTTCGGCAAGGCGCGAAGTATAGGCAACCGCTGCCATCGAAATACTTTCGGCAAAAGTAGCTGCCAGTCCGGCGACGATAACAATTTTTGAAGAAACCGTCGCTGCCGCTACACCTAAGATAACACCCAGAACATTTACGATTCCATCCTGTCCGCCTAAAATAATTTCCGGCAGATTAAAAGAGGTCAGATGGGCTTCGTGATGGTGAATCGATCGGTGAATCACCGAAGCGGTATGGCTTTTTTTTATTTCTTCAATATCTTTTTTTAAAAAACCTTCTCTCGCCTGATCAACTCTTGACATAAAGAAAAATTTGTCACCCTGAGCTTGACGAAGGGTGACTTTTATAATTACTCGTCATGGTTCGTCAAGCTCACCGTGACATCTTTATTACAATAAATTATTTCCGATCGCTTCTCTAATTCTATCAAACAATCTTTCCATTACGTATAAATTATGATAGGTCGCTAAAGTATATCCTAAAATTTCTCTCTGCTTAAATAAATGGTGTAAATAGGACTTGGTAAAATTTTTACAGATATAACAGTTACAATCTTTATCAACTGGTTCAAGATTATTTTTGTAAATATTTTTAGTAATATCCGTTTGACCTGAAAGCGAAGATTTTTGTTTTTGAGACAATCGCCTAGGGACCCCTGCCTGCCGGCAGGCAGGCCTTTGGGGTGAGACGGTCGAAAAAATAGAAATCTTCGCTTTATAAATTTGGCCCATCCTAGCAAGACGTGTTGGTTCAACGCAATCGAATGTATCTATTCCAAACTTTACCAAATCAATAATATCATCGATCTGCCCTACTCCCAACAAATGCACTGGCCGGTCTTTGGGCAAATAATTGTTTATCCATTTCACCTGTTCTCGCATTTTTTCTTTTGACTCCCCAACCGACACTCCTCCAATCGCCACCCCCGGAGTGTCTTGAGAAACAACAAACTCAGCTGATTTTTTACGTAAATCTTTAAAAGTGGCGCCTTGAATAACTCCATACAAATATTGTCTAGAAGGAAGCGAGGATACCAAATTTTTTGCGGTTTGTTGTTTTCCGTCAAAAAATTTCGGTATCGAGCTTTCTTTACATTTAATACATCGAAGTAACCACTCATGCGTTCTCTTCATCGCCTTTTCCGCATACTCATGACTCGCCGGATAATAAGTACATTCGTCAAAAGCAATATTAATATCGGCACCGATTTTTTTCTGATATTCCATTGACTTCTCCGGCGTAAACTCAATTATTTTTCCGTCAAAAGTCGACCGGAACTTCACTCCATCTTCGGAAATTTTTACTAATAATGGTTGTTCTTCCCCACGAATATCGGCGACTTTTTTGTCATCGCGAGGAGGAGACGAAGTCGACGACGAAGTGATCTCTTTTTGACCTTGCCTGCCGGCAGGCAGGGATTGCTTCGTCACTATCGTTCCTCGCAATGACAGTTTTTCTCTTTGGCTTCTTGCCAAAGAGAATACTTGAAATCCTCCTGAGTCGCTCATCAACGGTATATTCAACCCTGTATACTTATGAATCCCTCCAGCTTTTTCAATAATATCTACCCCTGGATGCGTCACTAAATGATAGGTATTAACAAAGCTCACTTGAATACCAATATCTTCTATAAATTGTGGGGGTAAAGATTTTATTGTCCCTTTAGTTGCTGCTGGCATAAACGCCGGCGTCTTTATCACGCCATGATCCGTCTTTATCTCCCCAATTCTAGCTCCAGATTTTTTTGATTTATAAAAAACTTTAAAAAAACCGCTCATAAAATTATCATCGCATCCCCAAACGAATAAAAACGGAAATTGTTTTTAATAGCGATATTATACAGTTCTACTAAACTTTTTTTTGCTCCTTTATACTGTAAAAACGCTTCAACTAACATCATAAGCGATGACTTAGGTAGGTGGAAATTGGTAATCAAAATATCAACTATCTTGAAATCGTAGGGAGAGAAGATAAAAAGATCTGTTTTACCAGTTATAGTTCGAGTCTGTCGAGAACTATTCTTCTCGACTTCGCTCGAAGAATAATTTGTTAACGTTTCTAACGTTCGAGTTACTGTCGTCCCTACAGCGACCAGTTTTTTCCCTTCTGATTTTAATGTTTTAAAACATTGTAATGAATTACTATCAACCTCAAAATATTCCTCGTGGAGTTTTTTCGTCTTTAAATTGTCATCGGTAAGCGGAGCAAATGTTCCGAGACCAACGTGAAGAGTAATAAAATATTTATTTATTCCTTTTTTTTCTAGCTTATCAAAAACCCTATCAGTAAAATGCAAAGACGCTGTCGGAGCTGCTGACGATCCTTCTTTTTTAGCAAAAATCGTCTGATATTTTTCCATTAACTCATCTCGGTTAAGCGGAGTCTTCTTTAAATAAAGAGGGACCGGCATAGTTCCGTATTTTTTTAATAAAGCAAACAATTTTCCCCGGGAAAAGTTGAATTTCAAATCAAAAATATGCTCTTTCTGGCTCAGGATTTCAACAAAATTTTTATCATCAAAGAATAATTTTCCACCAACGTTAATTTTTCGATCAACCATTGCTAATATTGTCATTCGTTTAGATCCCTCCACTTTGGTCGGGATGACGCTCTTGTCATGGTGAGCTTGACGAACCATGACAGAGGGTGTATTAACTAAAAATAAAACAATTACTTTTCCGCCGCTTTCCTTTTTCATCTCAACTCTCGCCGGAAGAACTTTGGTATTGTTTAAAACTAAAAAAGAATTTTTCGGCAGGTATTTATCAAGATTATAAAAACGGTCAAAAAAAATCTCGTCGGTTTTCGTGTTATAGACAAAAAGCTTTGAAGAATCACGCGGATTAGCCGGACTTAAAGCCAGATTTTTCTTCGGCAAAAAATAATCGTAAGCATTTAAATCCATCTTAGGTTGTTTCTCTTGATCGCGAAGGATGCGGATTTGAGTTTATGTCACGCGTGGCTGCCAAATATATAATCTACGACCAAGCCTAATAGCTTGATGCATAAACGAAAAGACGCATCCGAGCGAAAACATTATTTATAGTAGCTTTTAATCTGAAACAAAATATACAAAGAAATTCCGGTTCCGATGATAAGCCCTCTTAGATTAAAACTAATTAAGCTCTCCACTCCTCCCAAAAGCGCTGCATAATACATCAGCCTCCAAGAAGAAACGGCTCTTTTGAAAAGACCAGGAATAGCAATAGCTTCTATTACTAAAACAACCGCACTAAAAATCATGCCAATCCCAAAATTAACACCAGCCTTCATCCCTCCTAAAAAAGCAAAAGGGGCGACGAGCGTCCCTAAACCGAAAGTAAAAAGAATCGCCGGCAGAGCTAAAATCAAAAGAATCAAAGTAATCCAAGGACCGTACTTGACAATTACTTCCTTGGCGCCTGCTGGCAGCTGAAATGGCGCTTTGTCAACTAAATAAGTCTCAAGCGTATTCTCGAGTTTTCCCATCATTGATTTAAAATCAGTTCCTTTTGTATCTGATTTTGCCATAAATAATTATACTGACTGGTATTAAAAATACAACTATTTAATAAATTCAACAAATTTATAAGAGTATTTTTTATCCTGGTGTTTTTCTTCTTTTACCATTTTGAATTCTGAATAATCAGGAAAGAAAACATCGGCTTCTGGATAATCTTTATCAACTAAGGTTAAATAAAGTTTATCAGTATATTTTATTGCCAAACTGTATATCTGAGCGCCGCCGATGATAAAGATTTCTTTATGAAATTCTTTTGCTTTATTAATGGCTTCTTCTATGGATGAACATATTATGGTTCGAGCCTGTCGAGAACCATTCTTCTCGACTTCGCTCGAAGAATAATTAACGTCTCGAGTTATAACAATATTTATTCTGTTGGGAAGCGGACGATATTTTTTATCCAATGATTCATAGGTCTTTCTTCCCATAATAACCACCTGTCCTTCGGTAATCTTCTTAAATCTTTTGAAGTCCTCGGGAATGTGCCAAAGAAGTTTATTATCTTTTCCCAACTCCCGATTTTTGCCAATAGCGGCAATGATATTTATCATAAAAGGATAGTCTTTATTTAATTTTAAAAATGTTTTTCCCTTTTCCATAATACCCGCCGGTGACGCTAAGAGATGCCTTAATCGGCGGATGCGACTGATAATTTTCCAAGACGACATACTCTGGTTTAAAACCATCAATGGTTTTAAAGTCATGATTAAAACTAACTTTTGGAAAAGGCAGCGGTTTTCTTTTTAATTGTTCTTTTACTTGTTCTATGTGTATTTCATAAATATGAACATCACCAAAAGTATGAATAAATTCGCCTGGTTTATAACCGGTTACTTTTGCAATGATTAGCGCTAACAAAGCATAACTGGCAATATTAAAGGGTACACCCAAAAATATATCAGCACTGCGCTGATAAAGTTGGAGAGAAAGCCTTCCATCATTAACATTTAACTGATACATATTGTGACAGATGGGAAAATGAGAAGTGTCTTTATAAGCGGCCATCGTGTAAAGATATTCTGGATTCCAAGAAGTGACGATGGCATTATGGCAGGCCGGATCCTGAATAACTTCCTTTATCGCCCAACTTAATTGATCTATAGTACGGGTAGGCTTGCCCACCGTAGCTTTAGCGGAGGTGGGCCATCGCCTCCATAGCTCACCGTAAATCCTCGGCAGATTCCCCCATTTCTCGGCAAATTTTTTATCCGTTTTTATTTTCTCGATGAATTCTTCTTTACCCCGCGAAGCCTTGGCGGAGTGGGGTTTTGTAAATTGATACCTTCTAAAGGGATAGTCGTCCCAAATATGGACATTATTATCAACTAAATATTTAATATTTGATTGTCCTGATAAAAACCAATATAGCTCATGGAGAACTCCTTTCCAATAGATTTTTTTTGTCGTCAGCAAGGGAAATCCCTGGTTTAAATCGAACCTTATCTGTCTGCCAAAGACGCTGTATGAAACATCGGTCGTCCCCTGGTCGACTTTGCGGACCCCGTTTTTCAAAATGTCTTCAAGCAAGTTTAGATATTGTTGTTCACCGACATTCATAATGATTAAATAAATAAATAATAAAATAATTAAATTCATTTATTCATTCAATCATTTATTTGTTTATTTCTTTATTTGATTATTTTGACATTAAATTTGTTTCTCACGGTTTTTAGTCGTGACACGTCCTCCCTGCCATTGCCCTTTATACTGCATCCCGCCGCCATCAACTTGATAAAACTGTGCATGGGCAAAACGACAACCCAACTCCATGGTTACTGGAATCGGCCCTTCGTTTTTTACAGCAAAAGTGACCTTCCCATGATAACCAGGGGCAACGTTTCCTGTTCGTAAAAACAATCCTGATCGAAAAGTAGTTGTTCGCGGTTTGAAATTAACTGTAATATCAAGCGGGATGTTAAAAGTCTCAATTGATGACATCAAAACAAATTCCCCAGGTTTTATTGTATATGAAGAAATTTTATTTTGATTATATTTAGCAACGGTTTTTATTTTCGGAGTTTCGCGATGACTGATTCCCAAAAACGCTTTTCCCCCATTTAATTTATGAACTTCACCCAATCGGATATCAAATCCAGCCCCTTCGGGAGTTGTTAATTCTCGCTTATCTAAATCTTCAACAAGTTTTTTTGTTTTTACCAGTTGTAATAATTTTTTCGGTCCAAGAATCATATTTACATCAGATTATTAATAAAATCTCCAGGTATTAATATTTTAAAAGGAAATCTTTCTTTTTTTATTTCATTTGTAAAAAAATGTTTCCTATCCAAAGTAATTAAATAATCTGCCTTACTTTGTTTTGCTCCATACAAAATTGGGGCGTCTTTCTCTTCAATAACTCCTTTATAATAATGTTTCGCTTGTTTACTATCAACTGATATTATTTTTATTACCTCTATTAGTTTATAAAAACTTTCTACCGTTTCCGAAGATTTTTTTTCTGTAATATTCCTTTCTGCCTCAACTAAAGCTAAACGAGAACTTATAAGTTGGAAATTAAATCTCCCCCTTAACTGAAAAATTAAATAAGAAGCGCCTAATTTTGATTTAGCCGCTGAGTAAATAATATTAGCGTCTAAAAATAGTTTCATTTTATTTAAAGAAGTTTTTTAATCTTAGCCGATAAATTTTTTGTTATTTTATCTTCTTTTTTAAACTCTTTAATTCTTGTTTTTGAATATATCTCAATATCGTCATCTATAAATAATTTTTCATAAAGGCCGATTGGCACCATTACGGCCATTTTCTTTTTCCCGCGTTCTAAAATAATCTTTTTTTTATTATAAAAAACTTCATTAATCACTTCTCCCGGGCTTTTCCGAAAATCAAGCATGTTGATTGATTGCTGCATAGTTATTTAATAATTTATAAACTGTAGTAATTATAGTAGTTAATACAGTTTATGTCAACTAATAAAAAGTCTTGAATCAATGAAAAAAATTTTCTATAATGATTCCCTATGTCCATCCATACTTGTGATGCGTTTGTCGTCGCCTGCATTGATTTTCGGTTTCAAAGATTCATAAAAAAATGGTTGGAGGAAAATTTTCAAAATAAAACTTATGACTATGTTGGTTTTGCCGGATCGACCAAAGATCTAAAAACAATTATGAATCAGCTTGATATATCGGTCCGACTGCATCACACTAAACAAGTGGTTTTGATTCATCACGAAGAATGCGGCGCTTACGGGACAGAGTCGACTCATGACCGCCATGCCAAAGATTTGAATATTGCCAAAAAAACTATTCTGAAAAAATATCCCCAATTTAAAGTTGATTTATATTATCTTCATCTTGACGGAAAGTTTGAAAGAATATAATTTATGAAAAAAGTCTATGTCTATGATCCTACCGCCTCCGATTTCCAGTCGGCGGTACGCGGCGTCGGCCGGTACTTACAAATTCTGAAAGAGAATTTCTCCAAAGAATTTAAATTTATCTCTAACATTGAAAATTGCCTGCCTGCCGGCAAGGCAGGTAAATTGAAAATTAAAAATTCTGTTTTTATAAATCCTTTCTTCAACTTTCTTCAACCGCCCTTAACTCTCAAACGCCTCGCTCAAAAACAGATCGCTGTCATCCACGACGTCATTCCCCTCAAATATCCCACTCATTTTCCTGCAGGAATCAGGGGAAATATTAATATTTTTCTAAACAAACTGGCTCTGAAAAATTATGATCTAATAATTACAGATTCTGAAGCCTCAAAGAAAGACATCATAAAAATTTTGGGAATTAAGGAAGACAAAATTAAAGTAATTTACCCTTGTCTTCCTAAAATTTTTCTCAAAACAGGAAAATGGAAGATGGGCATAGAAACGGGTCAGGAAAATAGAAACGAGAAGTTAGAAAAAAATCCAACTTCCATAATCCAACTTCCTAACTCGTTTCCAAACCAATCTTCTAACTTCTGTCTCTACGTCGGCGACGGCACCTGGAACAAAAACCTTGTCAACCTGGCAAAGGCAATAAAAATAATCAATGTCACCTGCGTATTTGTGGGAAAAGTTTTTGAACCGTTTTCAGAGGGAGCGAAGATACCTTTTTTGAGCCAATCTCCTGGGGCCCCGCCGCAGGTTTATGGCGGGGTGAGGAGGGCGAAAAAAACGGTATCGAGCAATCATCCTTGGCAACGCGAATTCAAACAATTTATTGAAGAAACTAAGAATGACAAACGTTTCATTTTTGCCGGTTTTGTTCCCGATTCTCAACTGTTAAAACTTTATCAACAAACAGCGCTTAACATCCTACCTTCACGCGACGAAGGCTTTGGTTTTTCTTTTCTTGAGGCCGCTCAATTTTCCTGCCCGTCAGTCTTATCCGGTATTCCTGTCCTGAAAGAAATTTCCGCCGGCTCCGCTCTTTTTGCCGACCCCAAAAATCCCAATGACATCGCTGATAAAATCGGTGAAATTTATTTCAATAAAGAAATAAAAAATAGATTGGGTGAACAGGCAAAAAAAAGAAGCCTCTTCTTTTCCCCAGAAAAGTTTAAGAAAGAGTTCTTATCGATAATTCAAAAAGCGAAGGTACCTTTTTTGAGCTAATCTCCTGGGGCCCCGCCGCAGGTTTATGGCGGGGTGAGGAGGGCGAAAAAAACGGTATCGAGTTTTTATTAAATAAAAAATAATTTTCTCGCATTTTCTGTTGTTTTTTCCGCGACTTCTTTTAAAGATATATTTTTTAATTTCGCAACTAATTCCGCAGTCACCTTAATATTCTTCGGCTCGTTGGGAAACTTTTTAAAAGGCGATAAATAAGGTGAGTCAGTTTCCAAAACCAACATCTCCAAGGGAACTTTTTTTATAAACTTTTGTTTATCTTTTCGATAAGTGATGTCCCCATCAACGCCGATAAAAATATTGTTTTTTTTAGCAAAATCTAATAATTCTTCATCCGGCCCGCAGCAATGGAAGACAGAAAAGTGGGTAGTTAGTAGTTGGTAGTTAGTGGTTAGGATTTCTAAAACATCTTTTTTCGCCTCCCTATTATGAATAATCAAGGCTTTTCTATACCTGTTCGCCAGTTTTATTTGTTCTATAAAAAACTTTTTCTGTAAATCTATAAGCTCTTGATTAACTTGATAATTCTCATGTTTTGTTTTCTGATAATAATGCCTGTCAATTCCAACTTCGCCAATAGCAACCACTTTAGGATTTTTTAATATCGAAGAAAGTGAAGACACCTGTTTTGAGACAATCGCCTGGGTCCCTTTAGGGTGAGGCGGTCGAAAAACATGGTGTCGAACTTTCAAATAGACTTCGAATACATGATGGGGATGAATTCCCACCGCCGCATAAACCCCCTCGTATTTTTCCGCAATTCTCACCGCCTTTTTCGACGTTGGAAGATCGGTCCCGGGAATGATAATTTTATCAACGCCGACTGCTTTTGCGGTTTTAATAACTTCATCTACTCTTTCATTGAAAATCTGAAAGTTAAGATGACAGTGAGTGTCGAACATTTTAGTTAAAAATAGTTGTAATTGGTTGAAATTAGTTAAAAATAGTTCTAAACTGAAACTAATTATAACTAACTTTGACTAATTCCAACTAGCTATGACTATTTTTATAGGTGCTGACCACCGGGGATTTGAGTTAAAAAACCAGATTCTCGAATATCTTCATGAAAAAAATATCCGTATTGAGGACTTGGGCGCTTATGAACACAGCCCTTTGGATGACGCGGTTGACTTTGGCCAAAAAGTCGCCCAGGCAGTTTTGCAAAATCCAGAAAATCATTTAGGAATTCTTATCTGCGGTTCAGGTTGTGCGGCGGCCATGGCCGCCAACAGACTGAAGGGAGTTAGATGCGGAGTCGCCATGAATCCTCACCAAGCTTCTCATATCAGAGAAAACGACCATGCTAATATTTTAACCTTGTCTTCAGACTATACTCCGGTCGATGAAGCGCAAAAAATTATCGACTCCTTTCTTTCCGCCTCTCCCAAAACCGACGGAAAATATCTCCGTCGTATCCAAAAACTTGATAAATAAATTGAGGCTAATAATCTACATGGTATATCGAGAAAACTTTCTTATCACAAAGCTACAAAACTATGGTTTTGTAGCCTATAACCTATAGACAATCTTCTTATAATTATTTATTCTTTATTTCCAGTATGCGCGGAAACTTTTTCTACGACAGACTGGGTCGTTGTCTTTTCAAAATCAGGGAGAAAAAACGCCTTTCTCAAGAAAACGTTGCCCTTCTTTGCGACGTCGACCGCACCTATATTTCACGAATTGAAAAAGGGAAAGCCAACCCTACTATTAAGACTTTACGAAAAATCGCTAATGCACTCCGAGTCAAATTGTGGAGGTTGCTGAAGAATTTATAAACTATTTACTAATCTGTCTGCTTCTTGATTTTGTTCTCTCGGAATTAAGCAATAACTTACAGGAAGATTTATCTCTTGTTCCAAGCATCGAATTTTCAAAATATATTCTTTTATTTTTCCGCTCTTTACTTTAAATATTCCATTCACTTGATTCACCATCAATCTTGAATCTGAATAGAATTCAATTTTTAGATCCCTCGACTCGTCCGATGTTACATCGGACTCGCTCAGGATGACAGGAGAAGAAATTTTGTCATTTCGAGAGAAGTCGAGAAATCTTTTTTTGACATTCTCAAGCGCCTTGATAAGCGCTTGGTATTCTGCCTCGTTATTAGTTGCAAGGCCAATACTTTCTTTATGCACAAATATCTTTTTTTTATCCAAATACATCACAATTCCAATCGAAGAAAGCCCAGGATTTCCCTTCGATCCTCCATCGGTATAAACTTTCAAAATCATTATTTGATTATAATCTAATTTGATACTTATTCTCATTGTTTTTCTCAACTACTCCGTTTATCTCCATTAATGACAGAATGTTTAAAACCTGATTAATGGGTTTCTTTAACTTAAATAATAAATTATCTATTAACTGTGGTTTTTCATTTAGTAAAATAAAAATCTCTTTTTCTTCTTTGCTTAGTTTTTCCAAAATATCTTCTTTTTTCTTCGGAGTGATTTTCATGTCAAACTCTTCATAAATGTCTTCTACTGTTGTTACTAATTTTGCCCCTTGTTTGAGAAGCAAATTCGGCGCGGCTGACATGTCTGAAGTAATAGGAGAAGGCGGCGCAAAGACGTCTTTCCCTTGCTCGGCGGCATAACGCGCAGTAATTAGCGAGCCGGAATCCTTTGCCCCCTCAACAATCATCACACCATGTGAAAGAGCGGAAATAATCCTATTTCTTGCTACAAACAGTCCTTTTAAAACGAACTGTCCGGGAGGGAATTCCGAAACCACCGCCCCACCGAATTCGATAATTTTTTCATACAAATTTCTATTTGCCGCCGGATAAACTATATCGACTCCGCAACCCAAAACCGCAATGGTCTTCCCTCCAGCATCAAGACAAGACTGGTGAGCAATCGTATCAATGCCATAGGCCATCCCGGAAACAATGATAAAACCGGCAGTTGCTAACTCATAAGCAAATTTTCTGGCGACTTGAATTCCATAACTCGTCGGATTCCTTGTGCCAACGATGGCAAAAAATATTTTAAAAGACGAGGTGGGGATAATTTTTTCACTTTCGAGGGGACCGTCCCGCGAAGCGGGATGGTGAGACTCTCGTGTGATAAAAATTGGTCCTACCGAGTCTTTAGGAGATTGCTTCGTCGCGGAGTTTACCCTGAGCAAAGTCGAAGGGCTCCTCGCAATAACGTTAAAATTACCTTTAACATATAAACAAATCGGTGGATCAGAGATATTCTTTAACGATTCAGGATAATCATCACTATCAACTGTTAAAACAGCAATATTTTTTCTTTTTAATTCATCTAATTTTTTAACTGAATCAAATTTATTTCTAAAATCTATAAATCTTTCCGTCAAAGAAACTCCGACTACCTCTAGGAACTCTTTTTTATCAGCTAAATAAGCCTTTTTTGCCGAACCAAAGTGTTTTTTTAAAGCAGCAAACTTCATCGGCCCGATGCCGAGGAAGTGGGAAAACGAGAGATAATACAATAAATTATCCTTCATAAATGTTAAAATAAGCAAATAAAGAAATAAACAAATAAATGTATTAATGATTAAATAAATTAAAATCATTTAAATTATTTTTTCATTTATTTGTCGGATTTGATTATTTGTTTATTTAATCATTATTCCCTATGTTTGTCTGTAGCGTATAATCAACAAAGTAATCCTTTTAGCGCCTTACTGCGCGAAGATTTTCTCGATAGCCACTATACCTTTCCAGAACATTTCCTCATCAAAATTTTCATTCGGAGCATGGATATTGTTGTCAGGCAGGGTAAATCCAATTAAAATAACAGGTTTTTCAAATAGTCTTTGTAATATTTCAGCCGCGACTACAGAGCCGCCGGAACGGTTAAATTTCGTCTCACCCTGGAAAACTTGACTCAAAATTTTGGCAGTCTTTTTGGTATGCGGGTTTTTAAAATCTATATAAAAAGCGTCGTTACCGCCAAAAATTTTCAGTTTATAATCAACACCTTTGGGCAAGTTATTTTTAATAAATCCTTCTACTAATTGTTCTATCTTTTTATGGTCTTGGTTGGGAACTAATCTGATGGAAAATTTAACCATCGCCTCGGCTGGAATAATCGTCTTTGACCCTTCGCCGGTATAACCGGAAATCATCCCGTTAATATCCAAAGACGGATAAATTTTTGATAATAAAGTATCATTCGATTTTAATAAAAGATCTTTTTCTTCTTGGGTGATTTCTTTAACTTGATCATAAAAACCAGGTATTTTGATTTTTCCCGTTTTACTATCTTTCATTCGACTCATTAAATCGGCCAAAAGCTGGGCCGGATTGGGAACGCGGTTTCCATAAACTCCGGAATGGAGATCTATTTCGCTCGTTTTTATCTTTAGCTCAAAAGCAACTATACCTCTTAAACCATAATAAATCTGAGGAATGTTTTTATCTTTCATTCCCATATCAAAGATATAAAAAGCTTCGATTTCTTTTAAATCTTTTTTTGCTTTTAAAATTAGTTCTTTAAAATTTTTACTGCCAATTTCCTCTTCTCCTTCAAAAATAAAAACAATATTATTTCTTGATTTTTTAGTGGCAACCAATATTTCTATTAAATGACCTTTATCGTCGGCCGTCCCCCGACCATAGATCTTTCCGTTTTTAACTGTTAATCTAAACGGTGGTGTTTTCCATTGGTCAATCGGATCTTCGGGCTGGACGTCATAATGGGCATAAACGCCGATTGTTTTACAATTTTTACTACGATCGGTGCAAAAATTGTATGAGGCAATAATTAGAGGTGGGCAGTCATCTTTTTGATATAGATTGACCTGACAGTCCAAATTAATTAATTCTTTTTTGATAAAATCAGCTGCTTTTAAAATTTCTTTGTGGCGTTTGGAATCTGTAGAGACTGATTGGATGGCAACTAATTTCTCAAATTTTTCTAAGACCTGCTTATTATCCATGGCTTGTTTGTCATCCCGAGCGCCCGCCTGCCGGCGAGGCAGGAAGTCGAGGGATCTTTTTAAGATTTCTCCACTCACTTCGTTCGCTCGCAATGACAATATAATAGATGATAAAATAATTGTATGCAAATCTGTCCGTCAATATTAGAATATAATGCTGAAGATTATTTCACCACCATAAAAAAACTCTCGCCCTATTATAAATATTTTCAGATCGACTTCGCCGACGGAATTTATATCGATAACAAAACCGCATCTCTTGACGATTTTATTTTTGATTTAAAAAAACAATCGAATAATGAAACAATGAAACAATTTATTTTTGATTTTCACTTTATGGTGAAAAACTACGAAGACTATATTAAGAAAATTAATGGTTTAAAAAATAAAATTAATATTAAAAACGTCTTCATTCACTATGATCTAGTTAAAGAAAGATCCCTCGACTCGCTTCGCTCGCTCGGGATGACGGGAGGAGAAACTATCGGTCTCGTTCTTAACCCACAAGATCAAATTAGCGATTTAGCAAGTAAATATGACTTAAATAAAGTTGCCTTTCTCCAGATAATGTCAATTGCTCCCGGCGCTCAAGGAAAACCTTTTATCCCGGAAACACTCAACAAAGTTGAACAGTTAAGAGAATTAGGCTATAGGTATAAAATTTACCTTGACGGAGCTGTCAACGACAAGACTTTACCAATCATCAATTCTCAAAAATTCAAGCCGGATTTTGTTTGCCCAGGAAGTTATTTGACAAAAACTGATAAACTAAAAGAACATGTTGATTATTTGTTAAAATACACATAGTTGTCATGGTTCGTCAAGCTCACCATGACATCTATGTCACCCTGAGCTCGACGAAGGGTGACAAAAAAAGAATATGAAAATTAAAGATATTAAAGCGATTGAGATTCTTGACTCGCGCGGCAATCCGACCTTAAGAACTTTTATTACTCTGGACGATGGTACAAACGTTTCATCTTCTGTGCCATCAGGCGCCTCAACCGGTTCTCATGAAGCTGTTGAACTTCGTGACAACGATCTAAAAAGATATCAGGGGCTCGGCGTCTTAAAGGCAGTTAACAACGTTAACGAAGTTATTGCTAAAAAACTTCTCAACTTGAAACTTGATGAACTTGACAAACTTGATAAATTAATGCTCGATCTTGACGGCACGCCCAACAGATCTCGTCTCGGAGCCAATGCGATTTTATCAGTTTCTCAAGCCCTAATTAAAGCTCTTGCAATGTCCCAAAAAAAGCCTCTCTGGCAGTTTATCAATGAATACTATTTCCAAGGAGAAAAACCTTTTATGCCTAAAATAATGTTTAATGTCGTCAACGGCGGGAAACATGCTAACTGGAACTTTGACATCCAAGAGTTTATTATTATCCCAAGCCGTCAACTGGCATCAGAGTCAATAAAAGTCGGTTCAGAAATTTATCACAGCATTCAAAAAAATCTTAAAGAAAAAAAATTATCTATTTTAGTTGGCGATGAAGGCGGTTTTTCTCCGGCTTTAAAGAGTAATGAGGAAGTTTTTCAGTTGATAATTGAATCGGCTAAAAACATTGGGTATGAAAACGGAAGAGATTTCAAATTAGGGATTGATGCCGCCGCTTCTGAATTCTTTAAAGAAGGTAAATATGTTCTTAAAAAAGACAGTAAAGAAATCACTGGTGAAGAACTGATTAAATATTATTTAAGCCTTGCGGATAAATACGGAGTTTATTCGTTTGAAGATGTTTTTCAGGAAGACGACTGGGAAAACTGGAGTAAATTCACGGCAATTCTGACGGGTGTTGAGGGTGGAGGAAACCCGATACAGGACCCGTCAGAATTAATAATTGGAGACGACTTATTTTGTACCAACACCAACCGGATGAAAACCGGTTTTGAAAAAAAATCCGCCAACGCCGCCATCATTAAGCCTAACCAAATCGGAACGATTAAAGAAACCGTTGAGGCGATAAAATTAGCTAAACAATACGGTTGGGCGGTCGCCGTCTCCCACCGCTCTGGTGAAACTGAAGACTCATTTATCGCTGATTTAGCTTACGCTGCTGGTGCTGATTTTCTCAAAACCGGCTCGCTTTCAAGATCGGAAAGACTGGCGAAATATAATAGGCTGATTGAAATTGAGAATAATCTTTAAAAAGCGAAGGTACTTTTTTTGAGACAATCGCCTGGAGCCCCTTTGGGGTGAGGCGGTCGAAAAAAACGGTATCGGAGCTTTTATAAATATGAACAAACTGGTTATTATTAGACATGGCCTAACTGAATGGTCCAACCGTTTTACCGGCTGGATTGATATTGATATTGTGCCAGAAGGCGAGGAAATGACAAAAAAATATGCTCTTCGTTTAAAAGAAAAAGGCTATAAATTTAACATTGGTTTTACCTCGGTTTTGAAAAGAGGAATAAGGACTCTAGAAATTGCCTTGCAGGTTTTGGGTCAGGAAAATATTCCCATTGTCAAAGACTGGCACTTAAACGAAAGAAATTACGGAGATCTTCAGGGACAAAATAAAGCTGAAACCATTAAAAAATACGGCGAAAAACAGGTTAAATTATGGCGGAGAAGTTACGACGCCGCTCCACCCAATGGTGAATCCTTGAAAGATACCTATAACCGGTCTGTTCCTTATTTTCAAAACGCGGTTTTATCAGAAATTAAAAAAGGCAAGACTGTTATTCTTTCCGGCCATCATAACTCTCTTCGCGCCATTATTAAATTTTTAGACAATATTTCCGACCAAGATATTATTAATCTCAACGTCCCCTACTGTATTCCCCTGGTCTACGAATTTGACGAAAATCTAAAACCGGTCAAACATTATTATCTAGGAAGCGATGAGGAAGTAAAAGAAGTAATTGAGTCGATAAAAAATCAAACTAAAAATTAGGAAAGACTCGGCAATATAATTTTTATCACACGAGAGTCTCACCATCCCGCTTCGCGGGACGGTCCCCTCGAAAGTGAAAAAATCACATTACCTCGTCTTTAAAAAAAGTGAAGATACTCATTTTCGAATGTTTAGGGAGGCACCCTCCGCCGTAGGCGGAGAGGGGGGTTGCCCTTTTAATGAGAAAATGTGGTATCGAGCTTTTTATTTATGACTACAAAAGAGTATAATACCAATATGAAAGACGGGTCTATGCTCCGCAATCTTTCCGTTAACAAACTTATAAAAAAAGCTCTCTTAAATAAAGAGGTAGTCCAGGCAAAATCAGGTGCCCTCGTCGTCTATACCGGCAAATATACTGGCCGCTCGCCAAACGATAAATTCATCGTCGACAGTCCAAAAGTTCATAACCAAATCAACTGGGGCAAAATCAACGTTCCCATTTCCGAAACCAATTATCAAAAACTTTTTCAAAAAACCTCTGATTTTTTCTCTGCTCAAAAAGAAATCTACGTTGTTGATGTCTTGGTCGGTGCCCAAAAAAAACATTCAATCAAACTTCGAGTTTACTGCCAATATGCCTACCAGGCTCTTTTTTCTACCCATCTTTTTCGTCGACCAACCGATGTAAGGACAGGTCGAGACCTGTCCCTACAAAATTTCAAACCAAACCTTACCCTTTATTGCGCTCCTTCTGTTTTGGCTGATCCAAAAACTGATGGAACCAATAGCGAAGCTTTCATTGTCTTAAACATTGATAAAAAAACCATTTTAATCGGCGCCACTAAATATGCCGGCGAGATAAAAAAATCAGTCTTTACCTATATGAACTATCTCCTGCCCCAAAAAGAGATTTTTCCAATGCACTGCAGCGCTAATATAGAAAAAAGCGGAAAAACCACTTCTCTTTTTTTCGGTCTTTCAGGAACCGGAAAAACTACTCTTTCTGCTGACCCGGAAAGAAGATTGATTGGTGACGACGAACATGGTTGGTCGCCCCAAGGTGTCTTTAACTTCGAAGGCGGTTGCTATGCCAAATGCATCAGAATTAAAAAAGAGTCAGAACCGCAGATTTGGTCGGCCATTCATCGAAAAGGAGCTCTGGTGGAAAATGTGGTTTTAAAAAAAGACGGCGACTTTGATTTTGACTCAGACAAATTTACAGAAAATACCAGAGCGGTCTATCCTCTAGAATTTATAAAAAACTCAATCGCTTCTGGCTCTGGAAAACATCCTAAATATGTAATCTTTTTGACCGCCGATGCTTCAGGCGTCCTTCCTCCGGTCGCCCGACTGACTCTAAACCAGGCTGCCTACCACTTTTTATCAGGTTATACCTCAAAACTGGCTGGCACAGAAAGAGGAATTATTGAACCAAAACCGACTTTTTCTGCCTATTTTGCCGGACCTTTTATGCCCTTAAAACCAATGGTCTATCTCAATCTCCTTAAAAAATACTTGAAGAAATACAAAACCAGGGTTTTTTTAGTCAATACCGGCTGGATCGGAGGCGCGTACGGAGTCGGTCGCCGAATCCCGGTCTATGAAACTAGAAATATCGTTACGGCGGTCTTATCCGGCCAATTAGATAGGGGCGACTGCCGTCACGATAAAATATTTAATCTCTATGTCCCAAATAAAGTTCCCGGAGTCGACCAAAAAATCCTCGATCCGGCTCTGCTCTGGCCTGATAAAAAAAGCTATTTACAAACAGCGAAAAATTTAGCAAGATTATTTGTAGAGAATATGAAAAAATATCCGGGTGTTTACCAGTCAATTATTAATTCGGGCCCACCGGCCCTTTAGTCATTTCGAGACGAAGTCGACCTGCCTGCCGGCAGGCAGGGAAATCTAGCGAAGGGACGTCAGACGTCCCGAAGCGTAATTACGGCCTTCGGCCTAGATTCCTCGCTCCGCTCGGAATGACAAATGTTTTTTTATGAAATTATCCAAACGTGCTAAAAGCATTCAGCCTTCTCTCACTCTATCAATTACCGCCAAGGCCAAGGAGATGAAGCGCCAAGGGCTTGACGTTGTTTCTTTGGCAGCTGGCGAGCCTGACTTTGATACGATGCAAAATATCAAGGACGCGGCCAAACGGGCAATTGATGATGGTTTTACCAAATACACGGCAACTTCAGGAATCACCGAACTTAAGGAAGTCATCTGCGCCAAATTCCGCCGTGACAACTGGCTTGACTTTGAGCCTAAAGAAATTATTGTTTCCACAGGCGCCAAACAAGCTCTTTTTGACATAATTATGACGCTTGTTGACGAAGAAGACGAGGTTATTATCCCCGTCCCTTATTGGGTATCTTATGCAGAAATGGTCAAAATTGCTGGCGGGAAAAGTATTTTTTTAAAAACCAATAACTTTAAAATCGACCCGCAGCGCCTTGAAAAAGCCATCACTCCAAAAACCAAAATCCTGATTTTAAACTCACCGGCAAATCCGAGCGGAGTCGTCTATGAGGAAAAAGAACTAAAACAGATTGCTCATGTCTGCATCAAACATAATATTATCGTTCTATCGGATGAGGTCTATGAAAAGTTGACTTACGGAAAAAAACACCACAGCATTGCTTCAATCAATGACAAAATCAGGAAGTTGACTATCGTTGTTAACGGCGTTTCCAAAACCTACGCCATGACCGGCTGGCGTATCGGTTATGCGGCCGGCCCAGAAGAAGTCATCAAAGCCGCGATCCGTCTTCAAGATCACACGACATCCTGTGCTTCCTCAATCTCCCAAAAAGCCGCCCTGGCCGCTTTGACCGGACCCCAGGACCACGTTCCCAAAATGGTCTGGGAATATAAAAAAAGGCGCGATTTTATGATCGAAAGAATAAACAGGATTAAGGGCGTTTATGCCAACCGTCCAGACGGCGCTTTTTATGTTTTTGCCAATGTGGCTGATTTTTTCGGAAAAGAAGTTAAGGGTTCAATGGACTTTTGCGAAAAACTTTTAGACGACGCTTATGTTGCCGCTATTCCTGGGGTTGCTTTCGGCGATGACCGGTTCATCCGCCTAACCTATGCAACCGGCACAGACCATATCCGCCGCGGCCTTGAAAGGATGGAAAAGTTCTGCGATAAAATAAGAAGGTAAAACATTGGTATATTGTTAATCTTTCATTGTCTTAGTATTCCAAATAACTAATTTTGTAGCGTATATCCTACTGACAAATAGATTAAGGAAATGTAAGATTTTTTTAATGCATAAATTATCTTCAACTCAATTAAACAGGGTTTCTGAAATAACTGGAAACATCAGCGTTGCTTGGTTTTCTGGAGGAATTATCACGCCTTTAATAGCGCGATCAGTTAGCCTTATTGAATTTTTGTTTTATTTTATTGTATCATTATTCATGTCTGGAGCATTTTTTGTCGTTTCTTTAGAAATTATCAAAAAACAAAAAAAATATGATTGAGTGGACTATTGGAAATACATATTTATATGCTGCCTCCGTAAGTTCTATTGTTATAATTATTTTATATTTTTATATCAAAAAACATACATGAGCCAATTTAATCCTTATTTACTTTTACTTACTTTTATTCTAATGATTGTTGCTGGCTACCTTGTTTTTTTTCGTTGGAATAAAAAATAATCCCCCTAAAACCTGCTAAAATTGGGTATGGATGAGCATCATGAAAACCCTTCGCCTAAAAAAGACTTTCCAAAATCTTCATTATTAAAAGAAATTCCTACTTATTTTCCTATTACTTTAAACCATCAGGGCCATTTTACTACCGATACCAATAATTTAAAATCCTGGAAAGACAGTCTGTCTTTGAAAACTTTCAATCAACTATTATTAACTACGGATAATAATTTTGATGATCTTTCGCTTGCCTCAACCATCTCTTTTTTATCAGACCCCCATCGTCATAATATTGATTGGCTTTATTCAACAACCGGAAGAGAAAGAAAAAAACAGCTTAAAAAATTGTTCACTGCTTTTCGAGAAACTACGCTAGATATTTTTTCTGAAAAAAAAGAAGCCAGTCAAAAACTAAAACCGTCCTTAAACGAAGCCTTGTCAAAGTCAAAAGGCTCGTCTCTAAATTTTTCTCAAGTTGACCATCAGATAACAACTATCCTGTATGAAAAAATTTATCCTTTATATCCTCGACCATCAAACAAAGACTTGGAAGGTTTTTTAAAACATCCAGGGGTGGCCACGAGCATTTCGGCCTTAAGAAAATTATTTTTTGTTAAATTACTCGATGACCAATTAGGTTCATTAAAATTAGAAAGAGAGAATCCTTTATCTCTTTCGCCTTCTTCGGATATTTGGAATAAAATGCAGTCACATGTTGATCTTTACTATGATTTTGGTAAAAAACCGATTCCTTTAGTTAAATTTATCGACCTTTCTGACATAGAAATTGTCAATCAGCTGGCTTTTTTAGCCGCGGAAAATAGATTAAGAACCAATTCTCAAGATTTTAAAGAAGGTATTATTCAAGGAAAAAAAACCGAGGACGGAAAAGAATTTTCATATCGTCTTCCTATCAGTGAAAAGCCTGAAGAACAGCTGGCTTTTGGCGGAATTACCTTTCCGACGACAGTTATCCATAAATTTGACTCTTTTGAAATATATTTTAACGATGTTTTACTAACCATGATTCCTGTTACGCTTGACTAATGAAAATTTCTTGACAAACATAATTCTTTTAACTATACTTAAAACTAATTAGATATTTTACTAATCTTTTAACTATGATTAAAAAATATATTCCAAGAAATTATTATCTTCAGGCGATTAAACCTTATATTAATACCAATATTATTAAGGTAATCGTCGGCCAACGCCGTGTCGGAAAAAGCTACTTTCTTTATCAAGTGATTGACGAGATAAAAAAAATTGATAAAGGCGCCAATATCATTTATATCAACAAGGAACTATATGAATTTGATAAAATAAAAGACTATCGTGATTTAAAGAATTATATTACCAGTAAATCAATTAAAAAAAGAAAGAATTATATCTTTATCGATGAAATACAGGAAATTAACCGTTTTGAAAAGGTCTTGCGGGATCTTAACGCTCAAGAAAACTACGATATTTACTGTACTGGTAGTAATGCTCATTTATTATCTTCTGACTTAGCTAATCTTTTAGGTGGTCGGTTTATCGAAATCCCAATCTATAGTTTGTCTTACAAAGAATTTTTACAGTTCCATCATCTGGAAAAAAACAACCAATCGCTTTTTTCCTATATTAAATACGGCGGACTTCCTTATCTTGTCAATCTACGTCTTGAAGATGAACCTGTCTATGGATATTTGAGAACAATTATTAACACGATTATTCTCAAAGACGTCGTTGCCAGATTCGCTGTCCGAAATGTTTATTTACTGGAGCGGTTGGTTGAGTATTTGGCTGACAGCGTTGGTACTTTAATCTCCGCCAAAAGAATCAGTGACTTTTTAAAGTCGCAGAATTTGGATATTTCCCCAAACAGCATTTTAAACTATTTAAACTACTTAACCAGCAGTTTTTTTATTCATAAAATCAAACGTCAGGAAATAGTGGGGCGGAAAATATTTGAAATCAACGAAAAATATTATTTTGAAGATTTAGGACTTCGTCACAGCCTGATCGGTTACCGGCAGACAGATATTAATAAAATCATGGAAAATTTGGTTTTTTCTCAACTAAAATACTTAGGGTACAAAGTAACAGTTGGCCAAATCGGCAAGCAGGAAATCGATTTTATTGCTGAAAAAAACGATAAAAAAGTCTATTTTCAAGTGACTTATTTATTAACTTCAAAAAAAGTGATTGAGCGAGAGTTTGACAATCTGCTAAAGATTAAAGATAACTATCCTAAATATGTAATCTCAATGGACGACTATGCTCAAGGAAACCTTAGAGGAATAAAGCATTTGAATATAATTGATTTCTTAGATAACTGGTCTACCCCGACTCCGTAAATTTACCCTGTTAAATTTAGAAAATGGTTGTTGGAAAATGGTCGCGTGGTAATAGAAAAGAAAAATTAGAAATTAATTAGCCTCGTGAAATTATCCTTGACAAATCCCAAAATTAGTATTAATATTGGGAATATGATCCCAAGATTATTAGAGAAACGCATTGGAGAAAAACTTACAACAAAAAAAATCCTCATAGTTTTAGGCGCCCGGCAGGTGGGTAAAACTACTTTATTGAATTCAATAAAAAATAAATTTTATTCCCAAAAAAAAGTATTATATCTCAATTGCGATGTTGAGGAAGATAAAAAGATAATCAATACTACTTCCTTAATAGAATTAAAAAAGTTAAATAAAAATGTCGATCTGTTGATAATAGACGAGGCGCAAAGGTTGGATAATCCCGGTCTGACTTTAAAAATAATCTATGATAATTTAAACATAAAGATTATCACCACTGGTTCATCCAGTTTTGAATTAAAAAATAAGCTTTCTGATTCATTAACCGGAAGATACTTGGATTTTATCCTTTATCCGTTTAGTTTTAAAGAAGTTCAGGCAGAGATCTCTAATGTTGAAAAGACGATCATCTATGGCTTCTATCCTGAAGTCTTCTTAATTAAAAAAAATGAAGATAAAATATTACTTTTGAATAAAATCATTGAGAGCTATTTATTCAAAGATATACTGTCTTTTCAGAGGGTACGTAACTTTCAAGCATTAAAGGATTTATTGACGGCCGTGGCTTATCAGATAGGTTCGGAAGTCAATGAAAACGAGCTTGCGAGTAGGTTAAAGATCGATAGAAAAACGATTGTTTCCTATCTTGATATTTTAGAAAAATCCTTTATCATAAAGAGGCTCTATCCTTATTCAAAAAATCCCCGAAGAGAAATAGGCCGGCGTTATAAAATTTATTTTATTGATCTTGGTCTAAGAAATGCGCTTATAGGCGATTTTAATGATTTTAACCTTCGTAAAGATAGCGGA
>Ga0210016_1000442_pt1 | contig 36313 bp, 35 predicted proteins | sample CryGeyCG2014_300_FD_185454 | JGI IMG/M metagenome (GOLD analysis project Ga0210016, IMG submission 185454) | Groundwater microbial communities from aquifer - Crystal Geyser CG02_land_8/20/14_3.00 (SPAdes) (version 2) | ecosystem: Environmental > Aquatic > Deep subsurface > Groundwater | place...
TAAGTCCGTTGTCCATTTCTCAGTAAAATTCCCGATTAATGCGTTTCTGCTTTGGAGGGTGCTTTTCTTGCCATCATAGCCTTTGGGCCAGTAGGCGAGGTATCTATTTTTATCGGTTACATAGAACAACTGCTCTGGAGTAGCAAATTTAACCGATTCAGTGAAAAACTTACTTTCAACATCCTTGTCCCAAAGTTCCATAGTGTGGGATTCTACCTTTTTTAAATTAAGGTTTAAAGTCTTTTCTTTGGTTTCTATTTGGTTGGATGCCTTTAATAACTCTATTTATTATTAGCATAACCATTGATTAACTTGACTTTTTGCCCTGATAAGTACATATTAAGTCGGTTTTCGGGCATTTTTGCCCTACGTTATTATAAGTCCGAATACGGAGGTCCTCTATGCCGGCAATAAATGAAATCCAAAAGCCGAGGATCCTCGACGAGGTCAGGCGGGTGCTTCGACTCCACCATTATTCCATACACACCGAAAAGTCCTATGTTGACTGGATAGCACGCTTCATTCGTTTTTCCAGGATGGGATCGAGAGACGATCTCTTTCCCGGTGAACCCAAGATAGAGGCATTCCTCTCGGATCTTGCCGTCAATGCAAAGGTGGCCCCGTCCACGCAAAATCAGGCTATGAATGCCCTTGTGTTTCTTTACAAGAGGGTTCTGAAGCATCCTCTTGACGGAGCAATTGATGCGGTCAGGGCCAGCAGGAAGGCAAACGTGCCGGTTATTATGACAAGGGCCGAGGTAGCCTCCGTTATTTCCCTTATGGGAGGCGTTCCGCAACTCGTCGCCAAGTTTCTCTACGGCAGTGGATTGAGGATCATGGAAGCGCTTCGCCTCAGGGTAAAGGACGTGGATTTTGAGATGAAACAGGTGACCGTCCGCTCCGGAAAAGGGAACAAGGATCGGATCACGACCTTTCCCGGTTCCCTCGCTCCTCTTCTGAAGAATCACCTTGCTCGGGTCAAGACATTGCATCAGCAAGATCTCTCTAAGGGTCATGGAGAGGTTTATCTGCCTAACGCCCTGTCCCGCAAATATCCATCGGCAGCCGGAGAATGGGCGTGGCAGTATATCTTTCCGGCAAGGGATCTTTCGATTGATCCCCTGTCAGGCGTCATGAGGCGGCACCATGTTGATCCGAGCGTCATCAACAAGGCTATAAAAGCCGCCAGCCGCAGTGCAGGTCTTTCAAAACAGATAAGCGCCCACACCTTCCGGCATTCCTTTGCGACGCACCTTCTTGAGCGGGGCACTGACATTCGCACGATACAGCAGTTGCTCGGCCACAGCGACCTGAAGACCACCATGATCTATACTCATGTTCTGCAGCAGGGAGGTCACGGCGTCAGAAGTCCACTTGATGATCTTGATGTTTAATACGCGCAACCAGCGGGTATGTCAAGGAATATACAGAAGCATAATCCGGTTTTATTCATTATAGACAATGCCGTTGAATCGCTCAGGATCAAGAGTCCGATTTTCCGGATGGAGACGAATATCCCTCAGGGATTTTTAGGTTGTAACGTTCGGGCTGTAAGCTCTATAATGAAAAGAAATAGAAAACGGGTGTAAACGGAGGGACTTCCAAATGCCCAAGGCGAGTTTTTCGAGGACAATAGAGGAAATAAACAAGAAGATCAGGGCGGGCAAGGCTGTAGTGGTGACTGCCGAACAGATGGGGGAGATAGTAAAGAAGAGCGGGCCGGAAAAGGCCGCAAAAGAGGTGGACGTTGTTACAACAGGCACCTTTTCTCCCATGTGTTCCTCAGGGGCCTTTATCAATTTCGGCCACTCAAAGCCTACCACAAAGGCTTCCAAGGTATGGCTCAACGGTGTTCCCGCCTATGCCGGACTGGCGGCTGTGGATATCTATATCGGCGCTACCGAGCCCACGGAGGATGATTCTTTAAACAGAGTGCATCCTGGTCAGTTCAAGTATGGTGGAGGGCATGTAATTCAAGACCTGGTCGCAGGAAAAAAGGTTGAGCTGTTGGCCACGGCCTACGGAACGGATTGCTATCCCAACAGGGAGATAAAGAAAAAGGTCACTATTTCTGATCTCCCCTATGCGATGCTATTCAATCCCAGAAACGCTTACCAGAATTACAATTGTGCGGTAAACCTCACAAACAAGACTATTTACACCTATATGGGCGTCCTCAAGCCCCATGCCGGAAACGCTAATTTCGCCACTGCAGGGCAGTTATCTCCACTTCTCAATGATCCTTATTACAGGGCCATAGGGCTTGGAACCAGGATATTCATCGGAGGGGCGAAAGGCCATGTGGTAGGCCCCGGCACCCAGCACAATCCACGCGCCGCCAGGGGGCCAAACGGTGTGCCGCTGTCGCCTGCAGGGACCATAATGGTGATGGGAGATATGAAGGCCATGGATCCCAGATGGGTCGCGGGGGTTAGCATGCTGGGCTACGGCTGCTCGCTTGCTGTGGGAATAGGTATCCCCATTCCTGTCCTGGATGCGGATATGGCAAGATTTACAGGTGTCACCGATGAAGAGATATTTACCCAGATTATTGATTACGGAGGCGATTATCCCAAGGGTCAGGCACACAGCCTGGGTAAGGTGAGCTATGCGGAGCTGAAAAGCGGTTCAATCAGGTTTAACGGCTCCGATGTTCCTACTGTCCCCGTATCTTCCTACGTGAGGGCCCTTGAGATCGCTAACATTCTCAAGGGGTGGATAGAGAGAGGTGAGTTTCTTCTTACCCAGCCGGTTGAAGGTCTTCCGAGCGTTGAAAGAGCAGAGTAGAAAAAGAGGTGTCCAGCTATGACGGATCAGCATCCGGACTTTCCCATTGAAAAACTTGGCGATTGCAAAATTCCTTCTCCCATGTCCAGGGTCCTTTTCACCAGTGACGACGACAGGGTGGTATATGATTCGCGATTATCAGTGATAAAAACCTATACCTGTGAAGGGGAAAACCCTCCGGCCTTTGAGATGGCCGGCCCGAGGGAAAAGATTTTTTTTGACCCCTCCAAGCTCAAATGCGGCATTGTTACCTGCGGCGGGATCTGCCCGGGGGTAAACGATGTCATCAGAGCGATAACGCTGAGCCTTTTTCATCACTATGGTGTAAGAGCAGTCTTCGGATTTAGATACGGCTTTGAAGGCTTGTCTCCAAAGTATCAGCATCCGGTCTTGGAACTTACCCCTTCCGATGTGGCGCCCATACACCAGATAGGCGGAACCATACTGGGAACCTCCAGGGGGCCCCAGGATGTCGAGGAGATGGTTGATACCCTGGAACGTATGAACGTGAGTATCCTTTTCGCGGTAGGAGGAGACGGGACACTGAGGGGTGCGCAGGCCATTGGCGAGGAGATATCCAAACGCAGGCTCAAGATGGGCGTTATAGGCGTTCCCAAGACCATAGATAACGATATTTCTTTTGTGGGAAAATCATTTGGTTTTGAGACCGCGGTGGCTGAGTCCAAGACTGCCACCTATTCGGCCCATGTAGAAGCGGTAGGAGCAAGAAACGGCATCGGGCTGGTAAAGCTCATGGGAAGAGAAGCAGGTTTTATTGCGGCCCATGCAAGCCTTGCCAACCCAGAGGTAAACTTCTGTCTTATACCCGAGGTGCGTTTCTCCATGGATGTCTTCCTGGATGTTCTGAAGGCCAGACTGCAAAAGAGGGGGCACGCTGTCATAGTAATTGCCGAAGGAGCGGGGCAGGATATCATGGGAGAAAGAAAAGATGTTGATCCCTCCGGAAATCCAAGGTTGGGAGACATCGGCTCTTACATGAGGGATATGATAAAAAAGTATCTGGACAAACAGGGGACGGATTTCACCCTAAAATATATTGATCCGAGCTACACGATCAGAAGCATGCCGGCTAATCCTCAGGATTCCGTATTCTGCCTCCTGCTGGGGCACAATGCGGTTCATGCCGGAATGGCGGGCCGAACCAATATGGTGGTAGGGCATTGGAACGGCGAATATACCCATGTGCCTATCTCCACAGTGGTTTCAAGAAAAAAGAGGGTTGATCCGCGCGGGAGACTGTGGAGTAGTGTGATAGCCTCAACAGGCCAGCCTGCGGAGATGATCTAGCTGCCATGTCAGGGGGCTCTCCCCTCAGGGTCCTTCATGTCGGTAAGTATTATCCGCCCATAAGGGGGGGAATCGAAAGCTATCTCAAGGACCTGACAGGGGCTCTCAAGAGTAAGGGGGTTGCTTGCAGTATTATAGTCCACGAACCGGCTGGAAAATTATTGCGCAGCGGAGAAAGAGATGAGGCATCCCTTGTGCTTGCGGCCTCCTACGGCGAATTACTTTACACCCCGATAAGTCCGGTGTTTCCCTTTGTCCTTGCATCATCGGTCAGGCGCTTTTCTCCTCACATAATCCATCTTCACCTCCCCAATGTCTCCGCCTTCTGGTGCTTGGCCATCCCTGGTGCCAGGGCCGTTCCATGGGTCATACAATGGCAGTCCGATGTGGTTCAGTCGGCCATTGATCCGAGGCTGCGCCCGGCCTACGCCCTGTACCGGCCGTTTGAGCAGGGACTCCTGAGAGGGGCCGCCTCTGTCATCGTGAGTTCCGGAGCCTACCTTGAGGGAAGCGCTCCCCTTATCCCCTGGCGCGACAAATGCCGAATCGTGACTCTAGGCCTTGACACTGAGCGTCTTCCGTGGCCTGACGCGGGGGCGGTTGCTCATGCTGAGAAAATCTGGAACAGCGATGATTCTTTGAGGGTTCTGGCCGTGGGAAGGCTTACCTACTATAAGGGTTTCAGTGTGCTCCTTGAGGCGGCGGCGAAATTGAAGGATGTGCGGGTAGAGATAGTTGGCGAAGGGGGAATGAAAAGGGAGCTTGCGGAGAGGATCAGGGAGCTGGGCTTGGAAGGGAAGGTGAGTTTACGAGGAGAGCTATCTGATGAGGCACTTCAGGGGCTCTTTGCTACTGCCGATTGCCTATGTCTCCCCTCAATTGAGCGCACCGAGGCCTTCGGGATGGTGCTGCTTGAAGCAATGCACTATGGACTCAGGATCGTCGCAAGCGATATACCGGGCTCAGGGGTCGGCTGGGTTGTAAGACAAAGCGGATCAGGCATCCTTTTCCCACCCGGGGATGCTGATGAACTGGCCTCGAGTCTCAAATTTATCTTGGAAGAAAGGGGCGGTAGAATCATCGGGAGGAAAAAAAGCCTCCTCCCGCCTAAGTTCCAGATTGATTCGGTCGCCTCAAGGGTGTTGGATATCTACAGGGAGATCACTGATACGGGGCGTGGTACCCTGCACCCTGATCCTTTCACGTAAGGGGTGAGGGAAGCTGCAAGGCCACCATACTCCTCTAGCCCTTGCCCCCGACGGGGAGGAAATGTGGGGGGCCATTTTTTATAAAGGTCATTTTGAAGGCGGCTTTCTGATCTCATCTCTTATCTCCTCCAGAAGGTTTTTCAGCAATGCCACCTGCTGAGCAAGTTCACGTATTCTTGCCTCATGTCTTGAGCTGTAAAGGAAAAGATACAGGTTCTGAACGAGCAGTATTCCAAGCCCGAGAGTGAGAAGGAGGTTGGGCGCGTAATGAATCCCGAAAATACCGGCCGTCTTATCGAGAATCTGGGGAAAGAAGGCCAACACCATTATCATTACCGCCATGACGAACCAGAGAATGGAGTGCCTTTCCTGGAGCTTTCCCTTTCTTACAAGCCTTATGATTATGAGAAAAAGGATGGCTCCTACGAATATGGATGTAATCCTGTATGAAATCACAGTTTCCTCGCAAGTATGAATATCATTGTTATGATGAGATACCTCAGGATACTGAATGCTCCGGGGAAAACCCTGGATTTCTGTGCCGAGCGGGCGGCCATCCTTACGGGTACCTCGCCAATCCTTAGTCCCATGGTCTTAGCGGTAAAAAGGACCCCCAGGTCCTGGTACTCAAGATTGAGGCATGCCGGCGAAAGCAGTGATTCCATGGCCTTTCTGTTATAGACCCTGAATCCTGAGGTGATATCCTTAATATCCAGGTCTGAAAACAAGTTCATGAGCTGCCAGCACCATCTTTTTGTCATCCCCGCCCTTGTGATATCTCCTCCTACGACGATGTCATAACCGTCATCAAGGGCATGCAAGATGGAGGGGATTTCAGCGGCAAGGTGCTGGCCGTCTCCGTCAAAGCTTACCGCAGCATTGAATCCGTGATAGATTGCGTAGCGGAAGCCCGCCTGAATTGCCGCCCAATGTCCCGTGTTGAAAGGAATCGAAAGATACTGTATCATTTTTTCCTTGAGTAACAAGAGATAATCCCTTTCCTCACTGCCGTCGTCAACGACCAGAAGATGGCTGAAGGACGTCTCCAGAGAGTCGAGGACGTCTCTTAGGTGAGGCCATTCATTGTAAACAGGGATTATGATAAGGGGATTCATGGGAGGAAATTGTTGCACGGGGTAACGGGTTATGTCAACCGGCACCTAGCATAAAATCTCCTTGACATTATCTGCCCGGGAAAGTAAATATATCCTTTTTATGGCTCCTTGTCCCAAGCGGAGCTGTTAAGCTTCCAAAGTAAGGGACCATAGAACGTCCTGCCAGGGACCAAGGCCGAAAGGAGAATTTTGATGCATTACTATGAAACCCTTTATATTGTAAACCCAAGCCTCACAGAAGACGACTACAAGGGGGTCGTCTCAAAATACGCCTCCGCTGCTGAAAAGAACGGAGGGGTCGTCATTAATGTAGCAGAGTGGGGAAAGAAATCCCTAGCCTACGAGGTCAAGAAATTTTACACAGGTTTTTATGTGCTCCTTCAGTACTGCGGTGATGCGGGCTCAAGCGAAGCGCTCCAGCACGAGATGAGACTTGACGACAGGGTCCTGAAGTTCCAGACCGTAAAGCTCAAGAGCAACGTAGATCCAGAGCAGATAAAGGCGGAAAAGAAGCCTCTGGCCAAGGAAAAAGAGGAGCAGGTTCCGACCGAACCGGTTCCGGCTGAGGGTGTGGCTTCAACTGAAGAGACATATAATACCGTAGAGGGCGAACATGGCACTAGCAACGAATAGACCCAGAGGCAAGAGGACCTTCCACAGAAGAAAAGTATGCAGATTCTGCGCGGACAGCAGTATTGTAATTGACTACAAGGATATTGATACCCTGAGATATTTTACGACGGAAAGGGGAAAGATCCTTCCCAGCAGGATATCAGGCAATTGCGCCAAGCATCAGAGGAAACTGGCCATGGAGATAAAGAGGGCCAGGAACATGGCCATGCTTCCCTTTACTACTTCCACGGTAAGGTAACGATAGATATCTGAAAGCCGTGGTTTCCCCCGGGGGGGCCATGAACCTTAAGGAAATGGCGGGATGTCTGGGCTGGGTTTCAGCCTTTCTGTTATTCTCAATGCTGGTGCCCTTTTTGGGGCCTCTGTTGGGTTTGCTGACTCCTCAGCCTTTTTTCTATTACTCCACTAAACTGGGTAGAGTTCAGGGGGCCGCCCTGACACTTGTCGTGATCTTTATAGTGGGCGCGCTGGGAGCCTTGGCAGGAGCCGGGCGCGTGGTCATCCTGGCAGCCGAGTATGGGATACTGGGCTTCGCTATAGCGAGGCTCTTTGATAAGAAACGTGACCTTATCAGGACAGTCTTCCTTGCTACGGGGCTTTTGGCCTTGACCGGGCTAACGGCGCTCTTTTTAATGGCCGGGTTCAGGGGTGTCGGACTGGCGGATCTCGTAAGGGATTATCTCACTGCTGAGTTTACGGCAACCATTGACGTTTACAGGGAACTCGGGGTTCTGGAGACGACGGGAAATGACCTCGATTTAACTGTGAAGGCCTTTGTGGATGTATTTATCAGGATACTTCCCGCACTTATGATTGTAGGAACAGGCCTTGTGGTATGGTTGAACGCTCTTATTGCGAAACTCATTCTGACGGCCAAAAAGATTTGGCGGGAAGACGACGTTAAGGCAAAGCTCTGGCAGGCCCCTGAGCAACTGGTGTGGGGCTTGATAGTATCCGGGTTTGCAGCGTTTTTTTTATCCGGCACGGCTAGGTGGATAGCTGTAAATCTGATCATAGTCATGGGGACCGTCTATTTTTTCCATGGTCTCTGCATTATGATTTTCTTGCTGGATAAGCATAAGGTGCCTTCCTGGCTAAGGGTTGGCCTGTATATATTGATTGCTGTTCAACAACTTTTTTTGCTTGTTCTTGCGCTTGCAGGGCTTTTTGATCAGTGGATGGACTTCAGAAAGCTGCGCAAAGCAACCGGCGCTTGATATTGGAATACGGAGGAAACGTCCATGAAAGTGATATTACAGAAGGATATTGACGAACTGGGGCTGGAGGGCAACATTGCAGAGGTCAAGCCCGGGTATGCCAGAAACTACCTGATTCCCGGAGGCCTTGCCCTGGAAGCCACACCTCAGAACATCAAGGTCTTCGAGCAAAGGAAGAAGAAGATTGCAGTGAGGCAGCTTAGGGCGCGTGAAGATGCTGAAAGGCTTCGCGATGAGCTTTCAAAAGTAGTGGTCATCATGAAGGAGAAGGCCGGAGAGGAGGGCAAACTCTACGGATCTGTTACGAGCATGGATATCGCATCGTCTTTGGAAAAGCAGGGCATCACTGTTGATCGAAGGAAAATAGTCCTTGAGAGCCCCATAAAAAATATTGGAGATCACTCTGTTAGTGTGAAGATTTACCCTGGAGTCGCAGCTCAAATTAAAGTGTCTGTTATTGCGCAGGAAGGGGAACAGAAGTAACAAAAGCAGTCATCAAAGGGGGTTGATATTTTGGCTGCGACCAGGACAAGGAGACCGAAGGCCGAACCTAATTATATAAAGGTGCCGCCTCATAATCTGGATGCCGAGCAGGCTATAATCGGCGGGATACTCCTCAATAACGAATCCGTCTCACAGGTTCTCGACATCATCGGGCCGGACGATTTCTACCGTGAGGCCAACGCAGCAATATTTGAATGTATCAGGCATCTATTTGAAAAGAGCGAGCCGATTGACATAATTACCCTTTCCCAGGCCATGACTGAAAGGGGACAACTCGAGGCGGCAGGCGGCACCGCCTATCTTATCAGCCTCGCCGAATCGGTTCCAACATCCGCAGGGATTACCTACCACGCACAAATCGTTAGAAATCTGTCCGTAAAAAGAAAACTCATAGGCCAGTGTGCCGCCATATCGGAGTCATGCTTTCGTGACTATGAAAAGACCGAAGACCTTCTTGAGCGGGCTGAGCAATCTATTTACAATATCGCTGAGAGTCAAATAACCGGTCGGCTTGAAAGCCTGCACGATGTTATAATGGCCTCCGTTGACAGAATTACAAATCTCAGTTCCTCAGACGGATATGTAACAGGAACGCCAACTGGCTTTATTGATTTCGACAGAAAGACTTCCGGCCTCCAGCCCTCTGATTTAATCATATTGGCCGGAAGACCCGGTATGGGAAAGACGGCTCTGGCCCTCAATATGGCACATTACGCCGCCTCCAAGGCAAAGAAGGCGGTCGTGGTTTTTTCATTAGAGATGTCCAAATCTCAACTGGGCATTCGACTGCTTGGATTCGACTCCGGGATTGATTCCAACAAATTGCGAACAGGCTTCCTTAAAGACGGGGATTACAGTAAACTGAGCGACGCAGCCGACAGGCTCTCGGTGCTTCCGATGTATATTGACGACAGCTCATCTGTTACCGTCCTTGAGATGAAGGCCAAGTGCAGGAGATTAAAGAAGAAGGGTGAGCTTTGCCTCGTTGTCGTTGATTATCTTCAGCTTGTTCAGGGCCCTCGGAACTCGGAATCCCGGCAGATTGAGATAAGCGAGATATCAAGGTCTCTGAAGGCGATGGCAAAGGACCTCAATGTCCCGGTGCTGGCCCTTTCTCAGCTTAACAGGAGGGTTGAGCAGCGAGACACGAAAAAACCTCAGCTCTCTGATCTTAGGGAAAGCGGGGCGATTGAGCAGGATGCCGACGTAATAGCCTTTCTCTACAAGGATGAAAGTAATAAGTCTGGTGCTCAGGGAGCTGGCAACGTTGTAGATGTGAGTATCGAGAAACAAAGAAACGGCCCTACCGGTTCATTCAGGCTATTTTTTCAGAAGGAGATTACAAGGTTCAGGGATTTTACCGATATGCCCGGAGCCGTTTAGGTACATAGCCCGCTCAATCAGCTTCTTTCTCCTGGGGCCTTTTTCACTGCGTTACAGACGCTGGCCGTTATGGTCTTTTTGGATAGTGGTTGAGTGAATCAGTGCAAGTCTCTATGGGGCTGCCTAATTACAGATACTTAGTGTCCATCCGGAAATGAGATAGTTTCTTCGAGTTCAAGGCGGGCGATACTTTTAACCACAGGAATACATTGACGTATTTCGAGGATTAAAATTTGAGCCCAACGCCGAAATCGGTGAAAATTACCATTCCCGGATGGACACTAGTTAAGAATTGAAACACCCGTAAGAAGTCGCCATGAGCATCACCCCGGCGAAAGCCTTAGTCCAGAACTAGCTGATATCCCTTGATTCAGGCTCCAGGATCGTGCTCCGGGACAAGCTTCGCAGGAATGGGGAAAATAGGATATTTTGGAAATTTTACGAGACCATCAAGCAGGCTCAAGAAAATCGAAAGAATCTACGGAAAGACCGGCGGTCTGAAGGCCGCCCACCTTGCAAACCTGCAAAGGCTTTATCGCCGGCGCATCCCTGAAAAAGAGATCGTCTCAGGCGAGGCCGCCCGCCTCATGACCTCACTTTCTTTTGCAATCGGAAGACAGGTAGGAATCCTTGTCAGCCGCAAAGGTAGTGTTGCCTTTGTGGTTGTGGGAGACAGCCAGAGGATATGGATTCCGGACCTGAGCAATTTCAGGACGGGAGGCAACAGACTAAGGGGTCTGAGACTTATTCATACGCATCTGAAGGATGAGGCCATGTCGAATGAAGACATAAATGATCTTATGCTCCTAGGTCTCGATCTCGTTGCCATGGTTCAGGTTGTGGGTGAGGGGCTCCCGGGAGCGATATCTTACGCCCATATAGTGCCGAAAGAGGGCGAACAAGGCTGGACCATAAGCACGGTAAATGACATCGGACGTCTGAATGTTGATTTTAAGGGACTTATCGAGGCACTTGAAGAGGAGATGTCCGGTTCAAGAAGAGCCCATGATGTCTCGGGCCGGGAACGGGCACTCCTAGTGGGGGTCAACACAGGGCCAAGATGGCGTGCTGAAGAAGCAATGGATGAGCTTGAAGAGCTTGCCCTGTCAGATGGCGTCCAGGTGGCCGGAAAAGTCATTCAGCAGGTAAAAGCTATTGATGCGAGGTTTTTCATCGGCCGGGGGAAACTTGGAGAGCTGGCATCTCGCTGCGTCAGTTCGGCTTGCACCATGATCATATTCAATAATGAGCTTTCTCCCACGCAGGTGAGAAACCTCTCGAATTTCACCGAACTTAAAATAATAGACAGGAGCCAGTTAATTCTCGATATATTCGCCACCAGGGCAGTCACGAGGGAGGGTAAGATACAGGTTGAGCTGGCCCAGCTCAAATATACGCTTCCCCGTCTTGCTGAAAAAAACACAGCCATGTCCCGGCTGACCGGCGGAATCGGCGGAACTGGCCCCGGCGAGACCAAGCTTGAGATGAACAAAAGGAGGGTAAGACAGAGAATAGCAAAACTCAACTCCGAACTGAAGGAAATAAGGCGCCAGAGAGTGGACAGGCGCAGGCTGCGGGATCAGAAGTCAATGCCCGTAATTTCTATCGTGGGTTACACTAATGCCGGGAAATCAACCCTTCTTAATGCCCTGACAAGGAGCCGTGTGGGCACCGGCAGCCGTCTTTTTGAAACCCTTGACCCTACCAGCAGACGTTTGAGATTTCCCAGTGAAAGGGAGGCCGTGATCACGGACACTGTGGGCTTCATAAGGGACCTGCCCGAGAGTCTCATGGAGGCATTTTCTGCCACTCTCGAAGAGCTTGACGAGGCGGATCTCCTCCTGCATGTAATTGACGTTGCGAGCCCCAGACTCGAGGAAAGAATAAAGACTGTGAACACGGTGCTGGAAAGGCTCGGGCTCCAGGATAAACCTTTGCTTCTTGTGCTAAACAAGGCGGATCTTTTGTCTTCCGAGCAGGCCGGGGATTTGTCTCAAAGGCTGCAAGGGTTGGCAGTGTCGGCAGTAAATCCTGACAGTCTGCCACCCCTGATTGAAAAGATAAGTGAGATTATATGGTTGCACTTTTCCATCCGCCGGTTTTAAAAACCGATCCGTCTCTTGCTACGATAAGACCATCATAGGCCGGAAGCTTGTTAAGAAAATTCCTTCCCTCTTCCGGTCCCATCACAAATACCCCCGTTGCCAAAGCGTCCGCTTCCATAACTGTAAGAGCGGTAACCGAGACGCTCGATGCCTTGACAGGAGAATGTCCGGTGGCTGGATTTACGATATGATGAAATAGCTTTTCCTTATCGAAATAGACTTCATAATTACCCGACGTTGCGATAGAGCCTCCGCTCATCTTGATTGTGTCGGGATAATTGTCTTTCTTTTCGGGGTCCTGAATGGCAATGGTCCAGGGTTCTTTTCCGTTTTTCATGCCTTCCGCCCTGATGTCTCCTCCGGCGTTTATAAGATGATTGGCCACTCCGTGCGCTGAGATGACTTCAGATGCTCTGTCAACAATATATCCTTTTGCTATGCCGTCCAGGGTGATACCCATGCCCGGCCTTCTGAAGGCAACGGTTCCGCCTTTTACATCAATCATGTCAGATCCTACGAGCGCTAAAGCTTTCTTCAAATCTCCTTCGGGGGGTTCTCTGAATTCACCTTTTTCAGCGCAGGCCTTGAAGATATCAACAACCGGCTTTACCGTGATATCAAAGTATCCGCCTGTCAGGTGATGTATCTCCTTTGCCTTGACTATTACCCCTCCGAGTTCCGGCGGTACGTCTTTCAGGACGCCCTCCTTATTGAGATGGGCGACTGCTGCCGCCTCGTCGAACCGGTTCATCATGCGGGTAAGCCGTTCGATTTCCTCGTAGGCCTTGCCGACTGCTTCTTCGGCCCTGTCTCTGGACGGGTCCATTACGGTAATGGTAATGTATGTTCCCATAGAGAGCCTTGTACGGCTTACCTTATACAGACTCCTGTTAAAAAGAACAGATTCAGCCCACGCGGGTACTACGGTAAGGGACGAGAACCCCACACCCAGGAAGCCTGAGAGCTTAAGAAAATCCCTTCTGTTCATAACCCCCTGGGGGGATTGACCTTTAAGATTCATGATGATCCTCCGTTTCTGATTCCAGGCTGGAAATATAAGCACCTCTTACGGGACCTTACCAGCGTGTTAAAGAATTGCTATGCCGCGACCGCTCTTAGCGTTTCGGATTCTGACTTCGATGTCCTATAATACCGGAAGATATGCCTGGGACACTTCTCCACGCATATCTCCTTGCAATCCGGTCCGAACTCCATGCATTTTTTATGATCAATTTTCACAATATCGCCTTCAAAGGAAACCGCCTTGGCAGGGCATACCTTTACGCAGAGTTTACAGGAAATACAGCCCACCTCGCAGACCTGTTTTACGGCAGGACCTGTATCCTTGCTACTGCAGGGCACCCATACCCTTGCAGCCTTGGGTATAAGCTCTATAATCTTTTTTGGGCATGCCTTCACGCATGTGCCGCATCCTACACAAGTATCTGGATCCACTGATGGAAAGCCTTCCTTCATGGTTATGGCATCAAAGGGGCAAGACTCGGCACAATCTCCGAAGCCCACGCACGCGTACTGACAGGCAAAGGGCCCTCCAAAGGCCAGATTTGCCCCTGCACAAGAAGGATGCCCCGTATATTTATGCCTCTTTCCTACCTTTCCCTCAATTCTGGAGCAGCGCACAGAGGCTATTATATCCTGCACCCCGGTAACCTTCTTCCCGGTAATCTCGGCTACCATCTCGGCTACTTCAGCCTTCCCCGGGAAACACAGATTAGGAGGCACATTCGGGTCATGCACTACTGCTTCAGCATAGGCCTCGCACCCCGCGAATCCACATCCTCCGCACTGGGCTCCTGCCAGTACCTCAAGAACTTCTTCTACCTTGGGATCGCCTTCTACAGCAAATTTGTGGGCAGCCATAGCGAGTCCTACACCGAAGAAAAGGCCGATGCATCCAAGAACCGCAAGCCCACCCAAAGCCAGTTTCAGTAAGACAGGATCCATTTTACTCCTATTAGATCAGAAAAGGGACATGCCTGAAAAGCCCAGGAACGAGAGGGCGAAAAGCCCACCCAGTATAAAGGCAATCGGCAGCCCTCTGAATGTCGGCGGCACATCTGCCAGTTCGAGCCTTTCTCTGACCGATGACATCAAAAACAGTGCTATCAGAAAGCCAAGGCCGGCTCCTAATGCCAGCATAAGGCTTTCAACCGCATTATATTCGTTGTCAGCCAGGATCAGAGGCACGGCAATTATTATACAATTGGCTATTACCAATACAAGATAAACCCCGAAAGACTTAAAAAGAACGGGATTCACCTTCCTGAGTATGGTGTCCACGGCCTGAACCGAAAGGGATACGAGCCCTATAAAGACCACAATCTGGAGAAAGTCCAGCCTGAAGGGTTTAAGCACAAACTGGTAAAGGAACCACGACATCATGGCGCTCACAACTATTACGATAGTGAATGTGATGCCCATTCCTATGGCAGTAGGTTTCTTCTTTGATGTTCCGAAAAAGACACATAACCCCAGATACTTGGTGAAAACAAAGTTGTTGATTATCATGGCCCCGATAAGTATGGAGAGCAGATAGCCGAAATAAAACTTCTTTACATTCACCAGTGCCGAGCCCAGGTCACGACCCTCGGATATTATTCCTTTCATAAAAAGGCTATGGGTGGAGGTCTGGTTCAGCTTTTCATCAAGCGTTATTGTTAGTGTCATCCTGTCCGGGCTCAGGGAGATATTGGAAACAGGCAGATAGATGTCCGGATCGGTTTTTTCATTCACCCGGAAATTGGCAATGTTTGTTGCCCACTTCTCGTCAACGGGACCGGCAAAGGTTATGACAATGCTGTTGGGTCCCTTGAAGGAGGTAGATTTGATGAAATGATGTTCACTGCCGCAGCCAAGGAGCAAAGGCAAAAGGAAGACGGCTGCCAGAGTAAACACTATATATCTGCGCAAGGTAGCGTTCATAATGCCTTCCTTCTACGGTTATAGACTATCTCCATGTAATTGAAGACGGCCATCATGAGCCCTACACAGAAAAAACCGGCAGCCGGCAGGACAAAGAAAAGAAGTGGTCTGAAACCCAGGACGTCATAGCCCAGTATGGTTCCCATCCCCAGAAGTTCTCTTACGAGGCCGAGGGCGACCATACCGAAGGTGAATCCAAGGCCCATGCCCACGCCATCCCAGAAGGAAGGCCCGACTGGGTTCTTGCACGCGAATGTCTCAAGGCGCATCGTGATGATAGCAAATGCAACTATCAGCTTAACAAAGATCCCCATCTCCTTGTAGGCGGCAGGAACGAAGGCGGCCAGCATCAGGTCTATGACCGTAACCCATGTGGCAATAGTCAGGGTATAGGTAGGAATCCTAATCCTGGGATGGATGTAATTCTTTATTGCCGAAATAGTGCAACTAGAAAATACCTGCACAAAAAGCACCGCCACGCCGAGAAGGATTCCGTTCATGACGGATGTACTTATGCCTACTGCGGGGCACATGGACAGGGCAAGGCGGAAAATGGGATTTTCCTTGAGTATTCCGTTAAAGAAAAGCTGAGAGTTGGTCTTTTTTCTTGCCTTCAACTTGGTGCTCCTTATCCTTTACCTCTTTCGCTAAAAAGCAACCGCTATTTGCTGAGCGGCGATAACCTTTTCGAGGGCCTTCAACCTGTAAGAGAACTTCTTAGCCGCGTTTATGACTCCGTCTGTGACAGCCCTGCTGGAGATGGTCGCTCCGGTAATTGCGAATATGTCCTTTCCTTGATACTTCTGCCTCAGGGCATCAACTTCCTCTCTGGAAACGGCCCCCTTCCCCAGGGCCTTTCCCTCAAGTGCCAGCTTGTATTCGTCAGGAAGAGGTTCTTTTACTACCTTGAGTTCTTTGAGCCTGTCAAAGGCTTTGCCCTTGAACTGATTCTTGAAATAGGGCTGGGCGATTTCCGCCCCCAGCCCGGGATCTTCTTCATGTTCCATTATCTCAAGCCCTATCACGGAGAATCTCGCGTCGAGGGCAAGCATCACCTTGATAAAGGTCTTAAAACCCGGGAACTCACTCGGAAGAAGATAGGCTATACGGTCTTTGCCCTTGAGAGCTACGATAGAGGAATCGGCAAACGAAAAGATGGTTGAGCGCTTTAATGCAGACTTAAGTGCGGTTTCGCGTTCAGGCCCTTCAGAGGCAGCATCAGGCTCAATCTTAAGGGGAAGCTTCTCGACAAAATCTCCGTCGGGGGTTACAATCATAAATTCAAAAGTCTCGCGGCCGTTTTCAAAAACAGGGAGCATGTAGCCAAGCCTGATATTACCGTTCTCATTCAGGATATATCTGTAAATAGTTGCAAACCTGAGTTCTGATGGAGGAGGGTTTGCCTTCCCGTATCCCAGGAGACCGAGCATGGTCTCCTGAACCTTGACATGCTCATTATGTTTCTTTGCCCTATCGGTGATAGCGAATACGGAGCCCATGACTACTGCCGCGACCAGGCAGGAGATGGTAAGGCCGATTATTATCCTCAATATCTCTTTCATTTCATGGCACCTTTCGGCGGGGCAAAGCGCTTTGGTCTGAACCATGTCTCGAGCGCGGGTGCAAGCGGGTTCATGAGAAGGATGGCGTAGCAGATACCCTCGGGGTATCCTCCCTTAAGCCTTATGAGAACCGTAAGAACCCCTATGCCGGCACCGAATATGAGCTTGGCTGAAGGTTGAGTAGGAGATGTTACATAATCGGTGGCCATATATATCGCCCCAAGGATAAGGCCTCCAGAGATCACAGAAAGTATCGGATCTCCTGTAAAATACCTCTCTCCGCCGAATACCCAGGTAAGAAACCCCGCCGTAACTATTATTGATACAGGGACATGCCAGGTTATATATCCTTTGTAAAGGAGATACAGGCCGCCTAGAATCAGAAATAAGGCGGATGTCTCTCCTATGGATCCCGGCTGCCATCCGAGGAAGAAGTCTCCGTACATCTTTAGAGTTGAACCGAAGCGTTCTGTGAGTCCTGCCATGCCGTAATGCTTCAGCACATATAGAGGAGTAGCCGTTGAAACAGCGTCAACACCTGAGCCCACGTACTTAAATATGGACAGGTCTCTTATCGGAATAAGCCACGCCGATGTCATGGCCACCGGGAAGGTCGCAACCAGAAAGGCCCGCCCTATCAAGGCAGGGTTGAATATATTGAATCCTATCCCGCCTAGAAGATGCTTTGCCACATATATGGACATCACTGCACCCAGTATAGGCATCCAGAAGGGCACGCCCGGAGGGACGATATAGGCGAGAAGAAGCCCCGTTACCACGGCGCTTCCGTCCCTGATGGTTACCGGCCTGTGGAGCAGCTTCTGGCTGACGGCCTCGGCTGCGACGCAGCTTGCCACACTAACGAAGGTAATAAGGAGGGTCTGGATTCCGAAAATGAACACGGAGAGGATCAATGGCGGCATGAGGGATGCCGATACCGTCCACATAATCCTTTCTACAGAAACGCCTCTCCTTATATGTGGCGAAACCGATACATTCCAGATTGCTTGGCGTGTTTCGCTGTTCACCTCTCCGCCTAAGGGTTCTCTTTCGATGACTTTACTCCTCTATAAAAAAATTATTTCTTAGCTTTCATTTTAGCAAGTCTTATAAACTGCACGAGGGGTCTCCTGGCAGGACATACAAAGGCGCAACATCCGCACTCAAAACACTCGAAAAGACCGAATTGAGAAGTATCCTCAGCCCGCCCGGCCTCTACATAGACCCCTATTTCATTGGGTGAAAGGCCCATGGGGCATGCATCAAGGCACCATCCGCACCTTATGCAGTGGCCGTGAGGCGATAGATCAATCTCATCTTCGGTCAGAAACAGGACGCCCGAAGTGGTCTTCATGACAGGAACATCAAGCGTGGGTATGGCAAATCCCATCATGGGGCCGCCCATAACGACCTTGGCAAGTCCGTTCTTCGTGCCTCCGAGATACTCAACAATATCCTTGAGCCTGGTCCCAATCCTTACAAGAAGATTCGCAGGTCTTGAAATCCCCTTGCCGGAGATGGTAACGACCTTTTCGTAAAGTGGTTTGGCAAGACAAACCGCGTCATACACGGCCTTTGCCGTCCCTACGTTCTGCACGATAACGGAAACATCGAAGGGAAGACCGAAGCCCGGTACCTTTCTACCCGTTAGGCTCTGGATAAGCTGTTTCTCGGATCCCTGAGGATATTTCACCTTGAGAGGAACAACCGAAATGCGCTGCCCGTTTGAAGATGCCTCCTTCACGGCCTTTTCCATGGCATCAATGGCAGCGGGTTTGTTTGCCTCAATTCCGATCTTGCATTCGTTGATGCCTAATATCCTTAAGATGATGGATGCGCCTCCCACAACATCCCCAGGGCTTTCAAGCATGAGCCTGTGGTCTGTTGTGAGATAAGGTTCGCATTCCGCGCCGTTTAAGAGAAGGGTGTCAACCTTTGCAGCGGGAGGGGGGGCTAGTTTGACATGGGTAGGGAAACCTGCCCCTCCGATCCCCACTATGCCTGCCTCCTTTATACGTGAAAGCATTTCATCCCTGGGCATGGCCTTCCAGTCAGCCGGCCCATAAGTCCTGGGCTGGGCCTGGGTATCTGTCAGTATTGTTATTGAGGGAGCCTTTACGCTTGTAGGATGGGGGGAAGTGCCGATATTCTTAACCGTTCCTGTAACGCTGGCGTGCACTGAAGCTCCGAGCCCGGCGCTTACGGTGCCTATAACGTCCCCTTCGTTAACAATGTCCTTTTTCTTTACCAGAGGAGAACAGGGCGCTCCGAAGTGCTGCTGGAGGAGGATGTCCACCTCCGCCGGTATGGGCATTCTTTCTATTTGGAGATGTTCTGAAATCTCCTTATGCTCAGGGGGATGTATTCCACCCTTGGGAAATGTGAGAAGTTCTCTATTCATAGCCTGCCGATCTTAAGTTGATTTCCTGTCTCATTACAATCTTTTTGAGAGAACCGAGGGAATGATATCCTCATGTTTTTCTTTGTCAAGAAATTTTGGATACGAGCAATGCCTTGGCTTCTTCGACGTCCCTTGCGATCTGATCTGAAAGTTCCTTGATGGTCTTGAACGCCTTTTCGTCTCTGATCCTTTCCAGGAGAATCAAAGATATCTCTTTGCCTACAAGGTTCCCGTCAAATCCCAAAAGATGAGCCTCGATAGAAAACCTGCCTTCAGGAAATGTAGGATTATAACCAATGTTTACAACGCAATCGAAGACCCTGCCTTCTGCAACGGCCCTCCCGCAGTAAACTCCTGTCCTGGGTATGAGTTCTTCGTTTGCTGTAAGGTTGGCGGTAGGAAACCCCAGGAGTCTCCCCCCTCTGCCCATGCCCTTTACAACCTTGCCGGTGATCTCGTGGTATCTGCCGAGCAGTATGGATGCCGCCTTGAGTTCGCCGTCTCTAACCAGACGCCTCACGGATGTGCTTGATACGGTTGTGCCTTCTATAGAAACGGGAGACATGACATGGAGAGAAAATCCCAGAGTTGCCCCCATCTTTCTTAGAAGCTCGATATCGCCCCTTCTCTTGTTGCCGAATACATAATCATAACCCACCACTAGTTCCTTGACGCCTATCCGCTTTACGAGGATATACTGGATAAAGTCTTCGGCGCTTATGGAGGCGAATTCTTCGGTAAAGGGAAGGCAGAGAATTACGTCTATGGAGGCGTTTCCGATTAGTTCCAGCTTGCGCCGAACATCGGTTATCATGGGAGGAGCATCATTGGGGCGGAGGCGTTTAAGGGGATGAGGGTCAAAGGTCATTACTGCCGATAGACCTCTGATGGCCTTTGCCCTTTCCTTGACCATATCAAAAAGCGCCAGATGCCCCCTGTGGACTCCGTCAAAATTGCCGATAGTAAGAACAGGATTTATGAGTGGTTTTTCAAGTTCATCCAAATTACGAATAAGCCGCATCTCTATACCTTGTATGGGCAAACCAAAATGGGAAGCCCATGTGTGAAGTCTGCTTCATAGGACAAAACCTGTTGACAAAGCATCGTTCATACTATAGGATTTGAAAGATTAAATGGCAATGGTTTTCAGTGCCGAAGTGGCGGAATTGGTAGACGCGCTAGGTTCAGGGTCTAGTGGGCGTACGCCTGTCGGGGTTCGAGTCCCCGCTTCGGCACCAACTTCTATAAAAACAATAAGTTAAGCCTCATCTGTAAGCATTGGTTGTGTTTGGTTCCGGTTGGCCAGCCGCCAATTGCCGTGCGCAAACATCCTGCTTTGCACAAGTGTCATGAAGATCCCATACATTACCGCAGGTCTCTGCTTCAGCCTGTCTTCGTTTCGGCAGATAGTGTCTTAATGGGTGCATTCTTAGGATACTTATCCTGCCTTGCGTGATGGACCTTGACGGCGGTTGGCTCCGCTGCATTCATCTCACGGCTTCCATGGAAGGAGATGTAATTCCCCTCTACTTCCATGCCTTTTTTTATAAACGAAGCGGAAATATTTTAGTCCTCTATCTCGTGAAAAATAATCTTTACCTTTGAGATAGTATTATGTATATAACCGACGCGAAGAAGCTTAACCGCATTGAGCGGTCTCAATCGGTGAGGAGATATGGATGGTTGATAGTAATTTACAAACAGAGGACAGGGACGTTCTGCAAGACCTGGCAGAAAGATACGGCGTAGAAGGGGTTTGCTCCTGTTATGCCTGCGGCACCTGCGCAGCCGGATGCCCCGCCAGAAGGGTAAATCCCGCCTACAACCCCCGAAAGATAATCCGGATGCTTGTGCTCAACGAGGCGAAATCACTTCTTGAGAAAGACACAATCTGGCTTTGTTCGAGTTGTTACACCTGTCAGGAAAGGTGCCCTCAAGGCATAAAGATTACAGACTTGATCACCGCTTTAAGGAATCTGGCGGTTCAGCAAGGACGGAGCCCCTCCGGTGTGGGGATGCAGGCAAACCTTGTCCGCAGCCAGGGTCGGCTCTATGCACTGGATGAATTCGATGACAAAAAACGAAAAAAGGCCGGCCTGCCCTCTCTTTCTCCACAAATTGAAGAAGCCGTCCGGCTGCTGAAAGAGGAATCATGAAGTACGCTCTTTTCTTGGGCTGCACGATACCGGCCCGCTCCAGAAACTATGAAATGTCCTCAAGGGCTGTGGCCGCCAAGCTGGGCATTGAGTTCCAGGACCAGATGGATTTCTGTTGTTGCGGCTTTCCGATAAAGGCCTCGGACGAACACGCTGCGACACTTCTGGCCGCCCGCAACCTGGCCCTGGCAGAGGAAATGAATCTTGAGATATGTACGCTTTGCAGTGCCTGCACCGCCATGCTTGCAGAGGTTGCTCACAAACTGCGCTACGATGAGGGATTCAGGGAAGAAATCAATAAAGATCTGGCTGCCATTGGCCGCCAGGTAAAGGGAACTGCCCGTGTAAGGCACTTTGCTCGTATCCTCCTTGAGGACATTGGAGTGGAGAACATCCATAGATCAGTAACGGTTGATCTGAAAGGATTTCCTGTCGCTGTTCATTACGGATGCCACTATCTCAAGCCTTCATATATCTATGAGGGGGGAGAAGATCCCGAGGCGGCGAGGTCTCTTGATGCACTGATAGCCGCGGCCGGCGCCAAGTCCATCTCATACATCCGAAAGAAGTTTTGCTGCGGAGGCTCCGTGCTGGTGGCAGACGAGAAGACCGCCCTTGGAATGGCAAAGGAAAAACTCGATCAGGTCCAGGCCGCCGGCGGCCGCTCCATGGTTGTGGTATGCCCCTTCTGCAGCGTCATGTATGACGATAATCAAAAGAGCATTGAGAGCGCATTCAATGTTTCTTACCAGATTCCCGTATTATACCTTCCCCAGGTTCTGGGCCTTGCAATGGGCATGGATCGAAAGACCCTGGGGCTCAATATGAACGTAGTTAAGACCAGAAAGATAACGGAAGATATCCTTGGCGCAGAATAGAGACAGCATACTAGTGGTTGGTTCCGGTGTCGCCGGCCTGAGTGCCTCTATGAGCCTTGCCCGGCAGGGATACAATTGCATCCTTGTAGAAAAGGCAGGCTCGTTAGGGGGGCACGCGGCAGGCTACACCTGCAAGGCGATAAACGGGAAGTGCCAGAAATGCGGGGCCTGTCTGGTTGACGATCTTCTGGCCCGGTTTGGCGACTTTCCTGAAATCCAGGTTTTTTTAGAAACCCGGATTGATCGGATTGAAAGGAAGAAAAAGGGCTTTACAGCGAGCCTGAACGGCAAATACGGCCTCAAAGACATAAACTGCGGGGCCATTTTGCTGGCCACGGGTTTCAAGCCCTTTGATCCGGATGAAAAGTCCAATCTATGCTTCAGCTCAATACCCAACATGATAACCGCAGTGGAACTCGAGGCGATGCTCAGGGATAAGGAGCTGCCGTATCGTCCCTCGGACGGCAGGCAGCCCGAGACCATTGCCTTTGTTCAATGCGTGGGAAGCAGAGACCCAAAGCGGGGGCATCCTTATTGCTCTCAGGTCTGCTGCGGCTATGCGCTCAGGATGGCTGGGCGGCTACGCGACCTGGCGCCCAAGACGAAGATTACGTTTTTCTTTATGGACATTCAGACCTTCGGAAGGTCTTTTTCCCAAAGGTGGGCAAGCCTGCAACAGGATTTTATCTGGATAAATGAAATACCCGGTGACTACTTTGTCTCAGACGGAGATCGAGTGGGAGTCTCGGTCGAGGTGGAAGATGAGATTGTGGATTTATCCTTTGATATGATGGTGCTTTCAGTCGGCATGACCCCGACCGATGACCAGCTCACATATCAGCAGATGCTTGACCTTTCTATGAGCAGCGAGGGTTTCATGCTCCCCGACGAAGACAGGGGCGTCTTTGTTGTCGGAAGCGCATCCGGTCCTATGAGTATAGAAAAGAGCATCACGGATGCTGCCGGCTCGGCAACCAGGGTAATCGCCTATATGGAGGGAGCAAGATGAATCTGCGAACCATTGATAAAAGAGTTATGGTTCTAGGCGATGGCGAAACTGCGGTAAGGCTGAGCAAGGCCCTGAATACGTCAGGGCTTGACTCGTATCTGCTGTGGGCCGGAGGCACCCCGCCTGAAGGCATCCCGGAAGGCATTGCCGTTGAATTATCAGCTCGACTCGTTGCACTGCAGGGCCAGGTAGGGGATTTTACGGCCACCATCCTTAGCTCAGATCAATTCATCAGAAAACTGGCCGGTTCCGTAATGGTTGCTTTTGAAAGCCGCACCGAGCCTGTCTTTGACGTGGCTACCGCCCCCATGCACGAAGGTGTGGCAACCCTTGAAGATGCGGAGGCGATTCTGAGAGGTGAAAGGCAGATATCCGGAGACGTCAAGACGGTCGTATTTCTGGACCGTCTGGATGGGGCGTCAACTCCGGCATCCAGCGAGCGGCAGTTTAATGCCATCCTCTCATTCCTGGATCGGGGCATAAAGTGTTATGCCATTGGATGTCAGATGAAGGTAGCAAGCCGAAACCTTGAACTCCTGTATGGCAGGGCAAGGGACGGAGGCTGCGTTTTTTTCAAAAACGATTTTCTCTCCATCTCTTTCACACAAGGCAGGCCTCTTATCCGCTTCGAAGACCTGATCCTTCATGAGGAAAAGGAGATTTGCGCGGACATGGTTATCCTTGCGGAGAACTTCATGCCGGGAGCCTCACTTCCTGAGCTTAGAGAGATTCTAGGGGTTGAAACCGACAAGGCCGGCTTCATGCAGGCAGACAATGTCCTGCGCCTGCCTCTCCAGACAAACCGACGGGGCGTGTTTGTAGTCGGGCCAAGCCGGGCGCCTGTCACAAGGTGGGACCTTGATCAGGAAATCCCGGCGGCAGTAAGTCAGGTAAAAGAACTCTTTGCGTGGGCGGAAAGTTTTCCCTACGAAGAGGTGATAAGCTTTGATATTGACGCATGCGCCAGGTGTCTGACATGCTTCCGCAGTTGCCCTCACGGAGCGATCCACTTTACCAATCGCCCCAATTTTCTTGCCCTGGCCTGTCAGCAGTGCGGGATTTGCACCGCCTTTTGCCCCAATGAAGCCATAGAGCTCCGCGACATGGAAAAAGACAGGATCAAGGGTCTTATTGCCAATGAAAGAAAAGGCTCGGATAGCGCCCCGGTGGTTGTCTTTGCCTGCGAAAAATCAGGCGCCAGGATACTTAATTCCATACCTTCAGAGGACACCCTGCTAAGACGCATCCGATGGATACAGTTGCCATGCGGGGGTACTCTCAGAACTCAATATCTGCTGGACGCTATAGGAAACGCCTCAGAAATCCCCGAACGAGTTATGGTTCTTGCGTGCCACGAGGATAACTGCCGATCAGGAATGGGCACGATAAAGGCCAGAGCCACGGTTGAGCGGGTAAAATCCTTCCTCGACAGCGTGGGCTGGAATCAGACAAAGATAGAATTCATCTCCACGGCGTCGAATGAGGCGGAGCGCATCAGAAAACTACTTGCCGCATCATGAGCCGGGGCTTAAAGGATATAGCCATAGCGAAGTAAGCCGCTCCCCAGCCCTTGTTTTGCCGGAATGAAGAGTGACCAGGGCATGGCCGTTAGCAGGAATATTAAGAGATTCCGCAAACTGAAACTCTCACCTCAACCTGCCGGCAATCGAAAAGATCAGATCGGCGTTTCGATCCTGCTCTTTTCCGCTTCCGTCGAATCTATCCTTTGAGGCCTCCGCATAGCTCGCCCTTGCGTTCTCGCCGAGATGACCTGCCGCCTGCTGATTGAACACAAATGTGCGCACTACCCCTGTCCCTTCAGGATTCATATATATCTCCAGCATTCTTCCCTGCTGGGGAAAATCTATGAGAGAGGAGGTCTGGATTTGCCAGAAGCCCAACCCCCCTGGTGCCTGGTAAGGAGTTATCCTGTGCTCATGATCGTGACCGCAAAGAAGGGCTATCACCTTGGGACTTGCAAGGAGAAGATCAAGAAGCCTGCTCTGATTCTCTTTTATACGCGCAATAGGATGATGAGAGACCACAATCCCCAGGTAATCCGAGTGGCTCTTCAATTGCCGGGCGAGCCATTCCAACTGCTCGTCGCTAATCTGGCCGGACGCGCTTCCTTCGCTTCTGCTCGTATCAAGCACATAAAATCGGATTCCCGGCCTCGCCCTTCCTCCCCTGAGACCTCCATGCACCGGTGGAAGGGCCGTGAAGGTATAGAACCCGACTCTTACGGACGGATTCACTTCGGACCTCGGGCTGAAGTCAAACCCCTTGGCCCTGGAGCCGTAGGTAGTACCGGCAATGTCCTTTCCTGTGGGAAAGTGCTTTTCTATGAAGGCGTTTTTGTCCAGGAAGTCCATGCCTGAATAGGCCTCTACAAGCCGTGAGGGTATGTTGCCAAGGACAAGCCGGTCATGGTTTCCGACCGTCTGAAACCAGGGAATATTTAGCTGATTCATCTCGGTCAAGAAGGAAATCAGCTCCCTTATCGTTCCTATATCAACCGAATCGCCCGTGTTTACGACAAGATCTATATCCGTGTCTGCGGCGTTTAGGGTCTTTATAAGAGCCCTGAGCACATCAACGTCGAAACGCTCAATAATCTCAGGTCTGTCGAGGCCTCCAAAGCCGATGGAATCACCGAATCCGTCAAGCATTTTCTCAAGCTTCGGATGCCCTGTGAGGCTGAAACCCTCCAGTGTTATATGAACGTCTGAGAGCTGAGCCAGCGAAAGCATGCGTGTTGATTCCGGGCCTGGGGCATAGGCACCTTTAATATCCCCGAGGTCTCTTCTCAGTATAAATCTGTCAGGCCTTTTAGGAGGTCTTGCCTCCCCTTGGGCCGGCGCGTGAAGCAGGCTGTCGTCAAGAAATTTTCCAGCGCAGCCCGTAAAACCTGCTCCCACCCCTCCGATTCCGGCAACAGCGCAAAGCCTGAGAAAGCCGCGTCTAGACCATCTCATAGGAACCTCCTTCATATCAAGCAGTTAGAGCCGGTGGCAGGCCAGCCTACCGGCCATTTTTCCTTAAGCCTCTTAAAAACCGACTTGATCCGGAATCCAGGTTGTCATTCCGGCGAAGCCCTGGAAAAAACCGGGTATCGAAGAGGGGCCCGGGACAGGCTATGCCGGTATGGCGATTAATTTTCATGGAGACTGTCAACCTAACAGATTATCCCTTTTTCCTTTAGATATCCGGTAATCCGTAAGGCCGCTTTCCCCACATCCAGCGTGTGGGAACGGATAAGAAGTTCAGGCGACTCCGGAGCCTCATAGGGAGATGATATTCCGGTAAAATTATTTATGATCCCGGCTCTGGCCTTCTCATATATGCCTTTTTTGTCCCTTTCGGCGCAGACATCCAGGGGGCAGTCCATGTGCACTTCAACAAATCGGCCTTCATCAATGAGGGATCTGACCTTCCGGCGATCCTTGCGATACGGTGAAATGAAGGCCGTAATTGCAATTATCCCCGCATCCACAAACAGCTTCACCATCTCGCCTATGCGGCGGATATTCTCGGTCCTGTCGTCTTCCGTGAAGCCTAGGTCGCTGCAAAGCCCCATTCTGACGTTATCCCCGTCAAAGACATAGGTGGAACATCCCATATCGTGGAGTATCTTCTCAAGACGATGGGCGCACGTGGATTTGCCTGAGGCTGAAAGGCCGGTAAACCATATAGCCGCGCCCTTGTGTCCGTGGAGCCTTTCTCTATCATCGAGGGATACCTCCCCCTTTACCTGGAAAATGTTTCGTTTTTCAGAGGGAATAACCATTTAGACCTCATAACAGCTTCTATTTGCAGGAGTAATATTCTAGATACCAGTCAACGAAACCGCCTATCCCCTCTTCTATCCCGGTTGCCGGTCTGAAGCCTACGGCGGAAAAAAGATCATCTATGTCGGCATACGTTGCGGGAACGTCTCCCGGCTGCATGGGAAGGAACTCCTTGAGGGCCTCTCTGCCGAGCTTTTTCTCCAGAGCGCCTATGAAATCCATAAGCTCGACCGGATTATTGTTGCCTATGTTGAAAACCCGATAGGCAGATGGGCTTGAGCCAGGGTCGGGACTATCGCCGCTCCAAGCCGGATCGCCTGTCGGGATCAGGCCCAGCACCCTTACTACGCCCTCTACAATGTCATCAATGTAGGTGAAGTCCCTCTTCATCCGTCCGTGGTTAAAGACCTTTATGGGTCTGCCTTCAAGTATGGCCTTCGTAAAGAGAAAAAGCGCCATGTCGGGTCTTCCCCACGGGCCATATACGGTAAAGAACCTGAGGCCGATGGTGGCTAGCCCGTAAAGGTGGCTGTAACTATGGGCCATAAGTTCGTTTGACTTCTTGCTCGCGGCATAAAGGCTTATGGGATGGTCCACGTTATGATGAACGGAAAAGGGCATTTTCGTGTTGAGACCATAAACCGAACTGCTTGAAGCGTAGAGAAGAAGAGGCACCTTCGAGTGCCGGCAACCCTCCAGAACATGTAGAAAACCAACCATATTGCTCTCGACATAAGCATGAGGGTCGGTAATGCTGTACCTTACTCCCGCCTGGGCCGCAAGGTTCACCACCCTGTCAAAGCGGTTTGAAGAAAAAAGCTCCTCCATCGCCTTTCTGTCTGCGAGATCCATCTCCAGGAAACGGAATTCTTCAAAAGGAGAGAGGATTGCCAGCCTCGCTTGTTTGAGGGTCACGTCATAATACGGATTCAGGTTGTCAATGCCTACTACTCTATGCCCGAGTTCAAGAAGCCTTCGGCTCAAATGAAAGCCGATAAAGCCTGCTGCGCCTGTAACCAAGATTTCCATAATTCCAAGAGACTTTCCTTTTAAAGCATGAAAATCACCCCCACCCATCCCTCCCCCGTCGAGGGGGAGGGAATAATGCCGCGGCATCCCGACGCTTCGACGGTAAAGGGGGAGAGGGATAAAGGGTAAGGTGTATTTTCATATAAACGCCATAAAAAAACCTTTGTTTTCAATACCAGTTAAGGTGGGGAGTGTCAATGAATATGCGCACGCAATCAGGCAGACTGTCTGCCGTATATTTGCGCCTGTTTTCCTAGTAAAACCAAACCTCCAACCCTGCAAACTGAGAAAATGCCTGGTTCTATTTTCCGGCCTTTGGGGGACTAACAAGAGCCTCCCCATTCAGCACGGTCACGCCATCCTGATTGACGCACCAGGTTCTGAGCCTGGCCCGGTTCTTACCGGGGTCAAGCTCCAGCACCTCTGCATTAGCCGTGATGGTATCTCCTATCCTTACAGGGGCCAGAAATGAAAGTTCCTGCTTCAGATATATACACCCCGGGCCCGGCAGTTTGTTTGCCATGACTGCCGATATGAAGCCCGCACAAAGCATACCGTGCGCGATTCTGGTCTTGAAAAAGGTCTTTTTCGCGTACTCTTCGTTTATATGGGCGGGATTGAAGTCGCCTGTAACGCCCGCATAAAGATATATATCAGTTTCTGAAACAGTCTTGGAAAATTCCGCCCTGTCTCCTATCTTCAAGTCCTCTATCGTCTTTCCTACCATCAGTTATCCCCATTCAACCAGCATTTGTCCTCAGCCTCGGAGGAAGTATTCTTACCTTTCGCAGCCCCTCTCTTAACAATATCGCGTCAACAGGACAGAACCGCGCACAAACACCACAGCCGAAACAGGCCTTTTCGTCCACCTGCGCTTTGTCGTCGGCGTTCATGGATATGGCCTCCGTCGGGCATCTTTCCACACACTCACCGCAGCCCACGCAGAGTTCCTGGTCAACGACGGAGAGGTGATAGGTGGAATTGCAAAGAGGAAAGACTCCATCCCTCCAAAGGTTAAGGGTATCGCAGCAATCCTTGCAGCAGTTGCAGATACTCGTCTCGGGCCGGTCTTCCCGGCTCATGGGATGGAATGCCTTATGAACCAATCCGGCCTCCTCCGCCTCCCTCATGATCTTCAGGGCCTCCTGCTTTGTGACCATCCTGGCAAATCCCTGCGCTGCCGTGTGTCGGGCGGATTTACCGAATGTAAAACAGTTCAGCGTAGGGGCCTCTGTCTTACAGGGTTCTCCCAGCACTGATCTCCTCTGTCTGCAAAAACAGTATCCGACCGCGATCTCATCGAATTTTGCTATTATCTCTTCGATGGACTGGCTGGGCAGTATGAATTCATCCGGGACAGCCATCTCTTTTGAAATCGGGATAATCTTTATAGGCTTTCCGTCTCCCCCGGTACTCGCGGGGACGGTCCTGTCCACGGGAGGGGCCGATTTGAAGACCGGCACAAGGTTATCATAGTTTGCTTGTATCTGATCCCTGACCTGCTCAAAGAGTTCCTGGAAAAGCGCCGCGAGCCTCTTTTCCTCCCCCGTACCCTTGAGTTCCCCCATGAACTTATATTCCATAAGTCCCACGTTCATTAAAGGGAGAAGCCTGTAAACCATAACTCCAGAGGAGCTGGGCTGATTGAAGATAAAGCCCTTTTTGGCCAGGCTCCCGGCAATCCTTGCCGCCTTATCGGCGCCCAGTCCGCTCGAAAGCGCAAGCTCATCTTCCGTCTGAGAGGGTTTGTCACGGAATGCATAGATGAGATCAAGCTCCTCAGGCACATTTCCTACCGCCGCCTTTAAAATACCTATGCTCGTCTTGTTTACCGGGAAGGGAACAAGTCCCTGGCGGCATACCACCTCAGCCGCCCTCTTAAACCTTTCTTCCAGAGAAATCTCATTCATGTCCTCGCCCCTTTAAGTTACTGTCTCAGTGATATGAGTATCAACAAAACCGGCCGCATTTTCCGTTAATGCCGGGGCAACTCCCGGCTCAATGGCTTTCATCTCTGTCTATGGATAGGCACCAGCCTATAATAGACCAAAGGTATTTGTAAAGATGGTCTGTGTCTCCGAAGAACCATATCTTTGAAAGGCAAGCCTTGCTTCAGGCGCTTTCATCCCCGGTAGCGGCTACGGGTATCATTTCAATAAATCAGGAGGATGGATTTGCACAGATCAGGACAAGCAGACAAGAAAACAGCTCCTTTAGGTGCGCCATCAGGCGAACGGTATTTGTGCGGCTAAAGCCGCACCTACCCAGAATGTTTGAGATCATACCCCTACCGAAAAAGAATGTACTCCTAAGAAACAAGCCTTTTTAGTTGACAGCCGGAAGAAGCCTTTCCTATACTAGCTTCAGATGTTGTTCTTTACCAAATCTTAGAAACAATAAAAATAAGGAGGGGTATCGTAATGAAGAAGTTGATCCTGGTAACTGTTTTGCTCTTCTCGTTGGGTCTGCTTGCAGGGCATGGGATTTCTTTTGCAGAGGATACAATCAAGGTCGGCATCGTTCTTCCTCTTACTGGAGATCAGGCCAAGTTTGGTGAAATCGAAAAGCTTTCCTTCGACATGGCCCTTGAAGAAATTAACGGCAAAGGCGGCATTAAAGGCAAGAAGATTGAGTTAGTCATCGAAGACGATACTGGAAGACCTGAAGTAGGCAGGTCGGTAGTAGAAAAACTCATTACCAAAGACAAGGTAGTCATGATAGGAGGCGGGTACAGCAGCTCCGTTACCTATGCCGTGGCTGGAGTATGCCAGCAGAATCAGATGCCGTTCCTTATCAATACCGGAGCGGCGGATAAGATCACCGAACAGAAATGGGATTACATCTTCAGACTTAACCCTCCGGCAAGCAAATACTCGGCTTCAGTGGAAGAACTGCTGGCTGAGGTAATCAAGCCCAAGACGGTTACTATCCTTCATGAAAACTCCCTCTTTGGGACAAGCAGCGCCAAGTCCTTTGAGAAGTCATGCGAAAAGGCCGGCTACAAGGTATTGCTGAAGCAGGGCTATGAGGCGGGCGGTATAGATTTCAAGCCGGTTCTGACCCAGGTAAAGCAACTCAATCCTGACGTAGTCTATATGGTGTCCTATGTAATGGACGCTGCCTTGATAATGAAGCAGTCCAAGGAACTAAAGATAAACCCCAAGATGTTCATAGGCGGAGCCGCCGGTTTCACCCTTCCCGAGTTTCAGCAGAACGCGGGAGCCGCATCCGAAAAAATCATCTCCGCCACCTTGTGGCATCAGGTACTGCCCTTCCCCGGGGCCATGGATTACTATAACAAGTTCAAGGCTAAATTTAATAAAGAAACTGAATATCATGGGGCAGAGGCATACGCGGCGGCGTATGTAATCGCCGATGTTCTCAACAGGACCAAATCACTCAAAAACGAGGACATAAAGAAAGCCCTTTCCGAAACCGACATGATGACGGCATTCGGCCCTGTCAAATTCACCGCGTGGGACAAGATGACTAACCAGAACAAGGCAAGCTCCTACGTCGTCCAATGGATAGACGGAAAGCTGGAGATGGTGTGGCCCAAGAACCTTGCAGCCAAGCCTTTTGTCTTCCCGGTCAACTGGCTGAAAGTGTGGGGATATTGATTTCTCCTAAATAGGCGATACGTTCGAGGGCAAGAGCCGGCCGCCGGCTGAGGCCCTCGAGAAAAATCAACCCTTTTCCCAGAGGTGGAGCCTATGACTGTCTTTCTTCAGACCCTCGTAGCCGGCGTCCTCATCGGCGGCATCTACAGCCTTATAGGGATCGGCATGACCCTCATCATGGGCGTAATGGGTATAATAAACCTTGCCCATGGCCAGCTTATGATGGTAGCAATGTACATCACTCTGGTACTATTCAATGTACTTCATTTTGATCCATACATATCTCTTTTTGTGGCCATGCCATGCCTTTTCCTGCTGGGAGTGCTCATCCAGAAGTTTCTCCTCAACCCCCTCATGAAGATAGAGTCCATTCTACCTGAAAATCAGGTACTCATGACCGTAGGCATAGGAATGGTTCTAACAGAGATAATCAGGTTCATATTTTCATCAGATTACAAATCAGTCAAGACACCTTACAGCTCCTCCGCTTTCTTCATCGGGGATATCTCATTTAGTCTTCCCATGTGCATTGCCTTTGGTGTTGCGCTGATATTTACTGGCCTGCTTTTCTGGTTTCTCCTCAAGACCGATATCGGGAGATCCATCCGCGCAACCGCTCAGGATAAAGACGCGGCAACCCTAATGGGCGTAAATACCGGGCGGATAACAGTCATCACATTCGGCCTTGGTTCCGCTCTTGTCGCAGCAGCCGGGAGCCTCCTTCTGCCCATCTTTTATCTCTTTCCGGATGTCGGCGGCCCCTTCACGCTCAAGGCATTCGTCATTACCATTCTCGGGGGTCTTGGAAGCACAGTCGGAGCGATAGTCGGCGGAGTGGTACTTGGTATCGCGGAGTCCCTGGGCGCAACATATATAGGCATGGGATACAAGGAGATGGTCGGGTTTGTCATCTTCGTTCTTGTTTTGGTCTTTTTGCCCGGCGGCCTGAAGCGCCTCACCAAGATATAAGGGAGGAGCCATGAAATCCAAAAACATTACCCTGATAATACTGGGAATCTTTTTCCTCCTATTCCCTTTCATAATTAAATCGGAATACTACCAGCATCTTGTAATCATAGCACTCATGTGGGTTGTCATAGGATCGTCATGGAACCTTCTGGCGGGATACACCGGCCAGGTATCCTTCGGACACGCAATATTTTTCGGCGTAGGTGCATATACAGCAGGGATTTTCGTAACCAAGCTGGAGATATCCGCATGGTGGGGCATGCTCTTCGGAGGTTTCGCAGCCATGCTGATAGCACTATTCGTGGGTTGGGTATGCTTTAGGCTTCGAGGGCCATACTTTGCCTTGGCTACCCTTGCGGGAAGCGAAATCATCAGGCTTGTGGCCACCAACTGGGAAAGCCTTACTGATGGGATGGTCGGGATACTTATCATTCAAAGCTTCAGAAGCAAACTCCCATATTATTATATAGTCCTGGGACTCGCCGCCGCATGTATATATGCCATCCATCTCCTCATGAAATCAAAATGGGGATATTATTTCGTGTCTATAAGAGAAGATCAGGACGCCGCGGAGTCTCTTGGCATCAACACAACTCTATACAAAAATATCTCCCTTCTCATAAGCGCATTCTTTGCGGGCAGTGCCGGCGCTTTTTATATGAATTACATGGCCTTTATTGATCCGCACGTGGTTTTCTCTCTTCACTATATCTCCATTATGGCCATTCTTGTAGGCATTGTGGGGGGGGTGGCGACCATCATGGGGCCTGCGGTCGGGGCCTTTGTAATGGTTGGTGTGCAGGAGACCTTTAGAAGCGCCTTTTTCGGTGTCGCTCCCAGATGGATCAGCGAGGCGCACGCATTAGTCTTCGGCCTTCTGGTGATATTCGTCATAATGTTTATGGCAAACGGCATTGTTGGTGACTGGGGAAAGATAAAGAGGGTTTTGCTTGGGACCAGGCCGTCGGCCTAGAGGGAGGAAGACCGTATGCCGCTTCTTGAGTTAAAAAAACTGGTCAAGGACTTTGGCGGGCTAAAGGCAGTCAACGAGGTAAGTTTTCAGGTAGAAAAAGGGGAGATATTCGGCCTTATTGGGCCAAACGGCTCCGGAAAGACGACCATATTTAACTGCATCAACAACTTTTATCCCATCACTAATGGCGACGTAATCTTTAAGGGCAAAAGTATCAAGGGATTGAAGCCTCATAAGGTCTGCCACCTGGGGATTGGAAGAACCTTTCAGGTTGTAAAACCGCTGGCCCGAATGACCGTACTGGAAAACGTCACAGCCTCAGCATTCTGCCGTTTCAATACAATTCGCGAGGCACAGAAGGAGGCTGGTAGAGTTCTGGAATTCTGCAACCTGAATACCTCAAAGGAAAAACTAGCCAAGAGTCTCCCTATAGGAAGCAGGAAAAGGCTAGAAATCGCCCGAGCTCTTGCCACCAGACCTGATATGATACTTCTGGATGAGACCGCGGCCGGCCTGAATCCATCAGAGCTGGACGAGGCCATTGATCTTATCAGAAGGATAAGGGAAAGCGGTATAACCATATTGATCGTAGAACACATTATGAAGCTTATCATGTCCATTTCCGATCGTATTCACGCCATAAACTTCGGGCAGACGATAGCTGAAGGCTCACCCAAGGAGGTAGCCGACAATCCAGCCGTCATCGAAGCCTATCTTGGAGAGGAATATGCTAGAAGTTAAAGGCATTGATGTATTCTACGGCGACCTCCAGGTGCTCTGGGATGTCTCCTTTCACGTTGACCAAAGGGAGATACTCGTCCTTGTAGGCGCTAATGGAGCAGGAAAATCAACGACTATTAAAACCGTCTCCTCGCTGATCACGCCCAGAAAAGGAAGCATCGAATTTGACGGCGTGAGGCTTGATCAAACTCCACCTTACAAGGTAATTGAATCCGGCCTTGTTCATGTCCCCGAGGGCAGGCGCCTCTTCTCCCTGATGAGCGTCGAAGAAAACCTCATCATGGGTTCCCTTTACGGTGAGGCAAAGGAAAAGCGTTTTGCCACGGTGGAAAAAGTCTATGACATTTTCCCTAGGCTCAGGGAGAGAAAAAAACAACTGGCTGGAACCCTTTCAGGCGGAGAGCAGCAAATGCTTGCTGTCGGCCGCGGCCTTATGTCTCTTCCCAGGATGATGATGTTTGATGAGCCATCCCTGGGGCTGGCGCCTATCCTCGTGCAGGAGATTTTTCACATGGTCAAGAGGGTAAATGAGGAAGGGGTTACGGTTCTCCTGGTAGAACAAAACGTCAAGCAGACCCTTGCCATGTGCAATCGGGCCTACGTACTTGAAAACGGTAGAATTGTCCTGGAGGGAGAAGGCAAAGCCCTCATGGATAATGCACATGTGAAGGAAGCCTACCTGGGAATATAGGAGCATTGACCACTTAACAGGCCACCAAAAAACGGCCATCTGCCGCGTCTTGCTCATCCTTCTTCACTGCGGAGTGCTCTAAGTACTCATCATTCCCATGGATTTGTCCCCGCATTTGTATGATCTCAAAAATTCGGAGTAGGTGCGGATTCCTGGTCTGCTTGTCCTGATCTGCACAAAGCCATCCCCCCGATTTATTGAGATGATACTCGCATTTGCTCTTACGCCCCACCCTTCGAGTGGGTCCCCTTGAGCACATGCCTTGGATATTGACATTTTTCCTCAGAATGACAACAGCGGTTTTTCAATGCCATGTTAAGCCTATTCATCAGCCGAAAGTCTCATCAGTTACCTTTCCTTGAACTTTCAGTTCCTGTGATTATATACTGAAGCAATATGAAATCGCTCCCCGGCGCACCACTGAATAAGAAGAGATGACTCCGGGAATTTTTTATGGATGCCATTCTATATTAAAATAGATAGTGTCCATCCGGAAATGAGATAGTTTCGTCGAGTTCAAGGCGGGCGATAATTTTAACCACAGGAATACATTGACGTATTTCGAGGATTAAAATTTGAGCCCAACGCCAAAATCGGTGAAAATAGCCATTTCCGGATGGACACTAGATAGTCATAGCGGCGTAGGCCGTTATCCAGTACTTGTTCCGGCCTTCGCCGGAATGACGACCTGGATTCCGGATCGAGTCAGGAATGACATACGGCATTTTCATGCTTCGTTGTGGCCTATTCGGGCATGGGGTTTAGAGGTAACCGAGATGGATCAAGTCCTTTCAATACATGACGTCACTAGGAAGCGGATGAGAATTTTCTCTGCTGCTGTTTCGGCTATTTGCTTTTGCGCATTGCTGCCAAGGGCACGGGCTGAGGATCTAAAGCCACGACTTCCTATTATAGACAATTACATCGCCCAGGCCATTGAGGGAAATAACGATCTCAAGGCGGCCGAAGACGCATGGAAGGCAGCCTCAGACAGGGCCAGGCAGGTTGGAGTTCCGCCCGATCCACGTTTCACTTACGGATACTACATCCGGCCCGTTGAGACCAGGACAGGCCCTCAGAGACAGCGTTTTGGATTGTCTCAAACCCTTCCATGGTTTGGCAAATTATCCCTAAAGGAGGGATTTGCGTTGCGCCATTTTTTGCCAGGCTCGGCAGTCAACCGGGGCGGCGGAGGAATGCGGGGGCAGGCCCTTATAGCACGACATGGCGGCAAAATATGAGTTTAAGGACTGAGTTGCCCCAAACAGTTAACAATTGCGCATAGTAATCCCC
>Ga0210016_1000444_pt1 | contig 36256 bp, 28 predicted proteins | sample CryGeyCG2014_300_FD_185454 | JGI IMG/M metagenome (GOLD analysis project Ga0210016, IMG submission 185454) | Groundwater microbial communities from aquifer - Crystal Geyser CG02_land_8/20/14_3.00 (SPAdes) (version 2) | ecosystem: Environmental > Aquatic > Deep subsurface > Groundwater | place...
TTCAAAAGTATTTCCACATTCTTTACATTTATACTCATAGGTTGGCATAATTAATTTTCTCCTCTAAAATTTCTAACTTTATATTTTATATCAGTTTACACTTTTGTCAAGATTTTCTTTAACATTTTTCTTTCGCATTCCTACGGAAGTAGGAAGCAAAAATCTATCTGGTTATGTCATTCCTGTGTAAACAGGAATCTATTTTCTTTATGTTATCACTAAAAAGCAATCTTTTATTTTCTTAATTAGTAGAAAAAAAGAAAAGATTGTAGATGAGGGGTAGAAAAATTAATAAAAATGTTTTATCCTAAAAAAGAGGGTTTTTTAAAATAAGTATAGTATATAATAAATAAAGATAGTCTAAATTAATATTTATGTTTAAAGCGGATTTATAATTCGCTTACTCTTTTATAGCAGGAAGAGACAGGAAGAGATAAGAATAGAAGTAGAAAACAGGCTACCGGATTTTTGGAAGGAAAATTTTAATAAGGAAAGAGTTAAAGGTAAAACTTCAAAAATGCTCGAGGTTGTCTTAGAAGAAAAGAGAAGAGAAATAATAAAAGAGTGGATTAATTCCGGAAGGATTGAAGCGTGACAAAGAACTACCCCTGACACACCTTTAATAAAAAAATTACTAAAAGGGGATTTAATTTTATATGTATGATCAAGCTGCACAAAGCCAACTTAAGGAAAAAATAAGCTATGAGTTATGGCTTCTTGATTTCCTTTCTAAAACTCAAGAAATTTATGAGGGTGGATCTAATATCTCTATGGTTACCCTTATAAATAGGAAACCTAGTACTCATGCAACCATGCTTTTTACTGAGGCAATTGGTTCAGGAGCAGCAATGAAAATAATGGATACAATGATGCCATTAACATTTATCGCATCTTTCAAAATCCTCGATATGATTATTGAATGGATTTTAGAGGAAAATAAAAAATCCGGAAATATTCAAAGTGTTCCAAGGCAATTTAAAGAAAAGGTTAAAATTATCTTAAGTGCAAGTGCTCGGTTCGATTATCCTCCATTATTTCAATCTACACCATATATTAAAAAATATTTATTTGCACTTTATTCAAAATTATTAAAATTTAGACACGAAATTATTCATAAAAATAATTTCAAAGTTTTATTAAATGATAAGCTTAAAATTGAAATTACTTGGAAATCAAAATCATATTCGATTGAAATTGATCGAGTAGAGCTAGGTGCATTCGTTCGGACTGTTATAGCTATGGCAAATTTGCTTACCGGAGATTTATTTTTCGGAGAGCAAGAGGATTGTCTAATCAAGTACCATCTTGACCGAATTAATAAGCTTCATGGTCTGAGTGAGTTCAGACAGGTAAAAGCTATTTTTATAAGCGTGATATTAAAAGTACCTGAGGAAAAAGGCATATTTCCTGCAGATATTAAGTTTGTACGTGAGCGAATAAGCCAAATTTATCCTAATGTTAAGACTCTATTTAATTTAAAGGTCATTGGTCTGATTAATGATAAGCCTTCAGTCTGTTGGGATTTCCCAGTTAATTCTATTCCAAAAGACGAAGTATTAGAGCTTAGATTGAATAATTATAAAGAATATTTAATACCTTTGGAAGTAAAATAAAGAAAATAAAATATAAAGGGGAGGGGTAAGATCTTCACATTTGATATAAGTTTTTAATTGACCCATCCAATGATTATTATACCGTATTTCTATTTTGTGAAATTGTGAAGCCTGACACTGAGAGTATTTACAGTGAAAACTTAAGAGGGAAGTTTGTCTCTATTATTATTTGCTATAAAAATTAAAAGGGGTAGTTAAAGAAATGAAAAGAAAAGTTTTAATATCTGTTTTTTTCATGTTTTTAGCTTTAATATTATTTGGTTATCTATCAATTTATACAAATGTAGATTCAACTATTAGCAAAACAAAGCCAAGTAACTGGGTAACAATCTCATATGGTAGTGCAGTAGATAAATCAACACTTACTCATTCTGGCGAAAGAGTCGGTAATGTTATTCAAAAAATTCCAAGTTACGACGACGATTTTAAAGGACTTGTACAGCAATACCTAGAGCCATATTCAATATTATGTCATGACGTTTTGCTATATAATATTAAACCAGATACTCCTCCGCTTATAAATATTCTTGCGCACTATCCAATTGGTTCCGAACAACCTGCCTGGGTAGATTTATTTAGAGAAGGATATTTTCAGTTATACTATAATTCACAGCTAATCCGAATATTCCTGAAAGGAGATAATCCTGAAAACAGTTTTGAAAAATATCAATCAGTTATAAGACTTCCGATTCAGGACCTTATTAATAGCGAACATCTGTCGATTAAAAATTTAGAAGTGTATGTTTTTGAGAATGATTATGCAAAAACAGAAATACGAGTAAATATGATTCCCGCTATTTTTGCAATCAATGACCTTGATTTATCTCCAAAGCACCAGCCTATAGATTTAGATAGCATTGAGGAATTTCTCAATCATGGTGTTGTTTTAGAAGCGGTGGAGGTAAATGAAAGAAATGATATCTTTTTCTATGGGAGAAGTGCTTCTGACCAGACTATTGCAGATAAGCCAGTTTCTATTTCTGATATTGCAGTAGTATATAGAGCAATATTTCACTATGGGTATAACGCTCCTTATATCAGTCTGGATACACATGAAGATAACAGATATGCTAAAGTAAATTTTGGAGGATACCTTGAAAATACTGGTGTAGGTCATGTAGTTTTAGAAGCAGACAAACTATTTAAAACACTAAGCACAGGTATTGATCCTAATACACACGAGTTTGTAAAATCTAAAATCACGAAATATGTTCCTGCCTTTTTAACTGAGGATGAGCGGGGATTTTTAGAGGACGCTAATGAAGGAAATACTCAAATACGCTATTGGTTTTATCCTGATGAAATTGGTACCGTTACTGATGGTTCAATAGGTAGCATTCAAAAATATCAATTTCTCGCGGATGCCGAACGGATGGATGTTGAAGTACAATTAGATAATGCAACCAGAAAAACAATTGATCACATAAATAAATATTTTATCCAGTATGAAAAAGCAGAGAACACTTATAAAGAATTGAATACCGTTGGCCGTATGATGGCTCTTGTCAACTGGCTAAAAGAGATGAATATCGATGATAGGGTTGAATTGGATGATTTGCTTTCAGTTAAGATAGCTGCCTTTACTACGCCTGAAAAGACAAAGAAAATGTTGGCTATTACTGCTATAGTATGCCCCGAGGATTTAAATATAACAAATCAAAATGTCAGGGACCATACAAAAACCTACTACCTGTCTCCTCTGCTTGATAAATCCTCCTCATCTACTTCTGATAATGAATTTCTTGAAATAGCTAATAATTATTTCTCACAGGTTGATATTGCTGAACTCTATCCGCCATATAAAAAACTAGAAGACCAAGTTGACGATTATGATCGCCAAATCAATTCAAAGGAAAAAGAGATAGAGTTGCTGGAAAATGAAATTAAGAGAAAAACGGATACACTAAACAAGGATAGTTCAAGTGATATAGATCAGTATAACAACCTGATTAATAAATATAACAACTTATTTGAAAATCAGGAATCCATGATTAATGTTTACAATGCAAAGGTAACCGAATTGAAAAGTATGAATATTATATCAAGAACGATTTCTTCTATTGGTGGCGGAATAAGTCTTGATCCCAGGGAATTTAAGCAAACAATAATGAACAAGGATTCTCCTGCCATTCGCAAGATAGTCAAAGTAAAAAATCAACTAGAATCTGTTGGTAACATATCTAAATCAGGAGAGTGGATGCGAAGTAATGCTACAAATGGTGGATCCAGGATAAATAAATTACCTGATATTTCGTGGACTTCATCTAAATCGGAAAACGGGTCAGTAAAGTATACTTACCGCGCCGACTCTGGAGATTCTGCATCAGTAGAGTTTTCTCAAAATCTAAATTATGTACAATATAATATCAGCGTGAAAGCCTATAATGATATTGTAAAATATTCAAAGGAAATGAACCTTATAGAGGTAACACATGATATTTTTCCCCAGGAATATAAGGGAGAGGTATCATCTGACGGTAAACGTATTATTTTTTCTAAATAGAAGCATAGCTAAAGATCAAAAATGTGAAGGAAATAGATGTAATAATTAGAATAAATAGAGCGTATCCCATTTGCTTAATAAATTCTATAAAACAAGGAGTGAATATCAATGAAAGCATTTGAAAGAATTTTTCTTTATTCGGCATTAGCTATATTATTTTTTTATGTGTTCTTGGTAGATGGAAATGTTGAAAGCCAGGTGGCTATTCAGGAGGAGATCAGGGCGAGGCGTATAGTAATTGTGAATGATGCGGGGCAAGAGGTTGTCGAGTTATGGGTTTATGAAGACGATGGAGTAATAAGTATTGCCAACAAAGACGGCAATGTTATCGCTAGTATGGAAGGTAGTGAAGACGGTGGGAAAATAGTTGTTAACAACAAAGCCGGCAATTCTGTTGTTGGTATGATAGCCAATAAAGACGGTGGATTAATGAGTCTTGCCAACAAAGCCGGCACTCCTGTTGTTGATATAACCGCTGGTGAATATAGTGGAACAATGAGAATTTACAACAAAGACGGCAATCTTGTTGTTAGCATGTTAGGTCTTGAAGGTGGTGGGACAATAGGCACTCACAACAAAGACGGCAATCCTGCTGCCGTGATGGGAATTGATAAAGACGATAATGGAATGATAATGGTTACCAATAAAAATAAAATTCCTGTTATCTCGATTAGAGTTAATGAATCTGGTGGGATAATGAATGTTAGAAACAAAGACGGTTCTACTGTTGCTGGTATGGGAGTTGTTGCTGATATGGGAGTTAACGAATATGGTGGGACAATGTATATTAGTAACAAAGACGGCAAGCCTGTTGCTTCATTAATAGATAGTGAATATGGTGGGATGATGAGTGTTTCCAACAAAGCCGGCACTCTTGTTGCTGTAATGGGAGCCAATGAATATGGTGGGGCAGAATTTCTTTATAACAAAGATGGCAATGCTGTTGCTGGTATGGTAGTTGGTGAAGACGGTAACGGGGGAATAATTGTTTCTAATAAAGACGGTAAAGTGATTGGTTCTCTACCTTAGAGCCACAAAAACATCAAAGTAACATTTCGCTATATTGGTATTCACGACGACGAGAACAAAGCAGTAATAAATAATTTTAGTATCCTTATAGGGTATTTAAAAAAAATAAAGGGGTATTTAAGAAAATGAAAAGGAAATGTTTTTTTGTAATTTTATTCTTGGTATTAGCCATATTTTTATCAGGTTGTGGCGGAACAGGGATAATTCCTTCTACATCAGTTTTGAGTGCTGATGTTATAGTCACATGGTGGGACCAAAGTTATTTTGAGTATTATGGATGGTTTAGCCCTGAAGTTCACTATAAAATAACTAATACTGGAAATGTGGATATTGATTATTATAAGATATGGTTTACCGTAACTTGTATAGACGGAAGTAGCTATGAAGATTGGACTAATGGTGTCGATGTTAATGTAGGATACTACGGAGTAGATTTTACCTATATAGATGTACCTGAAAAAGAAGTAGTTTCAGTTATGGTAACGGATTGGGAATTAACACATAATACTTGGTAAGTGGTAATAAAAATAAAAACCCTGACAAAGATATAAATAGCAACCAAAAAATACTATTAGGAATTAGAAAAATATTATTAAAAATAAAGGGAGGTATTTAGTATGAAAAAGAAATATTATTTTGTAATTTTATTTCTGATATTCGCTATGTTTTTAGTAGGATGTGCAGACACAACTCTAAGTACAATTAGAAATCCAGAATTATCCCAAATAAAATTTGGGAAAATTCTAGTCGTTGCTCCATTCTCGGATATAGGTTTGAGGAAACAAACTGAAAATAACTTTATTGCGAAGTTTAACTTATCAGGTATGAATGCAATTTCCAGCATACAGATAATTCCACCAGTAAAAGATTATAATGAGCAAGAGTTATTAAACATTTTAGAACAAAATAAGATAGACGGCATTTTGGTAGTAGGGTTGAAAGATTATTGGACTTCGCAGACATATGTTCCTAAAAGTTCATCATCACAAGGTACGGCATCATCATATGGAAACTCTCTTTATTATCGAAGTTATACACAAGAATATGGAGGGTATTATATTTCCAAACCTAATGTTAAATTTGAAATTCGCTTATTTGACAGCAAGTCAGGGCAAATCGCGTGGTTAGTAACATCGGTCACAAGAGGTAATGCATTCGCGGATTACAATACTTTAGCCAATTCACTGGCAAAAGAAGTGGTTAAAAGACTAATAGAAGAAAATATGCTTGCACTCACTATAACAGACAATAAAGGAGCTACCGCTGCGGCAACAAAAACTATAACCGTAACAGAGTCTCTTAATCAATCACCCATAGCAAGTTTTACTTCTAACTTCAGAATAGGAGCGGTGCCTCTGGAAATCTCCTTTAATGCTTCTAGTTCTTATGATCCTGATGGGAATATTATAAGTTATACATGGGATTTTAAAGATGGAAACACAGGAAGTGGGGAGACATTAAATCATACTTTTAGCTCTATCGGAAGTTATAAAGTTGAACTCACTGTAACAGATAATAAAGGAGCTACAGCTTCGGCAATAAAAACTATAATTGTAAAATCATAACTGTAACTGAGCCGGACTTTAAGAATTTTTATTATCTTGTAATATTATCTTGAATGACAAGGGATGTTCTAGGAATCGGGGGGGATATTTCTCCGGTTAAAAAGTCTATTGAAGTATTTAAAGGAGAAAGAAATTCTCTTCTCGAAAATTCAGAGTATGAAGAACAAAAAGTTGAGACTGGTAAAAAAGTAGAATCTTCAAGTTTCTTTTTCTGTCTGTTTAGTGAAGAATTGTATCAGGTGTTAAATGAATTAGCTGAAGTATTAAAAAAAGAAGAATTAGTTAAAACCCTAAAGGATTCTCGTGATTCTTTAGAAGGTATAGGTCTAATAAATATAGTTGGGGGCTATCAAAATAAACAATTTAAAGCTTATATGACGACTCAAATATCTGAAAAATTTTTGAATATATTTAAAGATATAGATCTAGTTAATCTTCAGTCAATTTCTATGCTGCCTAAAAATACTTTCTTCTATTTTGGTGGTATATTGCCCCTTAGCTGGGAAGAAATAAAGGAAGATTTTATAAACGAGAATCTTCAACCTGATTTAGAAAAAAATATTGAACAAGTTCAGAATAAAACAGGAGTGGATATCGAAAAAGCTATTTATTCCTGGCCAGCGAAAGAATTTAGTATAGGACTTTTCGATATTTCCGCAATGTTTCCCAAGTTAGGGTTAATAGTTGGATATACTTCGGAAGATAAACTTACTCAAGACTTCTATCCTGTATTAGAAAAGTTTGCTCCTATGATGGGAGGGACATTAGTAGATAATCAATATGAGGGAATAAATTACAAAAGTCTATCTAATCCGATGTTTCCCCTAGGATATGGAATTGTAGGGGATAGATTTGTTTTATCCAGTGGAATAAATGATATTATAGATAGTCAAGGAGGAGATATGGCTACTTTGGATAAACTGGAAGCCATAAAGTATATGCTTTCTTTCCCTACAGTGTTCTCTTTATTATATATAGATATGGATTCTGTAACTGAAATTGTAAGTAAGTTTATGCAAATGGCAATACCAGAGGAACCGAACGAAGCAGAAAGAACGAATGGGAGTGAAGATTTAGAAGAAATATTAAATAATTTAAAAAATCTTAAAAATATTTTATTCTGGGCCGGGCTGGAAGAAGATCATACTTATGCCTGGTTTGAAATTAATTATAAATAGGAAAGCAGAAAAAGATAATAAAAAATCTCTAGGTTTTCAAAAAATTGGAATTTTGGAGGTTTATATGGTAATATATTTAACTACCCAGTTTATAGACAATATTGCATTCCCTAGGTGATATAATTATTATTGATTTGTTTTAGGAGATAAGCCAAATGGAAGATATAGATAGAACTAAAGAGCAGTTGATAAATGAATTGATAAAATTACGTAAAAAGATTGCTAAATTAGAAAGTGTAAAAATCAGCCACAAACTAGCCGAAAAGCAATTAGTAAAATCTGAGGCCGATAAGAGGATGTATCAGGATAAACTCTTTCGGGCTAAAAGCAGAGAGAAATATCTTTTAGATTCTTTTTAAAAATGTGCAGACAAACTCTCTAAAGTAGAGAACTATCTCTTGAAGACATACAGATAAGATTAGAGAGAGATTGCCAATAATTTTATTCTAAGGACGGAAAATAATAATGATGAGGGCTATTGGTATAGTAGGCTATAAAAAAAGTGGTAAAACTACCTTACTTTTAAAATTAGCTAAAGAATTAATTGGCAGGGGTTATCAGGTTGCCGCCATAAAACATATATCCGGAGATATTGATATTGCTAATTCGGATACTACAAAATACAAAGAATATCTTTCTCAGGTAGCAGCAATCACCACCAAAGAATCAATACTTTATTTAGAAGGAAAAAGTAATTTAGAAGAGATATTAAAATTTTTAGATGCAGATATAATTTTAATAGAGGGTTTTAAGAATGAAAAGACTTTTCCTAAGATTGTATGTTTAAGAAAAGAAAATGAAAAAACTGAACTATTTGACGGATTACAACTAGGTACTGCTAGTGTTTTTCCGCCAAACACAAGTTATGACTTTTCTACTTTTAATATTTTAAAAATTGAAGACATCAAAAAGATGACTGATCTAGTGATTGAGAAATCTTTTAAGTTACCTAATTTAAACTGCGGTGCTTGTGGGCATCAGGACTGTTATGGATTAGCTCAAGAAATTGTTAAGGGAAATAGAACCATAGATGATTGTCCTTCTTTAGAACCTTCAACTTTAGTGAAGGTAAATGGAAAGATAATCTCTATGAATCCTTTTATAGCTAAAATAGTAAAAAATACTATTATTGGGCTTCTCTCTACCCTAAAAGGTTTTACCAAAGGGGATATAGAGATAAAAATAAAACAAAAATAAAAATAGTATATAGTATCGAGTATATAGTATCTCGCAAAGAAGAAGTCAGAAGTCAGAAGCCAGAAGCCAGAAGAAAGAAGAAAGAAGAAAAGATAGATTCCTGCTTCCGCAGGAATGACAGGGATTTGCAGGAATGACAGGGATTTGATTTATCAAACTCGTAATAAGTGTTTAATTAAAAATTAATATTAAATTAGTAAAACAGAGTATTTTATGCTATACGTTACCCGTTAAACGTTATAAATAAATAATTATTTTATGGAGGTGAATCTTTATTGTCGGTAGTTTTGACTAAACCAAAAGCAAATAATAAAGAAAAGGTTAAAGAAGAAAAAATATATGATGTAATTATAATTGGAGGAGGCGCTGCTGGTTTAACTGCAGGGATTTATCTTGCTCGAGCTCGAATGGATACTTTATTAATTGAAAAGATGAGTCCAGGTGGGCAAGCAATTCTTACTGAGATTATTGAAAATTATCCCGGCTTCCCTCACGGTATAGCAGGGCCAGAATTGATGCAAAAGATAGAAGAACAAGCTGTGCGATTCGGTCTAAAGATAGAATACGGTGAAGTGCTAAAAGTAGAAATAAAAGAAGAAAAGCAAGATAAGATAAAAATAGTAAAAACTGATCATCAAGAATATAAGACTCTGGCAATTATTCTTGCTTCTGGAGCAGAAGCCAGAAAATTAGGAGTACCAGGAGAAGAAAAGTTAATCGGAAGAGGAATTTCTTATTGTGCTACCTGTGATGCTCCTTTTTTTCAAAACCAGAAGGTGGTAGTGGTTGGAGGAGGAGATACTGCCATTGAAGAGTCTTTATATTTAAGCAAATTTGCCCGAGAGATAACCATCATCCATCGCCGAGATAGATTGAGAGCAACCAAGATATTACAGGAAAGAATTTTTTCTAATAAGAAGATAAATATTGCCTGGGATTCAATAGTGGTAAAAATATTGGGTCAGGAAAAAGTAGAAGGTGTGTTAATTAAAAATATTAAAACCGGACAGGAAAGAGGAATTTCCAGTCAGGGTGTTTTTATGTTTGTAGGGTATTTACCCAATACTAAATTTTTAGAAGGGATAATAAAATTAGATGATAGAGGTTATATTGTAACTGATGATAATATGATGAGTTCACATGAAGGCATCTATGCCTGTGGAGATGTGCGAAAAAAAATCTTAAGACAGGTGGTTACTGCCTGTGGAGAAGGAGCTACCGCGGCCTTTGCCGCTGAAAAGTATATCGAAGAGTTAAAAGGAGTTTCTTATAAATAAGAGAGAAGAAAGGATAAAATAGAAGAATGGAATTAGGATTATCCTCATTTTTATTTGAAGATTGTAAATTAGAATCAAAATTACCTCTGCTTAAAGAAGCAGGAATAAAATATATTGAAGTAAAACCAAAAGAAAGACACTTTGATTTTCAAGATCCAAAATATCTCGATGGAATGGCGAAAGAGTTTAAAAAGTATGGAATAAAAGCGAAATCAATGCATATGCCGACCAATAGTGTAGATATTTCCTTAATTGAGGAATATGATCGAGTATGGTCTGTCCGAGAAGTAGAAAAAGCAGTTCTTGCCCTACTAAGATTGGAAGGAGAAATAATAGTAATTCATCCTGGAAGTAAGATAGAAGATGAAAAAATGAGGAAGAAACGTCGAGAAAAGAGTGAGCAAAGCTTAGAGGAGATATTAGAGTTTTGTGAACACTGGGGAATTAAGATTGCCCTGGAAAATACTTTGCCCGGTAAAACTGGTGATAGTATACTTGAGATTTTAGAGATAGTAAAGAAGTTTAATTCTAAAAATTTAGGAGTTTGTTTAGATACCGGTCATTGTCATATAACTTCATCTCTTTATGGACATAATGATGTACCTGCGTGCCTTAATGATATAAATAATTATTTATATCATTTACATATCCACGATAATTTCGGAAAAAGCGATGACCATTATTTACCCTTTGAGGGAAGTATAGATTGGGAAAGATTTGTAAAGAACTTAAAAGAGATTGATTATAAAGGAGTATTTATGTTTGAATTAAGAAATACAGGAAATACTGCAGAAATGCTCCAAAAAGTTAAAGATATATATCTAAAATTATATCGATGGGATAAAAATGACTGAAAAAAAAGGGAATCTTTATTGGTTACGAAGAACATTACCTGACCAAAGGGTTTTAGATCGAATGGATGCATTATTAGAAGGTCTAAATTTACATACAGTTTGTGATAGTGCCTTATGCCCTAATCGAGGTGAGTGTTTTAAAAGCGGGACTGCTACCTTTATGATATTGGGGGATATTTGTACACGTAATTGTAGATTTTGCGCCGTAAAAAAAGGAAAACCTCTCCCCTTAGATCCAGAAGAACCTTATCATATTGCCCAAGCTGCCAAACATTTACAGCTTAAACATATTGTAGTTACTTCCGTAACTAGAGATGACCTCCCGGATGGTGGGGCGGAACACTTTGCGGAGACTATTATAGAAATTAAGAAACAACTCCCTAAAAGCACAATAGAGGTATTAGTACCTGATTTTAAAGGTTCCTGGGAGGCTCTTCAAAGAGTAATAGATGCTCAACCAGAAGTTATAAATCATAATATCGAAACAGTTAATCGTTTATATAGACTAGTTAGACCCAAGGCTATTTATAAACGTTCTTTGGAATTATTAAGACAGGTTAAAATTCGAGATAAGAATATTATTTCTAAATCAGGGATTATGGTAGGTCTAGGAGAAGAGGAGGAAGAGATTATCCAGGTGATGAAAGATTTAAGGGAGGTGGATGGTGATATTTTAACTATAGGTCAGTATTTAAGGCCTTCTCCTCTTCATTTAAGGGTACAGAATTATATTCATCCAGATAAGTTTGAAGAATATCAGAAGATAGGAATGTCTTTAGGCTTTAAATACGTGGCTTCTGCTCCTTTAGTACGCAGTTCCTATCATGCGGGGGAAATTTTAAAAGACATATTAATTAAATATAAAAATTTATAGTTAATTTCTTTGATATATTTAAGTATATCTGATAAAATTAAAATCAATAATTAAATAAAGAATTGATTTATTATAAAAAATTTAAAAAGACAAAATATTCAAGGGTAATATTTACACCTCTTGCTTGATGAGAAGAAAAAGGTTGAGATATAAATAAAAGGGATTTCAAGGGGAAAGGATTTCCCCTTGAATATCTTGTAAAAATTGATCAAGAATAAGGAGGACAGCTTTTCATGACCAAGTATGACATAAATAAGGTAAGAAATATTGCTTTGGTAGGACACGGTGATTCTGGTAAAACTTCACTTGTTGAGGCTATGCTTTATGACTCAGGAATGATTAACAGATTAGGAAATATCGGGCAAGGTAATACTACTACTGATTATGATCCTAGAGAAATAAAAAAGGGAATAACTATCAATTCATCTTTGGCTTATTTAAATTGGAAAGATTTATTAATAAATATTATAGATACCCCCGGTTACCTTGACTTTATTACCGATACCCAATCAAGTCTTAGAATTATAGATAATGCCATAGTAGTAATATGTGGAGTATCAGGAGTAGAAGTACAGACTGAGAAAGTATGGGATTTTGCCAACAAATATAAACTTCCCCGAGTAATTTTTATTAATAAAATGGAGCGGGAAAGAGCAGATTTTTATCGAATAAAAGATATGATTAACAAAGTTTTTGGATCATCCGTCATTTCAGTACAGTTGCCTATTGGTCAGGAAGAGAACTTCAAAGGCATAGTTGATTTAATAAAGATGAAAGCCATTATTTATAAAAAATCAGGAGAGGGCAAGCCAATCTTTGAAGAACAAGAAATTTCACCAGATATTAAAGAACAGGCAGAATCTTATCGTAAAGAATTAATAGAAGCAGTAGTAGAATTTGATGATGAGCTTTTAATGAAATATTTAAATGGAGAGACTTTAACTAATGAGGAGATTAATTCTTGTTTAAAACAGAGAATAAAAGAAAGAAAAATTATTCCCATTCTTTGTGGTTCAGCTACTATGAATTTAGGAATAGAGCTTCTGATTGATTTTATAGCTGAATATCTTCCTTCCCCATTGGATATGCCTCCGATTGCCGCCAAGAATATAAAAACTTCTTCTGAAGAAATGATAAAAAATTCTCTTGATTCCCCCTTTTCTGCTTTTGTTTTTAAGACTGTAGCAGATCCTTATGTAGGGAATTTAACTTATTTTAGAGTATATTCAGGAAAATTAAATGAAGATTCGAATGTTTACAATTCTTCAAAAGGTGAAGATAGTAAAGTAGGGAAAATTTATAAAATGCAGGGCAAGAATCAACAGTTTATTTCTGAAATTTGTGCAGGAGATATAGCTGCTGTAGCAAAACTTAAAAATACTACTACTGGTGATACTCTCTGCGCAAAAGATTATCCTGTATTATTTGAAAAAATAGTATATCCTGAACCGATAATGTCACTGGCAATTTATCCTAAAACTAAAGGAGATGAGGATAAATTAAGTATTGCAATAAGTCGGATCATTGATGAGGACCCCACAGTTAAAGTTTATAGAGACGAAAATACCGGGGAAACTATAATGACTGGTATGGGGGAATCCCATCTGGAAGTAATAATTGACACTATGGAAAGTAAGTTTGGAGTAGAAGTTGAGAAAAGTACTCCTAAGGTAGGCTATAAAGAGACTATTCGAAAAAAAGTTCAGGTAGAAGGAAAATACAAAAAACAATCTGGTGGTAGAGGTCAATATGGACATTGTTGGTTAGAGCTTGAACCTAAAGGTAGGGGAGAAGGTTTTGAGTTTGCAGACAAAATAGTTGGTGGAGTAATTCCACGTCAATATCGTTCTGCAGTGGAAAAAGGAGTGATTGAAGCAATGGAAAAAGGAGTGCTGGCAGGATATCCTACCGTAGATATGAAGGCTGCAGTTTATGATGGCAGCTATCATCCAGTGGATTCTTCAGAAATGGCTTTTAAGGTAGCAGGTTCAATGGCTTTTAAAAAAGGAGCAGCACAAGCTAACCCTATATTATTAGAACCCATTATGGATATTGAAGTAATAGTGCCCAAAGAATATATGGGAGATATAATTGGTGATTTAAATAGTAAAAGAGGAAAGATAATGGGTATGGAAGAATCATCAACCGAAAAACAGGTTATTAAAGCTAAGATTCCTCAGGCGGAAATATTCAAGTATGCTATTGACTTAAGATCAATTACTCAGGGGAGAGGAACTTTTACGGTGAAATTTTCCCATTATGAAGAGGTTCCAGCTAATATTGTACAGGAAATAATTGCTAAAGCCAAAAAAGAAGAGGAAGATAAAAAATAATTTCTTAAAAAAATTTAAAAAATATTTTTAAAAAAGAAGGATTTTTAAATTAGATATAGAATATATTATATAAAGATAAAATTATTTATCGGTTTATACTAAAAAAATATTATAAAAAAAGGGGAGGTGTAATAATATGGCAGATTTAGCTTGGTATTGGTGGGCAGCAATTATTGGAGCGATAGCATATTTGATATGGTATTTTGCAGGAGCATAGAATAAAATATAAATTAAAATTAAATTACTACTAAAAATTATAAGAAACGTTTCTATAGGTGCAGGGTGATACAAATTGTCCTGCACTTTATTTATTAAAAAAGAGGAAATTATATTTTTTTTAGACATTGTCGTATAAAATAATAAATATTATTACCCCAATAAATAAAGTGATTAATTTGAAATTTCAGAAAAATAAAAAATACATTTTATCAATTTTACTTTTAATCCGGAGTATGGGAAAAGAGAAGCCGAATTGAATATCGAAATCAGGGGAGGTTTTATAGATATTGAAGTAGTTCCTTTACTATTACTATAATCATAATTAATAAGTAATTCAAAATGTTGACTTTTATGTTTTTATAAATTATACTTAAAACGGACTGAATTAGAAAAAGACAGAAAACTCACCTTCAAGTTTTGTAAGCGAAAATTAGATTAAAAAACTTGATTTAAGATTTAAGTGTAGTTTACAACGTTTAGCAAGCGTTAATTGTTTAATAAGAGTAGATTATATGGGGCTGTAGCGCAGTTGGGAGCGCGCCTCCTTGGCGTGGAGGAGGTCGCGGGTTCGATCCCCGCCAGCTCCACCAAATTATAATATCTACTAAAAAAGGGTGGTACCACGGGAAATCTCGTCCCTAGTAATTTGATTAATTGCTTGAGGCGGGATTTTTATTTTTAAGGAGGAATATTCAAAAATGGAAGATAAATATAATTTTATCGAAGTTGAAGAAAAATGGCAGGAATATTGGAAGAAAAATAATTTTTTTAAATCTTATCTAGATTCTAAAAAACAAAAATATTATGTTTTAGAAATGTTTCCTTATCCTTCAGGAGAACCTCATATGGGGCACGTAAAAAATTATGTTATTGGTGATGTAGTAGCTAGATATAAACATTCTCAAGGATATAATATTTTACACCCTATGGGTTGGGATGCTTTTGGTTTACCCGCGGAGAATGCGGCTATTCAACATAAAATTCACCCTTCAATTTGGACTAAAAATAATATTCAAAAAATGAAAAATACCCTCATAAAGATGGGTATTAGTTATGATTGGGATAGAGAAATATCAACCTGTAAACCAGATTACTATAAATGGACCCAGTGGATATTTTTACAGTTATATAAAAATGGATTAGCTTACAAGAAGAAAGGAGTAGTAAACTGGTGCCCTTCTTGCTCTACCGTATTAGCTAATGAACAAGTAGTAGAGGGAAAATGTGAAAGATGTGGGGCTGAAGTTACCAAAAAAGAGTTACCTCAATGGTTTTTCAAGATTACTGAATATGCTCAGAGCTTGCTTGATGATATGGAATGTTTAGAAGAATGGCCCGAGAGAGTGTTGACTATGCAGAAAAATTGGATAGGTAGAAGTGAAGGAGCCAGGATTGAATTTCCCATAAAAGGAGGAAATAAAACGATACCAATTTTTACCACTCGACCAGATACCCTCTATGGAGCAACTTATTTTCTGTTAGCCCCCGAACATCCTTTGGTAGAAGAGATAATAATAGACTCACCTTATAAAGATGAAGTTCAAAGTTTTATTAAAGAAGTAAGTAAAGAAAGTACGATAGAAAGAATATCAACTACTTTAGAAAAAAGAGGATGTTTTACTGGTAAATATGTAGTAAATCCTATAAATAGTGAAGAAATTCCTATTTGGGTTGCAAATTATGTATTAATGGAGTATGGAACCGGTGCTGTAATGGCAGTCCCGGCTCATGATCAAAGGGATTTTGAATTTGCTAAAAAATATAACCTTCCTATAAGGATAGTTATTCAGCCAAAAGACCAAGAAGTTTCCTTTAACACCTTGGAGGCTGCCTTTGATGAAGAGGGCATCATGGTTAATTCTGGTCAATTTAACGGTTTACCCAATGCTAAGGCATTAGAAAATATAATTGACCATTTGATTAAAAAGGGTTATGGAAAGAAAGAAGTCAATTATAGGTTAAGAGATTGGCTTATTTCTCGGCAGCGTTATTGGGGAGCACCGATACCCATAATTTATTGTCCTGATTGTGGAATGTTCCCTGTCCCCGAAGAAGACTTACCCGTTTTACTCCCAGAAAATGTTGATTTTAGACCAACTGGAATGTCTCCCTTAGAAAGGAGCAAAGAATTTGTAAATACGATTTGTCCTAAATGTGGCAAAAAAGCCAAGAGAGAAACAGATACTATGGATACTTTTGTCTGTTCTTCTTGGTATTACCTTAGATATTGTTCTCCTCAGTGTGATACTGCTCCTTTTAATACTCAGGAATTAAAATATTGGATGCCGGTAGATCAATATATCGGTGGGGTAGAGCATGCAATATTACATCTATTATATTCTCGGTTTTTTACTAAAGCTTTATATGATCTGAAATATGTTAATTTTAAAGAACCGTTTAAAAGACTCTTTACCCAGGGAATGGTTTGCAAAGATGGTGCAGCAATGTCTAAATCCAAAGGTAATGTGGTTACTCCAGGAGAAATATTTTCTAAATTTGGTATTGATGCTACCAGGGTAATGATACTATTTGCTAGTCCTCCAGAAGTAGATATGGAATGGACTGATAAAGGAATGGAAGGGGCATCTCGATTTTTGAATCGGGTTTGGCGCTTAATTTATAATAATTTAGATTATTTTAAAAAGGTGAGAAGCAAGGAAGAAGTTTTCTTGGAAGATATAAGTGATGAAGCTAAAAAAATAAGACAAAAAACTCATCAAACCATTAAAAAAGTTACTGAAGATATAGAAGAAAGATTTCATTTCAATACTGCCATTAGTGCAATCATGGAGTTAACCAATGAGGTATATAAGTTTCAGTTGGAAGAAAAAGGTGGCAAAGAAGGAGATGTTTTTGTTTTAAGAAAGGCATTAGAAATAATAATTAGGCTTTTAGGTCCGATCGCTCCTCATTTTTCAGAAGAGCTATGGCAAGAGATGGGAAATAAAGAAAGTATTTATATGCAGCCTTGGCCCAAGTATGATGATATATTATTAGAGGAAGAGGAGAAAATAATTGTAGTTCAGGTAAATGGAAAATTAAGAGGAAAATTAACAGTTCCTGCATCTTACGATGATGAAAGGATAGAAAGGGAAGCGCTCTCTATACCAAAAATTCAAGAAAAAATTGAAGGTAAAAAGATTATCAAGATTATCGCTGTTTCTGGGAAATTGGTAAATATTGTGGTAAAATAATAAACAAATATTAAAATAAATTGAATTCAGAATCCAGAATCCAGGAGCCAGAATAGGACCGTATTTTGTAAAGTGGATATTATATCACCTATATTCTGAATTCTGACTACTGACTCCTGAATTCTTAAATATTATAAAAAATTTTAAATTAAATAAAAAGGGAGGAAACATTATGGCTACTTTTAGTGACTTAAATAATTTTGTTGGTATTGGCAGGTTGACTCGAGATCCAGAATTGAGATATACACCGGCCGGGAAGGGGGTATGTAAATTTGGTATTGCTATAAATAGAACTTATAGAAATCAGGAAGGAAATAATGTAGATGAAGTTCTCTTTATAAATGTGACAACCTGGGGTAAACAGGCAGAAAATTGTTCCCAGTTTTTAAAAAAAGGCAGAAGAGTAGCTATAAATGGCGAACTAAGATCTAATAATTGGCAGGACAAAGAGGGGAATAAAAGAGTGTCTTTTGAGATTAATGCCAGAACGGTGCAGTTTTTAGATTTAATAAAAGATACCGGTATGGCCAAAGAAAGTTATCCTGCAGATAGTGAAGAGGGTATTCCCGAGGAAGTAGTGAACGAAGATGCTCCAGTAGCTCCAGTATCAGAAAACGATATTCCGTTTTAAATAAAATAGTATATAGTATGTAGTATATAGTATATAGTGAAGAAGAGAAAAGACAGAAGATAAGAGTCAGAAGAAATAGATTTTGCAATGTTCCTAAATATTATGCCAATATTATTATAGACAAAGAAAAAAAGAGATGTTATAATATCACTTACCAAGTAAAAGATAAGTGGGCGGGTAGCTCAGTTGGGAGAGCACTGGTTTTACACGCCAGGGGTCACAGGTTCAATCCCTGTTCCGCCTACCAATTTTTAATATAAATATAACGGGGTCGTAGTGCAGCTTGGTTTAACACGCCTGCCTGTCACGCAGGAGATCGCGAGTTCAAATCTCGTCGACCCCGCCATTTTTATTATATTTAAGGCGATTTAAAAACGCCGAGATAGCTCAGTTGGTAGAGCAGTGGACTGAAAATCCACGTGTGCCCAGTTCGATTCTGGGTCTCGGCACCATTTTTTTGTTTTTGCGGAAATAGCTCAGCGGTAGAGCATCGCCTTGCCAAGGCGAGGGTCGCGGGTTCAAATCCCGTTTTCCGCTCCATTTTATAAAAATTAATGAGGCGGCATCGCCAAGTGGGAAGGCAAAGGACTGCAAATCCTTCATCCTCGGTTCAAATCCGAGTGCCGCCTCCATTTAGCTTTTTATTCAGAAAGATTATTAATTGCCCTAAGTGGGCGGTTAGTTCAGAGGAAGAACGCTTGCTTGACACGCAAGAGGTCACTGGTTCAAGTCCAGTACTGCCCACCATTGTGAAATAAAGATAAAATTAGTAGGAAAAAGTAGGTTATTCTTTTATAAAAGAGAGTAGATATTAAAGCTGTGAATATCTATATAAATAGCTAACCGAATACCTTCCTATAAATATGACCTAACTTAAAAAAATTAAAAAAATGAGTAAGATTAGGCGGTTTATATCCGTTAAAATATTTTTAAGTGAGTTAAATTTATATATTTATATATTTTTAACTAAAAAAGGTGGAACCGCGAGATAGGCTTATTTAACTTCTCGTCCTTTTCAGATCAGGACGAGAAGTTTTTTTATTTAAATGAAGGAGGTAAATATTATGTCCAAAATTAAAGTTATTTTATTAGATGGTTCGGAAGTAGAATTGAATAAAGATGCAACTTTATATGATGCTGCTCTTAAAATAAGTCAAAAATTTGCTAAAGAAGCTATTGCTGGCATAGTAAATGGAGAAAAAAAGGATTTAAATTATACCTTGAAAAATAATGACCGAATTGAAATTTTAACTTTTACTTCCCCTGAAGGTAAAGAAATTTATTATCATAGTACTTCCCATATTATGGCTCAAGCGGTAAAAGAATTATTTCCTCAGGCTAAATTAGCCATTGGACCAGCCATTAAGGATGGTTTCTATTATGATTTTGATTTAGATCGTCCGTTTACTCCAGAAGATATGGTAGTTATTGAGAAAAAGATGGAAGAGATAATTGATAGAAATCTTCCTCTAAAAAGAATAGAAGTAAGTAGGGAAGAGGCTAATAAATTATTTAAAGAAAGAAAAGAGGATTATAAGTTAGAGCTTATTAGGGATTTACAAGATGATATGCTTACTTTATATCAGCAGGGAGATTATATTGATTTATGCAGAGGACCCCATATTGCTTCTACTGGGAAGATAAAAGTTTTCAAACTTTTAAGTATTGCCGGGGCCTATTGGAGAGGGAATGAAAAAAATAAAATGTTACAACGTATTTATGGGATTTCTTTTGATAAAAAATCCGAATTGGATAATTACTTGATATTGATTGAGGAAGCAAAAAAGAGAGACCATCGAAAATTGGGAAAAGAATTAGAATTATTCAGCATGCATGACGAAGGAGTTGGGTTCCCTTTCTTTCATCCTAAGGGAATGGTGTTAAGAAATATATTAGAGGATTATTGGAAAGAAGAACATTACAAGAGTGGCTATACAGAAGTTAAAACTCCGATTATCTTGAATAAATCCTTATGGATGAAATCTGGGCATTGGGATCATTATAAGGAGAATATGTATTTTACCAAGATAGATGAGGAAGATTATGCTATTAAACCAATGAATTGTCCTGGAGGAATTTTAATTTATAAATGCACCCTTCATAGCTACAGAGATTTACCGCTTAGAATGGGAGAGTTAGGGTTAGTGCATAGGCATGAATTATCCGGAGTGCTTCACGGACTATTCAGAGTAAGGTGTTTTACTCAAGATGATGCTCATATATTTATGACTCCAGAACAGATTAAGGATGAAATAAAAGGGGTAATTGATTTGACTGATCGGATATATAAGACCTTCGGCTTTTCCTATCATGTGGAATTAAGTACTAAACCAGAAAATGCTATGGGTTCTGATGAAATATGGGAAATGGCTACTAATAGTTTAGAAGAAGCCTTAATAGATAAGAAAATTAATTATGTCGTTAATGAGGGTAACGGGGCATTTTATGGTCCAAAGATAGATTTTCATTTAAAAGATTGTATCGGTAGAAGTTGGCAATGCGGGACTATACAGTTGGATTTTATTATGCCAGAAAAGTTTGACCTTTTCTTTATCAATAAAGAGGGAGATAAGGAAAAGCCAGTTATGTTGCACCGAACTATTTTAGGAAGTATAGAGAGATTTATGGGGATACTTATTGAAAATTTTGCGGGAGCATTTCCTTTGTGGTTGGCCCCTGTTCAGGTAAAGTTATTACCTATTGCGGATAGACATATTAAATATGGAAAAGATATAATAAAAAAATTAACCAAATATAATATAAGGGTGGAGTTGGATGAGGTTAATGATAAAATTGGTACCAAGATAAGAAAAACTGAGCTAGAAAAGATACCTTATATGTTAATATTTGGGGATAAAGAATTAGAGGAAGATCTCGTATCAGTAAGGAAAAGAGGAAAGGGAGATTTGGGAAGGATAAAGATAGCTAAATTTGTAAAAAATGTTTTAAAAGAAATTAAAGATAAAAAATTACCATAATATAAATTTTTAAAACCACATCGGTGGGTGTGATAGTGTATTGACTAAATATATAGAATATGTTATAGTTTTTTAAAAATAATAAGAGATTAATTGAATCTACAGAAAAATAAAAATTTATGTGTTTATCTATTAAAATCAATAAGAATATTTTTTAAAGATGACTTTAAAATTGGAATACAATAGATAGAAATTAATAAAATAATCATCTTTAATTAGTGTAAAGGGGGAAAATAGGTATTAGTTCAAAGTTAAGAGCGAATAAAGAAATTAAAGTAGATAAGATCAGACTTATAGACTTTGAAGGCAATCAAGTAGGAATAGTAAGTAAGAAAGAGGGTCTTGAACTTGCTGAAAAGGATAACCTTGATTTAGTTGAAGTTGCACCAGAGGCTAATCCTCCAGTTTGTAGAATTATTGATTATGGAAAATATAAATACTCGCTGGATAAAAAAAATAAGAGTGGAAAAAAGAAACAAAAAAATAGCGGGATGAAAGAAATAAAGATGCGTCCAAATATAGGAGAACATGATTATAATTTTAAAATAAAACATTTGGGTAATTTTTTAAAAGATGGTAATCAAGTTAAAATTACCATAATGTTTAAAGGACGCGAGATGAATTATATAGATTTAGGAAGACGATTATTGGAACGTATAATTAAAGATACTAATGAAATAGCTAAAGTTGTAAAGGAACCAAAATTAGAAGGACGAAATATGACTTTAGTTTTAATGCCCAAATAATTAAATCTTACAGAAGAAAGGTAAAATAGATATATGCCTAAAATGAAGACACATAAAAGCTCAGCAAAAAGATTTCGAGTAAAAAAATCAGGTACGGTATTAAGGTCAAAAGCTTACAAGAGCCACATTTTGACCAAAAAAACTGCAAAGCGTAAGAGGAATTTAAGGAAGGCTGCCACAGTGGATAGTACTGATATGAAAAGAGTTAGAAGAGCATTACCGTATGCTTTTTAATTTTTAGAGGTATCGAAGTATTATTTAAAATACTATTAAATTAAGAATATAAATAAAAATAAAGGTAAATTAGAAATATAATTCAGATATAAAAAATAAGGAGTGAATAGGATGCCAAGAGCGACGAACAGTGTTGCCTCAAGAAGAAGGCGGAAAAAAGTACTGAAATTAACTAAAGGTTATTGGGGGGCTAAGAGTAAACTATTTCGTATTGCCCACACTCAGATGTTAAAATCTCTTTCTTATGCTTATAGGGATAGAAGAGCGAGAAAGAGAGATTTTAGAAGTTTATGGATAATTAGAATCGGTATTGCTGCAAGCAATGAAGGGGTATCTTATAATAAATTTATAAGAGGTTTAAAAGATGCCGGAGTGGTAATCAATAGAAAAATATTAGCTGAATTCGCAGTTAATAATCATGAAGCTTTTATTAATTTAGTAAAAGTAGCTAAAGAAAGTATTAGCTAAAAGGGTGGTACCGCGAAAAAGGTTTATGATTTTCGTCCCTTTATAAGAGAGAGAAAACCTGAACCTTTTTTTTATTTTATAAGGATATTAATCAGCATTATTAATAAGGAGGGGATACTTTTGGAGAAGAAAATAAAAAAAATTAAAGAAGAAATTATTTTTAAATCAAATTCGGTTAGTAATTTAAAGGATATTGAAAAAATAAAAGTAGAATATTTAGGTAGAAAAGGCCTGGTAACTCTCCTATTGAGAAGATTAGGAGAACTTTCTACTCAAGAAAGACCGAAAATTGGACAGTTGTTAAATCAGACTAAAAGAGAGATTGAAGAGTTATTAAAAATAAAAACTATAGAAATAGAAAAATTAGAAAAAAATAAAAAATTAAAAGAAGAAAGTATTGATGTAACCCTTCCTGGGAAAAAGTCAGATAGAGGAACTATCCATCCCATCAACTTAGTTTTAAAGAAAACGGAAGAAATATTTTTAAGTATAGGCTTTAAAATAGAAGAAGGTCCAGAAGTAGAATTAGATTATTATAACTTTGAAGCACTTAACATACCTAAAGATCATCCAGCCAGAGATGACCAGGATTCTTTTTATTTAAACAGAGAGATTTTACTTCGAACTCATACTTCACCAGTAGAAATTAGAGTTATGGAAAAACAACAGCCACCAGTCAGGATTATTGCTACCGGGAAATGTTATAGACGTGATGCTGCGGATAGTACTCATTCTCCGATGTTTCATCAGATAGAAGGTTTAGCAGTGGATAAGGATATTACTTTTGGTGATTTAAAAGGTGTTTTAACAGTTTTTGTGCATAGAATGTTTGGTGAAGATCGGAAAGTGAGATTTAGACCTGGCTACTTTCCTTTTACAGAACCGAGTGCTGAGGTAGATGTATCTTGTCTATTATGTCATGGAAAAGGCTGTAGGTCTTGTGGATATAGTGGTTGGTTAGAGATTATGGGTGCCGGGATGACTGATCCAGCAGTTTTTAATATGGTAGGCTATGATCCAGAAAAATATTCTGGTTTTGCCTTTGGAATGGGAGTAGAAAGAATTGCTATGTTAAAATATGGTATAAATGATATCCGTTTATTTTTTGAAAATGATTTAAGATTTTTAAAACAATTTTGAGATAGTCGTTAGTGAATAGTAGCAACCGGACACTTAACTTGAGTGCCAGGTTGAATAAATAGACTTGATGTATTGTGTCTTTACTCTATTAAATTAAAAACTTAAAATAAAAAACGAAAAACCATAATTCAAAACTCAAAACTTTTTTGTATAAACTATTGCTTTTAATGTGGGGATCGAATTTATTCGACCGGTGTTATTTTGGTAATTTTTTTAGCTTTTTTTACTATATAACTATTAGCTCATATGCCCCCAGGTCTATGCTAATATAATAACATATAGACCAAGGAGGTAATAGCTATATGACCAATAGTATTTGTAATCATTTAGTTAAGTCACCAGAGGGCTGTTTCAAACGTGATGTAATAGATGGGTATGGATTATCAAGAGTTGAAGCCGATGTGCTCTGGGACTATGTGAATAATTTTGTAAAAGAACATTATCTTGCTAGTAGATTTGACAATCAGATCATATTCTATGCTGTATCAGCAGATGAACCGGCCGGAAAGCCGATTAAAGACTGTCGGATTATTCCAGTAAATCTTACTCTATACCGCCATACAGACTGGAAAATAAAGGCTAAACTAGGCATTCCTGCTCTAAGAGAATCTTTGGTAGCAAGGCTTTCTGAGGAAGCACACCACCAGGGAGGTCTACTTTCTCAAGGCGATCTTGCTGAGATATTAATTGTCGATAAGTCTACGGTAAAGAGAATCGTCAAAAGAATAAAGGCAAGGGGTGACAGCATACCTACCAGAGGAGAGATCAAAGATATCGGACCGGGGGTATCTCATAAAGCAAGAATCATTGAACTACTCCTAAAAAGATATCAGCCCACCGAGGTAGCCCTAAAGACCAAGCATAGTCTGTCCTCGGTAACCAGGTACTTTGAAAATTTCATCAAGGTCTTGTATCTAGATGATCAAGGATTTAGCCTCGTTAAAATACGCCATCTTACCGGTACCTCAGAGAAGGTAGTCGGTGAGTATCTTAAAATCTATACTCGATGTAAGGAAAATGAGGACTACACCGAAAGATTAGAGGAGATCAAGGGCTACCTATCCAGTAAAAAAAGGGGGCTGCTATGAGCATAAATAAGCAAGTATACGGTCGCCTTCAGGAAAAGACCCTAAAAAACAGCCTGATCCTTCACCTGATGGAAAACTATGGTTACCAGTCCAAGCCCAAGGTCGCTGAGGCTCTGATTATTGATCTCTTATCCATCCATGCTGAATCTACTAAAGATGCCTTAGAACTTAAGCCCGGACAGATGGTCTGGCCTGCGGTCCTAAAGACCGAAAAACACGGCAATGGGAAAACGCTTGCTAAGACCAAGTCTAAGCAGGTTATCCTGTCTATCGTGGCCGATTCAGATATTTTAGATTACAGCAGGGGGATAAAAACCTCTCTCATCTTGGCTAAAAGAATAGCCCGGATTGTAAATGAAGCATACCATCAAGGTGGGGTACTCTCCCAAGCTGATATCGCCCTGATCTTTAATCTATCCCAAGCCAAAGTATCCCAGCTTGTTCTAGCCTACCAGAAGGAGAAAGAGGTGATGCTTCCCCTTAGAGGGGTAGTTCATGATATGGGCAGATCCATAACTCATAAGGTAAAAATAATCAACCTGTATACCCAAAACTATTCTACCAAAGATATAGCCAGAGCTACTTCCCATGCACCTTCATCGGTGGATAGATATATCAGAGATTTCCAAAGGGTTAAAATCCTTTGGGAAAGAGGTATGATTTTAAGTGAAATAGCTTATATCACCTCATTATCTGAGAACCTGGTTACTGAATATATTGAAATTGTCAAAGAACAGGTGTTAAAAAATTAAATTTTATTGTATACTTAAGGGAGACCTAGGGGCATATGCCCCCATTACTATATACTAACGACTATTCACTATAAGAAGGGAGTGAAAAAATGCAGGTTTCTTATAATTTATTAAAAGAATATGTTGATATTGATAATATATCCCCTGAAGAGCTTACTAATAGATTAACTATGAATGGAATAATTTTAGAGCGAATGGAAAATATATCTGCTGCTGAGATAGAGAAAGTAGTAGTAGGCAGGATAACTGCTCTAAATAAACATCCTGAAAATAAAAATTTATCTGTCTGTCAGGTAGACATAAAAGGAAAAATACTTCAAATAGTTTGTGGGGCAAAGAATATGAAAGTTTTTGATAAAGTGGCAGTTGCTTTAGAAGGAGCAAAATTGCCCCAGATAGGAATTATTAAAAGTAAAAAGTTTGAAAATATTTTATCTTCAGGTATGCTCTGTTCAGCTTCTGAATTAGGTGTCGAACCAGGAAAATCTCCCGGAATATTAATTTTAGAAGAAGATACGGCTTTAGGAGAAGATATAAGAAAAATAATAAAATTTGATGATACAATATTTGATTTTGAAATACACTCCAATCGTCCTGATTTAATGAGTATAATTGGGATAGCCAGAGAAGTAGGAGCGATTACTAATCACAAACTTAAGATGCCTGAAATAAAGATAAAAGAAGAGGGGGAGAAAATTGAAAAAGATATTACAGTTAAAATTAAAGCAGAAGATTTGTGCCCTCGCTATACTGGACGAATAATAAAAGGGATTAAAGTAGAAGAATCACCTTTATGGTTAAAATGGAAATTAAAATTATTAGGAATAAGGGCAATAAATAATATAGTAGACATTACTAATTTTGTAATGATGGAAACCGGACAACCACTTCATGCCTTTGATCTTGATTTAATTAAAGGGAAAACTATTCTAGTTCGAAGAAGTAAACCAGGTGAAACTATTTTTACCTTAGATAATGTGGAGAGACAGTTGCCTGCCAATAGTTTAGTTATTGCTGATATAGAAGAACCTATAGCGATTGCGGGAATAATGGGAGGAAAGCATTCTGAGATTAATCAGAATACAAAAAATATATTTTTAGAATCAGCCTATTTTAATCCACTTAATAATCGAAAAAGTACTATAAAATATGGTTTAAGAACTGAAGCCTCGAATAGGTTCGAAAAGGGAATAGATAAAGAAGTGCAAATATTTGCCTTAGATCGAGCTATTGATTTAATAAATAAGATTACCTCTGGTAAAATTAGTTCAGGTACCATTGATACTAATAAAAAATTATTCAACCCCAGTAAGATAATTTTAAGAATAGGAAGAGTTAATAAAATATTAGGTCATCTTTTAGAGGAAGATGAATTAAAAACCAAGAAACTGATTATCAATATTTTAGAAAAATTAGATTTTTATATAGAAAAAGACCAGGGAGAATATATTGAGATAATTCCTCCTTCGTTTAGAGGGGATGTAGAAAGAGAAATAGATTTAATAGAAGAAATTGCCCGTATTTATGGTTATGATAAAATTAAACCTTCTATGTTTCAGACTACTATTGCCCAAGAAGGAAAAAATTTCCGACTTAAAGTAATTGATCAAATAAGAGAAATATTAATTGGTTGTGGTTTAAATGAAGTAATCACTTATAGTTTTATTTCTCCTGATACATTTGATAAAATAAGAATACCGGAAGAGAGTAAATTGCGTAATGCTCTAAAAATAAAAAATCCTATACTGAAAGATTATTCTTTAATGCGTACTTCTATAATTTCAAGTTTGTTGGAAGTAGTAAAATGGAATACTAATCGGCAAGCAGAGGTAGTTAAAATATTTGAAGTAGGTAAAATATATCTACCCTATGCCAGTAAAATAAATTCTTTACCTAAGGAAAAAATAATAATCACTGGGGTGATTACCAAGATAGGCCGCGGAGACCTTTGGGAAAAATCATCTTCTTTGGATATTTTTAATGTCAAAGGTATAATTGAAGTAATTCTTCAGGATTTAAAGGTGAAAAATTGGGAGGTAGTACCAGGTAATCACCCCACCTTGCATCCTTTACAAAATGGCAAGATTATTATTGGAGGAGAAGAAATAGGAATTTTTGGTGAGATACATTCAGAAGTAATAAACAACTATCGTATTCCGGGAAAGGTTAATCTATTTGAGATTGATTTTGAAAATTTATTACCTCATATTCCTCCGGATATCCACTATTGTATTTTAGCAAAATATCCTTCAGCACAGAGAGATTTAGCCTTGATAGTAAAAGAAGAAATAATTTCTGCCGATATTATTAATGCAATAAAATCGATTGATGTAAAATTAATTAAAAAAGTAACTTTATTTGATATATTCAGGGGGAAGCAAATTGGTAATGGTTGCAAGAGCTTAGCTTATTCTATCGTTTTTCAAGCTGAAGATCGCACTTTGACTGATCAAGAAGTTGAAGACGTATATGCGAATATAAGAGAGAAGCTAATGACAAAATTTAATGCAAAAATAAGAGAATAAAAGAGCAGGTAGAAGGTATTTATGACAATAAACTGGGTAGATGTATCCATAATGATAATAATTTTATTAAACATGATTATTGGAATACGTCGTGGCATTATCAGAGGAATAATAAATTTATTAGGGTTGATGGTTGCTATTTTCCTAGCAATTTTTTGGTTTAAAGAAGTTGGAGAGTATATAAATCTGCATACTCAACTAAGTAAGGATATAGCAAATTTATTAGGTTTTGTTCTCATATTTTTTAGTATATATCTAATAGCGAGGATTATTGAAATAATCTTGAAAAAAATATTTTCTCTATTATTAATTTCCTGGATTGATACTTTAGGGGGAGCTTTATTTGGCTTAATTAAAGGTTTGTTAATAGTAGGGATTTTGTTAGTTATTATTACTTTGGTTCCTTTACCTGTTTTCTTTAAAGAGCAATTAGAAAATTCTTTTTTAGCAAATAGATTGGCGGCTATGACTATAATTATCTATGATTATTTTAAAGATTGGTTGCCTTCAAGCTTTCAGTTTAACAAAGAAGAATTTCTTAAAAAATTTCCTCTTAATTTATTTGTTTTAAAAAATACTACGAAATATTTTATTAATATTTAATCTACTCTGCCTGTGCGTTACACGCAGACAGGTCAGGCAGGCACGCAGACAGGTAAAAGGATATAATGATCTTTACTATTTTGTAATTTAAAAAGGTGAGACATCTATTGGATGAGCATACATTTTCAGTTTTAGAATTTTCAAAAATTAAAAAACAAGTAAAAGAAAATATGAACACTGCAACTGGCGAATTAATTGCAGAAACAATCAAACCTAAAACTGATTTAGAGCAAATTCTTATTGCTCAAAGAGAAACTACAGAAATGAGAGAAATTATTCTTTATGAAGGGACACCCCCTTTTACCAGATTAGAAGATATTAGTAATGAAATAAAAAAATCTGCAGTTAAGGGAGCCATTCTTGATACTATAAAAGTTTTAAAAATTTTGAAAGTTTTAAAAACTTTACGCTTGATTAAAAAATTTTTATTAAAAACTGAAAAAAAATACCCTTTAATTAAGGAAAGAGCAGAGAAAATAGAAACTTTCACTGAATTAGAGGAAAAGATAACCCAGTGTATTGGGGAAGATGGAATAATTTTAGATCGAGCCAGCCCAGACTTAAAGAAAATTAGAAGAGAAATAATAAAAGAAGAGCAAACCATTAAAAATAAATTAGAAACCATCATTAGATCTTCTCAATTTAGCACCATTATTCAAGAGCCTATAATAACTATACGACAAAATAGATATGTAATACCCATAAAACAAGAAAGAAGAATAAAATTCCCCGGGATAGTTCACGATAAATCTGACAGTGGCGCTACTTTATTTGTTGAACCAATTGAAATAGTGGAGTTAAATAATACACTCCGCCAATTAATTAAAGATGAAGAGCGAGAAATATTAATAATTTTACAAAAATTAACTGCCCTTATTGGAGAAAAAGCACCAGAAATTAATGATAGTGTTTTGATTCTGGGTAAAATTGATTTTATTTATGCACGAGCAGTATTAGCTAATAACATGAAAGCGGTGGAACCAAAATTAAATCAAAATGGATTTGTTAATCTTATCCAGGCAAGGCACCCTTTATTAAAAAATTCTGTAGTTCCCATTAATATCCGTTTAGGAAAAGATTTTGATATTTTACTAATTACTGGTCCTAATACAGGAGGTAAGACAGTTACTTTAAAGACCGTAGGAATACTTACTCTTATGGCTCAATGTGGGTTACATATTCCTGCTGCAGAGGGAAGTGAGATTGCTGTTTTTAAAAAGATATTTTGTGATATAGGAGATGAACAGAGCATAGAGCAAAATTTAAGTACTTTTTCTTCTCATATGAAATATATAGTTCAGATTTTAAGCTGGACTGATTCTAATTCTCTGATATTACTTGATGAATTAGGTGCAGGCACAGATCCTACGGAAGGAGCAGCTTTAGGTATGGCAGTTTTAGATTTTTTACGTAAAAAAAAATCTAAAGTAATCGCCACTACTCATCATGATACTTTAAAGACTTATGCGTATCTAACTGAAGGGGTAAATAATGCTCGTGTTGAATTTGATGAAAAGACCTTAAAACCCACATTTCAGATTTCTATTGGATTACCTGGCAAGAGTTGCGCTTTTATAATTGCCCGAAGTTTAGGTTTAGCTCCAGAAGTAATTTTACGAGCTCAGAGCTTTTTATCTCAAGAAAAAATTAAAGCAGATAGTTTAATTGAAAAGATCGAACAAGATAAAAAATTAATTGAAAAAGAAAAAGATCTAATAAAGATAACCAGAGAAGAAAGCTTTGAAATTAAAGATAGATTAAAGAAGGAACTAAATAAAACAGAAGAGGATAAAAATGAAATAATTCTAAGGGCTTACCAGGAAGCAGAAAAGATATTAAAAGAAACTCAGAATAGAGCTGAAAAGATAATAGAAAAAATGAATAAAAAGAGGACTATAAATACGCCATCTAAGGATTATCTATTAAAAGAAATGCAAGTAATTAACCAAGAGATAAAAGATGAGATAGTTAAAATAAAACCACCTGTCTGCGTGCAACCTGCCTGCCGCGCCAACGGCGCAGGTAGACGCACAGGCAGAGAGGAAGAGTTAATTAAAAATCAAAATATTAGAATAGGAGACTATGTACTAATCAAGAATTTAAATAAAAAAGGGATAGTGCTTTCTATTGAAAGCGAAAAGTGTAAGGTTCAAGTAGATAATATGAAGATGTTAGTCCCAGTTTTAAATATAGAAAAAATAGATATGCCCTATGAGACAACTAAGAATATTATTAAAAAAAAGAATACCATTACTAAAGAATTAATTAATAGAGATAATCTTTATTTGACTAAAATGAAAACCTTTAAAAACAATATTTTTCTACGTCGATTCAGAGTTGAAGAAGCCCGGCTAATATTAGAGAAATATTTAGATGACGCTTATTTGTTAGGAGTTTCACCAGTATATGTGATTCATGGGAAAGGTAAAGGTATCTTGCGGGAAGAAGTTAAAAAATTATTAGATAGAACACCTAATATTAAATCATTCAGATCTGGAGATGCAAGCGAGGGAGGTATGGGAGTAACTGTGGTGTATTTTAAAAATTAAATTCGGGTAGCGTTTAGCGGATAGCGTATATATAGAAGCGCAAAGCGTAGAGCGAAAAACGCAAAACTATAACTCAAAACTTAAAACTAAGAAGAAGGTTTTAAATTTTGAATTATGGTTTTACGCTTTTAGTTTTAAGTTTTTAACTTAACATAATCAACATAATATACTCGTTAATTCTGCCTTTTGGCTCCAAAATACCTAATCAGTTAGTTACCTGGTTTTTTGTATTTTTCTCTAAGCTTATTTATTAGAGATTGAAAAGTTTCTTCTTCTTTTTCTTTAGTCTTTATAGGTTCTTCTTCTTGTTTTTTCTTAAATGTTTCAATTTCTTCATAATAAGGCTTTTTAATCTCTTGATATTCTTCCGTTTTTGGTTTTTCAAAAATTGTTTGGTGAATTATACAGTAAGATGTAGGCTCGGTGCCCTTTATAAAAGATACAGTTAATGTTTCTGGGCAGGAATTTATTGGAAGAAGACCTGATTCTTTGCAAACAGAAATATTTATTACTTTATCCGGTTGTAAAAAATCTTTTTTATCATTATTTTTAAGGGCACTTTTCATAAATTTTGCCCAAACTGGGGCAGCAACTACTCCACCAGTCATTTTGTTCCCCAAAGGTTTTCTATCGTCATTTCCAATATAAACTGCAGTGACTAAGTCTGGAGTAAACCCTATAAACCAGGCATCGACAAAATCATTGGTGGTACCGGTCTTTCCAGCTGCTGGCCGGCCTATTTGAGCGCTCAAGCCAGTTCCTCTTTCAATCACTCCTTCCATCATCTTAATAAGCACATAACAAGTTTCTTCTTTAAACAATTTCTTTTTTTGAGGAATATTCTCTTTTATAATTTTGCCGTTATAATCTTCTATTCGAATTATAGATATAATAGGGTCTACTCTTACCCCTAAATTGGCAATAGTAGCATAAGCAGAAGCAATTTCTAAAGGGGTTATCTCAGAAGTTCCTAAAGCCAAAGATAGATCTGAGCGAAGTTCACTTTTTATTCCTGCTTTATGGGCATAATTTATTACCTTATTTACTCCTACTTGTTCTAATAACTTTACTCCCACTACATTTATAGATAATTCGAATGCCTCCCTAAGGGTTACTGGCCCTCTAAATTCCTTTTCATAATTTTTAGGAGACCATCCATTTTCAAAAGTAACTGGAGAATCTTCTATAATATTACTAGGAGTAAATCCATTGTCTAAAGCTGTAAGGTAAATAAAAGGCTTAAAGGCAGAGCCAGGCTGACGATAAGCTTGAGTTGCTCGGTTAAATTTACTTTTCTCAAAATCCTTTCCTCCCACCATAGCCTTAATATAACCTGTTTGAGGTTCAATAGCTATTATTGCTCCTTCATAAACAGATTCTTGAAGTGCTTTTTCGGCGAAATTTTGCATCTCTAAATCTAAAGTAGTATAAATTTTTAACCCACCTTTGTAGACTATATTAGCTCCATATTCTTCTAAAAGTTGAGAAAGAATAAAAGTAGAAAAGTAGGGAGCGGTAATTTTATCTCTTTTATTGTTGTAATCAAGTTTAATAGGGTTTTGTTTAGTTTTTTCCATTTCTTCTTTAGATATATAACCTAACTTAAACATTCTATTTAATATAATATTTCTTCTATTTAATGAAACTTCTGGGTTAAGAATAGGAGAATAATAAGAGGGACCACGAGGTAATCCTGCTAATAAAGCACATTCTGCAAGGTTTAAATCTTGTACACTTTTATTAAAATACATTTGAGCAGCAGCTTGAACTCCATATGCGCCATGTCCAAAATAAATTTCATTTAAATACATTTCTAAAATTTCATCTTTCGTAAAATTTCTCTCTATTTGTAATGCTAATAGAATATCTTTTATTTTTCTATTTAGACTAATTTCACGATTAAGGAAAATATTTATAGCTAATTGCTGAGTTATGGTACTGCCTCCCTGAGGTTTACCTTCTTTTGGCGATAAAATTGTATTTTTAAAATTTTCCCAGAGAGCTCCTCGTAGAATACCTCGGAAACTTATTCCCTTATGTTTGTAAAATTCTGAATCTTCGATTGCAATGAAGGCATTGATTAAAGCTGGAGGAATTTCAGAAAGTTTAACTGGATTTCTGTTTTCTTGAAAAAACTCGGTGATAATTTTACCATTAATATCATATACTTTGCTATTTATAGCATCCAAAAAATTATTTTCTTGAACCATTTCAGATATTTTTTGAGTATTAAGGCTGGTTAAACCAATAAAAGTAATAATAAAGGATAGGGAAAAAATTAATACTACCAGCAATAATTTTTTAGAGAAAGGAATATGATAAAGTTTTTTCTGTTTATTTTTAGATAACAATATTATAAACTCCTTTTTTTCGTATTACGCATTTCACATTTGTTAAACTAAAAACTTATAGCAAAAAACTAAAAACCATAATTCAAAATTCAAAACCTTTTTCTTAGTTTTAAGTTTTGAGTTATAGTTTTGCGTTTTTTGCTTAACGCTTTACGCTTCTTTGTAATATTATACCATAAAGTTAGAATAAAATTAGGAGGGTATTATTTTAACTCTTTTAATATAAAATAAACTATGTTATAATTTCAGAAATTAAATATGTTTATTATTGGGATATTTTAAAATGATTAAGCTTAAATTTATAATTCGTGTAGCCATGATTGCAGCGATTTACGTGGTTCTTAATATTATATTTGCTTCAATAAGTTATGGCCCTATACAAGTAAGAATTGCAGAAGCTTTGACAGTACTACCTTTTATTGATCCTTCTGCCATTATTGGATTATTTGTGGGCTGTATCTTAGCAAATATTTTAGGACCGGGGGGTATGGTGGACATAATTGGAGGAAGTCTTTGCACCCTGGTTGCTGCATATTTGACCTATAAGTTAAAGGATCCAAAATTAGCTCCTCTTCCTCCTGTATTAATAAATGCTTTTGGAGTGAGTATTTATTTACATTTACTCTTTGATTTATCCTATTGGATAACTGTTTTATATATTGGAATAGGAGAAATCATTGCTGGTTATATTTTGGGTTATCCTTTATTAATTTTATTGATTAAAAATAAAAAAAGATTGGGTTTAGAATAGAGATAAAAAATTACCAATTAATAATTAATAAGTTTATAGTTTATTTTAGATATTCGATGGATTGTATCTATTGGCAAGTTATCTAATAAGTAAATTTATTATTAAATGAAAATTTGCAGAAGATTAAGTTTTTTATATAGGTAAATTAAAGAATTGAAAAATTTTATGATAATAAATATAGGATGATTTTTATAAAGCGGGGTAATTATTATGGATATTAAAGAAGAATTAAGCATAATCAAAAGAGGGACAGAAGAAATAATTTCTGAAGAAGAATTAATAAAAAAAATAGAAAAATCGAGGAAAGAAAAAAAGCCTCTTCGGGTTAAGCAAGGATTTGATCCTAATGCGCCAGATATACATTTGGGACATACAGTGGGCTTACGCAAGATGAGACAGTTTCAAGATTTAGGCCATGAGATATATTTTTTAATAGGTGATTTTACCGGAAGGATTGGTGACCCAAGTGGTAGATCAGTAGCCAGAAAACAATTAACTGAAGAAGAAGTTAATAAAAATGCTGAAACATACAAAAAACAAGTCTATAAAATATTAAATCCCGAAAAAACAAAAATAGTATTTAATAGTAATTGGCTAGGGAAGCTTTCATTTTCAGAAGTTCTAAAATTGTGTTCCAAATATACAGTTGCTCGTATGTTAGAGAGAGATGATTTTGCAACAAGATATAAAGAAGAAAAACCGATAGGTATTCATGAATTTTTATATCCCTTAATGCAGGGATATGATTCCGTAGCGTTACAAGCTGATATTGAATTGGGAGGGACAGATCAGAAGTTTAATCTATTGGTGGGTAGAAATATTCAAAGAGAATATAACCAAGAACCTCAAATAATTATTACTCTGCCTCTGCTTGAAGGAACAGATGGGATAGAAAAAATGAGCAAAAGTCTTGGTAATTATATTGGGATTAATGAGTTACCTCAAATAATGTATGGCAAAGTTATGTCCATTCCTGACCGCCTCATGATTAGATACTTTGAGTTAGTAACAGATGTTTCGTTAAATGAAATTAATCAGATAAAAATAAATTTAGAAAATGATAATTTGCATCCTCAGGATGTAAAAAAGAAATTGGCGAGAGAAATTGTTAAGCTTTATCATGGACAAAATGCTGCACTGATAGCAGAAGAAGAATTTGAAAAAGTATTTAATAAGAAACTTTATCCAGAAGAAATGAAAGAATTAGTTTTAAAGAAAGATAATTTAAAAGAGGGGAAAATATGGCTGATTAAACTTATCGCCCTATCTGGTTTAGTAAATAGTAAAAGTGAAGCTCGTAGATTGATTGAACAAGGTGGAGTAAAAATTAATGGAGAAAAGGTGGACGATCCCAATCTTGATTTAACTGTCAAAAAAGGCATGGTTATAAAGATTGGAAAATTAAATTTTGTAAAATTAGTTATTCGCTAACTACAATATATTAGGTTGATAAAATATTAAAAATATATATATTCTCCTCTTGCAATTTCCCCTTAATTGTATTATAATTATTTTGGAAAGAGGAAATACTCCTACCCTAAAAGAAAAATATTTAAATAACTTCTTAAAAAAATTAACAAATTAGTAATAATCCCTTGACAAGA
>Ga0210016_1000451_pt1 | contig 36150 bp, 47 predicted proteins | sample CryGeyCG2014_300_FD_185454 | JGI IMG/M metagenome (GOLD analysis project Ga0210016, IMG submission 185454) | Groundwater microbial communities from aquifer - Crystal Geyser CG02_land_8/20/14_3.00 (SPAdes) (version 2) | ecosystem: Environmental > Aquatic > Deep subsurface > Groundwater | place...
TGTCAGTGGCATCTCTCCTCCACCGTTATCTTCTAAATATTTTCCCCAATTAACATCGATACCTACCTTTCCATTTTCATTTAAATACGATATCTTTTTATTGATAATCCCGTAATCAAAAAGCTCTTTTGTCAGCATTACATCTGCCATACAATATTTTTCCAGCTCTTCCCATTTTCCTTCTTTATAGAAATCAATCGCCTCCAAACCATGACCTGTTTTTTTCTTTTCCAATGTTGCGTGGATAACATCATTTAATGCCAATCTTTTTCCTATAATTTTTTTTATATCAACAAGAATATCGAAAGTTTTAAAATTATCTATTTTACCGGGATAATATGGTTGAAGAACCGGCAGATCAAAACTATCAATATTATAACCAATGACATACGAGCAGTTTTCAAGAATTGGAAAAAGCTTGTTAATTTCTTTTTCTCTAAAAACATCTTGACGTTGATCTTTGTAGTTAAAAACAGCAGCTACTGTAATCCCTAATTTACCTGGTTCACTGAATTCTCTAAAAGTATGTTTCGTCTCTAAATCGATGACGACTGGAAATTTTTTCATTAATTTACTTTTTGTTTCAACTTTCTTTCTTTATAAATCTCCAGTTCAAGTAAACCCGTCCTGTTTAAGGTAATCTTTTTTTTCTGAAGATTTGATTGGTTAAGTTGCTGTTGATATTTGAAGTACAAACTATCAAATAATTTTATAAAAAGTTCTTTTTCTTTTTTTGAAAGCGATGAAATTTCCCGATAAAAAAATTCGTCTAATTTTCCCAGGCTCCATAGACTTTCGATAAACTGTTTATTTTTTAAATCAAAAGACATCAGTTCTCCTTGAATTGGTCTAATCTTAAATTTCATCATCTGCAATTCATCAAACATTTGATTGATATCCGGCTTGGTCAAGATTACTTTTTGAATATTTCCAAAAAGTGAAATGATATCTTTGTTTGTTTTTTTCATAATAAAGTTTATAATTATCTTATGTTGAGACAAAAACTTCAAGATGATTCCATCCTCGCTCTTAAGGCGGGTGATAAAACTAAGCTTAACGTCCTCCGTTTTATTATAGCACAAGTAAAGAATAAAGAGATTGATAAGCAATCAGAGCTAAATGATGAAGAGACGATGGTAGTTCTACGAAAAGTAATTAAAGAGCTAAAGGAGTCAGTTGAGGCTTTTGAAAAAGGTGGAAGAATAGAGCTATTGGAAGATAGTAAAAAACAATTAGAGATTGCCTTAGTATATTTACCGGCTGAAATTGGTGATGATGAACTAAAAAAAGAGATTGAAAGAGTGATTAAAGAAAATCAAGCTGTTTTTGATAATAATCAGAAGGTGATCATTGGCCTCTGTATGAAAGAGCTAAAATCAAAAGCCGACCCCGGACGAATCATGAAGACCCTCCAAGCATTTCTTACTCATTAATCGACCACTAACTACAACCTACCCATTACAACCTATCGTATAATTAGATTATGAAACTTATCAAGAATATTATCTTTATTTTTCTCCTTCTTTTCCTCTTCTCCTCTCTTCTGAGAAATCTCTTTTCTTACAAAAGTAAGCTTGATTTTTATGAACAGTTTAAACAAAATTTTAAAAAGGAAGAAAAAAGAAATATTCAATTAAAAACCGAAGTCGTCCGCAAAAAAAGTACCGAAGAAATTGAAAAAACCATCCGAAATAATCTTAATCTTTTAAAGGATAACGAAATCGCTTTAATCATTCCTCCTCCACCCATCGTTTCTGTCACCGTAACCCCAACCCCACAACCTAATTGGAGACAGTGGTGGGAGTTGTATTTTGGAAAAAATTAAAGAAGAAAATAGTAGATTAACCAAAGAATAAAAAATGAGATTGTCATTATGATTGTTGCTTTACCAAGAACTCCAAACTTATTACGTCTTAAGCATATAATAGAAAAAGCCACCTCAATAATAGCCATAAAAACAGTGTTATAGAGAGTGTAATAAAGAAATAGAGAAACTTTTGGAGGACCTGATGATTCAAAAAAAGTTGAAAGAAAATTTCTAATACCTAGTTCTTGAAAAATATCACGAACAAAATGTAAAGTAAAAATAGTAATAACAAAATATAACCAATATCTTTGCCATTTTTTCATAATTTAGTAATATTTGAACTTATCCCTTCAATATAACCAAAAATCTTTCTTAATAGGTTAATACTTCGTCTCACTCTTATTCTTAAGACTCCATGATAATTATCTTTATTTTCATATTCTTTTTTCCATTTAGTATTTTGAAAAAATGGTTTTGAAAACTGGTTTACTGGTATCCTCAACTTTCTTGACCAATATTTTTCTAGTTCTTTAATTTTATTTTTATAAGAAATGTTTGCAGTTACTCTTAATAGTAAGTCTTTTGTAGTTATATTAAATGATTTTTTTAGCCAAAAAATAAAAAATTTGGCAATATTTTTATCTAAAGTTGCTAACCCTAACAAACTATCTTTTTTAAATCCCTCACCCCAATATAATGCTATTCCTATAAGAAATATTTCTCTATTTGTCAATTCTCCTATAGAGTTTATTCCTTCATTTCTAATATTTAAAAGCTTAAAATTAAATTCCTTTTTCTTTTTAAGATAATAATCTAATTTTTTTCCATAAAATGGATCTGTTTGTCTTTTACGAAGATTTTCTATCTGTGAATCTGTCAGTTCAACATCATGACACCATAAACTTGCTGTACTAACCGAAACTTTGACTAGTTTTGCAATCTTTTTAATACTTTCCCCTTTTCTTCTCAGTCTTAGCGCTTGTAATTTTTCTTTTGACTTAGCCATAGAGATATATATTACAGTATAGCATATTCGTTTTTAGTTAACATAAATATTAAAATTAATGTATAATTTAAACGTAATTTAAAAATACGGGGTAGTGTACGGCTGCACAGGAGGCTTGAATAGAATAATGGGCTCATATGAAAGTAATTTCATATGATAATTGGCTTATAACGGCGAATTCCGACTTAGTCGGAGAACGCCGCGGGAATCCTGACAAAATCAGGAGCCTGTAGAGACTGAACGCCAACCCCCGCTTCAAGCGGGGTGAAGACACAGTCCGACACTCCAAGTAATTGGAGGTAACAGTTTGCATAATCTCCTAGACCGCGGTTCGACTCCCGGCCCCGTAACCAATATGTATTACTTATACATTCTCCGTTGTCGTGATAATTCTTTATATTGTGGACAGACAAATAACCTTGAAAGAAGAATTAACGAACATAATTTTGATAATAATAAATCAGCAAAATATTTACGTGGTAAAAAACCGGTTAAACTTGTTTATTCAGAAAAGTATTCAACTTTACAAGAGGCAATGAAAAGAGAAGTTCAAATTAAAAAATTAACTAAAGCAAAAAAAGAGGCCATGATAGAAAGCAAAAATAATTTATTGAAGATAATTTAGATTATTTTTTAATATAATATAGATTATGGACAACTTCTTGCTCTCAATAATAATTCCTGTTTTTAATGAAGAACAAAATATTGAACCATTAGTTAAACGTCTCATTCCCATTGTAAAAAATTTTTCTTATGAAATTATCTTTGTTGACGATGGGTCAAAAGATAAAACGGTTGTTAATATAAAAAAACAAACTTTTAAAAATAAAAATATTAAGCTGATTTCTTTTTATCGAAATTTTGGACATCAAATGGCACTTACCGCCGGATACGAAATCGCTAAAGGAGATTGTGTAATCACAATCGACGCTGACCTTCAAGACCCTCCGGAAATAATCCCTCAAATGATTGAAAAATGGCAAAAAGGGGCAAAAATAGTCTACGCAAAAAGAAGTGAACGCGAGGGTGAGAGTTTTTTTAAAAAAATTACGGCAACATTTTTTTATCAGTTAATTAATCTTTTGTCTGATATCGCTATTCCCCGAGAGGTTGGGGACTTCCGTCTTCTTGATAAACAAGTTGTAACTTTTTTAAATAATCTCAATGAAAGACAAAGTTTCCTTAGAGGTTTAGTCTCTTGGGGAGGATATCCAACTGAATTTGTATATTTTAAAAGAGATAAAAGATTGACCGGTAAGACTCATTATGGTTTTTTTAAGATGTTAAATTTTGCCCTTGAGGGAATCACTTCTTTTTCAGTAAAACCCCTTCGCATTGCCACTTATTTCGGATTTATGTCTGGAATATTTGGTTTTTTGGGAATTATATATGAATTGATTAGAAAAGCCGTCTCCCCGCAATCATTTGTCATTGGCTGGGCTGGTCTTTTTACGGCAATTATGTTTATTGGTGGAATTCAACTGATCACAATTGGAATAATCGGTGAGTATATTGGTAAAATATATCAGGAAGTACAAAAAAGGCCGAAGTATTTGATTAGAGAACAAATCAATGTATGAGAGATATGATAGAAATAGATGGAAATAAGTAGAGATACAATTGTATTTCAATTAATTTCTATATATTTCAATGTATTTCTATTTATTTCTATGAAGGGACTTGGGTATATCTTAATCTCCGTAGGGATTGCTCTTCTTATTTTTGTTGGCTATAACTTTATCAAAGAAAAAAATAAAATGGCCTCACCTATTCCGGAAGATAAAGGGGTGAGGGTCATCTTCGTAACTCCATCAAAATAAAGAATTTACAATATCCAACTCCAATTATCAACATCCAAATACCAATAACAAACTAATTTTTGATTATTGGTAATATTAAAAATTGGTTAGTATTGGCGTTGATCATTGGTTTATTGGTTATTTTTGAGAAGTCAGTTATTCCCCTAGTTTAAATTCAAACAAATTAGGTTTAGTTGATCCGTCTTGTTGAGTTCCTCCCAAGAATAAGGTCTGAATTATTGTCATTATTAAAAACGCACTAACAAAAAGAATAAATCCGATCAAAGCATATTTTAAAGTGCCTTGGGCTTTTTTAATCGCTTCGGCATTGCCGAATGAAGTCAGATATTTAAATGAGCCAACCACAAACATAATAAATAAAACTATTATAATAAAAAATGAAGCCATATAAAGAATATTACCAAAGACTATCTCTAAACATTTGAGGGTAGGAACGCCGTCAACAACGCAACTTGGACCACCTTTGAAAGTCTGATCCCATTCCTGAATCTGAGCGTAAACAGTAAAAAGAGGCAACATTAAATTAAACACGATTTTTATTGACCAGGTGTAATTAATTTTGGAAACAGTATATTTTTCGTGATTCCCATTCCAATACCAAGAACACTTTCAATAACTCCAATAATGGTAAGAACTGCAAAAAGAAGAATTACTCCAATTAAAGCTGCTTGAATTTTTTCTCGGGCTTTATCGACTGATTCTTTATTACCGCCTGAAGTAATCCAGGCCATTGCCCCCATTAATAGATAAAGAACAGCGACCAAGCCGGAAATAATAAAAAACATTCTAATGACAAAAGTTAAGACGTTTTCAAAAGGTGGAATTGTAAAACCAAGATTAACTGGAGCTGATGACACATCAGGAAGAGCTACACTACGAGAATCTGCTAATAATTTTCCAATTGCCTTAACCATAGAAAAAGTATAGACAATCTTTTTCCCGATGTCAATAGCGATTAGATTAAATCAGATTTAATCGGATATAATCGGATAGAATTAGCTAAGAGATAAGATTTAATTAGATGAAATCAGTTTAAAACTTAGAGGAAAATGCATTAATTTGTTTTCCTAAGATGATATATTCTTCCTGTAATTTATCTGTATTTATTTCGTAAACTAGATAAATAACTTTAAGGTGAGTTACAACTTCATTGGCTGAACCTGAAGAAATTTCCAAATAATTTTTAGTTTGTTTTTTAGAACGGAAAAAACCTTCAGATATATTTGCAGGAACAGAAATAGAGGCTCTTTTTATCTGGTCACATAAAGAATAATCTTTTGACAATTCATAATTATTTTTGATCAATAAATAGATTTCTTTTACTAATTCTAAGGATTTTTGATAAATCCGTAAATCTTTTATTTGAAACATGTTTTTATTTAAACTGATTTTATCCGATTAAATCTGATTTTATCCGATTCTATCACTCGTCATGTGACCTAAACTGTAATGCCTCCGCCACGTAACTCGCTTCTATTTTCGCAGTTCCATTCAGGTCGGCGATCGTCTGACTGATTTTGATCGTCTTAAAATAACTCCTGGCCGAAAGAGAAAGATTGGCAATTGCCTGTTTTAAAATTGTAACCGCCTCAGACGTTAGTTGACAAAATTTTTTTATTTGAGCTGAGGACATCTCGCCATTATTAAAAATTTTTAGCCCCTTAAATCTTTTTCGTTGAATTTCTCTTGCTTTAACAACTCTTTCTCTCACTTTCTGACTGGACTCACTCAGAATATTACTGGTTAATTTTTCTTCTGAGACTGATGGAACATCGATATGTAAATCAATTCGGTCCAAGAGAGGTCCTGATAATCTTTTTTGATATTTTAAAATTGTTCCGGGGAGACAGTGGCAGGGTTTTTTTTCGTGTCCCAAATATCCGCAGGGACAGGGGTTTGAGGCAGCTAAGAGCAAAAAGCGGGATGGAAAAATAAGCGTTCCTGACGCTCTTGATATTGTGATAAATCCATCCTCAAGAGGTTGGCGAAGTGATTCTAAAGTCGTCCGGGGAAACTCCGGGATTTCATCCAAAAATAAAACTCCCCGATGAGCCAAAGAAATTTCACCTGGTGACGGGTTGGAGCCACCACCGACTAAACCAATTCGGGACGTCGTGTGATGAGGAGAACGGAAAGGCCGACTGACAATAAAATCCTGATTATAAAGTAAGCCGGCAACGGAATAAATTTTCGTCACTTCAAGGATTTCCTCCTTTTCCATCGGTGGCAAAATAGACGGAAAAGCCCGTGACAATAGCGTTTTGCCCGTCCCCGGCGGACCTTTTAGAATAACATTGTGAAATCCGGAAGCTGCAATCTCAAGCGCCCTTTTAGCCGTCTCTTGGCCTTTGATATCTTCAAATAAATTGTCATATTTTTCCTCCTTTATAAGACTGATAAAATTTTTATGAGGAGAGGGAGGAATTATTTTAACTTTATTCAAATGCAAAATTAAATTAACTAAATTATCGACTGGATAAACATCTATCCCATCAACTAAAATCACTTCGTTGAGATTTTCCGGCGAGACGAAAATTTTTTTGATTTTTTTTGACTTGGCCAAAAGGGCAATTGAAATAGCTCCCGGTACCCGACGGACATCACCTTTTAAAGACAGTTCTCCAATAAATAGACTATCTGAAAGATTTTCCTTCCCAATCATCCCTCCCGCCGATAAAATCCCAACCGCGATTGGCAAATCAAAAGCCGAGCCGACTTTTGGAATATCAGCCGGAGCCAAATTGACGGTAATTCGAGTATCGGGGATTTGAAAAGAGGCGTTATTAATAGCCGCCCTGACTCGCTCTCGTGCCTCCCCCACCGCCTTATCAGGCAGACCAACTATGGTAAAACCGGGGAAACCTTTCGAAGCCACATCCACTTCAACCTCAATCAAAATTCCATCTAAACCAATCACCGTACCGGAAAAAATTTTGGCAAGCATAATAATAAGTTCATAAAGTTTGTAAAGTTGTAAAGTTTTAAAGAAAAATGTGACTTTATGAACTTTATGGACTTTATAACTTTATTAACTCTTTTGTCAACCGCTTATAACCTACAAAAACACTCAAATGGATTGATACAACAACAATAAAATGACGATATATACCAGGCTTTTTATTTTCCGTTTGACATTAAAAATTCTGCGTATTAAGATATAAACCTATGGCAGTTTTACATCTTGATAAAAATAATTTTGAAGCTGAGGTTTTGAAAAGTAAGGGTGTTGTTTTAGTTGATTTTTTTGCGACTTGGTGTGGGCCATGCAAAATGACCGGACCGATCATCGATCAATTAGCTGAAGAGGTAAAAAATGTTAACTTTGTAAAAGTTGATGTTGATCAAAATCAGGAATTAGCCTCTCAATATCAGATTTTTTCTATTCCTACATTTTTAATTTTTAAAGATGGAGAAGTCGTTGGTCAATTCGTCGGAGCCCAAAGTAAAGAAGGATTCCTTTCTGAGATAAACAAAGTGGTCTAAACAATATAATCAGACAGAGTCAGATACAATCAGATAGAATCTGTAAAAACTAATTTCGTCTGATTAAATCCGATTTAATCTAATTTCATCTATCAAAGTTTTAGTACCCGTATCACCCTCCCATGGACTACCTTCAATCCCAGATGTGCTTGAGCAAGTATATATAGTGCAAAAGTTGATAACCAGCGAATACCGGTCGTAAACGGCGCTTTTTGACCAACAATGATTTTCTCATCGCTCAATGGAAGTTTAATATTTTTATAACTTGGAAATTTTGAATGGCTGACAGCTTCCAGCCCCAACGCTTTTAGATCAGGGGGCAGCTCGATCGTCTCCGCCCTTGGGCTTACAAACGGTCTGACTTCTTCTTCAGGACTGTGCTCAACTGGTTCTTTTATTTCAAATTCGGCTGAAATTGGCTCGGCCTCTTTTGGTCGATTTGTCCCTAATAAATCATCAATCGGTGTATAATTTTTTGTTGCCATAAATTGATTATAATATACTTTAATGATTACTTGTTCTTTTGAAAACGGTGATAAAACCTCCCTTCGTCATCTAACTGTCAATGCGCTTGTCATAAAAAATGATCAAATTCTTCTTGGGAAAAGAGGAACTTTTAACGGAAAACCTATTCTTGAATCAGGGAAATGGGGTTTATTGGGTGGTTTTTTTGGCAGGGACGAAAAATTGATTTCGGCGGTTAAACGGGAAGTAATGGAAAAAAGCGGTTGGGAAATAGACAATCTGAAACTTTTTAGAATTAATGATAATCCCAATCGTCCGATGGAAGATCGACAAAATGTTGATATTATTTTTATTGCCAATGCTGTCAAACAGATTGGGAAATCAGACGAAGAAGTCTCTCGCCTTCAATGGTTTGATTTAGATAAATTGCCGTCAAAAGAGGAAATCGCTTTTGATCATGGAGACAGTTTGGAACTATATAAAAAATATTTGAAAGAAAAATTCTCCCTTCCGATTTTGGGGTAATAATCCTAAATACTATTTAGATTATTTCTATCCGTTTCCCAATTTATTGGATTGTCACGGATATATTGACGAATAAAATATAAAGAATATTCTGTACGAATGATGTGGTCATAAAAAGATTTTTGCCAAATAACAATATTTTTATTATTCATTCTGCATTTTTTTGTTACTCCAATTTTGAATCCACGTATAACAGATGATAATGACCCTGATAATTTTGTCTGCCACGGCATATTGTCATTATGTAGGGAACAAAAATATTTGTTCCCTACGGATAAATTAATGTTGTTAATGATAATTATCATATGTACATGATTCGGCATTATTTGAAATTCATCCAATTCAATATTTGGGAAATGTTTTGGGATTTCTAACCAACATTGTTTTACAATTTCACCATATTTATTTAAGACCATCCCGTTATTAATAATATTTCCAAAATATTCTTCTCGATCTTTTGTACAGATTGTTACAAAATAATATCCATTAGATGAATAATTAAATCCGTTTAGGCGATTTTGTTTACGATGTTTAATATCATTCATAATTTGTAGGGAACAAAAATATTTGTTCCCTACAAAAATATATAAATCAAATGCAAATATTCGTCCACCGCTTATAACCTACAAAAGTATATTTTTGGAGTATCTTATCAATGTCTTTTTGACGATATACCACTTGTATTAATGAAGCTGAACGGAGAACAAAAAGTCAAATTTTAAAGATTGTATTTTTTGATACAATATTAATTGTTATTATTTAATCAATTCTTATGATCACCATTGGACAAGTTATTCCTAATCTTGAATTTGAATATTTTCAAAATGAACAATTTAAAAAAGCCAAGTTAGACTCATTTCGAGGTAAATGGTTAGTCCTTCTTTTTTATCCGGCTGATTTTACTTTCGTCTGTCCAACCGAATTAAGTGAAGCGCAATCAAAATATAAAGAATTTAAAAATCTCGGGGCAGAGGTTGTCAGCTTTAGTACCGATACCGTCTTTGTCCATAAAGCCTGGCATGATAACTCACCCGTTATTAAATCAATTACCTACCCGATGGGAGCCGACCCGTCCGGAAATATTTGCCGGGCATTTGGAACTTATATTGAATCTGAAGGTTTATCACTACGAGGCACTTTTATCATTGATCCTGACGGTGTCCTTAAAGCAATGGATATTCACGATAACAGTATTGGCAGAAATAGTGATGAAATTATCCGAAAACTTCAAGCTTCAATATATGTCAGAAAAAATAAAGGTGAGGTTTGTCCGGCCAGTTGGCATCCTGGGGCAAAGACATTAAAGCCTGGAGTAAAGCTTGTGGGAAAAATTTAATTCTGTAAATAAAATTAGATACTTGACAATGAACTTTCGTTCACCTAAAATCAAAGTATACAACTTTAATCTTTTTCGCTAATATATAGTTATGGATAAGTCAGTAAATTTGCTTGATGAATTTGAGTCATTAACAATTGACTATATTAAAACAGCTAATATAGATTACAGAAAATCCAAGGGTCAATATTTCACTCCAAAATCAATCAGAGAAGAATTATTAAAAAGACTACCAGCAAATCAAAATAAAATAAAAATTTTAGACCCAGCTTGCGGAACTGGCGAATTTTTATTTTCTTCTTCTAAATTTTTTAAAAACGCAGAATTATATGGATGGGATATTGATAAAAAGTTAATAGAGATCAGCTCAAAAATTTCTCCAAAAGCAAAACTTGAATTAACCGATTCTTTAATAAAAAATGAAAAAGAAAAATTTGATATCGTTATAGGCAACCCCCCATACTTTGAATTTAAACCTAATGATGATATTAAAAATAGATATAAGGAAGTCATTAATGGTAGAACAAATATCTTCAATCTTTTTATAAAATTAGGTTTGGATTTGGTAAAAGAAAATGGTTATGTAGCTTATGTTGTCCCGCCATCTATGAACAATGGAGCCTATTTTCACAAACTAAGGGAATATATAATGAAATATTCAAACATTGAATATCTCTCTATACAAAAAAGTCCAAAACTGTTTCATGGAGCACAACAAACTGTTATGTTATTGATTCTTAAGAAAACTAAGAATAAGGGAGATTTTATTTTCCAAAAAAATGGAATTACAATTTTTACTGAAAAACCTGATCATTTAATCAAAAATTTTAAAAACAAAAAAACTCTAAAAGAATTAAATTATTCTGTCAGAACTGGAAGACTCGTTTGGAATCAAAATAAAAATTTGTTGACTCATAATCAAAAAGAGGGCGTTCTGTTAATTTGGTCAAAAAACATAACTTCAGATGGTCTAAAAATACCCATAAAAAATAAGTTTCAATATATAAAAAGCGTGGATTACGATACTGGTCCGGCTATTGTAGTTAATAGAATTGTAGGGTCCGTTGGAAGTAGCCAAATTAGAGCGGCGATTATCTCTGAAGGTACAAAGTTTTTAGCTGAAAATCACGTTAATGTAATTTATCCGCCAAATAAATTCAATCAATTAAGATTTGATGTTCCAAATTTCATAGATAGTTTGAGCTTAGAGGCAATAGTGAGTCAATTAAATTCAAAAGAAAAAGTAGGATTATTACAGTATCTTACAGGAAATACTCAAGTTTCAAAAAATGAATTAGAAAAACTATTCCCTTTTGATATTTAACTTTATAAAAAAGCTCTCTCACAAAAAGCGCTAATTCCTATTCCATTAGTAAAATTCACCTGGATTCTTACTATTTTTTTACCGTTAGACGCTATACAATAACCTCTTTCTCCTTCATTAATGGCTTCTAAATTATCCCCAATCAATTTAGTTAAGTTTTTATTCCAATAAATATTTACTTGTTTTCCTGAGACAATCGCATTCAAAAGAAGCTCTCCATCTTTAAAACCAAAAATGAAGTTTAAAAAATCTTCTTTTTTGTTAGAACTAAGTTTGTTAAAAAAATTCACACTTTCTTTTACAGCTAAATATTGTATTAACACACCATATTCTTTTCCAATTTTCTGAATTATAGGAAATTTATATTTATTTTTTCTTATGAAAGTTATGCCTTTTTTAGCAATTAAATTCAACTCTTTATTCTGAAAAGATACTTTTAATATTATCTTTTTTTTCATATCTAATAACTCTTTGTCAATATCCAATCCTAAGTATTTTTTTAATTCTTTGAAGCCAATATTTTTTTGTGTTCCTTTCCCCGATCTTGTTGATTTAGTAGAAATTCCAATATTTTTTCCTGAGAGAAACTTTATATTTATATCTGATAATGACTTGTTTGTTTGCCATTTTCTACCAATCCAAGTGATTTCAATAGGCCTTCCACTTGTCTCTATAAATTTGTTAAGCTCTTTAATTAATGGTTGTAAAAGAAGGTTAACTCTTTTTTTTTGTTCATCGATTCTGATTAGTCCATCCTTAAAAATCGTTATTTGCTTTATTATCTTTTTGATTTTGTTTTCTAAATCTTTATATGGAAGTTGATAACGCTTATTTAATTCTTGAGTTAATAATAATTCAAAAAGATCAGCTTTTGATCGACTTGATTTTCGACGACTTTTATCAAATAAACCTAATACTGGTTCTGAAGAAACTTTTTCATTTAAAGGTTTATAAATAAAATCACCATTCATAAATGAATTATAATTTTTTTCAAATTTGGTAGAAACCTATATCCATAAAAAAATGAGAAGGAATAGAATAGGTCGGAAAGGATTGTGTTACGAAAAAAAGGTAAGCCCATAGCATAACTCTGTATTAGACCATCAATTGTTTTTGAATACATATCAAAACTTACCCAAACCCCAAAGTTAGTTATTAAGAAAAATAAAACTGAAGAGACTAAACTTGCCAATGCTAAAGACTGCCATTTATTATTTTTTATCAACCCCCCAATTAAGGCAATGATAATAAAACTTACATAAACATAAGGAACGGTTTTATGAAATCCTAAAAAAATATCGGAGATAAACATTGCCGATAATGGAATTAATAAAGCAATTTTATTTTTAAAATTTGCGCCGGAAAATAGAGCCAACCCTCCAATTGGAGCAAAATTTGGTGCGTGAGGAACCAGCCTGGCAATAACTGCCAACAAGATTATTAATAGATAATGTATTACTTCGTTGACTTTATGAACTTCAAAGACTTTATAGATTTTTTTTATATTTTTCATTTGCGTAGAGATTATAGAACAACTTCGTTCTCTTTTCCATACTTCCTGGCCAAATCAAAAAATAAGTCAGAAAGACGATTGAGATACTTAACTATTGTTAATTGCGACTCGTTAATTGTCATTTGGTTGAAAAAATCAATGTTTCTTCGTTCCGCTTTTCGGCAAAGTACTCGAAGTATTTGAAATAAGGATGAGATTTCATTACTGCCCGGTAAAATAAATTTATTTAATTTAGGCAGATTTTCTTCGATTTTATCAATTAATTTTTCAATAAACAAAACTCTATTTTCTAAAAAAAGCAGATCAGTTTTTGCTCCGGATAAAAACCCCATTATCTGATAAAGATCTTTTTGAATTTCAATTAACAAATTTTTATCCTGTTTATTTTTTAATTTAACAACAACGAGTCCAATATAAGAAGTTAATTCGTCAATTGATCCATAGGTCTCAATTTGGCAGTCAGCTTTTGATATTCTTTTCCCACCATAAAGACCAGTTGTTCCAGAATCTCCCGTACGGGTATAGATTGACATATTAGCAAGCACTGTATCCGCATCCGTAACATTTTTTACAACCTTCCTCATGTACAAAAGTCGCTTCTCCACAGCTTGGACAGATATCAAAAGAGGCTGATTTAGAAACTGCCACAGTCGCTTCAATTAATGATGATTGGGTGGAGGCAGTCACTAATTTAGGATTTTCTTTGACAACCCCGTTGGTTTTTGCTTCACCGTTTAAACCATAATGCATTGAAAGTACCTTGGCAACTGCATCCGGTAAACTCCTTATTTTATCTTTACCAAATCCCATTGTCCGCGATCCTCCAATTCCTCGTAGTTGAGAAATTATTTCGTTGACTCGGTCGAATACTGAAATGTGAGAGGAAAAACGTAGGGCGACCGAAATCATTCTTCCCAAGCCCTCAGCCATTGCGTAAACATCACTTCCCGCCTTTCCAACATTAATAAAGATTTCCAAGGGCTCCGGAGGAGTACCACCGTTAGTGTTTAAGGTAATAAACGCAATCCCGACCGGTGTATTAATTCTATAGGTGGCACCATGAACAACCATCGGACGGGGTTTAATTGTGTATTCTTTTTTGGCTTCAACAGGATCGGGTTTTCTCTCAAGAACACCCGGCCGAGAGCCATCCCTCATATAGGCAATCCCCTTACATCCTAATTTATAAGCTAAGTTGTACAATCTTTTTACATCCTCAACTGTATGTGAATTTGGGGCATTAACTGTTTTTGAAATGGAAGCATCGACATATTTTTGAATCGCTCCTTGGACTTCAACGTGATCTTCAGGAGTTAACTCATTAGCGGAAACAAACCACTCCGGTTTTTTTAATTTTCCCATCTTCATTTCTTTTTCGTGTTTTTTATACCAGGCATCATAAAGTTCGTGACGGATGACGTGGTCTCCTAATCTATCATGACGAGCGAATTCAAATTCATAGACCGGTTCAATGCCACTGGTCGTACCGGCCATAAGAGAAGTTGAACCGGTTGGTGCTTGCATCAAAAGTAATGAATTTCTTATCCCATTTTTTTTAATTGATTTTTTTACATCTTCACTTAACTGGCTAACAAATTTTCCTGCCAAATATAATTTTTTATCGTATTTTGAAAAACTGCCTTTTTCTTTACTAAATTCCGATGACGCCTTATAAGCTTCATCTCTAATTAATTTATAGACTTTATCAATAAATTGCAGAGATTCGGCTGAGCCATATCTAATATGTAATTTAATTAAGGTGTCTCCCAGACCCATTGTCCCCAGTCCAATCCTTCTCTCTCCTTCAAGTTGAGTTTTGCGGATCCCTTCAAAGACGTACGGATCCATATCGACTACATTATCTTGAAATCTAACGGAAGTTCTAACAATATTTTTTAAGGTTTTAAAATCGAATTTACCCTTTTCATCGATGTTTTTTTCTTTAACAAGGGATGATAAATTTATAGATCCTAAATTACAGACTCCCCAAGGTGGCAAGCCCTCTTCGCCACACGGATTAACGGCAATAATCTTATTCCAATAATAATTGTTATAAAGTTTATTATATCTTTCCATAAAAACTACTCCCGGCTCGGCTGATTTCCAAGCAGCGGTTGCCACCAAATCCCAAAGTTTTCTGGCTTTAACAATTTTATGGACAATTACTCTTTTACCCATTTTTTTCCAAGCATCCAAATCCCCCGTCCATTTTTCATCATATTCAGGATCTTTAATATCCGGGAAAACCAACGGCCAATCGGCATCGTGTTCGACCGCTTCCATAAAAGTATCGGAAATATTAAGAGAAAGATTAGCACCATTAATTTTTGATAAATCTTGTTTGACAGTGATGAACTCTTCAATGTCAGGATGCCAATCCCAAAGCATAAGCATTAAAGCACCCCTGCGTGTACCACCTTGTTGAATAATATCTTTTGTTGCTACGGAAAAAAGTGACGCCCAATTTATTGGACCTGAAGAAAAACCATTGACTTTTTTAACTCTGGCACCGCGTGGTCGAAGAGAAGAAAGATTAATCCCGACTCCGCCACCCCGAGCCATAATCTCAACCATATTACCGAGGGTCTCAAGTATTCCGCCCCTTGAATCCTTTGGAGATGGAATTACAAAACAGTTATAGAATGAGACATCATAACCGGTTCCGGCTCCGGATAAAATCCTTCCACCCGGGACATATTTAAAATCTTTTAAAATTGAATAAAATTCTTTCTCCCAGGTTTTTTGTTTTGATTTTTTTTCCACTAATGAAACTGCTTTTGCAATTCTGGTCCACATTTCTTCAGGTTTTTTTTCTATCGCCTCCCCTGCTTTATTTTTTAACGCATAACGATCGACAAAAACCTTTTCTGAAATTCCTGTTAATTGCATATTATTTGCCCGATTTAATCGGATTAATTTTTTTTAACTCTTCCTGAAAATCATCTAAATCTACAAATCTTCGAAATACCGACGAGAATCTGATATAAGCGACTTTGTCAATTTTTTTTAATCGTTTGGCCGTTAGGTTACCAATTATTTTACTTTCTATTTCTGTCGTGTCCTTCTCTTTTAACTCTTGCTCTACTTCGTTAATTATTCTATCAATTTTTTCACTTGTTACAATTGTTTTTTCACACGATTTAAAAAGTCCGCTTCTAAGTTTCTCGCGATCGAATCTTTCCCTTGTTCCATCTCTTTTTATGACTATTATTGGTAATTCTTCAAGTCGCTCATAAGTCGTAAACCTTTTATCACACTTTGGACAAGATCTTCTCCGCCTGACAGTTGTCCCATCTTCAGATACTCTTGTTTCAATTACCTCCGTATCATGGTGTTGACAAAAAATACAAAACATATAGTGCGATATTAAATTTAAAACACTACCTGGCAGTTTTCAAGAGGTCGAAATATATCAAAACTATATCAATTTTTTTCAAGTAAACTTTTAGCCTCAAAAGATATTTTCATTTTCTGGTAAAAGAATATTCTATTATTTTTGTGAACTATTTATAATGTTTATAGCCGTTATAACAATTATAATGATTATAACCATTATGTTTCTCATCGATCTCTTTTTTCCAAAATTTTGTCTTGGTTGTGGGTATATTGGAGTTTATGTTTGTTCTTCATGTTTTAAAAAATTAGAACTGATTAAACAAGACACTTGTTTTTATTGTAAAAAACCTTCTCTTTTCGGCCTAACACACCCTAATTGTTCAAAAACACACAACATTGATGGGTTACTTACCATATATCACTACAATCCATTATTAAAAAAAATTATTAAAAATATCAAATATCGGTTGGCCGTGCAGGTCTGGCAAGAATTTTACAAAATTATTGAACCTCAAGTAATTTTAAAGTTAGGCTTCTATAAGAGGCTTTCCCAAGATTTTGTTATTCAACCAATTCCACTATCAAAAATAAAATATAATGAACGGGGCTTCAATCAAGCTAGTCTTATTAGTACCTTTTTTCAAAAGTTTCTTCACTATTCAATTGGTGATTTATTAATCAGAAAAAAAGAAATATCAGCACAGGCACAAATAAAAAATAAAAAGGGGCGATATTTTAATGTTCAAGGCGCATTTGCGATTAAACCTGATCGTAGGGGTTTGATTTATCAAACCCCAAACATAATTGTGATTGACGATGTTGTCACCTCCGGATCAACCGTTAAAGAAGCGGCTCGGGTTTTAAAAAAAGCCGGGATAAAAAAAGTTTATGTTTTGGCTTTAGCCAAAGGTTAATTTTGTAGGGGCGGGGTCTTCCCGCCCTATAATTACAAAAAAATAGATTATAATTAGACATATGCAGCCACATAAAATAGAGGTTTCTTCAAAGACGATTATTTTTACGGTTGGTTTTATTTTGTTATTAGGTGTTATTTGGTTAATTAAGGATTTGATTTTTTCTCTTTTTATTGCATTTATAATAGCTGGGGCTTTACGTCAACCAGTTGATTTTTTAGAAAAGAAAAAAATATATCGATCAATTGCTTCTTTTGTCATTTATTTTATTTTCGTTTTCATGATTTTTTATTTATTTGTCTTGATTATTCCTCCCTTAGTTAGTGAAATTATTGTTTTATTTAAAAATCTTCCTCTTATTGTCAACAAAGTTTCTCCAGTATTTTCAACTAACTCCAACTTAAATTTCCTTTCTAATAATATCCCTATCCTAGCAAATGAAACAATCAATTTGATTAAATCTGCTTTTTCCAACGTTATTTTTGTTACCTCAACTTTATTTTTTGGTTTTTACTTTATTTTGGAAAAAAATATTGTCTCCAGGTTATTAGGTAATTTTTTTGATGATATAGAGCTTAATCGAATCAATTTAATTGCAGAACGAGCCCAAAAGAGATTGAGTTCTTGGTTTTGGGGAGAAGTAATCTTAATGATCGTCGTTGGAACGTTGACCTATATTGGACTAAATATCATCGGTATGAAATATACTTTGGCATTATCTGTCTTGGCGGGACTTCTTGAAGTCATACCCAGCCTTGGGCCAATTACATCATCTATCCCGGCTATATTAATTGGACTCTCGTATTCACCTATTATTGGACTTTATTGTGTTGTTCTCTATGTTGTCGTTCAACAACTTGAAAATAATCTAATCGTCCCGATAATTATGAAAAAAGTGACAGGGCTTCACCCTATCATCACATTAATCGCTATGATGATTGGCGGAAAATTGGCTGGAATTATGGGGATATTACTTGCTGTTCCTACTACAATGTTTATCGAAACAATTTTAATCGAATCTCAAAAAATTTATAAAAAATAATTCACTTCATCGAAGAGTCTTGTTTCTTCTTAATTAAGTAAACTCCTAATACTCCTACCCCAATAAGTAAAATAGCAATCACTAAAACTATCACAACAAAGATAAGATTTTTTGAGGTTGATTGACTAGTCATAGGCCCTGACGGAATATTACCAGAAGCACCTTGATTACCAGAGTTCTCAACATTAGAGTCATTTTGACTACTATTAAGTTCCTTATTGTAAGCAACGATAGATTTTTTAATACTATCATTAATTTTAGGATTACTATACTGAGGGTAAAAAAGATTTGTCTTTTTACTCTTTATATTGGTGGAATTATCCGTTACAAATTTTGATGTTGTCACACTTGCCACCGTTCCACCTGAGGAATATCGTAACTTATAAGGCATAAAAGGAATATTGTCCGATGGAATCTTAAAATGTCCTTGACTATCGGCCACAGTTTCATAATAAGGTTTTGTCGAAGAACTAAGTAAAAGCTCAACTTTTGCTCCTGGCAGTACCTTTCCTTGAGAAGAAGTATCGCCCTCAATATAGGTAAGAATTGGATTTAATTTTAAAACCAATGGGGTCGAGTTAGTATCACTTGCAGATAAACCAAAGTCTGCTTTTATAACTTCAACCTCACCAAATATTTCACTTTTATTTTTATCAAAGGCCGACTGGTCAATCACTAAGGAAAAACGTCCAACTTTATCAGCTTTGACTGTTTTTGCAAGCTTGTAACGAACTTTTACTTCAGGATTATTTGAATCAGGAATGACGGAATAAGCATTAATTGTGGCTAGTGGATGACTGACCCGACCATCAATGAAAACACTGCTAATTCTATCTGATTGATAACTATATTCCATCATTTTTATTGGAAAATAAGTTGGCTGTCCTCCAACCGAATCAACTGGAATATCTCTATGCTGTGGACCGCCTTTTTCAACTATCTCTATTCCCGTTGCCAAAGGATAGATATTAGTATAGATTTTTGAATAATTGGGATTGAGAGTTAAAGAACTGGGGAAGTTATAACCTGCAACCTGAGGAGTTAGCTTATATGTACCGTCCAGGACAAAAAAACTAAAACCGCCATCCTCTAAAGTTAAATAAGGATTTGTCAATACGCCGGTTGGGACATCGTTAGGATCAAATTTATTAACAAAAGTGAAAGTTCCACTAATTCTTTTTTTTGTAAGAGTTACTGAAGTACCAGGGATTGGTTCCAAGCTCTGACTGTCAAAAACCCTTCCATCCGGATCCCATGATATTCCGATACATTTTTTTGCCGCTCCTACCCAATCAAATTCAGCTTCTCCTTGCTGTTGTCCACCCAATCCAAGATTTGGATCAACGGTTGGTTGAGGATCAGCAATACTGAAACCAAACCATTTTCTTTCATGATTACCAGGAGTAGCGTCTCCCCACTCTAAGGCTGAGACGGGATCGCCTTCACTTGTTTGTAAAGATCCATTTTCATCGGTTCTCAAAGTATGCACTAATGTTTGATTAATCGGAGTTGTTCCATCTTCTCTAAACAAACCCTCAAATATATAACCAAGTTCACCTGGTATTGTGTAAGTATAACGCGCATCAATTTTGGAGTTTCCTGAAGTATAATATTGTCCGGTCTCGGTAGATATCGCTTCAATTACATATACTGTACTATTAGGTTGAGGTTTATCTTTTGGATCTATTGTTAATTTAGCTATATGACCGCTACCTTGACTAGCATTTGAACAAGATGACTCTGCCTTATAACAATGGGACGCTACAAAACAAAATGTGGGAGGCAATGAACTATCTTGGGCAGACACATTAAAAAGTAGAGTAGAAAAAGTAAATAGGACAAGAGATAAAGAAAGGAACTTCTTAAACATATTATTTATATAATATATATTAAATTGTTATCATTTGTCAAATGAAATGAAAATTGCTATTCTCGGAGGAGGTATCACAGGGCTAACAGCCGCTTATTGTCTGGTAAAAAAAAATTATCAGGTGACGATTTTTGAAAAAGAAAAAGTATTAGGTGGGCTGGCTGTTGGTTTCAAAAGTAATGATTGGAATTGGTATTTGGAACGGGCTTATCATCATCTGTTTGCCAATGACTATGATATTTTAAATTTTGCTAAAGAAATCGGGTTTGACAAGATATTTTTCCGGTCTCCTCAAACAGCCTCATTATTTAATGATAAAACAATTCTTCCGTTAGACACTCCCTTCGATCTACTCAAATTCCCCTACCTAAATATCATAGATAAACTTCGTGCCGGTATTATGATTACCTTTCTCAAATTGTCTCCTTTTTTATCTATATATGAAAAACAAACGAGTAAAAAATTTTTGAAAAAAACTATGGGAAAAAACGTATGGAATATCTTATGGCAACAACTCTTTCGGGGAAAATACGGTGATTATGCGGAAATTATTTTAGCCTCATTTATTTGGGCTAGAATTAAAAAAAGAACCAAAGCTTTGGGATATGTTGAAGGGGGATTTCAAACATTTATTAATTTTATCGAAGAACAGTTAAAAAGTTTAAAAGTTGAAATGTTAAAAGGTTATGAGGTAGGGGAAATAAAAAAACAGGGAGATAAATGTATTATTAATAATACATTATATGATGTTGTGATTTCGACATTACCAACTCCAATATTAATTAAGGTTTTTCAACAGATTTTACCTAAAAATTATTTACAAAAATTATCAAAGATCGAATATTTGCATGCCTTAACTTTGATACTGGAAACTGATAAACCAATTCTTAATAAAACTTATTGGCTAAATATATCTACTTCGAAAATTCCAATTATGGGAATTGTTCAACATACTAATTTTATTGACAAAAAAAATTATGGAAATAAACATATTTCTTATTTGGGTTGGTATTTGAAGAGGGAAAATAAATTAATGAAAATGAAAAAGGAAGAATTAATAAAATTTGTTGAGCCTCATCTTAGAATTCTTAATTCTAAATTCTTCATTCTTAATTCTTTTTTATTCAAAGCTCCATTTGCTCAACCGATTTTTGATAAGGAGTTTATAAAAAATAAGCCAGATTTTATTACCCCAACAAAAAACTTTTTTGTTGCCAATCTCGACATGACCTATCCCTACGATCGCGGAACAAACTACGCTGTAAAATTAGGAAAAGAAGTTGCTGAAATGATATAATTATTTAGTTTATGAGAAATATTTTTATTATTCATGGAAGTTATGGAAGTCCTCAAGAAAATTGGTTTCCGTGGTTAAAAAAAGAGCTTTCAAAATTGGGTCACCGGGTCTTTGTTCCTCAATTTCCAATCCCGCCACCTGAAAAAAGAGATTCTGCTTACGGTGGACACAATCTTTCTGATTGGTTAAAATCTTTAGATGATTATAAAAAATATATTGATGAGGATACAATTATTATTGCTCATTCAAGAGGTTGTGTTTTTACTTATCGATTTTTAGAAAAATTAAAAAAACCTGTTTCGTCTATTTTTTTAGTCGCTCCTTGGATTAATTTTATCTGGTATCCAAAAGGTTGGAAAAAAACTAACTCGTTTCACAAAAAACCTTTTGATTGGAAAAAAATTAAAAAGGGGGCTAAATATTTTGAGGTTTTTCAATCAGATAATGATCCCGTTAAAATACCAATTAGTGAAGGAAAAATCATTGCAAAAAATTTGGATACAAAATTTAACCTTGTAAAAAATGCTGGTCACTTTAGTGCATATTACGACAAAAAATTTGTTGAATTTCCTTTGTTACTAAAAACTGTTTCTAATCATATTAGAAAATAAATTAATCTCTTGACATTCTTTCCTTACTTATTTATAATCTCCTTACTATATTACAAACTATAAAGATTTCCAGCAAAAGACAGATTACCATTCCGGTAGATATTTTTAACTTTTTAGCCTTAAACGAAGGTGATAGGTTAATTGTGAATATTGACGAAGGTAAAATTGTGATGGAAAAATCTCAAAAAGTTCTCGATGAAATCGCAGGTTCTCTTTATCTACCTCAGAAATATAAAAATAAGCCTATTGATTTTATTATAAGAGATTCGAAGCAGGAGTATTTTGCTGTAAAAAAATGAAGTCATATTTTATTGACACAAACTATTTTCTAAGACTACTTCTCAAAGATGAGGAAAGACAATTCAATGAAGTTTATTTAACCTTTCAACAAGCGGTTAACCAAGAAATAAAAATTTTTACCTCAACAATCGTATTTTTTGAAATTTATTGGGTACTTTCTAGTTTCTATAAAAAAGACAAACTAAAAATTATTGAATATTTAAAAAAAATTCTTAAAATGGATTTTTTAGAAATAGAGAATAGATTTATTCTCCGAGAAACAATAAATATTTTTGAAAAACACAATCTTGATTTAGAAGATTGTTTTAATATTAGTTATGCAAATAATCTTAATGCTGATAAATTTTCCACCTTTGACAAGAAAATTAATAGCCTATTATCAAACATTTAAATCCCTTTTAATTTTTTCTTGAAATAATCAACGTAGGGGACTGTGGCGGGATTTTCGCCATACAACATCGAAAGATGCATTGTAAGAAAATTTCCAAAAGTCATCAACTCAACTGACTGAGCAACTTTATTTTCTCCTTTTAGTTCATACCATAATGTCTCAATATTATTTTTTTCAACTACTTCTTTTGTAATCAAATATCTTTTTTGAATTGATGAAGAAAATAATTTAGAAAAAAAGAATAAAAATAGCGATGTTTTTACTGTTTCTTTTGGATTTTTCAAACCCTCCATTAAATGATGATTTAACTCAGGAATAATTCTAAATGAAGAAATTGATTTAGCTGTTTCATTAGTTTGATTGGCGATCGCATTGCCCACCCCGGTTAAAAATTCCGAAACAATATAATAAGGATATTTACCAAATATTTTATTTGCCATTTGTTCTGCCTCCTTTTCTATATTTCGAATATCAACCCCACTAATTGCGGAAATAATCTCATCTTTTTGATAATCTAATATTTTTATATTTAGTAATATGCCCATTATCCCTCCAATTAAATAGCCAAATCCAACTCTCGGTTGACCTGACGGATTATAAATAGGATCAAAATAAAAACTATGTGCATTAATACTTTCAAGAAAAGTTTTTAGAGGCCCACCGGATGATATCCCTAAGATTTTTGCATTTTTTTGATAAGCTTCTTTACCTGACTCCAATACTTCCTCAGTCGTCCCTGAATATGAAGATAAAATCACTAATGTATTATTATCAACAAAACCCGGCAAGTTATAATCATCATTAATAATATATGGGATTTTTATTTCTTTTTTAAAAAGTTCTTTGATAATGTAATGAGGAAATCTTGATCCGCCCATACCACAGGCAACAATATTTTTTACCTGTCTATATTCTTTCGGTATATTTAGTATGAAGGATTTTTCGAATGAATCCTTAATCTGTTCTGGAAATAAATTCATTGATTTTTGAACAATATTATCGGCATCAATCATATTGTTTAATGATATTAATAAATACTGTATAATTCAAATCGATATGAAAAAAAATAAAATACTTATTTATTTTAATACTCTTCGTATCAATCAATGGTTAAAAAATTTTGTTATTTTTACCGCCATTATTTTTTCAGGAAAACTTTTTAATTTAGATTTATTAACAAAATCTCTTTACGCCTTTATTATCTTTTGCCTCCTTTCATCCGCCTCATATATTTTGAATGACATTATTGATTATCCTTATGATAAGAAACATCCGATAAAAAAAATGCGACCGATTGCGTCAGGGGATATTTCTATGCCTGAGGCAACATTCATTCTATTTATCCTAACTTTAATTTCTTTAATGTTAGCGTTGTTTTTTTCTTTACCATTTTTTTTCTTAAGCTTATTTTTTATTGTTCTTCATTTTTTCTATTCGTTTACTTTAAAAAAACAGCCTGTTATTGATATTTTTACAATCTCTTTTTCTTTTATGTTAAGGACTTTTGCCGGCGAAGTTGCCACCGGCTATCATATCCCTATTTGGCTTCTTTTAACAATATTTTTTGGCTCTCTTTTTATGGCCTCAGTTAAACGTCACGCGGAATTGGTAATTCAAGGAATTAAAACCCGGCTATCACTCTATCGTTATAACGAACATTTTTTAGATTTTCTTACATACACTTTTGGCACAGCTACGATCATTGCCTATTCCACTTATGCTTATGCAGAAAAGCCACCCCAGACTGATACAGAATTTTCTAAATTTTTTATTCGTTTTATACCTGGATTTGAAGCAAGAAAATGGTTAATGATTTCCATACCTTTAGTTGTCTATGGAGTTGCCCGCTATGCGCAACTGCTTTATGAGAAAGCGGAAGGGGAAAGACCGGAAAGAACAATTACAACCGATATTCCTTTAATAGTGACTATTGCTCTCTGGGGAATTATTGTGATCAGCCTCATATATTTGTTGTAAATTGTAGGTTTTTGCCAAAAACCAAATTGGGTTTAGAGCAATCCTGAACCGTTTTCACTATACGGGGTCTGGTTTATGGATTGTAGGTTATAAGCGGTTGACAAACATTCAAAAAGTTTATAAAGTTTGTAAAGTTATAAAGTTTATTAAGTAGGGAAAAAGGATTTTTTTTCCTTACAAATATTATTAATATGAAAACCCAGGATGCAGAGAAAAAACAGGCAGTGACAACGGCGATTGATGCCATTCAAAAACAGTTTGGAAGAGGCTCGATTATGAGATTGGGACAATCTACTGTTGTTCCGGTCGAAGTAATTTCAACCGGTATTCCCACCCTCGATACGGCTCTTGGAGTTGGTGGAATTCCAAAGGGTCGAATTGTGGAAATTTTTGGACCTGAGGCAGCCGGGAAAACAACTGTTTGCCTATCTCTCATTGCTGAAGCTCAAAAAGCTGGTGGAACAGCTGCATTTATTGATGCAGAACACGCACTTGACCCGGCTTGGGCCAAAATTTTAGGAGTTAAACTTGAAGATCTGTTAGTCTCTCAACCTGATACCGGAGAACAGGCTTTGGAAATTACCGAAACTTTGGTTAGATCCGGTGGAATTGATTTAATCGTTGTTGACTCAGTCGCTGCTTTGGTTCCCCGCGCTGAAATCGAAGGTGAAATGGGTGATTCACAGATGGGACTTCAAGCTCGATTGATGTCTCAAGCCCTTAGAAAATTAACTGGCATTGTTTCAAAGTCTAAAACAACCATTGTTTTTACCAATCAGCTTCGACATAAAATTGGCGTTTTCTTTGGTAATCCAGAGACAACACCGGGAGGTTTGGCATTAAAATTTTACTGTAGTATTAGGATGGATGTCCGCAAAATTGAAACTTTAAAAAAGAATAATGCCGTTTATGGCGCTCGTGTCCGAGTCAAGGTAATTAAAAATAAAGTTGCGCCACCTTTCAAAGAAGCTGAAGTAGTTATTATTTCATCAGGAATTGATAAGGAAGAGGGGATCGTCGACTCAGCCATTGCTGCCGGACTTTTGGTTCAAAGTGGCTCTTTTATAAAATATCAGGATAAAGTCCTTGGTCATGGAAAAGCAGAGGTAAAAGAAATATTGATGAAAGACATAAAAATTAGGGAGCAGATATTAAAACAGTTAATTAAAAAATAACCAAGATACAATTTACCAAGTATTCCAAACAATAACCAATTACCAATAATCAATATTGAAAACGTGTTTGGTTAATTGGTAATTGTAAGTTGTTTGTTTCCCTGCCTGCCGGCAGGCAGGTTGAAATTTGGTTATTGGTTATTAATTTATGGATGATGATCTAATTCCTCTTTTAAACTTTGCCTTCTTCTACCTCAAGTTTCGTCCCCGAACTATATCCGAAACCCGCGAGCATCTCTATAAAAAGGTCAGAACGACTCACTGGTCACACGAGGCAGTTGATAAAGTGATTAATCATCTTATTGAGCTAAAATTTTTAGATGATAAAGCGTTTATCGATTATTTGGTCAGGTCTCGAACAGCCACAAAAGTTAAAGGAGTTTATGCGATTAAGCAAGAGCTTTATAGATTTGGAGTTGATAGAGAAATCGTTAATGACTATTTTACTAATACTGAAATTAATGAAGAGGAACTGGCGGAAAAAGCCTTGGCTCGTCGCTGGGAAATAATTAAAAATCTTCCTAAACAAAAACGCTACGAAAAAGCCACTTCCTATCTCCGCAGTCGGGGATTTGGTTTTGATATTGCAAGAAAAACTATCGATAAATTTCTCTCCGATGACCAAGTGTTAGAATAATAAGAACTTCATCAACAACATCAAAGATTATTCTATAGTCTCCAACTCTAAATCGATAACTTCCAAGATCGTAGTTAATGAGGTGGTCGGCAAAAACTAAAGGATCTTCTGCAGAAACAAAATAATCTAATTTTTTAATAATTCTTATTTGAATATCTTTTGGAAGTTTTTTTAAATCACGAATTGCTTGAGGCTTGAATTCGTAAGAGTACATTTTTTATATTCCTAATTGTTTTTTAATTACCGATGATTTAATAGTGTTTTTTTCTTTTCTCGCCTTAGTAATTTTTATTTTATAAGAAGGAGATGAAAGAGCCTCTAAATCCTCAACTATACTTTGCCAACGGTCATTGGGTAAAAGAACTCCTAACGGTTGATCATTTTTTAAAACCCTATAAAAAGTGCCTGTTTTTTGAGCATCAAGAAATAAACGGGTTAATCCAGCCTGTGCAGTTTGAATATTGGTAAATTTTTCATCATTGATTAATTGCTGTATCATATTACAGTATTATATACTGATTCTGTAATCTTTGTCAAGTCAAACCCATTATTTTTAGAAAAAATATCGCAACTTAATAAACGCTTCGAAAAAACAGTCTCTTATCTTCAAAGTAGGGGGTTTGGTTTTGATATTGCTATAAAAATAATTAAGAAGTTTGAAAATAATTCTTAAATATAAACAGAACTTCTGTGGCCAGCAGTTAGAACTTTTACAATTTTATCTTTTTTATCAATAATATAAATTATTCTATATTGTCCGACTCGATAAGAATATTTACCAAAAAGCTCTCTTAAAAGTGGTTTACCAATAAAAGGATTTTCTCTTATTTCTTCAAAAGAAAGATTAATCCCCTCGTAATATTCTTTTTTTATGTCTTTTAGCTCTTTTTTTGCTTGAGCCGTAATTTTTATCTGATACATCATGTAGTAAATAACCGCCAAGTTCTCGCCTAACATCATTCCAATCGTAGAGCTTCCCTAATTTAACGTCTGCCTCGCCTTTTTTTATTGACTCCATAAGGAAAGGGTTTGAAAGAATTTCATTTGTTTCTTTCCAAGATTCGTATTCAGCTACGGAAATGATGACGGCAGCCGGAGACCCATTGACCGTAATAATATATTCGTCAAGCTTTCTTTTTGCGTTATCAACAAGATTAGTTAATTCCTCTCTTGCTTTGGTTATAGGTAATGTTTGTATCATTTTTATATCTTACATAATTATGTACAGATTGTCAAACCTCATTCCATTTGACAAATTAATTGAGCTGATGTACATTATGTACATATGAGTGATCAAATCGTCTTTACTGCTACCGAGGCCCGTCAAAATTTCTTTGAGCTTCTCCGTATGGCTGAGGCAGGGAAAGAACCAATTGTGATGAAAAAAGATACAAATATTAAGTTCAAGATGACAATGATTAAAGAAAAAAAAAGAAAAAAAAATATTGATAAAATTTTAAAAAAAATGGGAGAAATAGGATTACCTGCTCTACCAATAAAAGAAATAAATAGAATTCTTTCCACAATGCACGAAATAAAAATATGAAATCTGTATATATCGACACTAATTTATTTTTATATCTTTCAGAAAAAAAATCTTCTTTTTATTTGGAATCGGTCGAATTAATTAGACATTTAAAAAATGACAGGACATTAATCCTAACTTCATCTGAATCTATTCAAGAAATAGTTTATGTATCTCAAAAAATGAAGAAGCTTAGCTATGGATTAAAAACAATCGAGAAAGTTTTTGAAGTAATTGACGAATTGTTATCTATCAATAAAAAAACCATTAACTATTATTTGGATTTAGTTATTAAACATTCAACAAGTGATAGCAGAGATTCTCTTCACGTAGCTACTTGTATTGAAAATAAAATAGGAACAATTATTACCTATGACTACGGATTTAAAAAATTTAAAGAAATTAAAGTTTTTACCCCACAGGAGTTTCTTAATAAATTCAATTTGTAGTTTTTAAAAAAAAAGAGTAAAATATCGTTAATTAGAAATTGCTTGGAGTTACAAAGTTAAATATTAATTATTAATTTTCAAATGAGTGTACAAAACGTAAATTTGTCGATTTTGTCGTTGAATTAATTTTTAATATTTTCTTCCTCCAGGCTCCATTTTACCATTATGTTAGTTAAATTTTTTAAGAAATTCACTTCGCTTAAGAAAGAAAGGGATGAGCTTTTATCACGCGCTAAATTAGAGGCACAAAATATTATTTATAAAGCTCAAGAGGATGCCAGAAAAGTTGCCACCGATGCTCTTGAAGTGGAGAAAAGATTAGCTCATCGCGAAGAGCAGATTGAAGTAAAAGACAATGAAATAAATCGGGAAAGGCAATCTGTCCAGGATGTCAAAAATAATGTTGAAAATATAAAAAAAGAGCTCGAATTAAAAAAAGATCAACTATTGAAGAAATTAGAAAAAATCGCCTCCTTAACAAAAGATCAGGCAAAGGATTTATTGCTTGCCGGCTGGGAGGACAAGCTAAAAGGGGAAGTAGCTAAAAAAATTAAATCAGCTGAAGAGGAAATCAAATTAACTGCCGATGATAAAGCAAAACAAATATTAGTCGATGCTATTAGATATGGAGCTATAGACTATGTATCAGAATATACTTTATCAGTAATTAATTTACCGAGTGAAGATTGGAAAGGTCGAATTATTGGTAAAGAAGGACGAAATATTCGTGCTTTTGAAATCGCCACCGGTGTTGACGTTGATTTGGAAGAGGAAAAAGTAATTAAGTTATCTTCATTTGACGCTATCCGAAGAGAGGTCGCCCGAATATCACTTGAAAGATTAATCAAGGATGGCCGAATCCAACCTGAGAGAATTGAAGAAATTGTCAAAAAAGCCCGTGAAGAAGTAGATAAAATTATTTTTAAAGCCGGAGAAGAGCTCGCCCATAGCGTCAGTGTCTACAATCTACCTCCTGAACTAACTCATTTATTAGGAAAATTTAAATATCGATATTCATATGGGCAAAATATGATTGCTCACACTTTAGAAGAAACAAGAATCGGGGTTGCCTTAGCTCATGAATTACATCTTGATGTCAATCTTGTTAAGCTTGGTTGTCTTTTCCATGATATTGGAAAAGTTATCACTGATAAACAAGGATCTCATATTGAGCTTGGTGTCGAAGTTTTGAAAAAAAATCGTTTTCCCCAATTAGTGATTGATTGTGTCGCCTCTCATCACGAAGACGTTCCTTTTACTAGTCTTGAAGCGGTCATTGTCTACATCGCCGATGCTGTATCGGGTGGACGACCGGGAGCTCGACATGAAGATTTTGGTGAATATCTAAAACGAATTAAAACAATTGAAGATATTGCCAAAACTAAAAAAGGTGTTAAGGAAGCTTACGCTTTACAGGCTGGTCGGGAATTGAGAGTAATTGTCAGACCGGATGAAATTACCGATGACGAGGCTTTGATTACTGCCGAAAAGATAAAAGAAGAGCTGGAACAAAAGTTCGAGGTCTTCCCAGGACAGATTAAAGTCACCGTCATCCGGGAAACACGCGCCGAAGCAACGACTAAGATATAGTTACTTGAAGATAGAAGGTAGATTTCTTTATTTTTATCTATCCTCAACTATCTATCATCAACTACTATCTTCTATCGTCCATTATCTATAGTCTGTTTTCTTCCTGCTCCAACGCTCCACAACTGATATAGATTGTTACAATAAGATATTCTTAATATAGATTGACAGGGCGCCTTAATTTCACTATTCTTTGATTGTTAGTCTTAATTATTAAAAGTTAGATGTCAACCACAAAGGAAGGTGAAACATTATGACAAAAGCAGATTTAGTCGCCCAAGTAGCCAAAAAAGCAGGTCTTACAACAAAAGCCGCTAAAGATTCTGTAAACACAGTTTTTTCCACCATGTCTGATGCAATGAAGAGAGGTGAAAAAATAGTTGTGACAGGATTTGGTACTTTTATGGTCCGACGTCGAGCCGCCAGAAAAGGAAGAAATCCTCAAACTGGAGCCGAAATTCAAATCCCAGCCACTAAAACCCCTGGTTTTACCGCTGGAAAAAGTTTGAAAAGAATGGTTAAGTGATTGTATTGTTTTTAACGCCCAAGTTCTGTATAATTTATAAATAATTATGAAGAATTTTGGGCGTTATATCTTTCTAATTTCCTTTATTATCTTAGTTCCCTTTATCACTTATTTTGTCTTAGGTGCATCAGATACTTTGGTTAAAACTCCTCAAGAAAAAGTTATTTATAATTTACCATATCCCGGGCTACTTCCTGATAGCCCTCTCTATTTCACGAAAATATTTAGAGATAAAATTACAGATTTTTTAACAAGAGATAATATAAAAAAGGCGGAGTTATACCTATTATATTCTGATAAAAGAGTTTCAATGTCACTTGTCCTTGCCTCAAAAGGAAAAAACCAAATGGCAATAAGCACTTTTGTCAAAGGAGAAAAATATTTCCTCAAAATACCCCAATTACTTGCGTCTGCTAAAAAACAAGGTGGACAAGCCCCTTCAAGTTTTATTGAAACTTTGAAATTGAGTAATGCCAAACATAAAGAATTAATTGATGAGCTAATCAAAATTTTACCTCAAGGTTTAAACGAACCCCTTTCACAGTTGACAAGTCTCAATCAGCAGGTAAAGACGGAGATAGAATCACTCCCATAATCAATCCCATCAGTAAAAAATTTTGTTGAAGAGTCAGCCAATAGTGATCAAAAAATCCTGTAAAAATAATTACAAAAATCAATATCCATTGTTCCTTCTTCAGATGAGCCCGTATCAATCTATTGATTAATTGATACAAAATAAATCCTCCTATAATTAAGCCTGTTTCCGCTATAAATAGTAAAAATATATTATGAACCGGTTGATTAAAAAATAAATAAAATTTAGAGGAAAATTTTGCTTGTTCGATTAAATAGCTTCCTATACCAACTCCAAACAGTGGATTTTTAAAGATAATCTCTATTGAATTTTTCATCAGCTCAATTCTTTTGTTAACTGTTAAAGGATCCGTCGTCGCAGATAAGAAGATTAAGGAAACAATAAACACAACAATTATTCGGGCAATTTTACAGATTCGACAGTTGAACTTAGTATTAAGTATTAAGTAGTAAGTATTAAGTATCAGATAACAGGCGATTGCTATTTTTGAGAAAGAAACAAAAACTAAAATGCTGGAAATAAACAAAAGCAAATATTTAATGGCTAAATAACGGTTAAACTTTTTATAAGTTAGAACAAAAAAATACAAAAGTAAAAAAAATCCTGCCAATGAATTTGGATGAGAAAATGTCCCGTAAGGGCGTAAAAACTCAGCTCCTTGAATTGATGCTTTTGCCACCCCTGGGGTGGAAAGAGTTAATAATCTTTCCCCAAAATAATAAAAAATCCCCTGGACTGAATGTTTATTAATTAATTGAGTGAGAGATATGAATAACTGAAATAAACTTGATATAAACAAAGCTATTAAAATATATTTTTCTTTTAATGTTGTCAATATTTTTTTTGCCAAAAAGAAAATTATTAATAATTCAATTGTCTTTAAAAACCAATAAAAAGAAATTATCGGAAGTCGGGAAAACAAAATATTAATCAATAGAAAAAACAAACTTATAAGTATTTTTTTGTTTTTAAAAAATTTAAATACAATTTTTGAATTAGCGATTGCCAATAAAAAAATAATTATGTCTGTCAGATAAATTGTTGGAGCAAGATAATCTACTCTCACTCCGGAAAGATAAGAAAAAGCAAGAAAAAAATGTTTTCCAAATTGAGTTGGAATTAATAACAAAAATAAGAAAAATAATATTTTATTAATCATTATTGATATTTTAATCTAAATTTTGTATCATTTCCTCACTATGGCGAATTTGAGAATCCCAGGACCAACCCCATTACTTCCAGAAGTGTTGTCTTCACTCTCTAAACAAATGATAAGCCATCGAGGTAAAAGCTACGAAAAAATACATCAAGAAGTCGTTGAAAATCTTCAATATTTTTATCAAACAAAAAATCCCATTTATCTACTAACGGCGTCAGGGACGGCAGGGCTCGAGACGGCAGTCGTCAACTTCTTCTCACCGGGAGATGCGGTTGTTTTTTTTACCTGCGGTGAATTTGGTAATCGTTGGACTGAAATTGGTCGGCGTTACGGCTTAAATGTCACTCAAATTAAATTTAAAGATGGCACCGGAGTCAAAAAAGAAACTGTTGAGAAAACACTTTCGGAGATGAAAGATGTTACTGGTGTATTCATCACTCATAACGAAACTGGAACCGGAGTTTTAAATAATTTATTTGAAATTGCTCCAATAGTTAAAGCTCATCTTTCAAAGCCGTTGTTATTAGTTGATTCTGTCAGCGCCTTAGGTGGGGTTGATTTACCGATGGATAAATTAAATATCGACGTTCTGGTCTCCGCCTCTCAAAAGGCTTGGATGTCAACTCCCGGAATGGCAATGATTGCTGTATCGCCATATGCCTGGGAAAAACATCAAAAATCAACTTTTCCAAAATATTATTTTGATTTAACAAAGTATGAAAAATTTGCTCAGAAAAATCAAACCCCGGCCACTCCGGCTGTTTCTGTCTTGTATAGTCTCCAAGCCTCTTTGAATATAATGAAAAAAGAGGGGAGAGAAAAAGTTTTTGCCAGACATATAGAATTACGAGATTATTTCCGCAACGAAATTAAAAAATTAGGTCTAAAACTTTTAGTAGAAGATTTCGAAGCTTCGCCAACCGTTACCTCACTTTTTCCACCAAATGGAGTTGATGAAAAAAATTGGAGAAATCTCCTTAATGAAAAATATAATTTGGTAATTGCCGGTGGAATGGGCGATTATAAAGGGAAAATCGTCCGAGTAGCCCATATGGGATTTGTCACAAAATCCGATCTTGACCAGGTGATCAGTGCTTTTAAAAAATCATTGGTAGTGGAGCAGTTCATTGCTCCTTAATTTACATTATGATTAATATTCTAATCGCTGACAAGATAGATAAAAGTGTCATTGATCAGATTAAAAATTCCAAATTTTTTTTTGATTACAAGCCGGAAATTACTCCTGAAGAGCTATTGAAAACCATTTCTAATTACGAAGCATTAGTTGTCCGCAGTCGAACAAAAGTTACTAAAGAAGTGATTGACCTCGGTCATAATTTAAAGATAATTGGACGGGTTGGCAGTGGTCTTGATAATATTGATTTAGTCGAGATACAAAAAAGAAAAATTAAAGTTATTAATTCTCCGGAATCTAATTCTGAAGCTGTCACAGAGCTTGCCATAGGACTTATATTATCATTACTGCGCAAATTATCATCTTCATATTCATCTATGAGCCAGGGCCTCTGGTTAAAGAGAGATTTTAAAGGACAAGAACTTGGAGGTAAAAAGGTTGGAGTCATCGGCTTCGGACATATAGGAAAAAGTGTAGCAAAAATTTTAACCGCTTTTGGAGCCAAGGTTGATTATTATAGCCGAACCCAAAAAACAAATTCCTTAAAATATATTTTTAAACACTCTGACATTATTACAGTTCATCTACCACTAAACAATGCCACAAAAAATTTAATTAATAATGATCTACTTTCATTAATGAAACCGACTAGTTTTTTTATTAATACTTCGCGAGGTGGGGTCGTTGAGGAAAAATCTCTTTTTAAACTGCTTCAGGAAAAAAAGATTGCCGGAGCGGCTCTTGACGTCTTCTGGCAAGAACCATTACCTCCTGTCTCCTCCTGGAGAAAATTACCAAACGTCATTCTTACTCCTCACATCGGCGCCTCAACTAATGAAGCCTTAGAAAAAGGAACAAAAACCGTCATTGATGAAATTATAAAAATTTTAGGAAAAAAATAATATGAAAACCGACCGCTTTCATTTGGAAGTAATTAAGATCGAAGATATATTAGTTCATGAAGAACTAGACCCTTCAAACAGCAAGGAATTAATCAATTTTCTTAAAAAAAGCAAAAACCTTAGCAACCCCATTATTGTTGCCTCTCTTGGTAATAAAAAATATGTCCAACTTGATGGAATGAATAGGATCTATTCTTTCAGAACCCTTGGAATAAAAACGATTACCGCCCAGATCGTAGACTATAATAACCAAGAAGAGATTGAATTATCTTCTTGGCTTCACATATTCAAAGGCGAATTGGAAAAGTTTCTCACTTTTATCAAAAAAGATCCATCATTGGTCGTGGCTCAGGGAAAAATGGACCAAGTCGGACATCGATATATTAAAGAAAAAGATTTTGGCCGACTTTGCTCAATCATTACCAATAAGAAGGAAGTTTTTTTTATCTCAACCGCCGGTAACTTTTTAGAGAAGATTAAAAGATTGAATTATTTGGTTTCCTTTTATAAAAATGATCTTTCCCGGGGTGCTCTTCCATATACTTTAAACGGTGACACAATCAAAAAATTTTTTAAACAATATCCTGAAGATAATCTTATCGTCATTTTTCCCACTTTTACACCTCAACAAGTTATTGAATCAGTCAAAAGTGAGATTTTACTTCCGACCGGAATTACTCGTCACTTAGTTAAAAGCCGTGTCCTTAATATTAATCTTCCTTTAAGTCTTTATAACGATAATAAATCATTGAAGGAACAAAATGAAGAACAGGACAAAATACTTTCAAAAAAAAGATCACGACTTTATGAAGAAGCGACTGTTAATTTTGAGTAATAAATAATATGAAGGGTTTTGTTAATTTTATCCGTGAGCGGGGAGTGGTCGGATTTGCCGTTGCCTTTATAGTTGGAGGGGCGGTCACCAAACTTGTTGCCTCACTGGTAACCGATATTGTCAACCCAATTTTAGGAGTGTTGCTATCCAAAACAAGAAGCTTGGAAACGATGTATTTCAAATTAGGTCAGAATAAAATTCTTTGGGGTCATTTTGTCAGTAGTTGTATTGACTTTTTAATTCTCGCTTTTGTCGTTTATTTCGTTGTCAAAGCCCTACGCCTTGAAAGAATCGATAGAAAGAAAGATCCGGACAAATAAAGAAAAATAAAAACATTTATAACAGAAACGATATAAGCAAATGGCAGGCTTTCGAGAATCTTTGTCACCGGTTCTATCCGCGGCACAACCCAATTACGATAATGGTTGATGAAACTTACTATTGAAAGAATAATAAACCATCCCGTAAATTTAGTTTTTTTAAACGAATAAACAAGCAGAAAAACTAAAGGTAACAGGCTATAACGCTCATGCATTTTAGTCAAAAATAAAAATGCTGCAAAAGAAGCAATGAATAAAGCCATAAAAAAATCTTCAGTTATTTTTTTA
>Ga0210016_1000453_pt1 | contig 36150 bp, 30 predicted proteins | sample CryGeyCG2014_300_FD_185454 | JGI IMG/M metagenome (GOLD analysis project Ga0210016, IMG submission 185454) | Groundwater microbial communities from aquifer - Crystal Geyser CG02_land_8/20/14_3.00 (SPAdes) (version 2) | ecosystem: Environmental > Aquatic > Deep subsurface > Groundwater | place...
CAGGTACGCCCGAAATTTTTTCTGGTAACCATCAGTACTCCTTACAGTAATTCATTGATTTTTTCATTAAACGATTATATCATAAAGTGCCAATGTGAGAAAGTGGAGGAAGGGAAAAGATTTGACATCTTTTTAAAAATAGGATATTATTTTTATATTCAATGTAACCGCTTACATTATCTACGTTATCAGGGTGAAAAAAATGAGAAAGACTATTGAACATATAGCCCAATTGGCTAAAGTGTCTAAAGCCACTGTCTCAAGAGTTTTAAATGATAGCCCTAAGGTTACCGTAGAAACTCGAGAAAAAGTAATGAAAGTTATTAAAGAATCTGGCTATTATCCCAGCGCAACCGCCAGGAGGCTTACCACTAATAAAGCCGAAACGATAGGTCTTATTATTCCTGCTCCACAAGATAAAACCTTTGGCAATCCTTTTTATACAGAAATTCTCCGCGGATTTACCCATCAAGCTAAAATTGAAGGGTACGATCTTTTGTTATTTATAAACGAACACAAATTCAACTATTCTCGATTATTTCATGACAGACGGGTTGATGGTCTCTTACTTGTAGGAATAAAAAGAAATGATATAGGTATCACACAGTTAAGCAAGAATGAATTTCCTTACATCCTTACCGGGAAAATAGATTATGAGGATGCAAATTATATTGATGCTGAAAATAAGAAAGGCGCCTACCAGGCAGTTTCTTATTTGGCCAATCTTAATCATAAAAGAATTGCTTATATTGGGGGTTCATTTGAATTTGCTTTTAATCGAGAGAGATTTGAAGGCTATCTTTCTGCTTTAAGAGATCATAATCTTGAATATGGCAAAGAATTAACTATGGAAAGTATTAGCACCCAGGAAAGTGGTTATGAAGCCATGCGAAAGATATTAAAATTTTCACCAATACCCACTGCTGTCTTTGCTGCTAATGATTTAGATGCTATTGGTGCGATGAAAGCTGTGAAGGAAAAGGGTCTGAGAATTCCAGAAGATATTGCCTTTATCGGTTTTGATGATATTCAATTAGCCTCTTATATGGACCCGCCATTGACTACAGTTAGACAACCTATCTTTGAGATGGGCACTACTGCTATTAATCTTTTAGTTGGTATGATTGAGAGGAAGGTAAAAGAAACACAGCAAATAGAATTGCCCACCCAACTTATAATAAGGAAATCTTCTGGAAAAATAAGAATGTGTAAATAAAGATAACAAATAGAATAAAAAGGAAGGATAAAAAAGATGTGGAAACTTGTTGTTCTTTTTTGGCTATTATGTTTGTTAATAATTTTTGGGATGGTTGGTTTAGCCCTGGCTGCGGAGTTCACCTTTACCTATGTTCCCTTCGAAGATGAGCAAATAACTTCAGTAAGTCTACGTGGTTCTTTTAATAGTTGGGGAGAGTGGCCTATGGAAAAACAACCTGATGGAACCTGGAGTATCACTGTGGATTTAGAACCGGGAGAGTATCAATATAAATTTTTTATTAATGGTAAATGGCCCCAGGATATGTCAACTGCCCGCGCTGGAGGCCCCATAGATCCGAACGCTATAGGGTATATTAATGATGGTTTTGGTGGCCAGAATGCAATATGTAGAATTAAAGAAGAGGTCACAGAAGGAGTAGTTCTCGTGCATAATCCTGATGCCCCGGCTTATTTATGCATTGCTGATGAGCGATTGGTACTAAGGTTAAAAACCTCACCTCATAAGGTTGCTAAAGTTTTTTTAGTTACCGATGAAGGTAGATGGTCTATGGAAAGACAACTACAATGGGAATATGGAGAAGTTTTTCGCCTGTCATTGAAATTTCCAGATTCCCTGAAGTACCGTTTTGTAGGATATACCATTGAAGGCACTGAATTTTCTCTACCGGAAGACCCCTCCCAATCTTTCTTTTTTGATGGTATTGACCATTTTCCTCAACTTAAATGGGTAAGTAAAGGCACAATCTATCAAATTTTCCCTGAGCGTTTTTATAATGGAAATCCTAAAAACGATATTCTTGCTATTGGGAGTGATGAATTTCACTATAACGAACAGTGGGCTCAGAATAAGCTATGGGCGGAAGAAGGTCCTTCTTTAGCGAATTGGAATGCTCCTGTTTCCTCGCAACATTGTTGTCATCAGTATTTTGGAGGAGACCTGGCTGGTATTATTGAGAAACTCGATTATTTAAAAGGATTAGGAGTTACTGCATTATATTTAAATCCTATCTTTGATTCGGGCAGCGCTCATGGGTATGATACTCATGATTATATGAAAGTAAGTTCAAAATTTGGTACCGAGGAGGATTTACAGGAACTCTTAAATGAAGCACATAAAAGAGGAATGCGGGTAATTTTAGATTTTGTTCCCAATCATACCGGTTTAGGTTTTTGGGCCTTTCAGGATGTAGTAAAGAATGGGGAAGATAGCCCCTATTGGGATTGGTATTTTATTCATAAATGGCCTTTTTCTCCTGGTGATCCAAGTGCTTATGAAGCTTGGTGGGGGGTAGGCAGTTTACCCAAATTGAATACCGGTAATCTTGAGGTAAGAGAGTATCTCTTTAAAGTAGTACGTTACTGGTTAAACTTTGGTGCAGATGGCTGGAGAGTTGATGTACCCAATGAATTAGTCGAGGCACAGACTTTCTTCAGGGAGATGCGACAGATTACCAAAATGGAGAAACCAGATGCTTATCTGATTGCGGAAATTTGGCAGCTTGATCCTTCTTGGGTACAGGGAGATCAGTTTGATTCTCTTATGAATTACGCCTTGGGGAGAGATATCTTGTTTAACTTTGCCAAAGGGAGTATTGATGGAGAGGGTACCCTAGATAATTTGTGCCGTTATTTTGCCGCCTATGGAGAAAATGTTACTGCTATGGGCTTTAACTTAGTGAGTTCTCATGATACCGGACGCATCCTTACCGATTTGGGGGGCGGTAATTTTGGCGATTTACCTAATCCCGAAGCAGTAGAAAAATTAAAGCTGCTTTCCACTCTGCTTTATACCCTGCCAGGGGCACCAGTAATCTTTCAAGGTGATGAGCGGGGAATTTTAGGTGAAAAGGAATTCTATGATGCCCATCGTTATCCCATCCAGTGGGATACTGCAGATGAAAGTCTTATAGCTCACTACAAAAAACTGGCTCAATTGCGCAGTGAAATACCCGCCCTTACCAGTAGTGTAATTCGCGTTTATTATGGGACAGATAACCTGCTTTCCTTCTTTAAAGGCGAGCAGGGCAATGGTGAAGTGTTGGTTGTGGCTAATAATGGAAGTGAAACAGTGAAATTTGAATTGCCTTTCGGAAATTGGCGGTCTGTAACCGAAGGAGAAGTATTACAAGGGACCATATATATACCCTCACTTCAGGTGAGAATTTTTGAACGTTTATAACTCATACCTATTATACCTGTTTGAGAAACATATAGAAGATAGAAAGATGTTGGCAAAGCAAACCTATGCAAGAAAAATAGAGATTTTGAAAAAAGAAAGAAAAGGGGGTGATAAAAAGAAAATCCAGGAGCAGTTAGTGAGAAGATGTTTCGTTAAATATGTTTAAATTTAAAGGAGGAAAATAAAGTGAAGAAATTTTTGACAGTTTTATTAGTGTTAGTAATGTTGATGGGTATAGTTAGTATTGCCAGCGCTAAGGTGAATCTAGTCCTGTGGACTAAAGAAGGCGAAGAGGCTTTAGATTGGAACAAATCCTTAATTGAAGAATTTATGAAAGCTAATCCAAACATTACAATTGAGTTAGTTAAAAAGACTAATGTAGAAGTTTTGAGGGAAGACTTTCTAACTGCCAGTCTGGCTGGTGCAGCCCCGGATATTTTGTGGACCGTAAGTGACCATGCCGGTCCTTTTGTGGCTGCAGATATCGTTGAAGCAGTCGATACTCTGTTTGACTTAAATATATATGTAGACTCAGCTATGGACGCGGTGAAGCTAGAAGGAAAATATTGGGGTATTCCCATTTCCAATGGTAACCAATTAATGCTTCTTTACAATAAGAAACTTATCGCAGAGGCTCCCAAAGACACAGATGAATTGCTTGCCGTAGGTAAAAAGCTGACCACCGGAGGAAATTATGCCCTGGTGTGGAATCAGACCGAACCTTTCTGGTTAGTCCCCTGGTTGGGAGGTTTTAAGGGAAAAGTTTTTGCCGAAGACGGAGTTACACCTACCCTTAACACTCCAGAGATGATTGCGACTCTAAAATTCTTACATGACATGAAGTTTGATGCCAAGATCGTACCTCCAGAGTGTGATTATGATGCAGCTGATACCCTATTTAAAGAAGGAAAAGCTGCCATGATTATTAATGGTGATTGGTCAATAAGTGGTTATGTCAGTGTATTAGGTGATGATTTAGGAGTAGCTCGCATTCCTAAAGTTTCTGCTACCGGTGAGTGGCCTAAACCTTATACCAGTGGAGTATACTTTATGTTAACTAAGGGTATTTCCGGAGACAAACTGAAAGCAGCTCAAGATTTCATCGGCTTTGTATCCTCTAAAGAAAAACAGTTAGAGGGGGTCAAATTGTTGAATCGTTTACCGGCTGTAAAGGAAGCCTTAGAAGATCCATTGATCACTGAGAATCCTATTCTTAAGGGTTCTGCTGACCAGATGGTCGTAGGTACACCGATGCCTACAGTATTAGAGATGCGTTGTAATTGGGACTCTATGAAACCTGAAATGTTGGCAGTATTAGCTGATACAAAGTCTCCCGAAGATGCCGCTAAATTAATGCAGTCAAGTGCTGAATCCTGCATAAAGAGTCTGGAATAAATTTATGCAAAGCAAAGACGAGGGACGATTTTTTCGTCCCTCGTAATCTTTTTACTAAGTGAAATAGTCTTGATAAGGCAAGGGAGGATAGAATGGAAGCTTTAACCGCCGAAGTTGTTGTAAACACCATAAAAGAGTTGGGGAGTATGGTGCTTTATATAATTTTAGGCACCATAATTCTTGAGATCCTGGTTTACCTGGTGTTAGGTAAAATCTTTAAGAGTAAATATACCCTGCCATATATGTTAATGATAGCAGCAATCTTTGGCATAGCTATGTTGGTAATCTATCCTATCGGTTATGAAGTGCGATTAGCTTTTACCAATATGAGCCTGCGACATTTTCGGAGTTATACTTTAAGCTGGGCTCAGGGATTGAAAAATTTTGGATTAATCTTTTCTGAACCGGTATTAAAACAGATTAGATTTTTCCCCTTGCTTTTTCGTACTCTCCTATGGACAGCTGTTAATTTGGTTTTTCACCTGGCCGGAGGTCTGGGATTAGCTATACTTCTCAATCGCCAGATGCGGGGACGGGGCTTTTATCGTGCTTTATTGGTTTTCCCCTGGGCAGTTCCCCAGATTATTGCCGTATTAGCCTGGAAGGGTGAATTTCATTATGAATATGGTTTTATCAATGTGATGTTAAAAAGTATAGGGATGCAGCCCATTCAATGGATGATTAGTCCCTTCTGGAACTTTGCGGCAGCCTGTATTACCAACATCTGGCTGGGTATCCCTTTTATGATGATTATTATCCTGGGAGGGTTGCAAAGCATTCCTTTGGAGTTCTATGATGCTGCCGAGATTGATGGTGCTTCCCGGTGGCAGCAGTTTCGTAATATTACCTTACCTTTACTAAAACCGGTACTTACCCCGGCAGTTGTTTTAGGCATCATCTGGACTTTTAATAATTTTAATGTTCCATATATGATTAATGCTAATGAACTGGAGACTACTGATATTTTAGTTACCGCTCTATTTAGGTCAGCTTTTGAATACCACCGTTATGGCTTTTCTGCCGCTTTTGCTATAATAATCTTTATTGTTCTTTTTATTATAGCTTCAGTATATATCCGAATAACTCATGGGTTGAAAGGAGCATATGAATAAACATGAAAAACAAAAATAAACAAAGTAATATTTATCGGTTTTTTATATCACCAAGTCGTGGTGATAGCCCATTTAAAAGGATGGCTATTCACTTAACTTTAATCATCGCTTGTGCTATTGCGGTCTATCCTGTATTGCGTATTATCAGTGTATCACTTCGTCCCGGTGACCGTTTACTTTCTACCTCTCTGGCTATTATTCCAAAAGATGCTTCACTTTACAGTTATTACAGAATTATTTTTGAAAAACCCTTTTTGTTGTGGCTTTGGAATAGTTTAGCCATCACCGTAACTACAGCATTTATTGGTCTTATCTTAGCTTCTACTTCGGCATATGCCTTTTCCCGCTGGAAATTTCCCGGTCGAGTTCCTGGTTTATTTTTCTTGCTTACTACCCAGATGATTCCGGCAGCTATGTTAGTCGTGCCAATCTATATTCTGGCAGTAAGGTTTCAACTTATTAATTCCTATCGAGGATTAGCATTGGCTTATTCGGTTAGTTCAGTACCCTTTAGTATCTGGATATTGAAAGGATATTATGACACTATCCCTCGGGAGTTAGAGGAGGCGGCCAAGATAGATGGTGCCTCCCAGATGGGGACATTCTTTCGTATCATCCTGCCCCTTTCTACCCCGGCTTTAGCTATCGTCTTTTTATTTAATTTTATGATGGCCTGGAATGATTGGATTATGGCGCGTATTATGTTACAGAGAGAGAATATGTTTACCTGGCCCTTAGGGATCTGGACTTTAGCTGGACAATTCAGAGTGGAGTGGGGTGCTTTTACTGCTGCCTCTATTTTAGTGGCGGTTCCGGTTATGGCCCTCTTTCTTTATTCCTCTAAATGGCTTATTTCTGGGCTAACCTTGGGATCAGTGAAAGGATAACATTTTCTTCAGATTGTATTAGTGGGCTGCGTCAACTTTATACATAAATACAAACGATTACATAAGGAGAGGAACAGTAAATAAAAAAACAGTTACCCAAAGTTGCCTATTTTTGCATGGAATACGGGTTAGACAACAGCTTTAAAATATATTCAGGAGGATTGGGGATTTTAGCAGGCGATTATTTAAAAGGTGCAAAAGACAACAATATGCCAGTGGTTGGAATAGGGATAAAATGGAAGCAGGGATATACTGAACAACAAATAGATGAAGAAGGTAATATATACGACTGTCTCCGAAATTATGATTATGATTTTTTAGAAGATACAGGAATAAAAGTAAAAGTAAAAATTAGGCAAAATGATGTTTACTGTAAAGTTTGGAAGGTTGACTGCTTTGGAAATACGGAGTTGTACTTATTAGATACTGATATAGAAGAAAATGATGATCGCTGGATTACCGGACGATTGTACGGTGGATTCGCTGAAGAGAGAATAGCCCAAGAAATGGTGTTGGGTATTGGTGGCGTCAGAGTTTTAAGAGCTCTTAATATTCCAGTAGATATATATCATTTTAATGAAGGGCATGCAGTTTTAGCTGGATTAGAGCTGATGAATGAAAAAATAAACGCAGGTATGTCATTTGATAAAGCGTGGGAATCAACACGGAAAGAAGTAGTTTTTACAACACATACTCCAATCAAAGCAGGAAATGAAAACCATAGTATAGAGACGCTTGTGTATATGGGTGCGAATTTAGGTTTTTCAGTAGAACAAATGAGTCGTATTGGTGGGATACCATTTAATATGACGGTGGCAGCACTAAGACTATCCAGAAAATCAAATGCTGTATCTGAATTACATACGCAAACAGCAAACAAAATGTGGGAAAAAATAAAGAACAGATCAAAAATCATTGGAATAACCAATGCCATTCATGTGGAAACATGGGTAGACAAAAGAATGAGAAAAAAGTTTTTAAACTTAGATGAAATGTGGAATAATCACCTGGAAATAAAGAAAGAACTAATCAATTTTGTGGAGGGGCGATGTGGAGTTAGATTGAATCTTAATGCATTATTAATTGGATTTTCAAGAAGGGCTGCTTCTTATAAAAGAAGTGACTTAATATTTAAAGATGAAAAACGAGTAGAAAAATATTTAAAAGATGGAAAAGTTCAAATTATTTTCTCTGGCAAAGCACATTCGTTAGATACAATGGGTAAAAAAATCGTCTTGAACTTAGTCGAAATGTCAAAAAAATATCCTAATAGCGTAGTTTTTATGGAGAATTACGATATGGAGATTGGACAAATGCTTACCAGAGGCTGTGATGTTTGGCTAAATAACCCGAGAAAACCGAACGAAGCAAGTGGTACCTCCGGTATGAAAGCAGCGATGAACGGAGTGCTAAACTGTTCGATTTTAGACGGATGGTGGCCAGAAGCATGTAAAGATGGCATTAACGGTTGGGTGATTGGGGACGAAAATATACCTGAAACAGTTGAAGAACAAGATAAAAGAGATGCAAAAGCTCTTTATGATACATTGCTTAAAAAAGTTATTCCTACATATTATAACCATCATCAAAAATGGTTGGAAATGATGAAAGAAAGTATCGAGTCGACCAGAACATTTTTTTCTGTGGATAGAATGATTAATGATTACTATGAACTACTATACAAAAAATAAGAAATCTCTTAGTGGCCAAGAAAGATGGTGAACCGAAATGCAATTTAATAGAGCAAGCGGAGTGCTTTTGCACCTCACATCATCGCCTTCCAGGTATGGAATTGGCGACTTTGGCAAAGAAGCATATAATTTCATAGATTTTTTAAAAAAAGCGAATCAAAAACTGTGGCAAATATTACCGCTTAATCCGCCTGACCACGGAGGATCACCTTACAAATGTTTTTCTGCTTTTGCTGGGAATACCTTACTAATTAGTATAGACAAGTTAATTCAAGATGGTTTACTAAAACTGGAAGAAGTAACTAATATTCCTAAATTTGCAGAAACAAAAATTGAATTTTCTAAGGTAGTTAAATTTAAAAACGAGCTATTTCTAAAAGCATTTAATCAGTTTGATGAATTAGCAGAAGGCGATAGATATGTGCAGTTTAAAAAACAAAATGAATATTGGCTTTCAGGCTTTTGTCTTTATATGGCCCTCAAAGAACACTTCAATAATAGAGTATGGAACTACTGGGATGCAGATATTGCATTCAGAGAAAAACAAGCCATAGAGAGATATCAGAACAAATTAGCAAATAAAATACGTTACCAAGAGTTCCTGCAATATATTTTTTCAAAACAATGGAATGAATTAAAATATTATGCGAATCATAACAATATAAAAATCATCGGGGATTTGCCCATTTTTGTAGGACATGATAGTAGCGATGTATGGGTATATCCTGAATTGTTTGATTTAGATGATGAAGGCAACCCCCAAAAAGTTGCTGGAGTACCGCCTGATTATTTTAGCAAAACAGGACAGCTTTGGGGGAATCCACACTTTAAGTGGAAACGTATGCGAGAAGATAATTTCTTGTGGTGGAGAAAACGTTTTGAAAAACTATTTGAACAGGTAGATATTACCAGAATAGACCATTTTAGGGGATTTGAGGCATACTGGGAGGTCGATGCATCAGAAAAGACAGCTGAAAAAGGTAGATGGGTAAAAGCACCCGGATACGAACTGTTCTCCGCAGTAAAACAGCACTTGGGGAATCTGCCAATTATAGTTGAAGACTTAGGGTTTATAACTCCGGAAGTCAATAAGATGAAGAAAAAATTTGGCTTTCCGGGAATGGAGATTTTACAATTTTCCTTTGGCAAAAAAACTCCTATAGAATCAAGACCAGTCGGTTATGAAAAACACTGCGTGGTGTACACCGGAACACACGATAATGACACTTTGCTGGCCTGGTATAGAGGGTTAAGACAATCAAAAAATACGAGGGTATTAAAAATATTAGAAAAATACTATGGCATAAATAATGGCATGAGTGAAGAAAAGGTTTGTTGGGCACTGATTGAAGTGGTTTACAAGACAAGTGCAAATTTTGTAATAGTTCCGCTTCAAGATATTTTATGCCTTGATAACGAAGCGAGAATGAATTACCCAGGAACAGTTGGTGGCAATTGGATATGGCGATACAAAAGGGAAGATATTACGAAAGAAATGGAAGAGAAGCAAGCCCTTCTTACCAAAAAATACCATCGTTAAAAATTGCTAAAAGGTTTTTATTATATGTCTCCTCCTCACCCCTTCTTTATGATCAACAGTAAAGATAATCTTTTCTCTTACTCCATGACTCCTCAGCCAGGATATGACCTACAGGTAAAACATTAATCCGTTAATCCAGCTCTTTTCACGGAAATAAGCTGTTAGTTTGAATCTGGAGTTGACATCAAGAGCACTCCATTGACTCCATTGATAATGATAATTGGGGTTCAAATTGCTATGTCAAACTTAGCTTGACATAATATTAATTTATGATATACTATTTTTATAAAGATGTGCAACCAGTTGCATAATAATTAATTTTTATAAGCAATATAAGTAGCAAATATTATTTTAAATAAATGAAACTAATTGCATAAAGGAGGGATAGTATTGAATTTAACAATTCGAGATGTAGCTAAAGCAGCCAATGTTTCTCCATCAACTGTATCAAGGGTGTTAAATAATAGTTCTAGAATTTCAGATCGAACAAAAAAGAGAGTACTAAAAGTGATAGAAGAATTAAATTATCATCCTAATAATCTTGCACGTAATTTTGCAAATCAAAATTCAAAAATGATTGGTCTAATAGAAGATCTAAATGAAGTAGAAGCATTTAATAATATATATTTTTATAAAGTTATATTCGGTTTAGAAAAAACAATCTATGAATGCGGATATAATTTAATGTTTATTAATTATAATAATCTGGAAAATAAAGACATTATTAGAAAGTTAATAATGGAAAAAAGAGTCGATGGAATTATTTTTCCTTCATTTTTATTTAATAAAAATATTTTATCTTTTTTTAGGAAAAAAAATTTTCCTTTTGTATTACTGGGTGAGCCATTTGAAGGTATAAATAAAGTTAACTGGGTAGATGTTGATAATAAATTAGCAGGAGAATTAGTAACTCAACATTTAATTGATAAAGGTTATCGTAAAATAGCATTTATCGGACCTTCTTTTAAGGTGAGCTTTACTTACAAAAGATATTTAGGATATAAAGAAACTTTAGAAAAAAATAACTTTGAGATAAACTCAAAATATGTTTTAACGGATATAAATACTGAAAACCTTGCTTATATCACTATGAATAATCTATTGGACAAGCATCATGAAATAGATGCGGTAATTTGCGTTAATAATTTAATTGCTTATAATGCTTTAAAAGTTATCAAGAAAAAAGGTTTAGATATTCCCAAAAATTTTGGTATTGTGACTTTTGATAAATATCCATTAGCAAATTATTTAGAGCCAAAACTAACAACAATAGACTTGGATTTAATAGCTTTAGGCGTTGAAGCCGGTAAAATTTTGGTTCAAAGTATGGAAAATAATATTGCTAAAAAGCAACACGCTTTTATAAGTCCTTTTTTAGCAGAAGAAGAATCCACTTTACGAAAAGGATAAACTTTATTTTAAGAATTATAAAAAGGGGAGGAGGGAGAGAGTAAAAAAATATAATTTTAAAAGATTTATCGCAGGAAAAAGATGTGGAAGCTTATTATTGTAGTTTGATTACTATGTCTGTTAATAATTTTGGGTAGGGTGATTTTATTTATAGAGGGAGGTGGTAAGGAAAAATATAGTGAATATAGTTTGGGTTTAAAATATTTTATTAAAAAAAGGAGAAAAAAATGAAAAAGCTAATCTGTGGTATTCTAATCTTAAGTTTATTATTGTCAGTAATGGGTTTAAATGTAGTAGCTGCAACCGAGCCGGTCACGATACAGTTCTGGCACAATTATGATGCAGGGGCTGGTCAAATTGACGTTCTGAATCAACTTATTGCACAATTTAAGGAGACAAACCCTAGTATTAAGGTCAATCAAGTATACCTCGAATGGCAAGCTCTAAAAAACAACGTCGTTGCTGGCGCAACAACCGGTATGCTTCCCGATGTGTTGCGTGGAGATATCGGCTTTGTCCCCCAATTCCAAGCATTAAATGTTCTCGTGGAAATGAACACAGTATTTCCGGATTATGTTAATGCGGCGGATGCTGTACTAGAAGCTCCCAACAGCACTGCAAAAGCAGGCGACCACTACTATGGAATAGCCTCAAATACCAATACCAAAATCCTCTACTATAATAAGAATCTCATTTCAACTGTACCCGCTACCCTTGATGAAATGTGGGCAATTGCAGAGAAAGTAAGTAGCAAAGATGTCATAGGATTCTGCGAAGCCTGGATGGGTGGGTGGAACCTTTGCCAATATATCTGGAGCTATGGTGGGGATATTCTTGCTCCCGATTATAGTACTGCATCCGGTTATATTAACGGCTCAATCGCCGTGGCAGTCATACAAAGACTAGCCGATCTTTTTGCGGTCGGTGCGTTTAGCGGACCTACCATAGATCCCGGTGCTCTACCAGATACAGATGGTATGGGAACGGGAAAATATGCTATGACAATTGATGGTCCATGGAAGGCAAAGGATTTGAGCACTAAGTATCCTGATTTACAATATGGTGCTGTACAGATGCCCGCGGGACCTGCGGGGTCAATAGGAGTGCTTGGCGGAGAAGATTTTATGATGTTTAAGACTTCTGATGCTGCACATCAAGATGCCGCGTGGAAATTTATCAAATTCATGACTGGGAAAAAAGCCCAGATTGAGATGGCCAAAGTCGGCCAGATGCCCGTAAACAAGGAAGCACTTGCAGATAAGGAAGTACTAAAAGTGATGCCTTTGTTGTCAATTTTTTCTAATGCTCTTCAAACATGTAAAGCCCGTCCTGTAACACCCAAATGGGGTGACATGGAAGGTGTTATAAATACGAAGGCAACAGAAGCAGTGTTAGGTCAAAAATCAGTACAAACCGCAATGGATGAAGCGGCTGCAGAAATAAACGCTTTGCTGCAGTAATAAAAGTTGCAATCGGGGAGGTATCTTGCGATGCCCCCCCGATAAAATTATCAAAATGCCTATTTATAAGCAAGGGTGAATGATAATGGTTCCCCATGCATTTTTTAGAACAAAGAAATATTTTAGAAAAAAAGACAATGTGCGTATGCTTTTATTGCTTGTTCCTGGGCTGGTTGTCATGGGTATGTTTACCTTTTATCCTATCATCAAAATGTTCGTAATGAGCTTTTTTGACTGGAAGATAGGATATAACCAGGTTTCTCCGTTTATAGGCATTGAAAATTATCTAACGGTTTTTTCGGACCCGATCGCCGGAATGGCTTTGGCCAATACATTGTTTTATGCAGTGGTGACCGTACCCATGCAGATAATATTGGGACTATTGGTTGCCCTTCTTATAAACGACATTAAAAAATTCAGTGTAAGTTTCCGGCTGCTGTATTACCTGCCCGTGATTACTTCCTGGGTGGTTGTAGCTCTTTTGTTCAGGTATATTTTTAGTAACCAGGGATTATTAAATTATTTATTGACCGATGTATTCAAGTGGATACCCGAGCATATAGGTTGGCTCAGTACAAGATGGCCGGCTATGACTGCAATGACACTTCTGGGTATATGGAAGGGCATTGGATGGAATATGGTAATTTTTTTAGCGGCGCTGCAAGCCGTTCCTAAGGAATATTATGAAGCATCCTCCATAGATGGAGCCAGTTCTATTCAAAAATTTTTCTACATCACCATACCTAATATAAAAGGAACGATACTTTTCTGTATTGTTATGCTTGTAATCGGTGCATTTAATACATATACTCCGATAGCAGTTATTACCGGTGGAAATCCTGCACACCAAACGGATGTGGTGCTGACTTGGACGTATTACCAGACCTTTAGTTCTTATAGAATGGGATATGCTGCAGCATTTTCATTTATAATTGCCGCCATCGTCGCGGTAATAGCGATCATACTATTTAAAGTGCTTAGACCTGAAAGGATGTGAAAAATCGATGAATATACCACAAAACCCCAGAATAAAGTCAATTTTTGTTAGGAGTAAAAGGGTATTATCGTCCCCCATGTTAATAAGATACCTTTTACTACTGCTTGGACTAACCGTAATGGTAACGCCGATGATCTATATGATAACATCATCCTTCAGACCAAATAGCTTGACTTTTGCATATCCGCCAAAAATAATTCCCGCCATTTCGGAACTGACGGTGGAAAATTATCTGTATATTCTTTTCAAACAAAACTTTTTCAGGTATATGCTTAACACTCTTTATGTAGCAGTAGCGATAACCACATTATCTGCTATCATATCTTCAATGATGGCATATTGTATCTCAAGATTTAAATTTCCAGGTAGAAATATACTATACGGTATGATTATAACAATTATGCTTATCCCGGGGTTGGCGATGCTTGTACCTCAATTTGAACTGGCAGTGAAATTTAAGCTGATAGATAATCTCTGGGGAATCATTCTTTTCTACACAGCATGGGTAGTACCTTTTTCAACGTTTTTGATAAAAGGATTTATTGATAATATACCAAAAGAACTGGACGAATCAATGTATATAGATGGAGGAACTGTATTTACGATATATCAGAAAGTAATTATTCCGATGGCCTCACCTGCCATCGCTGCCGTTAGCATATTCAATTTCCTGTTTGCATTTGAGGAATTGGGATGGGCACAGACGATACTGCGAACTGACCAGGTTAGGACACTATCCGTTGCCATCACACAATTCTTTCAGGCGCATAACCGTACGGATTGGGGTTATGTATTTGCGATAACCAATCTTTCTATGATACCAGTTATTATTCTATATCTCTTGTTACAAAGATACTTTATTTCCGGGCTATCATCCGGTGCAATAAAAGGGTAAAATGAGAGAGAAATTATCACTAATGCAAGAGGAGAAAAAATACTCATCTCATATTAATAAAATGTATTAAAAGAATAGGAATGGGAAATTGGCATGGTTTCTGGTTTCTCCCTTAATGCATAAGTAGTTTAAACAAACATATAAAGAATAATATAATCAGAAAGGTAAGTGAAAATGTGCGAAAATCTCATAGAACCCAATTGGGCTAAAGGCTCAATTTTTTATCAAATATTTCCGGAAAGATTTTTTAATGGGGATTTTGATAACGATCCACCTAACAAGGTTAATTGGATGGATACACCTACTCGAGATAATTTTTTTGGTGGGGATTTAAAGGGCATTACAAAACAAACGGTATATTTAAAAAAGCTTGGTATTAATGCAATTTACCTAAATCCTATTTTTAAAGCGGGAACAAATCATAAATACGACACTTGGGATTATTTTTCTGTAGATCCTTCTTTTGGTAAAGAAGCAGATTTAATTGAACTTGTCAACAAAGCTCATAGTCTGGATATAAAGGTAATATTAGATGGTGTTTTTAATCATTGCGGTGATGGATTTTGGGCTTTTAAGGATGTTTTGAATAAGGGTAAGAAATCAAAGTATTATCATTGGTTTTTTATTTCAGGTGATAAGATTGAAAAAAATCCTGTTAACTATCAAACAGCTGGTGGATGTGAATATCTTCCTAAGTTGAATATAAATAACTCGGAAACAAGAAAGTATATGTTTGAGGTAATTAGTTATTGGATGAAGAATGCAAAAATAGATGGTTGGAGATTAGATGTTCCCTGGAAAATAGATTTTGATTTCTGGAATGAATTTCAAAAATTAGTTAAAAAAATTAATCCTGCATCATATCTGGTAGGAGAGATTTGGCGGGACCCGGAATTATGGATTCTTGATGGTGTATTTGATGGTGTAATGAATTATAAACTAAGAGATTTAATTATTGATTTTTGTATTAAAAATTCGATTGATGCAGAAGACTTTAATTATGAATTAAGATATCTTTCAAAAATATTGGGTCGAAAAATTTATTTCATGTTAAATCTTCTAAGCAGCCATGATACTCCTAGAATATTAACTTTAGCAAATAGTGATATAAGTAAAGTAGTTTTAGCAATCGCTTTTTTAATGACATATATTGGCGTCCCGATGATTTATTATGGCGATGAAATTGGTATGGAAGGCGACAATGACCCAGACTGTAGAAGAGCGATGATATGGGACAAAACGCTTTGGAATAAAAAAATAAATCATATATATAAAAAATTAATTAACTTGAGGTTGAATCATCCGTCATTAAGAATTGGTAAATTTGAAACCTTATTGGTTTTTAACCGATTTTACTCGTATTTAAGAAGTGAATCTTCAGATAACATCATTGTGGCTATTAATGCAGGAGAAAAACAACCAGACTTGGAGATTCCCTTACCAGATGAATTGAGTACTTATAAAGTATGGTTTGATATTTTTTCGGAAAAATATTTTAAAGTGTTAAATAATAAACTAATTTTAAAAAATATAACTAAATATACGAGTTATATTTTAGAACCAGTATAAACCTATAGGAATATAAAATAAAAAATATTTTTAAGCTGAATTGAAAAGATTGGGACAATATTATTTTATTTAGATGGCATAATTACAAATAAATCTACTTTGTTGAATGGGGTACTTTTACTGCTGCCTCTATTTTAGTAGCAGCCCCGGTTATGACACTCTTTCTTTATTCTTCTAAATGGCTTATATTTTCTTCAAAAATATCTTAAAGAAATTAAGATTTTTAAAAAATTTTCCTCAAATTGGATCTGCTATTGACAAAGCTTAAAAACAATGTTAAAATTTCTCTAAATTTCATTCGTTAAATCTTTAACGCATTAAAGAATAAAAATTATATTTAGAAAAAGACAAGGGTTAAGGGAGAGGTTATAGTAGATGAATATTCCAAAAGGATTAAATGATTTGTTGCCAGGAGAAGTTTTAAAGAGGAGACTATTAGAAAATAGGATAAGTAAGATTTTTACCCAATGGGGTTATCAAGAAATTATTACTCCTACTTTTGAATTTTATGAAATCTTAGCCAAAGGTGCAGGATCGATCATGAAAAAAGAGATGATTAAATTTTTTGATCGAGAAGGAAATATTATTGCTTTAAGACCTGAAATGACTACTCCAATCGCCAGAGTAGTTTCGAGTAAAATGCAGCAGGAATCTAAACCGATAAGAGCTTATTATATTGGTAATGTTTTTAGATACGATGATTTTAAGGTGGGAAGTCAAAGAGAATTTTGTCAAGCTGGAGTGGAATTAATCGGAGTAAATAGTAAAGAAGCAGATGCGGAGGTAATTGCTTTAACTATAGAATGTTTAAAAAATAGTGGACTGAAAAATTTTTTTATAGATATAGGACAAGTTAATTTTTTTAATGGTATTATGGAATCTATAAAAATTACTGCAGGTAAAAAACGGGAGATTAAAGAAGCTATTTTAAATAAAGATTTTGTATTACTGGATAAGATCTTATCTTCAGAAAATATCCAGAACAAGGAAAAAGAATTTATTTTAAAGCTACCCACCTTGAGAGGGAAAGAGGAAGTATTAGAACTGGCTGAGAAGATGGTAAACCATAAATTATCTTTAGCTGCTTTGGAAGAAATCAAAGAAGTTTTCCACCTTTTAAGAGATTATAACTTAGAAAAATATGTGCTAATCGATTTAGGGATTATCCGTGATTTTGATTATTATACGGGGATTATATTTGAGGGTTATACAGAATATTTGGGATTTCCGATTTGTGGAGGAGGAAGATATGATCATCTCTATTTAAAATTTGGAGAAAACCTACCTTCCACCGGTTTTGCTATTGGTTTAGAGAGATTAATGATAACTTTAGAAAAAGAAAATATCAATTCCTTAAAGATAGGAAAACCCGACCAATATGTAGTGTATTATCAAAATAATCAAGCTAATTTTAAAAAAGCTCTGTTAGTCGCCCAAAAAATAAGAAAAAAAGGAGGCATAGTAGAAGTAGAGGTAAGTGGACGAGGATGGGAGGAGTTACTTAAATATGCTCGAAGTAAAGGGATAAAATATATCCTAAGAATAGATAATTCCCCATCCAAAGAAGTAAAAAAAATTGAAACGATCTCCGAGAGAGAGGAAATTATAACTTATGAGTAAAGGAAATAATATTAATTATTTAGTAATTGCTTTATCCAATGGAAAATTATTTAATCCTTCTCTTAAATTATTTAAAAAATTAGGAATAGATTTAAAAAGTGGGGAAGAGAAAAACAGAAAATTGACCTTTTTTAATCCCGAAAAAGAGATTGAGTTTATTATTACCAGACCTAAAGATAATCCTACTTATGTCGAATACGGAGCAGCAGATATAGGAATAGTAGGTGAAGATGTCTTATTAGAAGAGAATAAAGATGTTTATAAGCTTTTAGATTTAAAATTTGGAAAATGTAAAATGGTATTAGCTGCTCCTGCAGAGATAAAACAAGAAAAATATGATCAAAACCATGGATATCGTTTGAAAGTAGCTACCAAATACCCCGTGATTGCCGGAAATTATTTTAAAGAAAAAGGGATCTATGTAGAATTGATTAAACTCTATGGTTCGGTAGAATTAGCCCCTCAGGTAGGTTTAGCCGATGTAATTGTGGATATAGTTTCTACGGGTCGTACTTTAAAAGATAATAAATTAGTAATAAGGGAAGAGATAATGCCTCTTAGCGCCCAATTTATTGTTAATCGGATTAGTTATAAAACTAAACATCAAAGAATTAATGAATTTTTAAAAAAGATTGAGCAGATTATAGCTTTAGAATCAGCTGAATTAGAAGAAGATTAAGGATAGAGTAGAGAATAAATAAAAATAACTAAGAAATATGGATAGGAATGGTATAGTAAAGGATATTTAGAATATCAAGAGGAGGGTAGGTTGGATATAAATTGATCAAGATCATTTTTCTAAATAAAAAAAATAAAGTGGAGATAGAGGAGATTTATAAAAACAGATTTTATCGAGGTAATTCTATAGATGACTTAGAAAAAAAGGTTAGGGAAATTATTTTAAGAGTGAAAAAAGAGGGAGATCAGGCTCTGCTTGAATTTACCAAAGAGTTTGATAAGGTAGAATTAAGTCCAGCGGAAATATTAATCAGTCCAGAGGAATGGAAGGAAGCTAAACAAGAAACTAAAGAAGATTTACTGAAAATAATTAAAGAAGCTATCCATAGAATTACTAATTATCATTTACTGCAGAAAGAAAATTCCTGGTTTACTACCAGCGAAAGAGGTATTATTTTAGGGCAGGTAGTAAATCCAATCGAGAGAGTGGGTTTGTATATTCCGGGAGGGAGCGCGGTTTATCCCTCTTCTCTGATTATGGCAGCGGTACCGGCTATAATTGCCGGGGTTAAAGAAATAGTGATGGTAAGTCCTCCTTCTCCTAAGGGGAAGATGAATCCCTATTTATTATCCACCGCTAAAGAATTAGGAATCTCAGAAATTTATAAACTAGGTGGAGTTCAAGCGATAGCTGCTTTAGCTTATGGCACGGAAACCGTAAAGAAAGTAGATAAAATTGTAGGGCCAGGGAATATCTATGTAACTTTAGCCAAAAAGAATGTCTTTGGAGAAGTAGATATAGATATGTTAGCTGGACCTAGTGAAGTGCTTATCTGGGCTGATGATCAAGCTAATCCTCAATATTTAGCTGGTGATTTACTTGCTCAAGCTGAGCACGATGTAGAAGCCTCGGCTATTTTGATAACCACTTCTGCTTCACTAGTAGAAAAAGTAAAAGAAGAGATTGGGCGTGAGTTGAAGAATTTAAATAGAAGGGAAATTATTCAGGAGTCCTTAAAGAAAAAAGGGAAGTTGATTATTGCTGAAGATGAAGAAATGATTTTAGAATTTATCAATTACTTTGCCCCTGAGCATTTAGAGTTACAGATAGAGAATCCCTGGCAGATATTAGGGGAGATAAGAAATGCCGGGGCAATATTTATAGGGGCTTATTCTCCAGAACCTTTGGGAGATTATTGGGCTGGGCCTAATCATATTCTCCCTACCTCCGGCGGAGCAAGATGTTTTTCGCCCTTGTCGGTAGCAGACTTTACCAAAAAGAGTAGCATAATTTTTTATGATAAAGAAAGATTGGGGCAAGCCAGTGAAAAAATAGCGAGTTTGGCCAGATTAGAAGGGTTGGAGGCACATGCCCGTTCGATAGAGATAAGAAATTCATAACGAAGGATTAAATTGAATATTATTGTAGTGGGTTGTAGGGGCACGATGCATCGTGCCCGCAGGTGCCAGAGAATAAAGAAAAATAGATTCCCGTTTCCACGGGAATGACAGATGGGACGATAGAGACGGGTCGAATAAATTAAGAAAGAGTTGATTAATTAGTGTTAATTTCGGAAAAATTAAATCCAGGTTATTTATTTCAGGAAAAAATTGTTTTAAATAAAAGGATTTTAGATAGACTTGCTCAAGTAGATACCATTGTCTTTGATATCGATGGTGTCTTAATTGATGTGCGGGAGTCTTTTAGAAGAGCTATATGTCGAACAGTTCAATTTTATTTTAAAGAGATATTACACTTTCAGGGTTCCCAAAATTTAATTGGCCCGGAAGAAATTGAATATTTTAAGATGACCGGGGGCTTTAATGATGATTGGGATTTAACTTCTGCCGTGGTTTTATTTTACCTAATTAAGGCAAAGGAAGATAACTCAAAGGATATAGATGAACTTAAAATGAGAGAACCAGATATAAAAACTTTTATCACTAAGAGGTTATCTCACGGAGGAGGTTTAACTAAAGTAATAGATTCAATCGAGAAAGATGGGCACGCAAAAGAATGGATATTGAGTCTGTGGGATAAAGATTTGATTACTAAAATATTTCAGGAAATTTATGCGGGAGAAGAATATTGTTTTAATATTTACGGATTTTATCCCTCGTTAATTAAGACAGAAGGCTTAATAAAACAAGAAAGAATAATTATAGATAAAAAGAAAAAAGACTTTTTATTACAATATTTCTCTATCGGCATCTTAACCGGTAGAAACAGGGGGGAGGCCAGGATAGCCTTAGAAAGATTAGGTTGGGATGATATTATATCAGAGGAAAAGATAATCACTGCTGATGATGGCCTAGAAAAACCCCATCCTCAGGGATTAAAAAGGTTATCTGCCAGTTTAAAAACTAAACTGGGGATCTATGTAGGTGATATTTGGGATGATTTGATTACCGCAAAAAATTTTAATAAAGAGATAATAAAAACAAACTTTTTGTCGGCAATAGTTTTAGCAGAAGGATTTAATTTACAAAACGAGACCGTAAAGTTTTATTTAAATGAAGGAGTAGATTTACTAGCCCAAGATGTTAATTGTATCTTGGACCGGTTAGAAAGAGTTAAAAATAGCAAAAAATAGTCGAAAGGCGGGTGGATAACTTTGGAAGAAAGAAAAGGTGAATATAAAAGAAAGACTTTGGAAACCGAAATAGAAGTGAAGATAAGTTTAGATGGTAAAGGGGTAAGTAATTTACAGACAGAAATTTATTTTTTAAATCATATGCTTGCTTTATTTGCCCGACACGGTTTTTTTGATCTGGAGGTAAAAGCCCAAGGAGATCTTCAAGTAGATTATCATCATACCGTAGAGGATATAGGAATCTGCCTGGGTGAGGCTATTAAGAATGCCTTACAAGATAAGAAAGGGATAAAAAGATATGGATTTACCATCTTACCCATGGATGAATCATTAGTTCAAGTTGCTTTAGATTTAAGCGGGAGAGGACAATTATTCTATCAAGTTCAGTTTGAACAAGAAAAGGTAGGGGTTTTTGAAGTTAATCTGGTAGAAGAATTTTTTAAAGCTTTAGCTTATCATGGGGGGATCACCTTACACCTTAATTTACTTGAGGGAAAAAATGCTCATCATATTATAGAAGCTCTCTTTAAAGCTTTTGGTCGGGCTTTAGATATGGCAAGTAGTATGGATAACCGGATAGATGGTATTCCTTCTACCAAAGGAATGATTGATTGATAAATTCGGGAGGGAAAAGATGATTGTAATAGTGGATTACGGCATGGGAAATTTAAAGAGTGTACAGAATGCTTTTGTAAAAGTGGGGTATAAGGCGATAATTACTGAAGATCTAAATCAGATTAAAAAAGCGAGTGCTGTAGTACTTCCGGGAGTAGGGGCTTTTAGGGATGCCATTAATACATTAAAAAAAAAGAAGATAGATAAAGAATTAATTGAAGCAGTAAAGATAAACAAACCTTTTTTGGGTATTTGTCTGGGTATGCAGTTATTGCTTACCTTTAGCGAGGAAGGCGGTCTTTATCAAGGATTAAATTTAATACCAGGTAAAGCAAAAAGATTTCATCATTCTGTCAAATGTCCCCAGATGGGATGGAATACCATAAAATACGTGAATCATCCTTCTCATGACCTGAATCCTATTTTTAAAGAGGTACCGGATGAATCTTATTTTTATTTCGTTCATTCTTATTATTGTGTGATAAATGATGAACAGATCATATCCTCGGTAACGGACTACGGTCTGGTTTATTCATCTTCTATTTGGAAAAATAACCTTTTTGGGGTTCAATTTCATCCGGAGAAAAGCAGTACATTAGGATTAAAAATATTAAAAAATTTTGGAGAATTAAGTTAGATGTTAATTATTCCAGCTATAGATATCCAGGAAGGTAAATGTGTTCGCCTTAGAGAAGGGCGATTTAAAGAGATGGAAATATTTTCTGATGACCCTGTAGAAGTTGCGGCAAAGTGGGCTAGCAGAAAGGCAAAAATGCTTCATGTGGTAGATTTGGATGGGGCTCGTTATGGCAGATTAACTAATATCTCTCTTATTGAAAAGATTGTCCGTAAAGTTGATATTCCGGTTCAAGTAGGCGGAGGAATCAGAAGTTACGAAGAAGTAAAAAGGTTAATAAATTTCGGAGTCAATCGAATCGTTTTAGGCACTATTTTATGGAAAAATAAGGTTCTAGCCCAAAGATTGTTTGATGAATTTCCAGAAAAAATAGTTGCCGGCATAGATGCTAGATATGACTATGTGGCGATAGAAGGCTGGCAGAATACTACACCGATAAAGGCTTTTGATTTTGCCAGAGAGATGGAACAATTAGGAGCAAGACGGATAATTTACACGGATATCCAGAGAGATGGAACTCTTCAAGGACCAAATATTACAAATATAGAAGAATTATTAAAAAAGATTAATATTCCCCTTATTGCCTCCGGAGGTATAGCTTCCTTAATGGATATTAAAAAATTAAAGAAATTTGAAAATATTGGTTTGGAAGGAATGATTATTGGTAAGGCTCTATATAAAGGAAGTATTTTACTAGAAGAGGCAATCAAAATAACCCAAGGGAAAATAAAGGATGAAAAGAGGAATTGAAAGTGCTTACCAAGAGAATTATTCCATGTCTGGATATAAACAAAGGTCGAGTGGTAAAAGGAATAAAGTTTATTAATTTAATAGATGCCGGAGATCCGGTTGAATTAGCTTCGTTTTATGAAAAGGAAGAGGCAGATGAACTGGTTTTTTTGGATATTACTGCTTCCTGGGAAAAGAGGAATATAATCATAGAACTGGTGAAAAAGACGGCAGAGAAAGTTTTTATTCCCTTTACTGTTGGTGGGGGAATAAAGAATTTAGAAGATATCTTTCATATGTTGAGAGCGGGAGCAGATAAGGTATCCATTAATACAATGGCTGTTTTAAATCCTCGATTAATTCAGGAAGCTTCTTTAAAATTTGGTAGTTCAACGATTGTAGTAGCCATTGATGCCGTGAGGCGATTTTCTGAATGGGAAGTGATGATTAACGGTGGGAGAACCAGGACCAATTTAAAAGTAACAGATTGGGCAAAAAAAGTAGAAAAATTGGGTGCAGGGGAGATATTACTTACCAGTATGGATAAAGACGGAACCAAAGAAGGATATGATATTCAATTAACCAGAACAGTTTCGGAGAATGTCAATATTCCTATTATTGCCTCCGGCGGTGCCGGAGAACCAAAAGATTTATTCGAGGTATTGGTTGCAGGAAAAGCAGATGCTGCATTGGCTGCTTCCATATTTCATAAAAAAGAATATTCTATCTCTAAGGTTAAAGCATATTTAAAGCAAAGAGGAGTGAAAGTAAATCTAAGGAGGGAGAAAAGTGATGATCGAGAAAAATGAAATTTTAAATCAGATAAAATTTAATCCAGAAGGACTAATTCCGGTAATTATTCAAGATGAAAAAACCAGACAAGTTTTAATGTTAGCTTATATGAATAGAGAATCTTTAGAAAAGACTTTAATTGAAGGGAAAACTTGTTTTTACAGCAGGAGTAGAAAAAAATTATGGTTTAAAGGAGAGCATTCCGGAAACACCCAGACTATCAAAAAGTATCTATTAGATTGTGATAGTGATACTTTATTAATTTTAGTTGAGCAAAAAGGAGTGGCCTGCCATACCGGAAACTATTCCTGTTTTTTTAAGGAGATAGAATTTGTACCCTCTTCCTTTTTAGAAAAAAAATCACTAAAAAGTTTAAGAAATTCCGAAGAAAAAGGTAAAGACAGTAAAATAGAAATAGAGAGTGAAATTATTAATGAACTTTATCAGATAATTCAAGATAGAAAGTTAAATTATAAAAGTGATTCTTATGTCTGTAAATTATTAGCTCGTAGTAGTGATTTATTACCTAAGAAGATCGGTGAAGAAGCAGCAGAAGTGATTATCGCTCTTAAAGATAAAGAAAGAAAATCGATCATCTGTGAAGTTGCCGATTTATGGTTTCATACTTTGGTAGCCTTAGGAAGTTTTGATATTACTCCTTTGGATATCTTTAAAGAATTGAGAAAGAGAAGAAAATAGTAGAAGTAAAATAATTTAAAAAGTAGAATTAAAAATGAGGTGATAAAGATGGAAAGTTATCCCCGTTGGAGAGATGAGTTTATTGACCAATTATTTAAAGCCATCTTACTTTTAAAAAACGAAAAAGAATGTTACAGTTTTTTTGAGGATTTGGCAACGGTTAATGAAATTAAAGAGTTTAGTTTAAGATTTGAAATGGCTCGGATGTTAAACACTGGTTCTACCTACGAAGAGATTTTTAATAAAACTGGGGCAAGTTCTGCTACGATTAGTAGAGTAAAAAGATATTTAAATTATGGTGCTGATGGTTATAAATTGATTCTGGAAAGATTGTTTGGAAAGAAAAAATAAATTGATTATCTTTTTCTGGGGGAAAAGTCTTTTTTTCCTTTTTTAGTGAATAAAAAATAGATCGGAAAAATTTTAAAATTAATTCTAGCTAAATAGTACTTGACAAAATGAAATTATCTGTTAAATTTATGATATAATTTTTTATTTAGTGAAAATAGAAAATATAGTTAGGGTATTGAATAAAAGTTATTTTTTCTTAATTGGGAAGAATAGGATTTTTTATAAGAACTTAAAAATTTTAATCAGTCCCAGGTAGTAATCTATAAATTATATTCATTACTACTGGGATTTTTTTATATGGTTTTAATTAGATAGGAGTTAATAAAAAATTAAAGGATAAAATCATTATTTCAGTAATATAAAAAGTAATATTATAAAACATAAGGAGGATTTAGATAGAGAATGTATAAAAAATTATTTATTCCAGGACCTACTCATGTAACTGAAGATGTTTTGCAAAAGATGGCTACTCCGATGATTGGACATCGAGGTAAAGAAGCCTCTAATTTGCAAAGAAGTATCAGTGATAAATTAAGAAAATTAATGTCCACTAAAAATGAAATTTTGCTCTCCACCTCTTCGGGAAGTGGCTTAATGGAAGGATCTATCCGTTCCTGTACTCAGAAGAAAGCAGCTGTCTTTTCTTGTGGCAACTTTGGTAATCGATGGTATGATATGGCTAGAGATAACAATGTCCCTGCTGATAAGTTTGAAGTGGAATGGGGATTACCTAATACTGCGGAATCAGTAGATCAAGTTTTAGCCAGCGGTAAATATGACCTGATTACTATAACCCACAATGAGACTTCCAGCGGAATAATGAATCCAGTTGAAGAGATTGCTGAGGTGATGAAAAAATATCCCAAAGTAATATTCTGCGTAGATGCGGTTAGCTCTTTAGGTGGAACTAAGATAGAAGTGGATAAGTTAGGCATCGATATCTGCCTAACTTCCAGTCAGAAGTGTTTAGGCCTCCCCCCAGGACTTTCTCTCTGCTCTATATCGGAAAAGGCCTTAGAAGCAGCCAGGAAAGTTAAATTTAGAGGAACTTACTTCGATCTCTTACAGCTATATGAGTATATTCAAAAGAAAGATTATCAATATCCCTCTACCCCTTCTCTATCCCATATGTTTGCCCTTGATTATCAATTAGATAAGATATTCGAAGAGGGTTTAGAAAAACGCTTTGCCCGCCATATAGAGATGGCTAATTTTGTAAGAGCTTGGGCTAAAGATAAATTTGCTCTCTTCGCTCAGGAAGAATTTGCCTCCAATACCGTAACCTGTGTAAAGAATATCAGAGAGATTAACATAGGTGACCTGAATAAAGCCTTAGGCGAAAGAGGTTTTATGATTTCTAATGGATATGGAAAGCTGAAAGAGAAGACCTTCAGGATAGCCCATATGGGGGAACTTACTCTCAGCGATATTAAAGAACTTCTTTCTAATATTGATGAGATTTTAGGATTATAAGAGGTAATAAAGATGCTAAAGATACTAGTAACTGATGGAATGGATAAAAGATCTGTTCAAACCTTAAAAGATATGGGGTATAAAATAACAGAGCAATTCTTTGAACCCGAAGAGTTAAAAGAACAGGTGAAAAGCTTTAATGTAGTAATTGTGCGTTCTGCAACTAAAGTTAGAAAAGAAATAATAGATTCCGCCCTACAAACCGGAAATTTAAAGCTGATTATTCGGGGTGGAGTTGGAGTGGATAATATAGATGTAACTTATGCTGAATCGAAAGGGATAAAGGTTAGAAATACTCCCAAATCGAGCAGTTTAGCAGTGGCAGAATTAGCTTTGGGTCATATGTTCTCTCTGGCTCGATTTATTGGAATTGCCAATGTTACCATGAGAGAAGGTAAATGGAACAAAAATAAATATACCGGGATAGAACTTTCCGGCAAAACTTTAGGACTTATAGGATTTGGTAGAATCGGAAGAGAATTAGCTAAAAAAGCTAAAGCATTAGAGATGAAGATTATCTATAATGATATTTTAGGCCCAACCAAAGATTGTCCTGAATATTCTTTTGTTTCTCTGGATCAACTTCTAACTGATTCTGACTTTATCTCCTTACATCTACCAGGGAATGAAGATGAATCTCCGGTGATTGGTAAACCAGAATTTTCCAAGATGAAAGACGGAGTATATCTTATTAATTGTGCCCGAGGTAGTGTGGTAGATGAGGCAGCTTTATTGGAGGCACTAAATTCCGGGAAGATTGCTGGAGCGGGGATTGATGTATTTCCCGAAGAGCCAACCAAGAATCTGGAACTGGTAAATCACGAAAGAGTTTCGGTAACTCCACATATCGGAGCTTCTACCAAAGAAGCTCAAAAAAGGATTGGAGAAGAAATCATTTCGATTATTAAAGATAATTTTTAAAGTAGAGGATGAAAAATGGCAATAATCAAACCGTTTAGAGCTTTAAGACCTATACCTGAATTAGTATCCCAAGTAGCTTCCCCGCCTTACGATGTAATGAATAGAGAAGAAGCTTACCAGAGGGCCAAGAATAATCCTTATTCCTTTCTTCATGTGAGTAAAGCTGAAATAGATCTTGATTCTACTATAAACCATTATGAGGAGAAAGTGTATGAAAAAGCTAGAGATAATTTGATTAAATTGATTGAAGAGAAGGTATATTTAAAAGAAGAAAAAGAGACTTTCTATATCTATAGGCAAATTATGGAAGGGAGAATTCAAACTGGGCTGGTAGTTTGTGCTTCTATTGATGATTATCTTAATGATATAATTAAAAAACATGAAAATACCCGAGCAGATAAAGAAGAAGATCGGGTAAAACATATTGAATATACTGATGCTAATACTGGACTCGTTTTTCTTACTTATAAAGCCAAGGAAGAAATAAATCAAATTATAAATAAATGGATTGAGGTAAAAAGTCCAGTATATGATTTTACTTCTGAGGATAGAATAACCCATACCTGTTGGATAATTGATGATAAATCAATAATTCAGCAATTAGTAAATTTATTTACCAAAATTGATTATTTCTACATCGCTGATGGGCATCATAGGGCGGCAGCAGGGGCAAAAGTGGGGCTTAAAAAAAGAGAACAATTTAAAAATTATACCGGAAAGGAAGAGTTTAATTACTTTTTGTCGGTTCTTTTCCCCCATAATGAACTTTATATTATGGAGTATAATCGGGTGGTGGCTGATTTATATGGAAATTCTCCAGAAGAATTTATTCGAAAAATTTCTGAAAAGTTTACTATAGAAAATTATAGTGATAAAAGTCCCTACCAACCAGAAGCTAAACATCTCTTCGGGATGTATTTAGGTAATTGCTGGTATAAATTTACCGTCAAACCGGGAACTTTTGACCAAGATGATGTAGTGAATAGTCTTGATGTATCGATACTGCAAAATAATCTTCTTGCCCCGATTTTGGGAGTACAAGATCCACGAACAGATGAGAGAATTGAATTTGTAGGCGGAATTAGAGGTTTAGAAGAGCTGGAAAGAAGAGTTGATAGGGGGATGAAAGTGGCTTTTTCTTTATATCCCAGCTCCATAGAAGAATTGATGGAAATTGCTGATGCAGGGAAATTAATGCCTCCCAAATCGACCTGGTTCGAACCTAAACTTCGTAGCGGTATCTTTATCCATAAGTTATCAGAATAAAAAATATTTCCAAAATAGTATTTGACAAAACAATTTGTATATGTTAATATTTTTTAAAATTAAATATATGAATACAGAAGTGTATCTAGGGTTCCGTCTAATTAATGGTTAGAGTCTGGACCAAGCGATGCAAAGTATCCAAGCTGATATGGATATTACACTTTTAGGATAAAAGCCTGAGAGATAGGTTCTGTTGATATTACTAACATTACCTATTTTTCAGGTTTTTTTATAAATAAATATTTAACACTTTAAATACTTGAAGAATGGTAAAGATATTGATTTTAATGAACAATAGAGAGAATTATGACTAATATAGATTATGAAGACTATTTAAAAACATTAAATAAAATAAGTAGAGCTATAACTTCTGATCTTTATCTTGAGGATATATTAAAACTTATTGTAACTTTAACTGCCAATGTAATGAAAGCAAAAGTTTGTAATGTATGGTTAATAGATGAAAAAAAACAAGAATTTAATATTAAAGCTACTCAATCAATGCACCAAGAATATCTTAAAAAAAGAACCATAAAATTAAATGAAGGCATAGTAGGATTAGTAGCTAGAGAGAAAAAACCAAAAATAATTTTTGATGTATTAAAAGATGAACAATACAAAGAAAAAAATCTGGCTATAAAAGAAGGCTTAGTCTCTATGGCTAGTATTCCTATGATAGTAAAAAATGAAGTTATTGGCGTTCTTAATGTTTATACCAATAAATATTATGAATTTACTACATCTGAGATTACTCTTTTAAGCACCATTGCCAATCAAGCAGCGGTAGCTATTGAAAAAACTGAACTAATAGTTAAAACTAAAATAATTCAGGAAGAATTAGAAACCAGAAAAAAGGTAGAAAAAGCAAAAGGTATATTGATGAAGGAGAAAGATATAAGCGAAGAGGAAGCATTTTCTTTGATAAGAAAATCTAGTATGGATAAACGAATCTCCATGAAGGAGATTGCCGAGGCCATAATACTTTCTGATGAAATTCGGCAAATAAAATGAATTAATATATTACACACCTAACCTAAATCAACTATTACTAATTACTAAGTTTTTAGGAGATATGATTTTTAATTATTATTTTTACAAATAAAAAAATAGAAAATAGATAAATAATTTAAATTTCTACAAGGGAGTAGAATAAACGGCAAAGAAGCTCAACTATTTAAACAAGGCCAAAGAAGCCCTTTTTGACAGCGTATGTCTTAGAAGGGCTTCTTCTTTTTTAGATTAGGCCTTTTCATTGAGGCAAATAAAGAGAAAATGGGAGGTGTTATTGTTTATTCTATATCTTAATATTAAATGTTAAATATAAAAAATATTTATGGTAATTAAAAAACTTAATTTAGGAGGAAAATTAACGATGACAAGTCAAATAGACACTTTGAAAATGATGCCAATACAATTGGAAAAAGATACTAATCAAGCAAGTGCTTTTGAAGTAGCACAGATACAATTAGAAAAAGCTGTTAAAAAAATGAATTTAGATCCTAATATATTAGCTCAACTTAAAGAACCAGAAAAAGTCCTAATAGTTTCTATTCCAGTAAAGATGGATAATGGAACCGTAAAAGTATTTACCGGTTATCGAGCACAATATAATTCTGCTCGAGGCCCACTAAAAGGAGGAGTAAGGTATCATCCCGATGTGACTTTAGATGAAGTAAAAGCCCTCTCTGCCTGGATGACCTGGAAGTGTGCTGTTGCGGGAATTCCTTATGGTGGAGCCAAGGGAGGAGTAATTTGTAGTCCAAAAGAAATGTCAGAGGGGGAGCTAGAAAGACTTTCCCGAAGATATATCTATGAAATTTCATCTATTATCGGTCCTAAAAAAGATATTCCTGCACCCGATGTTTATACTACCCCCAAGATTATGGGTTGGTATATAGATACATATAATAAACTTACTGGAGGAGCAAGTTTTTCCACTATAACTGGGAAGCCTTTAGAATTATGGGGTTCAGAGGGTAGGGGAGAAGCTACCGCCCGTGGTTTATCTTATACGGTAGAAGTAGCTGCAAAAAAGCTAAGTATTAATCCTTTAGAGGCTACAGCAGTAATTCAAGGGTATGGGAATGCCGGTTCAATCTCTGCTAAATTACTTCATGAACAAGGATATAAAATTATCGCGGTCAGTGATTCTAAAGGTGGGATTTATAATCCTCAAGGGATCGATATTTTAGGGGTTTCAGATTATAAAACTAAAACCGGTTCAGTAAAAGGTTTTCCGAAGGCAGAATTTATCTCCCATAAAGATTTATTAGAACTAGAATGCGATGTTTTAGTACCGGCAGCCTTAGAAAGGGTAATAACTGAGAAGAATGCAAATAATATAAAAGCAAAAATAATAGCTGAAGCTGCAAATGGGCCTACTACTCCAGAGGCAGATGAAATATTGTTTCAGAAAGGAATTTTCATAATTCCTGATATTTTAGCTAATGCTGGTGGTGTTATTGTATCTTACTTTGAATGGGTGCAAGGTCTTTATGGCTATTTCTGGAGTGAGGAAAAAGTGAATTCAAGATTAAAAAAGCTAATCTTAAAGGCATTTAATGAAGTCTCAAGAATTGCTGAGAAAGAAAAAACAGATAATCGGACTGCAGCATATATATATGCTGTATCACAGGTAGCGAAGGCAATGAAAGTGCGAGGAATCTGGCCTTAAATTTTTAGATTAATCTATTTATTAAGTAAAGTCTAATCAGATTAAAGGAGAGTGAGCAGATGGCAAAAGTAGAATTTAGTAAGCGAACCAATCTTATAGAACAGGCAGTTTATAAATTTAATCTTCAGGATATACCCGAATCTAATCTTTATCGGGAGATATTTCCATACAAAGAGATACCCAAAGTAACCTTTAACCATAGACATGTTCCGATGTTTGTTCCTGAGGAGATCTGGATTACGGATACTACTTTTAGGGATGGTCAGCAATCCAGATCTCCCTATAAAGTAGATCAGATAGTAAGAATTTACGATTATTTACATGAACTCGATAATGATTCTGGGCTTATAAGACAGACAGAATTTTTTATTTATTCCCAAGGCGATAGAGAAGCCGTGGGAAAATGCCTGAGTAGAGAATATCTGTACCCTGAAGTAACCACTTGGATAAGGGCAAAGAAAGAGGATTTTAAATTAGTCAAGGAGATGGGCATAAAAGAAACAGGTATATTAGTCCCTTGTTCTGATTATCATATATTTAAAAAACTTCACCTTACTCGGAAACAGGCAGTAGAATTATATATTTCTATTGTAAAATTAGCTCTGGAAAATGGAATAATTCCCCGGTGTCATTTTGAAGATATTACTCGGGCTGATTTTTATGGTTTTGTGGTTCCTTTTGCCAATGAGCTTATGAAACTTTCTCGAGAGGCGAAGATTCCTATTAAAATTAGGGCTTGTGATACTTTAGGTTTAGGTGTTTCTTATCCGGGGGCAGCTTTACCTCGATGTGTGCAAGGCATTATATATGGACTTAGACATTATGCTGAGGTGCCCTCAGAATGGCTCGAGTGGCATGGGCATAATGATTTTTATAAAGTGGTAACTAATTCCACTACCGCCTGGCTTTATGGTGCCTCTTCTGTGAATACTTCTCTTTTGGGAATAGGTGAAAGAACTGGGAATTGTCCTCTGGAAGCAATGGTTATTGAGTATGTTCAACTTAGAGGGACGATAAGAAATATGAAATTGGAGGTCATAACTGAGATAGCTAATTATTACGAAAAAGAGCTCAAATATCGAATTCCATCTCAAACTCCTTTTGTGGGGAAAAATTTTAATAGAACCAGAGCGGGAATTCATGCGGATGGAATATTAAAGGATGAAGAAATTTATAATATATTTGATACAGAAAAAATATTGAATAAACCCGTATTAGTAACAGTTGGCTCGCATTCAGGGCTAGCTGGGATTGCTTTTTGGATAAACAAATATTTTAAATTAGAGGGAGAAAGAAAAATAAGTAAAAAAGATCCTAGGGTTTTAAAGATAAAAGAATGCATTGACCAAGAATATGCAACCGGTAGGGTAACTAGTTTTAGTGATGAAGAACTAAAATCTTTTACCAGAATGCATATACCAGAATTATTTGAAGAGTTGAAAATAAAAAGTAATGAAAACGGGTCGGATAAATCCGACTCCTACATAATTAAAAGCAATAGTTTATTAGAAAAATAGCTTTGAATTTTGAATTAAGGAGGTTTTAAAGGTTGCCTTTAACGATTACGCAAAAGATAATAAAAAGTCATTTAATCAAGGGGAAGATGGTTTTTGGAGAAGAAATAATAATAAGTATTGACCAGACGCTTACTCAAGATTCCACTGGAACAATGGTTTATCTTGAATTTGAAGCGTTAGGTATGGATAGGGTAAAGACAGAAAGGTCAGTAGCATATATTGATCATAATATATTACAAACTGGACCTGAAAATGCTGATGATCATTTATATATTCAAACTATAGCTAAAAAGTACGGAATATTTTTTTCCAAACCAGGTAACGGTATATGCCATCAAGTTCATTTGGAAAGATTTACCATCCCAGGGCAAACCCTCTTAGGATCAGATAGCCATACTCCTACAGCTGGGGCGGTAGGGATGTTAGCAATAGGAGCTGGGGGAATGGATGTTGCGATAGCAATGGGCACTGGAGAGTATTATATCACCATGCCTGAAGTGGTGAAGGTAAATCTTAAGGGGAAATTACCTCCCTGGGTTTCAGCAAAAGATATCATATTAGAAATTCTAAAAAGGTTAACTGTCAAGGGGGGTGTTGGTAAGGTATTTGAATATGTTGGTGAGGGCATAAAAGATTTATCTGTTCCTCAAAGGGCAACGATTACTAATATGGGAACCGAATTAGGAGCATTAAGTTCTATATTCCCCAGTGATGAGGTAACCTTGGAGTTTTTAAAAGCACAACAAAGAGAGAATGATTTTTTAGCAATAAACGCTGACTATGAAGCAATCTATGATGAAGAGATAGAGATAGACCTTTCTCAATTAGAACCCTTAGTAGCCTGTCCTCATAGTCCAGATAAAGTAGTGACGGTATCTTCTTTAAAAGGGCTTAAGGTTGATCAGATAGTTATAGGTAGCTGTACAAATTCCTCATATATTGATTTGATGAAAGTAGCAAAGATACTGGAAGGGAAAACTATTGCTGAAAATGTTTCTTTAGTGATAGCACCAGGATCGAGACAAGTATTAAGTATGCTGGCTAAAGAAGGGGCGTTGGTTTCTTTAATTGCAGCAGGAGCAAGAATTCTGGAATGTGCTTGTGGACCCTGTATAGGTATGGGGCAATCTCCATCAACAAATAGTGTATCTTTGCGAACTTTTAATCGAAATTTTGAAGGGAGATCTGGTACCCCTTCAGCAAAAGTTTATTTGGTTAGTCCTGAAGTTGCCGCAGCTTCAGCTATTACTGGTTATCTTACTGATCCAAGGGAGTTAGGGGCACCTATTATAATTGAAGAACCAAAAATGTTTTTGATAAATGATAATCTAATAATACCATCTCTTAAAAATTGTAGCGGAGTAGAAGTAATCAAAGGACCAAATATAAAACCATTTCCCAAAGGTCATCCTTTAGGTAAAGAGGTTCAAGGAAAAGTTTTAATCAAAGTAGGGGATAATATCACCACAGATCATATTATGCCATCAAATGCAAAACTTCTTCCTTATAGGTCAAATATACCCTATCTTTCTGATTATTGTTTGACCCCTTGCGATAAAGATTTTCCGAAGAAGGCAAGGGAAAACAGAGGTGGTTTTATAATTGGAGGTATAAACTACGGACAAGGATCAAGTAGGGAACATGCAGCTCTTATCCCTTTATATTTAGGGGTAAAGGCAGTTTTAGCAAAATCATTTGCTAGAATACATCAAGCAAATCTTATAAATAACGGAATAATTACCTTGATATTCGAAAATCCAGAGGATTATGATAATGTTGAAGAAATGGATGAACTTTTAATAGAGAATGCCTTTCTACAGCTTAAAAAAGGCGTAGTTAAGGTAAAAAATATGACCAATGGCAAGGAATATAAGATGATTTTAAAAATTACACCAAGACAGAAAGAGATAATAGTTCAAGGAGGCATTTTAAATTTAGTAAAATCAAAAGGAAGTATAAAAAAATAATTAGTTAGGAGGAAATAAAATTGGCTTATAATATTACCTTAATTCCGGGAGATGGAATTGGGCCGGAGGTTATCAAGGCGGCTCGAATAGTTTTAGAAGCAAGCGGCGTGAAAATTAATTGGGAAATTGTGGAAGCTGGTGAAGAAGTTATTCAAAAATTTGGTACACCTCTTCCTAATTATGTGATTGATAGCATTAAAAAAAATAAAGTAGCCCTAAAAGGACCCATAACTACTCCTATAGGTACCGGCTTTAGAAGTGTTAATGTAGAATTAAGACAGACATTAGACTTATATGCAAATGTTAGACCAGTAAAATCATATAAAGGTGTACCCTCTCGATATTCGGATATTGATTTAGTGATAGTTAGAGAAAATACAGAGGACTTATACGCCGGGATAGAGCATAAGATAGGAGAAGATGCTGCCGAAAGTATAAAGATTATAACCAGGAAAGCCAGCGAGAGAATAGCCAGATTTGCTTTTAAATTGGCTAAGAGGGAAGAAAGAAAAAAAGTTACCGTGGTACATAAGGCAAATATAATGAAATATACCGATGGGCTTTTTTTAGAGTGCGTTAGGAAGGTATCTCAAGAGTATCCAGAGATAGTTTTTGAGGAAATGATAGTAGATGCAATGAGTATGAAATTAGTTCAGGTACCCAATAACTATGATGTCTTAGTTATGCCCAATCTTTATGGAGACATACTTTCTGACTTAGCTGCAGGGCTGGTTGGTGGTCTTGGAGTGGTACCAGGGGCTAATATAGGAGACAAAGAGGCAATATTTGAACCAGTACATGGGTCTGCACCAAAAGCATTAGAAGCAAATACGGCTAATCCAACAGCAGCAATTCTTTCCGGTGTGATGATGTTAAAGTATTTGGGGGAAAGTAAGGCAGCAGATAGAGTAGAAAAAGCGGTAGTAAAAGTATTAGAGGAAGGAAAATATTTAACTCGCGATCTCGGTGGTAACAACGGGACAGTAGAATATGCTAAAGCGGTTATAGATGCTATGGAATAAATATGACCGAATAGATTTATACAATAATGAGTCCCCTCTAAAAACCTCATCAAGCAAGTGGACAACATTTTATTTTAAAATTGGGCAATTGGCAGAATTTAACCATAAAAAAGATGAAACGAAAAATATTGCGCAATTTCTTGACCAATTTGAAACAAGTTTTTAAAAAACAGACGGTTTTCGGTCTTCATTAGTCCCAATAAACCGCATAAACTCGGATTTACCGTCAGATAGCGGTGGAT
>Ga0210016_1000454_pt1 | contig 36134 bp, 36 predicted proteins | sample CryGeyCG2014_300_FD_185454 | JGI IMG/M metagenome (GOLD analysis project Ga0210016, IMG submission 185454) | Groundwater microbial communities from aquifer - Crystal Geyser CG02_land_8/20/14_3.00 (SPAdes) (version 2) | ecosystem: Environmental > Aquatic > Deep subsurface > Groundwater | place...
CCCGAAGCTTTGGATCGAGCAGGGTTTGTGTCTCCAATAATTCACAAGGGTCGTTCGTTTGAGGAAATTTTTGACTTTTCTCCTCGCAGCCTGCAAACTCTTCTTGTGGAATCAATAAAAACTCGAGGTACTTATGTGTTAGAAGCTCCGATGGGGATTGGTAAAACTGAGGCTGCTCTTTATGTTGCTTACCAGATGTTGCAAAAAGGAGATGCTACAGGTATTTACTTTGCTCTTCCGACACAGTTGACATCGGATAAAGTTTATGAACGAATGAATGGTTTTCTTGCAAAAATATTAGATGAGGCAGATGCTAATCACCATTCTTTGCTTCTACATAGTTCCGCTTGGCTCCGTGATACGGAACTTGGTGAAGACGGTGCTCCCGGCCATTCTTGGTTTAATAGTTCCAAACGAGGACTTTTGGCTCCTTTTGCCGTGGGAACTATTGATCAAGCTTTAATGGCGGTAATGAATGTAAAACACGGTTTTGTGCGAACATTTGGACTTGCCGGTAAAGTTGTTATTTTGGACGAGGTGCACAGTTATGACAATTATACAGGCACTATTCTCAAGGAGCTTGTCCTGACGCTTCGTGAATTAAATTGCACTGTCATTATTTTGAGCGCAACACTGACTGATAAACAACGGCATTCTATATTAGGCGTATCTTTCAATGATTCAGAGCAGAGAGAAGCCATTTCTCCATATCCGCTCATTTCCACATATCCGAATGAAGGCGTATTGCAGGAGTTAGAAACAGAAAAATTGGAAGAATCTAATGTGAGTATTCATATTTCCCCAAGCGACAATGATGCTGTTGACGAAGTTCTCAAGCGAGCAGAGAGAAGAGAGCAAATTATTTGGATTGAAAATACTGTTGATGAGGCTCAAAAACGATATTGTTGTTTGGCTGCCAAAGCAAAAGAAATTGGGGTGGATTGTGGGCTTTTGCATTCTAGATTCCTTAAAATTGACCGACAAAAAAATGAAGATAAATGGGTAGACCTTTTTGGTCTTCCCCGCGTGAGTGGGGGTGTTTCTAGTATAGTCTTTATCTTTATTCTTTTCATTCTGTCTTCCCCGCGTGAGTGGGGGTGTTTCCGGATACGATATTGACAGAGGCATGGCGGGCATTGTCTTCCCCGCGTGAGTGGGGGTGTTTCTAGTCAAGGAGATTTTTGAAATTTCTTGAAAAAAATTCCGTTAGGAGGAGTGGATTTTTCCATGGAAAAAGTTGATCAGCCTCTCAAGTACTCCTTCAAGATGACATTTTTGCAAGAAAGCTGAGTAGTTATTGTTATTTCATACACATTTCGAAGCAGCGAAAAAAATTTCTGGAGAAAAAATGAAATTAGGACTTGCATCTTAAAGCAAAATGTGATATATTGTTACATATGGTAGCTTGTTAACTTGCTGCCTTAAAAATAGAAGGAGGAATGTCAAAATGTTAGTTGGTAAAAAGTATTACTTAATGTCCCCAGGTCCAACCTCTGTCCCGCCAGAGGTAAGTCTTGCAGAGGCACAGCCGATTATTCATCATCGCACGCCAGCATATGAGGAGATATTTGCTCAGGTGAATGAAAATTTGCGGTATCTCTTTCAAACGACAAGGGATGTGTATACCCTTGCTTCATCTGGAACAGGTGCTATGGAGGCGGCAGTAGTAAATCTTCTGTCTGCTGGTGATCTGGCATTGGTGGTAAATGCCGGAAAGTTTGGGGAAAGATGGGGGAAGATATGCAAGGCTTATGGGGTAAATACTATTCAATTGGATATAGAATGGGGATATGCAGTCACTCCGGAACAGATTGCAGAAAAATTAAAGGAAAATCCAGATATCAAGGTTGTTTTTGCTACGCTGTGTGAAACCTCAACGGCAACTTTGCTGCCTATCAAGGAAATAGGTGCGGTTGTGTCAAAAACAGATGCATGTCTGGTAATAGATGCGGTTAGCGGTATGGGTGTTGAGGAATTCAAAACAGATGAGTGGCAGGTTGATGTGGTTACTGTTGGTTCTCAAAAGGGGATGATGATTCCGCCCGGATTAGGTTTTATTACCATGAGTGAAAAGGCATGGGGGCTGGCTGCTAAATCAACCCTGCCTAAGTTCTATTTTTCCCTTGCTGCGGCAAAGAAAAACCTTGTAAATAGACAAACCCCTTATACTCCGGCTGTTTCCTTGATTTATGCCTTGCAACAGGCTCTAAAAATGATGAAGCAAGAGGGGATTGAAAATATCTGGAAGAGACATCAAATGCTGGCTAAAGCCTGTCAGGCAGGGGTCAAGGCACTTGGACTGGAAATTCTTTCAAAAAGCCCGGCTAATGGTGTTACTGCCGTAGTTGCTCCAGCAGAAATAGATGGTAAGGCAATCATCAAGGGATACAAGGAACAAGGGATTATCGTGGCTGGTGGACAGGATCATCTAAAAAATAAGATAGTCCGTATTGCCCATATGGGTTATGCTGGCACCTTTGATGTTTTGACCGCCATTGCTGCACTGGAAATGATACTGGCAAAATCTACCTATAACTTCGATAAAGGTGCAGGAATAAAGGCAGCGGAAGAGGTGTTTTTGAGATCGTAGAGACGCAATTGCACTCGCGTCTCTATTTGACCATGGGGGGATTGGGGGTCAGACACTGATAAGGGTCTGACCCCCAGAAATACTATGCAATTATCCATTATTCATTTCATATTATTATCTATTAGTTTCGTAATAGGCGGTTCCTTGGTTTGGCTCATTTTGAAAGGAAAACTCGCCCTTGCTGATGCGAATGGTCGCGCTGCAGGTGAAGTCGAACGAACCTCACTTTCAGAGCAACTCAAGGCTGCTTCACAGGAGATTGCTGGCCTTAAGCTACGGCTGAGTGAGGCAGAAGAGCACTCACAAAAACTTCAGATTGATCTGGATAAGACTAGTCGAGAATGTGCTCAGTTTTTCGAGCGCGCTGGGCGACTGATTGTAGTGGAGGAAAAGCACAAAGAGACTTGCGAAGTAGCTGAAAAACTCAAAGTGGATGTTTCTAACTTGCGGGAAATGAATGGTCGTTTAACCGCTGACATTGCTGCCAAACAGAATCGTCTTATTGAAATTGAACAAACTCAACAGAATCTTTCAACTCAACGAGATGCGCTTTTGAAAGATCAGGCAGGTTTCCTATCCAGGATTGCGGAACTGGATACTACCTTGAATAAAGAACGAACCCAAGCTCAGGAAAAACTTGAATTGCTTAACGAGGCGCGTGAACAGTTGAGTAACCAATTCAAGACACTTGCGGGTGAAATCTTAGATGAGAAAAGTAAGAAATTTACTGACCAGAACCAGACAAACCTCAGTCAACTTCTCAATCCACTCAAGCAACAGCTCACGGATTTTAAGATGAAGATTGAGGAGGTTTATGTCAACGAGGGCAAAGATCGCAGCGTGCTGACTGATCAGGTCAAGCAGCTTATCCAACTCAATAACTCCTTAAGTCAGGATGCCCAGAACCTTACCCTTGCTCTCAAGGGCGATCGTAAAGCTCAGGGTAATTGGGGAGAAATTATCCTTGATGATGTGTTAGAAAAGGCTGGCTTGCTCGCGGGACAGCATTATGAACGGCAAGGAAGCATTAAAAGTGAAGATGGGCAATCACATGTTATCCCGGATGTGGTTATTCACCTACCGGGTGACCGCCATCTGGTGGTGGATTCCAAGATGACCCTGCCGGATTATAGAGCGTTCGCCTCCGCAGCGGCTGAAGAGGAGCGAAACTCTGCACTTAAGCGGCATCTGTCGTCGATTCGTACTCATATCAAGAGGTTGTCTGAGAAGAACTACCAGTTGCTTTATGGTCTGAATTCACTTGACTTTGTAGTCATGTTCATTCCTTTGGAACCTGCATTCATGATTGCTGTAACAAATGATTGTGATCTGTTTCAGCAGGCTTGGGACAAGAATGTCCTTCTCGTAAGCCCCAGTACACTACTGTTTGTCGTCCGCACAGTTGCCTATCTCTGGAGACAGGAAGGACTAAGTCGTAATGCAAAAGAAATCTCACTCCGCGGCGGGGAGCTTTACGATAAGCTTGTTGGCTTTATAGATGATATGCAAGATGTGGGAAAGCGAATCCAACAGGCACAGGATAGCTACAATGGTGCCCGTAAAAAGTTCAGTGAAGGCAGTGGCAATGTCATCCGACAGGCACAAATGCTCAAAGAGTTGGGCGTCAAACCCAGCAAAACCCTGCCTGCACAGTGGGTCGGACTCGCCATGGAAGAACCTCCCCAGTCGTTAGGAGTCAAGAAAAAATAAGTTGTACACCAAGGGGAAAATGGGGACAGCGCCCTATTTTTAGAAGAAAAAATAGGGCGCTGTCCCCATTTTCCCCCCTGAGGGATAACCAGATGAGATGCCCGATGGATTATCGTCGTAAACACATGAAAGGAAGCAACTGCTTGCCGCAAAATATACCTTCCACATCCTTAATAGTTTTTGCCTCAAACAATTGTTTTCTTATTTCTCGTGCCCCGGACAGATTGTGGGTATAGTAGACAAGGTGTTTTCGCATTTGTCGTATTCCAGAATATTCATCAGATGCTTCCACACTTTGTTTCAGGTGAGATAGAGCGAGAGATAATCTTTCAGCTGCCTCTGGTTGAGGCAGACCCTTAAATATCCATGGATTCCCAAGTGCTCCCCTGCCAATCATAACGGCATCACACCCTGTCTGCCGGAACATTCTATCAGCATCTTGTGAATTGAGGACATCACCATTTCCTATGATAGGGATATGGGATTTTTCTTTAACCTGCCTGATCCAATCCCAGTTTGATTTTCCTCTATACCCTTGAGCACGCGTTCTCGGATGAATGGTAACAAAGGATATTCCACAGGATTCAAGCATATTTACAACAGAGACAGGGTCTTCTGAGTCTTTATTCCAGCCGGATCTTATCTTGGCTGAGACAGGTATGTTGACAGCATTTACAACACTGCTTGCTATCTTACCCATTAATGGAATATCCCGCAAAAGCGATGAGCCCTCGTTTTTACTGATAACCTTTTTTACCGGACAGCCAAAATTCAGGTCAATAATATCCGGCTGGAATCTTTCTTCAATAATAATAGCTGCTTCAGCCATAACAACAGGGTCTGAGCCATAAATCTGGATACCAATGGGTCGTTCTTTTTCATTAAATTTCATCATTTCAAAGGTTTTTTTATTTTTATAGGTGATCGCCTTAGCACTTATCAGGTCGGTAAACACCATTTCTGCCCCAAACTCTTTGCATATCATTCTGAATACAGAATCAGTAAATCCAGCCATGGGCGCTAGGATCAATTTGCCAGATAGATTAAAATTTACGGGGAGCATAAACATTGCCTCAGGGGTGAGAGAGTGGTAATCGGTGAGGAATCAGTCAATTACCTGAGCACCAATCACTGATTACCGATGGCAGTGCTTAAAAAGGTAACGCATTTTTCCACAATGTCCCCCGCTGTCGGGGGTAAGGGGGTGGAATTTCTTCTCTTTTGAACCATGCCTTATTATACTCAAGTGGGGCATAAATTGCGTTTTTCGCTGGTCTTAATCAACGATAGCTGTGTTGTTCAGGTTCGCAATAGTACACTATTGCGAACCTTCACGCCTTGCTCTCCTTGATTAATCCTCACTTGAGAAAAATCGCAATTTATGCCCCACTTGAGTATAATTACCTTGCACTTCATTCCTGCACTGAAAAGTTGACGCAACACTATGCTACTACATATGGCAATAAAGCTACAGCTCGTGCCTGTTTTATGGCAATAGTAACAATGCGTTGATGTCTGGCACAATTTTTTGATGCCCGACGGTGCATTATTTTTCCTCTTTCTGTGATATATCTTTGCAGTGTACCAATATCCTTATAATCTACAAAATCAACCTTATTTACGCAAAATCTGCATATCCTTCTTTTAAGTGGACGGCGCAGACCACCTTTTGCTTTACTTTTACTTTGACTACTCTTTCTATTATCCATCATCGACTGTTCTCTCCTTTTATTAAATTAAAACGGAACATCCCCATATTTATCATCTTCGTAAGAAGGAGCACTTTCGCTACCTTTATTCATTTCTGGATATTCATCATGTCCCCCTGAAGTATCCCTTCCGCCAAGAAATTGGACACGATCTGCTACCACATCGATAGCATTTCTCTTTTCCCCTTCTTTAGTAGTCCACGATCGCTGTTGCAGTCGTCCTTCAACCAACACAGGTTTTCCCTTACTCAGATATTTGTTACAATTTTCCGCCTGTTTTCCCCAGACAGTAATACGAATAAAACTAACCTCATCCTTTTTCTCGCCATTCTGGGTTGTGTAAGTATGATTTACGGCCAAGTCAAAATGAACTACCGGCTGTCCGCTTGGTATATGTCGTAGTTCTGGATCCCTTGTTAAATTCCCAACTAAAATTACCCGATTATAACTTGCCACTGTTCACTACCTCCTTTGCTTGGTAATTAGGGTCTGTTACAAAACCAATTCCAACTACTGTCATGTCAATCTTAATATGTCGCACTACAGCAATTCTCATTATGGTAAAATGGATAAGGGGGAGATATGGAGATTAATCGGTAGGACAGGCATTCTTGCCTGTCATCTGCAACAGGACAGGCAGGAATGCCTGTCCTACCAACAATTCTGTTGATAATCGACACCATCTCCTCTATTCCCTTATTCCCCTTTGAACATAAGTTTTGCCATAATGAGAATTGCTGAGTTGACACGACACTACTCTGTTGCTTTTGTTACTTCTGCTACTTCTTCAGATTCAGACACTACTTTTTCTTCATTGTCTTTCACTTTTGTCACAACATTTTTCTTAGTCGGAACAACTTCTTTTCTTGTTGTCATATACCTCAAGATAGGCAATGATATTCTGAGTAGTCCTTCCAATTTAGGAACAATATTCTTTGAGACGGCAAAATAAAGAAGATAATAAAAAGCTTCCTTATATTTATTAATAGGATACGCCAACCTTCTTAAACCCCATTCCTTTACTCCCTCCATATTTCCACCTTCTTTCGCAATAAGTGTTTCTATTTTATTAAACAGCTTTTCCAACTCATCCTTTTTAATTTCTGGATTTACAACCAACATACATTCATATTGCTTCAATGAACCATGTCACCTCCTTATGATATTCTTAAAAGTTAATATAGTATATCATATTAATTTAATTTTATCAAGAAAAATTTTCAATTTTATTAATCGCAACTATGAACTTATAGAGTATACCATTCCATCCATACCAGCAACAGTGTTTATTCCAGTAGCCTCTGATATTTTTTCAGCCATAACATCTGGATGAGCATTAATCATACTTGTTCCAAAATGGGTAAGAATAGCAAGCTCTGGGGACACACCCTTGATTAGTGTGATAGCCTCTTCTACGCACATATGATATCTATCAGGCATTTTGTTCTCTGCTGTGGTATTTATAATGAGTACCTTTACCCCTTGATAAGCATTGATTAATCCATCAAAAAATCTGGTATCTCCAACATAACCTATTGTGCCTTCTGAAGAAAAGAATCTCATGCCATAGGTTTGAACACTTCCATGAATATTTTTCACAGGCACATCAAATTCTAACTCACCAATCTTATATCTTACCCCTTCCTGTAATATTTCTATGTTTTCTATGTAATGCCGAATATATTCAAATACAATAGGGTTACGGTCCAAGGCATCCTGTGGACAGAATAGTGTCCCCTTACGGAGAGTACCACCATTGGTCATGGCTTCAATCATGATATTAACATCGTTTGAATGATCAAGGTGTCGATGAGACAGGATGATAGCAGAAAGATCCTGTGGATTTAGATGGGATTGAATAGATTTTACCAATGCCCCTGGTCCAGGGTCAAGGTGCAGATGAACGCCATTAAGAAAAAGCCATATCCCTCCAGAGGCACGAATTTGCTTTGTAACAACAAACCTTGTTCCGGCAGTACCTAGAAATTTAATGTATGATGATAGATGATTACAATCCGTAGGGGCAAGACTTGCCCCTGCCCGATGATTATAACGCATTTTCAGTAATAACAGCCTTTGCCTTTTTCTTTAATCCATTATACCAATCCTGATATGTCTTACTCTTCTTTTCCATGAGAGACTTAGTAATAACATCAGTCTTTATGGTATCAAATTTGGTCAGGTCTGCCGGAATCTTCCCCTTCATCTTGATAATATGGTATCCCAGATGGTTTTCGATAACAGTTGTCATCTCCCCTGATTTTAAGTTAAAGGCAGCACTGGTGATTTTACCATCCATTTCATTATCGTTTGCGCCAAGCTCTTCCTTCCATGTAGCTACTGTAGCCGTGCCTATGTCCTTAGAAATAAACCGTTTGGGAATAATTCCAATGTCGCCTGCTGTTTTGCTACTAATTGTGCCATGGGAATACATTCTGGCAGCCTCTTCAAAGGTAATCTCTCCCTTTTTCAATGCCTTGTAAATTCCCTTAGCTTTTTTAGCTGCATTTTTGGTTATTTCGCTGGTTAATAGAATACCCTGTATTTCCTCTTCAACCTCCTCTAATAGCTTTGGGGTATCGGGCAGTTTATCCTCCAATTTGATAATGTGGTAACCAAATTTACTTCTTACAGGGGAGCTTAACTCCTCAACCTTTAGCTTATAGGCTGCCTTTTCAAACTCTGGATCCATTGTCCCTTCTCCAAAATAATCAAGCAAACCACCATTTTGAGCTGAAGGGCAATTAGAATTCTTTTTAGCAATCTCAGCAAAATCTGCCCCTCCTTTTACTTGACTGTAAAGATCTGTAATCTTTGCTTTTGCAGCACCATCTTCCTGTGGGCTGGCATTTTCCTTAACTGCAATAAGGATATGTCTGACTTTCAGCTTTCCTTTTTTCATAAAATCTTCGTTATTCTTCTCATAATAATCTGCAATATCCGTCTGGGGAACGAGTTTTTTAGGGGAAATAAGGATATGCAGCAGGTGTGCCTGTTCATACTCCCTTTTATAATATGAATCTATTTCTCCATCGGTAAGTGTGGCATGATCTACCATGGCACCAATCATCTTTGCCATCATTATCTCTTTTTTTACATCCTCCTCTTTTTTCTTCCACCAGAGTGGAGGGGCAAATTTAATATATTGATTATAGGTATTAATATCTGAGAATGAAGACCTCACCCCATTTACCACCTCATCCTCAGTAACAGTAATGCCATAACGGTTTGCTTCTGCTAAAAGAATATTTTCCTTAACGAGCGAATCAAGTACCTGCTTTTTCAGGTCAGGAATGCTTTCAGGGTCAAAGTCTTTCCCATAGGAATCCTTAAGGTTATTATATTTTGTCTGATAGGCTTGCTGAAATTCATCTGCGGTAATTTTTTTACCATTGACAATAGCCATATGAGGCATCATAGCCTTCCCTGAAAAATTCATCCCCCAGGAAATAAAGATGGTAACAATAAAGGTTACGGCAATTATCCAGCTGATAACAACAGTATTTTTACGAATAATCTTAAACATTTTGTCTCCTCCAAATTGGTGTCTTAGAATTTAATGATTATACACTATAATTGGAATTTTTGCAACTATTTTTTGCGTATGTGCGAAAAAGATTGACATTTTGATGTATAGATTGTATAATTGGTATAACTACTCAGCACGAAGACACGAAGAGTTGATAAGTTGAATAGTTGATGGGTTGATAAGTGGATGAATTGATGGGAAATGTTTATGAATTATGAATCTGTGTTCCTTTAACCTATCAACTCATCAGCCTATCAACTCATCAACCTATAAACCTATCAACTTATGTATTCTCCGTGGTAAATTCCTTTGCCTGAGTAGTTACAATTATTCAGCCAATGAATTGGACATCACAATCAAGGGAGTAAAGATGATAATCTGGCATAAAAATAGATTGTGTTTGTTAGGGCTTGGATTACTTTTGTTATACGGATGTATCCCTGCTCAAGGGGTAGATACTCAGGAGATAAAGGATACAGGGACATCTGTAGAAGAAAAGTGTCTCGAAAAGGGTCTTGCTTATTATAAAAATGGCAACCTTGATTCAGCTATCCTTCTTTTTGCCGAATGCCTGAAACTGAACCCTAACAATCAACAAGCACGCAAGCTCTTTGAAGAGGCGTTGAAGATGAAAGGCGGGGAGGAAAAAGGGATAAAAAAAAATCCCTTTGAAGAGGAAACACAACCCCTTAAACAACCATTTACTGAAAAACCTCCTTCCATGAACATAAAGGCTGATACCCTTGCCCCACTAATTGCTAAGCAAAAGAGTTCTTTAGAGAAAACGAAAAAAGAATTGTCATCCCATCCTAAAGAAGGGTTAAAAGAGATAGAGTTGCCGATAGGGAATGGAACACCTACGGAACAGGAAAAGGTTATTAATGAAAAAGAGGCTATGGATTTTAATTTTGCCAGAGATATGTATAACAAAGGGCTTTTTGATGCTGCAGCCGCAGAGCTTAAGACGATGTTGGACAAATATCCCAATAGTATTCTAAAAGAAAAGATGTTGTATCTTCTTACCAATAGTCTCATAAAGGCAAAAAAATATCCTGAGGCAATGGATACAGCTAAAAGATTGGTGGATATTAATGGTGAATTTGCAAACGATGGGGTTTTTCTTCTGGCTCAGGCTTATGAGGAAAGCGGCAACCTGAAACAGGCACAGGTTGAATACCTTAAATCTGCCTCGTATGGAAACACTAATGGTATGACAAATGTCCCAAAAAATGTCCGCAAGTTTTTGGATGAAACACCCCCCTATCCTACACCAGGGAATGAATTAATCATAAAATCTCATCTATCAGCAGGCAATGCCTATAAAAATGATGGTGAATATGAACGAAGCCTGTCTGAATATTATCGAGTAATAACCAATTATCCTAAAGCAGGGGCAGCTGCAGAGGCATATTTTCGGATAGGAGAGGTGTATCAAAATGCCTATCGGATAAGAGACTTTCAGAAGGCATATGATGCGTATCAAAAAATAGTTAAGCAATATCCTCTTAGTCCCTGGGCAAAAAAATCCAAAAAACAGGCGGATTATTTGTGGAAGAATTATTTGAGGTGAGGAAATACATATCCGTTCATGCCCCCGTGAACGGTTACCTTACCAGCAATTCTTATTATGGTAAAATGGATAAGGGGGAGATATGGAGATTAATCGGTAGGACCCGTCATCTGCAACAGGACAGGTCATATCAACAATTCTGTTGATAATCGACACCATCTTCTCTATTCCCTTATTCCCCTTTGAACATAAGTTTTGCCATAATGAGAATTGCTGTTACCTTACAAAAAAAGATTGACGATAAACAAAAAATGTGGTATGATGTTGCTGGATACGATTCTGTGAATAGGAGCATAAGAATATAAAGATGAATATAAAAGCTATTGTATTGTTATCTGGTGGACTTGATAGTACGCTGGTGGTTGGACTGATGTTACAATATGGGATAGAGATAGAGGCAATAAACTTTGTAACACCATTTTGTACCTGTAACCGAAGCAAGGGGTGTGGACATGAGGCAGGAAGGGTTGTTAAGGAATTTGGGATACAATTAAAGGTGGTGAATGTGTTTGAGGAGATTATGGAGGTTATCAAACACCCAAAGCATGGTTATGGAAGAGGGGTAAATCCGTGCATTGATTGTCGTATTCTGATATTTAAGAAGGCAAAAGAATATATGGCTCAAACAGGGGTTTCATTTATTGTAACAGGTGAGGTGCTGGGTCAAAGGCCAATGTCTCAACATCGAAGGGCAATGGAAATAATTGAGAAAGAAAGCGGGCTTGAAGGGCTGGTGCTTAGACCATTATCAGCTAAACTGCTCAAACCAACGATTCCAGAAGAGATGGGTTGGGTGGATAGAGAGAAATTGCTCAATATTTCCGGTAGATCAAGAAAAACACAAATAGCACTGGCAGAGGAATTGCATATTAATGAATACCCATGTGCTGCTGGTGGCTGCCTCTTGACTGATGCTGAGTTTGCCAAAAGAATGAGGGATTTGCTTGCCTCTACCCCTGACCCTACACTAAATGATGTCCAGCTTTTGAAATTGGGAAGGCATTTCAGGCTATCTGAAACACTAAAGGTTATTGTAGCCAGAAATGACGAGGAAAATAACAGGCTTGTTAATCTAATTGAGGAGAAGGATATAACACTTCAGGTTACAAATCAGAAGGGACCTGTGGCTATTTGCAGGGGTGAGATTAATCGGGAACAGAAGCTTTTGGCTGCATCTATTGTTGCCAGATACTCTGATGATAGGGGAGAAAGCGGAATAAAGGTTAATGGTGGGCTTGCTGGAGAAGAGACACTATTCGTCCAGCCAATGGATGTTGTTGAGATTGGAGGATTAAGGATTCAGTGTATGAATGGTGAAAAGAGATTGCAGCGTTGAAAATGATATTTGGATAAGAGGTAACTACTCAGGTAAAGGAATTTACCACGGAGACACAAAGGTATACAGTAACTACTTGTAGTTATATTGGACGGAAAAACTACGAAATACGCGAAAAATCACGAAAATTAATAATCAGAAGGAATTTGTAAATCAGAATTTTTCGCGTTTTTTGTGCTTTTCGTAGTTATCTCTTGATAGCTGAGTAGTTACGATAAGAGAAGAATTAACCACGAAACACACGAAAATCACGAAAAATCAGAAAAGAAATTTCACACCTTTCGTGCCTTTCGTGCTTTTCGTGGTTGCAATCTTAGGAGTCAAGAAAAAATAAGTTGTACACCAAGAGTCACTCAAGTCGCTTGGCTGGCAAGGCGTGAGAAGCGAGCATACTACTGTTCGTAAGCGACGAGCAACGAAGCCAGCCAAGATGAATCGGTGGCACGACTGTACAAGTTATTTTTGCTTGACGACTTATATTAAAAAAAGGAGGATCACATGAACAATAATTTTAAGGCATCTGAAGAATTGAGCAACAATGCACACATAAAAAGCGTAGAACAATACAGGGAAATGTACGAAGAGTCTATTACTGATCCCGAAGGATTCTGGTCAAGGATGGCGGAAAACCTGACATGGTATAAAAAATGGGATGGGGTTTGTGACGGGAGCTTTGAAAAAGGAGAGTTTTCATGGTTTAAGGGCGGAAAGCTGAATGTTTCTTATAATTGTCTGGATAGACACCTGAACACATGGCGAAAAAACAAGGCAGCTATTATCTGGGAGGGCGAGAATGGTGAGAGTAAAACATATACATATCAACAACTTCACCGCGAGGTTTGCCTTTTTGCCAATCTATTGAAAAAATACAAGGTAAAAAAAGGAGACAGGGTTGTTTTCTACATGCCCATGGTGCCTGAATTGGCAATAGGAATGCTTGCCTGCACAAGAATTGGAGCGGTTCATAGCATTGTTTTTGGGGGATTTAGTGCTCAATCTCTAAGGGAAAGGATTAATGATTGTCAGGCAAAGATATTAGTCACAGTAGATGGATCTTTCAGGGCTGGTAAAATAATTAGCCTTAAAACAAATGTAGACGAGGCATTAGAGGGGTGTCCAAGTGTGGAAACGAGTCTTGTTTTTAAGAGAACAAATGCCTCAATAAACATGAAGGCTGGCAGGGATGTCTGGGGGGATGAGGAATTAAAATGCAAGGATTTACCCCTTGAATGTAAGACAGAGGAAATGGATGCTGAGGATCCATTATTTATCCTTTATACCAGTGGCTCAACCGGAAAGCCTAAGGGACTGCTTCATACAACCGCTGGCTATCTTGTATTTGTAGCTGAAACCTTCAAGTATATCTTTGACTATCATGATGAGGATACCTTCTGGTGTACGGCTGATATTGGCTGGATTACCGGACACAGTTATATTGTTTATGGACCATTAGCAAATGGGGCAACAACACTGATGTTTGAGGGTGTGCCCACCTATCCGCATCCAGATAGATTCTGGGAAATTGTAGAGAAATACAGGGTAAACATCTTTTATACCGCACCAACAGCTATCAGGGCATTGGCACGGGAGGGTGATGAGTGGGTAAAGGGAAGGGATTTGTCCAGCTTAAGGCTTTTGGGCTCAGTGGGTGAACCAATCAATCCAGAGGCATGGCTTTGGTATCATCGGATAGTAGGTGGGGGAAGGTGTCCTATTGTTGATACATGGTGGCAAACAGAAACCGGCGGCATCCTTATCACGCCATTGCCAGGGGCATTTGAGCTTAAACCCGGGTCAGCCTCCAAACCATTTTTTGGGATTGAACCAGCCATACTTGATGATAGCGGCAATGAGGTTGGGGTTAATGTGAATGGGAAGTTGGTGATTAAAAAACCATGGCCAGGATTGGCAAGAACAATCTACGGGGATCATGATCGCTTTGCAGAGGTATACCTCTCTACATATCATGGTAAATACCTTACCGGAGATGGTGCAAGGATGGATGAAGACGGGGATTTTTGGCTTCTGGGTCGGGTTGATGATGTGATTAATGTATCTGGTCATCGGCTTGGAACAGCTGAGGTGGAAAGTGCTTTAGTCAGTCATTCTACTGTGGCTGAGGCAGCCGTTGTTGGCTTTCCGCACGAGATAAAAGGTGAAGGAATATATGCCTTTGTTACCTTGAATGCTGGTGTGGAAAAGAGTGATGGGTTAAAGCAGGAATTGCTGAAACATGTGGCAAAGGAGATAGGACCTATTGCCAAACCTGATAAAATTCAGTTTGCAGACGGCCTTCCAAAGACCAGAAGCGGTAAGATAATGAGACGAATCCTACGAAAGATAGCAGCTAAGCAAACAGAAGATATTGGAGATATATCTACACTGGCTGATCCGGGGATTGTTGAGAAATTAATCAATGAAAAGGGGGTGTGCTAAAGGGACTACAGAAGTTTGGAACCTTGGAACATTTATTCATGCTGGTAAGAACGATAAGGAGGATATTTTAATGGATAAAAAGATACTTGTTGTCGATGATGAGCTTAATATCGTCAAGGCATTGGTTTTTACCTTAAAAAAGCAGGGATATACTACCTTTGAGGCAATGGATGGTGAGGCTACTCTGGATATGGTGAAAAAGGTCTCCCCGGATCTGATCCTGCTTGATGTTATGATTCCCAAGATGGATGGTTATGAGGTTTGCCGTAAGATAAAGGGTAATCCTGAAACAAAACATATTCACATTATTATGCTGACAGCTACTCGAACTATGGAAGCAGATAGTATAACGGGTTTTGAATGCGGGGCAGATGGGTATATCCTAAAGCCATTTTCACCCATGGAGATTGTATTGCAGATAAAAAAGATACTGGAATAATATACTCAAGTGGGGCATAAATTGCGATTTTTCTCGGGGTGAGGATAATCAAGGAGAGCAATGGCGCGAAAGGTGAGCAATAGTGTACTATTGCGAACCTGAACAACACAGCTATCGTTGATTAAGACCAGCGAAAAACGCAATTTATGCCCCACTTGAGTATAATTTGTCACGAATATTTACAGAAAAAACATAACTACTCACCACAAAGGCACGAAGACACAAAAAGTTGATAAGTTGAATAGTTGATGGGTTGATAAGTGGATGAATTGATAGGAAATGTTTATGAATTATGAATCTGTGTTCCTTTAACCTATAAACTCATCAACCTATCAACCTATCAACTTATGTGTTCTCCGTGGTAAATTCCTTTACCTGAGTAGTTACGAAAAAACAGGAATAATCAAATGGAATTAAAAAATATTTACGCTATAATTGAACCAGAGATCAATGAGGTAGAAACAAGGCTAAGGGATGTTTTGTATCATTCTCCTTTATCCATTGCCAATCTGGCTGAGGATATTCTCAAAACAGGTGGGAAAAGGCTACGGCCAGCCCTTGTTTTGCTCAGTGGCAAGACATGTAATTATCAGGGTAAATCCCTGATAGATATTGCCACAGCTGTAGAATTGATTCATACCGCTACCCTTATTCACGATGATGTTATTGACAATGCCACTCTGCGCCGGGGCATGGCATCTGTGAATTCAAGATGGGGGAATCATATCTCTATCTTAGTTGGAGATTATCTCTGCTCAAAAGCCATCTCACTCTTGCTTATTGAGGGAGATATTGGTCTTCAACGGATTGTTTCTTCGGCTGTAAATAAAACATGCGAGGGTGAAATAATTCAATCTATGAATAACGGGCATGGTGATATTAGTGAGGCTGAATATCTTGAGATTATTGAACAAAAAACAGCGGCATTAATCTCTGCATCCTGCCACTGCGGGGCGTATCTTTGTGAACAAGACGAGAAACAATGTAATAAATGGCAATCATATGGACAGAATCTGGGCATGGGATTTCAGATAATAGATGATATTCTGGATATGACCGGGGATGAAAAGCGACTTGGAAAATTAGTATGTAATGACCTCCGCGAAGGAAGAATAACCCTGCCTGTTATCTTTTTCTTAAATAATGCTCAAGCAGGTGAAATAAGCTACTTTGAATGTATCATGAGATCAGAAGATTTTGATGATAGTGATATAAAATGGATAGTAAATAGACTACATTTGCATCATGCCTTTGAATATGCAAGGGGTGTGGCTGACAAATATATTTCCATGGCAAAGGAAGCAATAAACGACATTCCTGATTCTGAGGCAAAGAGAACTCTTTTATTGCTGGGGGATTATGTAATGGAGAGAGATATGTAACGGTAACCGTTCACGGGGGCATGAAGGCTGTCATTCCCGCCCCTGTTTCCACGATGGTAAACTCCGGCGGGAATCCAGAGTTATGCCAAATTGTTGCACCAATCATGTCAAGTGAGGATTTTCTGCTCAACAATGTGCTGGATTCCTGCCGGAGTTTACCATCGTGAAGCTTGTCCTTCTTGCGGCTGTCATTTAGAGGGTGTGAACGGTTATACTCCCATCCTTTCAATTATCCCTGCCGCAAGCAGCGGAACCATCAATTCATGATGACCAATAAGACAATAGCCATGACCACCGGTAAGAACAGGTCTGGTAACTACATTTGTAAGTGGTCGATAGTGATTAACCATATCCATGTTAGCTGTGGTAAAATCTTTGACGACATGCCCTAAGTTTCGGCAGACATTGAGGGCTTTTAAGAAAACCTCAGGCAGGATAACGGAAGAGCCAATATTTACAAATACCCCTCCATTTCCCATATCCTTAATTTGATTAGCCAGTAGGCGAAAATCAATCATACTTGCCTCACCAATAGCTGCCCCGGAGGCAGATGGATGTTGGTGAATAATATCTGTTCCAATGGCAACATGTACGGTTACAGGGATTTTCATATCAAAGGCAGAGGCTAAAATGCTATAATCTCGATAAGGTGCTTGCAAGATGCATATTCTTTCCCCAACGCTTCTGCCAATCCCCCATCCCCTGGCTACACCAGCAATAATTGCCCCATTAATCTCCTCCGCAGTCTCTCTTGCCATGCCAAACGAGCCATCTGATAAGGCAGGTCCAACATCCTCTGAGGTTGTGCCGGCAAAAGATACTTCAAAATCATGAATTACCCCTGCCCCATTGAGGCTAATCGTAGTTACCACCCCTCTTTTCATCAAATCAATGATAATAGGAGAAAGCCCACACTTGATTACATGTGCGCCCATGCCAAAGATAACCGGCTTTTTTACATGATAGGCAGTAACAATCTGTTCTATTAAGGCAGGAAAATCCTTGCCCTTTAATATGCTCGGCAATTTATTCAGGAATACAGATAGTCCATCCCCTTTAATATGGGGCAGAGCAAACTTATTTGTCTCAACCTTGGAAGACCTGTCTTTCAGGGAATAAGTTGTTACGGTAGCTAATGATATTGGTTCCATTTTTCTTGTCCTTATGGAAATTGATAATTGATAATTATATCATGTTGCCTGCAAAATTGCAAACAAAAAAACACTTGATATTTTTGTGATTTCATGATATTATATTAACAGTTCAGGTGTTGGAAGGCAAAAGACTCCTGAATGGGTACAAAATGGAGGTGAATAGAAAATGATTCCTAATATAGGACCATTAGAATTAACACTTATTCTCGTAATCGTAGTTGTACTTTTTGGAGCCAAGAGATTACCTGATTTGGGGAAGTCTCTTGGAAAAGGGATAAGAGAGTTTCAGTCAGCCATATCCTCAAAAAAGTCGGATGCAGATGATGCAAAAAAGGAAGAATTGTAATTGTTCAGGGTGTTTAGGCTAAAGACTGTTAGTTTTGCAGATATAGTAGGGAGCAAGACTGCCTTGCCCCCTACAGCCTATCTACCTGAATTATTATATTCAAGTGGGGCATAAATTGCGATTTTTCTCGGGGTGAGGATAATCAAGGAGAGCAATGGCGCGCAAGGTGAGCAATAGTGTATATATTGCGAACCTGAACAACACAGCTATCATTGATTAAGACCAGCGAAAAACGCAATTTATGCCCCACTTGAGTATATGTATCAAATCACCAATAAGTGTCCATTTTCTTTTAACCAATTTAAGCTCTTTTGAAAATCTGGAATCATTACCCTGATTTTGTCCCAAAATTTCTTAGAATGATTCATCTCTTTCAAATGTGTTAATTCATGAATAACGACATAATCTACAACATGTAAGGGTGCCATAATCAATCGCCAGGAAATGTACAAGTTGCCTTTAGTATTACAGGAACCCCAGCGTTTTTGGGCATTGGTTATACTGAATTTGTTATACTTAAAGCCGAATAAATCAGAATACCAATCTATTCGCTCCTTAATTTTTTGATATGCCTGTTTCCTGTACCAATCGATAAATAGTACTTGAGGCGACTTTTCGTTTAACACACTGCTTAATAAATAAAACCCTTGATCAAACGATAAAGAAGGGAAACAATCATCTACAATGTGAAGTTGATAAGTGTCCCCCAAGTATAAAAATCCCTCTCCACTGATAAATTCTTTTGGTTGAACGAGCTGCTGTTTTTCTGTAACTAATTTCTGTTTACTCTGTATCCATAATTGTTTTTTAGATACAACTTTTTCAATGTAAGCCAAAGAAGCTGTTTTGGGAGCACGCACAATAAGCCTTGCATCATGGGTAACCTCAAGTCCTAATGTTTTTCTTTTAGAGCGAATTATCTGGTCAATTTTTATGTTTATCATGTTAGTTTGTAATTATCTCCTGTCGCAACAACAGCACTCCCATCCCAAAAAAGAATATAGCTATGATAAATTTTATTACAGTAAGATGTTTCTGAAGTAATCGTAAGAATGCTTTTGATTTTATTCCATTATATCCTAACCAAAAGATAACAGCCAGAGGAAAAATAAACATCAAATTATATAACACCAGATAGTTAAAAGCTGTTATTCTTAATTGAGGTATCTGCGCCATATACATTAAGGTAGGCACATATATCTGACCTGTACATGCAAATTCAAAGATAGAAATAAGAAAGCCTAAAATAAGAGCTGATAGGATGTATCCCTTTTGTATTCCGTAGTCAATACACTTCTGGATTTTTGCCTTATATATAGATGGAAGTTTTATTAGCATATTCTCTTTTCCGTGCTTAATATTCCAGCAATCTATTAAAGATATCACGCCGAGTGCCATTGTAAGAGCTGCGATTAGATAACGAATTGGCTTGAAGTTTAATGTCCAGAGCACATGAATTATTCCCAATCCAATTAACAGATAGGTAAGAAATACTGCTGTGGTAAATATTATCCCGGAAATCAATATTTTTTTCCGATTGTGTCCGATAAGTACAAGATAGGATAAGAAAAATACTGCACTTGCAAATGCACATGGATTAATTCCATCTAATAATCCAGCAACAATTATCGGGATAATCTTGATAGAATCAATTCTTTCTTGAACAGGTACGGCTGATACTTCCTTTATGCTAATCCATTTACAACCTCCACAAGATATACATTGTTTGATTTTATTCTCTAATTGTAAATTTATTTGTTTTTTGCCACCAAGCATGTGTTCTCCAACAAATAAAACTGGAAATTCAGTACTTTTAATGCCAACCTTCTTTTCCAACAAAAGCAATTGTTCGTATACCTCTGGCTTGTTTGCAAAATATTCTTTAATCTTGATATTTGCTTTATATTTTTTACCGATTTTCGGAATTATTCTTGATTTCAATCCCTGACAATATTTACAGTTTGGCGTTGAAAAAATAGTGATATATACGGGCACACCTTTATTCGTATGTGGCATTTTATATGTATCAAGTGATTTTGAATGTCCAGATATTTTACTCTCAACCGCTACAGTAACATGTGGATTCATTGGATCATTGGAATCAATAAACACATATTCGGTTATTTTGCCAATATAATCTCTGGTATCAAGTTTAACAATTATCTCTTGAACATTGCCCGGTGAGATTGTAGAGGTAGCAGGTGTTATTTTAAGGCATTCACATGATGAACGCAAGGTTATATTCAGCATTCCATTACCAGCGTTCTTAATCAATAATATCTGTTGAAGTTGCTGATGTTGTTTTGCCTCAGTAAATATAATGGATGCAGGTCTAATTCTTATGGATGGGTTATCTTCTGCAAAAACGATTACGGAAAATAGCATCATGCAGATAATAATAATATTTTTCATTGAATGTCTTCCTAAAACTCCAACCTTTTTGTTTTTTTCTTTACACTTTTTGTGTATTGATTAATTATTCTACTTATCTGGCTGTCATCTGGAATATCTTTGGATAAGGGGATCATTCGGTTATACATTTTCTTAGTTATCATGTTAATGCTGAATACACCAATATATTGTCCTTTTTCTCCTGGATGCAGGAGTATGGTCTTTTCTATTTGCACAGGGGTTCTCAATAATTCATGTGAATGCCTACCAACAATTACATCTATCCCTTTTACCCTTTTGGCTATTTCTTTATCTTTTTTATATCCCATATGAGAAAGGACTACTATCAAATCAGGGTTATTTTCTTTTTTGAGCATAGAAATGAAATTTTCCAAAGCTGTAATTGGATCATGAATAGATAAATTTTCTATTTTATCCTTTGGTAAAAATGCAAAGGCATCAAAGGCATTATCAGAGATAACCCCAATAATTCCAACAGAATATTTGCCAACTTGTTTGATTACAAAAGGGCAGGCAAGACGAATACAGGAATTATTGACACATAAACTCATATTTGCAGCAATAAATGGCAATTTATCCTTGTCTATATGTTGCTTGATAAAATTAGACCCAAGTATAAACTCTTGATCCCCTATCATTATTGCGTCATATTTTAACAATTTTATAACCTTCAGGCAATATTCTGCTTTAAGTTCATCTGGGTCTTTTGGGAACAGATCGCCTGAATCTACAAATACAAGATTGCTTTTTTCCTTTTGAAGTCTTTTAAGGCAGGTAGCTCTTTTTGCCAAACCTCCAAACGGATTCCCCAAACAATGACATGATTCAAGATAGCCATCGGTATTACCAGTATAAACAATAGTAATGCTTTCCTTTTCATCCATTGGATGGATATCTTCTGCATAACATGTATTGACACGCAAGAGAATGGGCATTATTATTAATAATAACAGGACTTTTTCCATTTCAAATTCCTAAGGGTTTGTTTTCGAGGTCTGACACCAATCTTCTTTATTTGTCGAACAATTATTGCAATGGCGTAACTTGTCCATATCCGCTACAGCGACTTATTCGGCTACCTACATATTGCCCATAATCTCCCTCAAACAATCCCCGAAAAGACAAATCCTCATCTATGTCAGGCCAGTGAAGACCGTATGGGGATATTTCGATGTTATTTAGTTGTTGATTAGTTCCTTGTGCAAGGCGTTTATTTTTGCTGACAGGAAACTTGATCTCCACACCGCTTTCCATACGGACAATAATATAACCATTTTCGTAAGTTGCTGCTATTGCACTGTCAACCAATGTGTTCATGCCATTTCTCCAAAATTAAATTACGATTTTCCGTAGCAAGCATCAATGCCTTCCTTAATTCGTTCATTTTCATATTTTGTGATTCTCGAAGTTCTATTATGTCCTCTACATCAAAGACTGCTTCTCCTCCGCCATGACGAACATGTGCATGAATTGGTAAATGCTCATTGCTATAGAAGAAAAACTTATAACCATCCTTTTCAAAAATTGTTGACATTATTATCTCCGTAAATTATTATTTTTTGGTAACTACTCAGCTATTGTTATTTTGGACATATTTGCTTTTACTTTTCTGTCATTCCGAACTACTGTGAGGAATCTTTCTTTTCTGTTGTCCCAATCATCATCATTATCGTAAGCATTGCATAAGGAAGATCCCTCAGTCGAGTACTCCTTCGGGATGACAATTTTGCAAGAGAGCTGAGTAGCTACCATTACTTTTTATGTGTTATACAGAAAACAATATCAGCACGCATAATCAATATCATAGTAGACACATTGTTCCAATATATTTCAATACTGGCTAAAAAGTCAACCCATATTTCTTATCAGCCAGCAATTCTCATTATGGCAAAACTTATGTTCAAAGGGGAATAAGGGAATAGAGGAGATGGTGTCGATTATCAACAGAATTGTTGGTAGGGCAGGCAAGCCTGTCCTGTTGCAGATGACAGGCAAGAATGCCTGTCCTACCGATTAATCTCCATATCTCCCCTTTATCCATTTTACCATAATGAGAATTGCTGCTTATCAGCATAATTACATTTTATAATATCACAATTATATCAAGATGTCAAATAAAATATCTGAATATTCGTAATGGGTCAGTAAACAGTAGGGAAATTTATTATTAACCGCAAATGAACGCGAAAACACGCTAATAAATTCTTTTGATTAGCGAACATTCGCGGTTTAATTTGTTACTAATGAATTTCTTTCCCCTACCATTCACTGACCCATTACATGTCATGGTAATCTTATAATTGACAATAATAAAGGTTGTATGCTATAATAATTATATGATAAAAAAATTCTTTTTCGAGGAGGTGAAAAAAATGAGGATTTTTGTGTTATTTGGCTTGTTTTTGGTTCCATTTATCCTGAGTAGTTGTTGCTGCTTCTAAATCAGGGTTCATTAAGGATGGTGAAATCAAGAAGACAATTTCTCAAGAAGCAGTAGGTGATGAAAATGTTGTGGCAATTGGGATTGGTGCGGCTGACCCAAGTATAGAGAATAAAACCCAACGGCTGGCAATGTCAAGAAGTGCTGCCATCGTGCAGGCACAGTATGAGATGCTTACCATTATCAAGGGGGTAACCCTTACCGGCGGTATCACTGTAGCACAGGCAATGGAAGCAGATTCACTTCTGGCCAGCAAGATTGATGCTGAACTCAAAGGGGCAGAAATAGTTAAGACAGAATGGACGAAGGATGACGGTTGTATGATTACCTTGAAACTTCCAAAGAAGAGATTAAAGGCAATGGGATTGAAGATGATTAAGTGAGAGAAAGTAGCAGGAGCATCCTTGCTCCTGTCCTGAAAAATGTGTCGATAGTATCCTTGCTGGCAAAGAAATCAGGAGCAAGGATGCTCCCACTACGATTAATGAGAGGAAAACATAATGAAATATTTACTTACTTGTTTGATGATTTGTCTGCTGTTTTTTTGTGGTTGCGTTACAACCAAAGAAATGATTATTAAACCAACGGTAGACACAGAGGTAGTGGAAGCTGAAGGACAATCACCAATTATCAAGGATGACATAACTGGTGCAAAGAATGCAGCACTATCTGATGCCCAAAGGGCTGCATTAGGGCTTGTTGTCGGGGTCTTCGTAACTGGTGAAACCTTAGTCTCCAAGTCAGTCTTGCTTGAAGAAAATATACTTGGACAGACACAGGGGTATATAGAACGGTGGACTATCCTTAAGGAATCTCACGATAATGAATTTTATAAGGTACGGATCAAGGCGGCAGTCAGAAAAGAGGATTTAGCCAAAAAGCTAAATGAAATGCAGTGGGAGACAAAGCCTTCACCCATCGTGGCTTTCTGGATTGACGAGTATGTGGAAGATACAGCGGTCCAAACATCAGCAATAGGTGGACAACTGAGTCAGCATTTTATTAATGCCGGCTTTCGTGTCAGCGATGATAAGCCGAAGGATACTTCTGAAGATATAGAAAAGCAGGCTGGCAGTGCTAATTAATGCAGACATCATTGTTTTGGGTAAGGCAACAAGCCAGTTTGTGACAGATAGTGGATTAGGAGGGCTAATCTCTTATCGAGCAACCGTTTCCTTGAAAATACTCAAAGCAAATACCAGAGAGGTAATGGCTGTAATCAATGAAGTCTCTGGCGGAGTGGATATAACCAGAGAGGCAGCAGCAAAAGCAGCATTGACTCGGGCAGTTGAGAAGATTGATACAGATTTTGCCAAAGAGCTTTACGAAACATTGGAAAAGCAGTCGAGCATTACCTTAAAGATAACCGGGATAGCTGACATCAGTGAGCTAAACTTGATTAACCGTTTAATGCGTTCATTCATAGAAGTCAAAGACTCTCGTGTAAGGAATTACTCAGGCAGCTCAGCCACCTTAGAGATTACCTTGAAAAGGGGTAATGCCACAGATATTGCCCGTCGTCTGGAACAAATCAAGGAACAAAGGATCAAGGCAATCTCTGCTGGACAGTATGATGTTGAGGCAAGGGTAGAAAAATAGTAACCGTACTCTCTTTATTAAGAGAATTGGGAAATAGATAATAAAATTATAGGAGTTGATAAAAATGTGTATGATAAATCCAAGGGTAGATTTTGCATTTAAGAAACTATTTGGTTCAGTAGAAAACAAAGATTTATTAATAGATTTTATAAATTCAGTAATAAGTGAAGCAGATAGGGTAAAGGATATAGAGATAAAAATCCATATAATGTCCAGAATTTTAAGAATGATAAATTATCCATATTGGATATAAAGGCACAGGATTCAAGTGGGAAATGGTTTAATATAGAGATGCAGATAATGGATCAGGAATATTTCGGCAGAAGAGCATTATACTACTGGTCAAAAGTATATACAGGACAATTAGTATCAGGAATAAATTATGATAATCTAAAAAAGACAATATGTATAAATATCCTAAACTTTAACTGTATAGAAGAAGAGGGTTATCATAATGCATATAAGTTAAAGAATGTGAAGACAAATAAGGAATACTTAGACCATATCGAAATACATTTTATAGAACTGGAAAAGTATAATGAAGATATGAATTCGATGTTAGACAGATGGGTAAATTTTTTGAAGAAAGCGGAAATATATAGTAGAAATAAATTTCCTAAGGAATTAGAAGAAATCCCGACAATAAAGAAGGCATTAGAGGTATTGGAAGGGATGTCGCTAAATGAAGAAGAAAGAGACAGCTATGAAGCAAGATTGAAATGGCTGAGAGATGAAGATATGGCGATTCAAACGGCAGAAAGAAGAGGGGAAAGAAGAGGAGAGAAAAGAGGGGAAAGGCAAAAGGCAATAGCAATTGCTAAAAACTTGTTAGATGTTTTAGATAATCAAACCATATCAAAAAAGACTGGTTTGACAAGAGAAGAAGTAGAAGGATTAAGAGGATTATGAAAATTATAAATAAAAAGATAGACCGCAAAGAATTAAGGAAAATAGCTGCCAATGGTTTTGGTAATCTTGTCAAGGCTGTTGTTGACATTGAATCAGACAAACAATAAAAGCTATAGTTATACCCTTCCTGAGTATATGGTTGACTATTTTGCTTTTGATAATGAATATGGCTCTACAGATCAATTATGGCAAAATTATTTCCTTGCTTTTAATCATTTGGCATGATCAGTTTGATTTTGTAAATTTCTCGCAAAGTACGCAAAGGCTTACGCAAAGCATGTAAAGAGGTTGACATTAGATGCGTAGATATAGGTTGATTGGTAATCGTTCAGCAGTGGTGGAGTAATTTTTGGTAACCACGAATTTATGGTTGATGAAAACAGGGGAACTAAGTGAAAACATGCTTTATCATAGCTGGTCCTAATGGGGCAGGCAAGACAACCTTTGCAAAGTCGTTTCTCCCGTCAGAAGGACAATGTGTAAATTTCATTAATGTAGATATGATCGCAGAGGGGCTGTCACCACTGGCACCGGATAAGGTAAGGATTGAAGCTGGCAGATTAGTATTGAAAAGGATAGCAAAATGTGTTGTCGATGAAGAATCTTTTGCCTTTGAAACAACATTGAGCGGTACGAAATATGCTAAGCATATTGAAAAATGGAAAAAGACGGGTTATGAAGTAGTTCTATATTTTTTGCGTCTTCCCAGTGCAGAGATAGCTATCGATCGTGTTAGACTGAGAGTTTCTCAAGGTGGACATAATGTTCCAGAGGAAGACATCTGCCGTAGGTTTGACAGAGGATGGAAGAACTTTAGAAAAGTCTATCAGGATATTGTAGATGCATGGATCATATTTGATACATCAGACTATGAACCCAAGATTATAGAGGAGTCAAAATAGTATGAGTAAGGGAGAAGATTACGCGCGTTTAGGGTATGCAGCACTCTGTCGAGCTGCATTAGCAGTAGCGGAAAAGGCGAGGAAGGAAAACCGCAAATTGCCTATCTGGAAGTATGGCAAGGTTGTATATGATTTTCCTACTATTACCCCTCAACATGTTGCTGCAGCCGATGCGGACAAACCACGCCGCTGAGTATATATCGGACAGGGACAAGCCCTGTCCCTACAACTGTTATGTCAAGTTTTTATTAGTTTCCATACAATCGGTCAGTGGGCAAACTGTTTAACTGAAGGTGCACTCTGCTTTAGCGGAATGAACTTGACAACCCCTCTATACAATCGGTCATCGAACAGTAGGCAATTGGTTATCAGGTAAGTTTTGAAAATCCAGAAAGGAAAGAGGATATTGCCATTCAATCTCAAAAAGAGCATGGTATTTGAAAAAACGCAAGTAAACTAAAGGAGGATAGGTTAGCATGAATATTCAAAGACAAATAAAAAGGTTGCTTCTTTTTATGCTGATTGCTCAGGGATTATGGGCTGGAATGCAAAGAGACTTATGGGCGGAAGAGACATACTTCATGCAAACCAAATGGGGCAATAATGGCTCAGGGGATGGGCAGTTTAATTATCCTTATGGCGTAGCAGTAGACAGCTCTGGCAATGTGTTTGTTGCAGAGTACAACAGCCATCGCATCCAGAAGTTTACCGCTGATGGCACATTCATCACCAAATGGGGCAGTCCTGGCTCAGGGATTGGGCAGTTTAATGATCCTCGTGGTCTATCAGTAGACAGCTCTGGCAATGTGTTTGTTGTAGACCAAAGCAACCGTTGCATCCAGAAGTTTACCGCTGATGGCACATTCATCACCAAATGGGGCAGTCCTGGCTCAGGGGATGAGCAGTTTCGCAATCCTCTTGGCGTAGCAGTAGACAGCTCTGACAATGTGTTTGTTGTAGATTACGGCAACCATCGCATCCAGAAATTCAACAAGTCGTATCCATCAGGCTGGCTTTCTGGTAAGGTAACCAACTCGGCTGACAACAAGGCAATAAATAGGGCAATGGTTGAGGTATCCAATAATGAAGCAATGAGGTTTTCTACAACAACAGGGACAAATGGAAACTATTGTCTGTTTGTTCCTGCTGGAAACTGCACTGTGCGGGTTACAACCAGTGGATACAGCTCTACAGAAACAATTGGTGTAGTAATTACTGAAAATGCAACGACAACGGTAAATTTTTCTCTTGTTGCTGGAACTATAACAGTAGATACTACCCCACCCACAGGTAAGCCATCTGTCCCAACTGCTACTGGCAATCCATTATCAACAACACTTACCTTCTCATGGAATAAAGGGGCTGCTGATGATGCAGAGGCAGGGATTGGTGGCTACAGATTACAGGTTAAGGGCGATAAAGGGGGAACAGTAATCGGGACAATTTTTGATGGTAATGTTGGCAATATCCTTGCCTACACAACAATAAACGCTACCAATTCACTTACTTATTCTGCTCGGGTAAAGGCAATAAATGGTTGTGGATTAGAGGCTATGGATGATTACTGGTCAGGTTGGAGTGATGGTATAACAGTAGATACTACCCCACCTCAGCCGCCGACAATTGATCTACCAGCAGAAACAAAAGAAACAAAAGTAAAAAGCGGAGAAATTACCCTGACTGGAAAAACCGAACCTGAAGCAACATTATCTGAAATAATTATAAGGGATCAGAGTGAAAACATTTTATCGAAGGAGATATATACCGCAACTATTGATCCACAAGGAAGCATCAGTGTAACAATAGATTCAGGTAAACTGGCAAGGAATTATCCCCTCTCCTCGCAGATAATAATTAAAATTACCATCAAGGACAATGCAGGAAATCTTACTACCAGCTATTCTTCATGGATAAGTTTTTCAGCTTCCTCTGGCGAAAGATTTATGCTTTACAATAATTTATTTGACCCAACAAAGAATGAGAAGGTAATCATTAAATATGAACTGACTGAAAATACTGAAGTAAGTATTGTGATTTATGATTTTCGGGGCAATTTGATTAAAACCTTAGTGGACACTTATCAAGGTATTGGCATATATACGAAGACATGGGACGGTAGAAATGATAGCGGAGAGATTGTGTCAAGCGGGATTTACTTAGTCCAGATAAAAGCTGGTGGGTTTAAGGAAATAAAGAAAATAGCGGTAGTGGAGTAATTTTTTGGTAACTACTCACTTAACCGCAGAGGCGTCGAGGCACAGAGAAGATGGAAACTATATGCAAACCAATAAAATAGTTGACATTGCTCCCTCTCCTCATGGGAGCGGGACGGGGTGAGGGTTCAACAAATGCGTAAATAAAGATTGATCAAAATATGGAGCAAGCCAACCGTGTTGGCGTTGTTTGGAGAACGGCATCACGGATGCCTTGGTCCAAATATGGAGCAAGCCAACCGTATATGTCCACAAATTTATTGGTTTACATATATTACAATTTTTTGAGGGGGTATAACTAAAAATGAATACTAATTTATGGAGGCATTTGATTGCCGTGATGGTTATTGCTTTGCCGATATGCACCAATGTCTATGCAGGGCAGGTGAAGTCCATTTTGCTTTCGCTCGATGGGTTGATGGGTGCCAGACCAACAGGGATGGGAGAAACATTCACCGGGTTAGCCGATGATATTAATGCACTGCATTATAACCCTGCTGGATTAAGTTTTCTTATCAAACCAGAATTCAGCACCATGTATCTGACAGGTCTTGCAGATAGCCATTACGGTTTTGTTGGTGTTGTTTACCCGTTTAAGAAGAGTGCCATTGGATTAAGCCTGACTACCTTTGATGGCGGAACGATAGATGTTAATCTGCTTAATACAGACGGTTCATTCAAAAAATCAAAAACACTCTCTGCTCAAAAAGATAGTATTGCCATGTTTTCCTACAGTCTTACCGCTAATTCGGCTTTAAGTCTGGGATGTAATCTGAAGAGGATAAGTTCAATATTGGCAGAAGATTATGCTGCTGCTGCAATTGCTGTTGACATGGGTGTGCTTATTCGTCCTGTAGATGACAGTCTTTGTTTTGGGCTTGCAGTCAAAAATATTGTTGGCAGTCCAATAAAATATAAGAATCTTGAACATCCATTACCTGTAACGATTAAGGTTGGATGTGCCATAAGACCAGATGATCGGTTGACCATTTGTGCTGATTATGAAAAAGCTGATACAGGCTTAAAGGCTGGCTTCAAGCTGGGTGGTGAATTTCTGATGATGAAGCTGTTGGCTTTAAGGGCTGGATATAAGATTGGTTATGATCAGGCAACATTTAATCTTGGGCTTGGACTGAATACAAACGGATTTCTTGTTGATTATAGCTTTGCCGGAATGAAGGATTTTGACAGTATGCAGCAGGTGTCTTTTTCGACAAATTTTGGCGGATTAAATAATTATCGTAAGGCTGAGGGGTATCATAAAAAAGGGATGTCCGAGCGGGCAATCTATTGGGCAAACAAGGTCAAGGAAGGGGATGAAAATTTTGAGCAGACAAAAGAGATAATCAATACAAGTTGTTGCTAAGACTTATTATAATAAGGGCAAAACCTGTTTCACGGAAAGAAAATATGGAGAATCTGTTGAACATTGGCAAAGGGTTATAGAGACTATTCCCAAATATCGTGATACAGAAGCAAGATTGGATATGGCTAAGGTTTGTTTGATACGGGAAGAGGCAAGGATAGCTATGAGTAATGCACGAAAAAATGTGAAGGAAGCAGCATCCATGGGGCTGGATATGGAGAAGGCAGTCAATATCCTCAATGAATCTAATGAGTTATACGAGCAGACAGAATATCTTTTAGCAAAAACAAAGGCAGAGGAATCCTCCCAAATTGCCAGCTATGAATTGGGGAAGAAGAAGGAAGAGATGGTAGTTGCTCAACCCACGGTTGTTCAACCTGTGGTGGAAAAGCCGAAAGTTATAGCTAAAAGGATAAATATTGCTGTATCTGATTTTGTGGCACACGAGGTATCAGCGATGGATGCATCAACAATAGCTGATTTCTTAAGAACAGAACTGATTAATTCACAATCATTTACTGTCCTTGAGCGAAGTAATATGTCTTTGATACTTGCTGAACAGCATTTCCAACAAACTGGCTGCACAACGAATGAATGTGCAGTCCAGATGGGTAAGATATTGAATATAGAAAAGATATTGATTGGCAGTTTCAGTAAACTATTAAATGTATATAGTATCAATGTGCGTTTAGTTGATATAGAAACCGGAGTAGCAGTCATGGCTGAGACAGTAAGCTTTTCTGCAGTAGAAGAGATGTCTGTAAAGATAAAAGAATTGGCTGCTAAAATTGTTGACAAGGCGGTAGCACAATGAACAAATTAATCATTACCTGCGGGCTGCTGATAAGTCTTTTATTCCTTTCCTCATATGTATCTGCTGGGGTAGAAGAAGTGAACCAGCCTGCACCTGATTTCAAACTGAAGCTGCTTTTTGGGAAAAACAGCTTAACCCTTAACAAGCTATTAACCCATAAAGACAAACAAAATGTGCTTGTTTTAAGCTTTTTTGATACTGATTGCGAACCCTGCCTGAAAGAAATGCCTTATTTGCATCAGCTTGCTCAAAAATATCAGGATAGGGATGTAGGGATTTACTTAATCAATATTGATAAAGCTACAAATGAAGTGGTTGAGGATTTTGTGAAAAAGAATAACATCACCCTACCAGTGCTTTTTGACCCTTATGGGCTGCAATCTGGTGCAAGATATGGGGTTATAGTCAAGCAGACAGCCTCAATACCAAAATTGTTTTTAATTAACAAGAACGGTTATATAAAGAAAATCTACAGCGGCTATATGGAGAACATGGTAGAAACCTTTAGCAAAGAAATAGATGCCCTTTTGATAGAAAAAAAAGAGCCAAGGGGTAAAACAGATACACTGACCATTCTTTTTAGTAACTCTACTAATGGTTATTTAGAGTCTTGTGATTGTGCAGAAAATCCGTTTGGCGGGATTGTGCGAATGGTAACACTGGTTAATGAGATACGACAAGAAAATCCAACCGTTCTTGTTCTTGATAGTGGCGATATGTTTCCCCCTCGTCCTGAGCCTTTATTGGCTAAATATATGCTTTTAGCCATGGAAAAAATTGGGTATGACTTAATTGCACTTGGTGATCAGGAACTAATTTTTGGTACTGAATATATCAGGAAAGAGATTGAAAAAAACAAGTTGCCTTTTTATTCAGCCAATTTAACCACTTGTCAGGATGGGACATGTAGTTATTTAGCCCCATCGCATTTAATTAAAGAAATTGGCAGTTTCACGGTAGGCATTATCAGTATAATCTCTTCAGAGGTTTTTACCTTTTTCCCAAAGGATATTATCAAGGACTTAAAGGTGTCTGATCCTGTTAAGCAGGTTCAAGGTTTTGTGAATAATTTTCGCAAGCAAGTTGACTTACTTGTTGTGGTTTCACACTCTGGCTATGAGGAGGATTTAAGATTAGCCAAACAGGTTAAGGGGATTGATGTAATTATTGGTGGGCATTCCCAAACATTAGTGAAAAACCCCTCTGCCTTGCCTGACACCTTGATTGTGCAGGCAGGAGAAAAAGGGCAATATCTTGGTAAATTGGATATAACAATTGATGAAAACAAGAAGATTAACTTACATCAATATCAACTGCTTCCATTGACCAAAGATATCCCTGATGATAAGGTCGTGCGAGAATTGATTATGGAATATCATCAGAAGGTTGAGGAAGGAAGCGAGTAAGGAGTTAAGAAAAAATAAGTTGTACGCCAAGAGCCACTCAAGACGATTGGATGGCAAGGCGTGAGAAGCGAGCATACTACTGTTCGTAAGCGACGAACAACGAAGATAAGCCAAGATGAAATCGGTGGCACGACTGTACAAGTTATTTTTTCTTGACGAGTAACTACTCAGCTATCAAGAGATAACTACGAATCGACAGGATCCTTCTTCTCCTTGTCATTCTGGCTTGTCCAGAATCCTTCTTTCCTTAAAATCGCAAAAAAACGCGAAAAATTCTGATTCACAAATTCATTCTGATTATTAATTTTCGCGGGTTTTCGCGTATTTCGTAGTTTTTCCGTCCAATATAACTACAAGTAGTTACCGTATACCCTTGTGTCTCCGTGGTAAATTCCTTTACCTGAGTAGTTACTCTTATTTTTAAGTATATTTATAATTTTTGTGCCTTCGTGGTTAATTCCGATTGCACAGGTCGAACCTTTTTACTATAAAACGGATTTCACTCATTATCATAACCTCCTAAAGTTATATTCAAAACATCAATACCTGCAAGATGTTAAACAAATATCCTGTGATAATAATTGCTACTGTTGTAATTGCAAAGAAAATAAGTATTAATTGTAATTTAATCGCCCGTCGTAACATAATTGCCTCTGGAATGCTCAATGCGGCTATTGCCATCATAAAGCTTAACGCTGTTCCAAGGGGCACGCCTTTTTGAAATAGTGCTACTGCTATCGGCACAATAGCGGCACAGCTACCGTACATAGGTACTCCAAGGATTATGGCAACAGGAACTCCAAATACCCCTGCTTTTTCGATAATTGATTGTATGGTTTCCTGTGGAACATAATTATGTATAAACGCACCAACACCTACACCGACAACCACCCAATACCATATTTTGATAGTAATCGATAATGCCTCATTATATCCGTATTTCAGATGACTGTTAAAATCAGGATATTCTGTTGTAGTATTATCCACATCGTATTGATTGGTGAATAAATCGGTGTTTATATATTTCTCTAATCTTAATTTACCTAAAATTATACCTGCCGTAATCCCAATTGTCAACCCGCTTATTACATATAATACGGCAATTTTCCAGCCAAATGAAGCAGCCATTAATACGACAAGATATTCGTTGATTAACGGCGACACAATAAGAAAAGTAAAGGTAACCCCTAATGAAATACCGGCAGACACCATCCCAATAAATATTGGAATTGATGAGCAGGAGCAAAAAGGTGTTACGGCGCCCAAGAGAGCTGCAAAGAAATAGGCATTAAATCCTTTTTTATTCAACCATAATTTGAGCTTATGCTGAGGGAGATACGAACGAATCACCCCGATAACAAATATTATTACAAATAATAAGAACAGGATTTTTACCGTATCATATATAAAAAAGCTCAGTGCTTCGCCGAGCCGCGAACCGGAAGCAAGCCCAAATATATCAAAAACAATCCAATTACTGAATTTCAACAACATGATTTGCCGCCTTTTTTATCTTTTGATCCGCAACCGCAGGACTGCTGTTTTGATTTTTCTTCAAGTTTCTTGTCTAATTTGTCCATAATTTTAGACAGCAACCCCTTTTTCGCTTTTTCTTTCTCTTTGTCGTCTGATTTTTCTTCTTGCATAATAAAAAACCTCCTAAAGTAAAGTAACTCAATCTTCCAGATTGAGCAATAATCACAAGCAATATGCTTGTGGTGCTTTTTGTTTTTTGTAGCTGTGAATGATTACAACATCGTTTACCTTCTGATACTACAGAATTCCCCTAATGGGTAACCGTTCACACCCTCTAGGGAAATGGGGACAGCACCCCATTTCCCAATATTATTCCTTCCTCAGCACCTTTCCACAAAGCTTTCCCATACATTCACCGTGATCCACAGTTAGCTGACCATTCAAGATAACACAATCAATACCTGTTGGATAGCTCAGGGGTAATTCATATGTAGCTGTATCATTTATGGTTATTGGATCAAAAACAACCATATCCGCAAAACACCCTTCCTTTATCTGCCCGCGATCACAAATTCCAAGTGTATTTGCAGGCAAAAGGGTCATCTTCCAGATAGCCTCTTCCATGCTTAAAATTTTTCCCTCTCGAACATAGCGGCTCAGTATCCTTGGGAATGTTCCAAAACCTCTGGGATGAACCATGTCTTGTGCTAAAATTCCATAGGTTGCCCGTGAAGAGGCATCTGAACCAATCATCATATAAGGCTTTTTCAGGATTTGTTGCAGGTTATCCTCACTCATGCTGAAAAATATTGCTTCTGTCTTACATTCCTCGCTTATCAGAAAGTCGAATAATGATTCAATCTTACCCTGCATCAGTTCAGATAATCGCTTGCCTTCCCAACATTTATTTGCCTTGTTCCAGACTGCGGAAATCATAACTGTATTCCAATCCCTTTGGTGTTCCTGAGTTAATTGCGAAATCAGTCTGTTCCGTATTTCCACATCCCTCAGCCGTTCCATCTCCTTACCCGTTCCCCCCTCATACATCCATGAAGGGAGAACCGCATCCAATCCAGTACCCCCAGCGGTATAAGGGTATCTATCTACTGTAGGGGCAAACCCCCGTGTTTGCCCTCCTGTCTCAAGTTTATCAAAAGCAGCCTGCAATTTTGACCAATTCCTCTGACCAGAGGTTTTGAGGTGAGAAATATGGACATGAACCCCGCTCTCTTTGCCTATAGTCATTGCCTCCTCAATTGCTTCTAATAATTGATCGCCCTCGTTTCTCATATGTGTGGTATAAATGCCATTAAATCCGGCTACAATCTTGCATAATTCTATTAATTCATCCATAGGTGTAAAACAGCCCGGGGGATAAATGAGCCCTGAAGACATGCCAAAACACCCAGCATCAAGAGATTCCTCAAGCAGGGATTTCATTTGGGAAGCCTGAATATCTGTGGCAATGCTATCTGCATAACCCATCACAGAGGTACGAATATTACCCTGTCCGACAAGGGCAACGATGTTTATTCCAATACCTGTATTCTCAAGCACCTTAAAATAATCAGCCATGGATTTCCAAGCACATGAAAATCCAAAATCCTGGCAAATTTCTTGTCCCCGTTTGAGTGCCTCGTCGTATCGCGGGGCAGCAGACATGCCGCAATTACCAATTACCTCAGTAGTTACGCCCTGTCGTATCTTGCTCTCGCTACGGGGATTAGCCAGAATGGTAAAATCAGAATGGCTGTGCATATCTATAAAGCCCGGACAAACCACCCTGTCAACAGCATCAATTGTCATCAATGCCAAGGAGTCTATTGCCCCTATTTTGACAATCCTTTCCCCCTTAACCCCTATATCAGCCTTATAGCCTGCATTTTTTGTTCCATCGAAAATTTCTGCGTTTTTGATCAGCAAATCATATATCATAATAAAGATTCCTCACAATAATTCGCAATGGCAGTGAAGTACTCAATAGTTATGATACCACAAAATCTATGTTTAGTCAAGTGGTTTTTACAGGAGGGATAATTGATGCGGCCGTAGAGACGCAAATGCACTTGTGCCTCTACGACACCCTGATTTGAACCAGTCCCATATTTACTTAAAAAATATTGGAATGATCAAAATAGCCACAAGATTAACCACCTTGATCATGGGATTGATTGCCGGACCTGCTGTATCTTTATAAGGGTCACCAACCGTATCTCCGGTAACCGCAGCTGCATGGCATGGAGAACCCTTGCCCCCATGGTTTCCTTCTTCGACAGGCTGTTACGAAATAGAAAGTTGACTACCACCAGAATCCATAGAAAGCCCTATTATCATTTGTATTATTTCTTTAAAAGTTTTCCTTGCAATATAAAATTCTTAATTTTTAATCAATACAG
>Ga0210016_1000468_pt1 | contig 35802 bp, 35 predicted proteins | sample CryGeyCG2014_300_FD_185454 | JGI IMG/M metagenome (GOLD analysis project Ga0210016, IMG submission 185454) | Groundwater microbial communities from aquifer - Crystal Geyser CG02_land_8/20/14_3.00 (SPAdes) (version 2) | ecosystem: Environmental > Aquatic > Deep subsurface > Groundwater | place...
CAATTATGGAGAAAGAGGGGGAAATCACAAATGGTCAGGTTAAGCAAATAGTATCTGATGTCATAAAATATCACTTTGATAAGTGGGAAAAGGCCAAGATCTTACCATCAATTCCGAAAAACCATATTGAAAACATAATAAATAAGCATAGGAACATTATTGACAAAGCAAGAAAGGAAGTATTTGAAAAATTGCCCCTATCTCCAAGTATAGTCAATAAATTGAGAAATATCGGCGCAAGTTTATTTTCAAAAGATATTTTTCAAGTTAACGTTTCTGGAGTAGTAATTGCTGGTTTTGGAGAGAAAGATACATTCCCTTCACTTAAATCGGTTGATATTGAAGGAATAGTTAATGACAAGCTGAAATATAAAGAAAGATTATATGGAGAGATTAACTTTGAAAATACTGCTACAATTATTCCTTTTGCGCAAAGAGAAATGGTAGCAACATTTATGGAAGGTATTGATCCTTACTTACAGAATCAAATAGAAGGTTATCTATCTGAAATATTTGATAAATACCCAGAAATTATCGTTGAGAATATAGAAAAACTTGATGACAGCGAAAAACAGCGGCTTAAACAGAAATTAAAAGAGGTAAGCAATAAGATATTCAAAGATTATCAAGAACACGCGGTGACTTATAGAAGGAAGAATTATATAGATCCTGTTATAAGAGTTGTTGGTATGCTTCCGAAGGATGAACTAGCAGCTATGGCAGAATCACTTGTAAGTTTAACCTCGTTCAAACGAAAAGTTACGATGGAAACTGAAACAGTAGGAGGACCTATTGATGTTGCTGTAATTTCTAAAGGTGATGGATTTATCTGGATCAAAAGGAAGCATTATTTTAAGGCAGAGTTAAACCCTCAATTCTTTTCTAACTATTATAGGAGGTGAAAGATGGAAAGAAGTAAGAAGAAAAAGCAAGTGTACAAGTCGATGAGAGAGTTTGAGGAAAAGTTCTTTCCAAAATCTTTCAGAAAACAATCAACAGAAGTCCCCGCTGATGCCCGTGCTCTGGGGATTAGTTTAGCCAAAGAATCCTTAGATACGATCCTACGTCAGCTATCGTAATAACTAAACTTCGGCTAACACAGCATAAAAGGTTCGTGCCTTATGGCATTCACCTAAATTTTTGCTTCGCAAAAACTTCTTTTATGCTGGAACCCCGTTATGCGCAATTCACGGTCAAAAGATGGTATAATTTCTTTATATTCATAAAACGAGGAGGAAAAGAAGATGGAGACAGTAAAAGAAGAAGTTGGCAACCTTCTTACCCGCTTACAGGACGATTGTTCGCTGGAGGATGTCCAGTATCATCTTTATGTCCTTCAAAAGATTGAACGTGGGCTGAAGGATGCCCAAGAGGGTAGAGTTTACACGCAAGAAGAGGTTGAGAAGCTCAAGTGAAAGAGAGAAAAGTGATGAATGTACTGGTTTGGATCCGGAAGGGGCAGGAGTGAATAACCATGGGGATTAAAAGAACGCCCAAAGGTAAGAGTATCGCGTCGAGCAAGGGCATTGATTCGGTTTATTCTCGAATCAAAACCTTCATCGAGCGGGCACGGTTAAATGTCATCCGCACCGTCAATACCGAGATGGTCCGGGCGTATTGGCTTATCGGGCGGGAACTTGTCGAGGAGCAGCAGCACGGCAAGGAGCGGGCGGAGTACGGGGAGGAACCCATTGAAACCATAGCCGATCGTTTGCAGGGCGAATTCGATCGTGGCTTTACTCCAACGAATCTCAAATACATGCGGCTCTTTTATCTTACTTATCCACACCTTCTGGCGGGGGAAAATCGTCACGCAGTGAGTGACGAATCTGTGATTGCTGGAGTTCTCAATCCGAATCTCTCCTGGACTCATTATCGTTTGCTAACAAAAGTTGAGTCAGAGCGGGCCCGGTCATTTTACGAGATTGAAGCAGCAAGAAATCACTGGTCGTCCCGTGAGTTGGAACGCCAGGTCAATAGTTTACTGTATGAGCGGCTTGCAAAAAGCCGCGATAAGAAAGGAGTACTTGCGCTTGCTCAAAGAGGTCAGGAAATTCACAACCCGAACGATGCCATAAAGGATCCCGTTATTCTGGAGTTTCTCTCCCTGCCGGAAACGCCTCGATTGGTGGAGTCGAAGTTGGAGGAAGCGCTTTTAAATCACCTTCAACAATTTCTTCTTGAGCTGGGAAGAGGGTTTTCGTTCGTGAAACGTCAGTAGCGGCTTACTCTGGACAGGGATCATTTCTACGTCGATTTGGTTTTCTACCATACGATCCTGAAATGCTACGTACTCATTGACCTCAAAGTAGCTAAGCTGATGCACGGCGATCTTGGGCAAATACAGTTATACGTCAATTATTATGATGAGCACCGGCGAACCGAAGGAGATAATTCTACGGTTGGACTCATTCTCTGCGCCGACAAGAATGATGCTGTCGTTCGATACACGCTTGGAAAGGGGAATCGGCAGATATTTGTCAGCCGCTATAAACTACATCTCCCGACCGAAGAGGAGCTAATCAAGGAATTACGGCGTGAATTAATGGAGGTGAAAAAACTTAAGTGAGTTTTAACACTTATGAATTGCATAACTCAAGAGTGTCCATGGCAATCAAATATGGTAACACTGGGCAACAGAGATTTACTTGTGACATACAAGACTGCATTTTTTTGCTCACGACGCTGTCCTGCTCAAGTTGTTCTGAAGTCATACGACTGGGCAATTGAGAAAAGAAAGGCGAAAACTTGCGTTCTCTCAGGCAATCACTCTCAGATCGAAAAGGACGTTGTGCATTACCTGCTTAAGGGGAACCAGCCAATCATTCTTGCACTTGCTCGTGGAATAAAGAAACGTCTTGAGCCAGAGTTTACGGAGGCGCTCGAACGAAACCGTCTTCTCATCATAACGCCGTTTGAGTCGAGCGTCACTCGCGTCATCCAAGAAACCGCCAACAAGCGAAACGATCTTATGGCCGAGCTGGCCGACGAAATCTTTGTCGCCTATGCCCGGCCCGGCGGCAACGTCGAGCAGCTCGTAATGAAGTGGCTCAAGAAAGGAAAGAGGGTAAGCACGTTTGATGTGGTGGAGAATCGCCACTTGCTTGAAGCGGAAGTCGTAGAAGTTTGAGAAAAATGATGAAGATACTGGTAGTTGGATCAGGAGGAAGGGAACACGCTCTAGTCTGGAAAATCAACCAGAGTCCTAGAGTGTCAAAGATATACTGCGCCCCAGGCAATGGAGGGATAAGCAGGCTTGCAGGGTGTGTTGACATTCAAGCTGCAGATATTCACTCCCTTTTGAAATTTGCAAAACAAGAAAGGGTGGGGCTTACTGTCGTTGGCCCAGAGTTGCCCTTAACCATGGGCATAGTTGATGAATTTGAGAAAGAAGGACTCCGGATATTTGGTGCCGGTAAAAAATCGGCAGAGATTGAAGGGAGCAAGGCATTTGCCAAGGATCTTATGAAGAAATACGGGATACCCACAGCGGAATACCGCACATTCACCTCCAGAGATGAGGCAGCAGGGTATATAAGAGAAAAGGGTGCTCCTCTGGTAATCAAGGCCGATGGACTGGCAGCGGGAAAGGGGGTTATCCCTGCCAAGAATATTGAAGAGGCATTAGATGCTGTGGATCTTATTATGGTTAAAAAGGCATTCGGTGAAGCGGGCAAAAAGATAGTGGTTGAGGAGTTTTTAACTGGTGAAGAGGCATCCTTTTTGGTCTTTACCGATGGTGAATCTGTGATTCCCCTGCCACCTTCCCAGGATCATAAACCAATATTTGATGGAGATAGGGGACCAAATACAGGTGGAATGGGGGCTTACTCCCCTGCTCCTGTTGTAACAGAGGATTTGCATGCGCAGATAATGAAAGAAATCATTCGGCCTGCCATCAGTGGTATGGCTGCAGAAGGAAGGAAATATAAAGGGGTATTATATGCAGGACTGATAATTGCGGATGGCAAGGCAAAGGTGTTGGAGTTTAATGCCAGATTTGGTGACCCAGAGACACAACCCTTGCTTATGAGGATGAAGAGCGACATAATCCCTGTACTTCAGGCCACCATAGATGGAAATCTTTTTCAGATAAAGGTTGAATGGGATGAGAGGGCTGCTGTTTGCGTGGTCATGGCATCTGAGGGTTACCCGGGAAGTTATCAAAAAGGCTTTGAGATCTACGGGTTAGAAGAAACCTTAAAGATACCAAATGTTGAAGTATTTCATGGCGGAACGGTTATAAAAGATGGAAAGATAATTTCAAGTGGCGGAAGGGTTCTGGGGGTCACTGCTCTAGAATATGGGATTAAAGACGCCATTGGTTTAGCCTACAGGGCGGTTAAGGATATCCACTGGGAAGGTGTGTATTATCGGCAGGATATTGGCAGAAAGGCTTTAAATTGTAAATAACTCAGCAAAAAGGAGGAAAAAATTTCTGGTGCAATGAACCCATCATAAGCCTTTGGCTCATAAAGGATGATGAAAATGTCATTCCTGCAGAAGCAGGAATCCAGCGTAATTAAAACCCTAGATTCCGTGTCAAGCACGGAATGACGGTAAGGAGTATTTTCGAGTGAAAGAAGATATAAAGGGGAAAAACCCGTTGGTTTCCATTGTTATGGGCAGTGACTCTGATCTGCCTATTATGGATGAAGCCAGAAAGATATTGGAATACATGGGTATAGAGTATGAGATCGCCATTTCTTCTGCCCATCGTTCTCCTGAGAGGACGACAAAATATGCCCAATCTGCTATCAAAAAAGGGATTGAAGTAATTATAGCCGGTGCTGGTAGCGCTGCACATCTAGCAGGAATCATTGCCGCAGAGACTGTCTTGCCGGTAATTGGTGTTCCTATTGACTCATCCTCTTTAAAGGGCATAGACGCACTGCTTTCGACAGTCCAGATGCCTGGAGGTGTGCCTGTTGCTACTATGGCTATTGGAAAAACAGGGGCAAAGAATGCAGCAATCCTCGCTGCTCAGATATTGGGAGTGAAGTACACTAAAATTAGAGCCGACCTGAAGAGGTATAAAAGAGAGCTGGCGTTTGAAGTGGAAAAGAAGGCACAAAAGCTAGAAAACGAGGTAAGATAAGGTTCTTCTTTCCCTATTCGGGCAGAGGCCAAAGACCTTTTTCTTCTAATACTGACTTTAGTGTCTTCAGCGCGGCATTGGTCGCCGGCATTCCTCCGTAGACAAAGGTTTGAAAGATCACCTCCGCTATTTCCTTGGGGTCGCATCCAACATTCAGGGCAATTTGAATGTGCAGTCTCAGCTCATCGAGGCGGGATAGCACAGTTAGGGCTGCTACCGTTATTAACTGCCTGATCTTGTGAGGAATTTTCTCTCTGGCGTATACCTGGCCAGTTATAAATAAGGAAAGGTCTTTTGCCAGGTTTTTATCAAATGCCTTCCAAAGATCATGCGGCTTTTCATCTGTTATGTCTTTCATGTACAATCCTGCTGTTTTTTTGGTTTTCTCTAATACTTCCTTGCTCAAAGTAAAATCTCCTCTCTGGAAACGGTTTTTTCAGTGTGAACTATTTAATCTTCTCATTGGGCAGAGTTATAGACGCTACTTGCCCTGAATTTCCGAGCTTACCCAGGGCTTTTCCGTTATAGAAAAGGTCAATTCCACCAGCGTTCCCGATGGATAATTTAAGCGTGTGAAGGGCGTTCCATGTTAAATTTTCTCCTGGTTTTAGTAGAACTTCAAAGGGTGGTTTGTCATCGATTTGAACCTTTATCCAGGTAGTTTCAGAGGCTTTTACCAGCAGGGTTTTTTCTCCCTCCTTTTGAGATTCAGCCTTTTTCTTTTCTGGTGTTAATGGTTGTGTCCCATCAGCCAATGAGACAGTTGCTCCAGGTTCTTTTGGTGGTTTATCCCCTGTTACGGTACTCCCCGCCATCTCTTCGGGCAAAGGGGGCTGAACTATGGTTTCTCCAGTTGGCATAGAGGGTACCGATGATGGTTCAGAAATAACATCTGTGCGGGTTTTAATCTCTTCTTCTTTGCCAGGGTAAAGATAGAAAAATAGAAAAACAATTAAGATTATTGCCAATGGGGAAACTATAAGTAAGCGTCTGGACAAAAGAGGTTTCTTAGGGGGGGGCGCGATTTCCTCGACGTTTTTCAGACCATCTAAATGCCTCTTGTATTGCAGAAGGACCTCATCCTTGTCCAATCCCACACAACTTGCGTAGGCCTTTAAGAATCCCATGAGAAAGACTTCCGCAGGCAACTTGTCTGTGTCATCGTCCTCTATTGCCTCTAGGAAGACCTTTCTTATCCTTGTAGCCGCCGAAATCTCTTCAAGGGAAACGGACCTTGATTCTCTCTCTTTCCTGAGATATTCTCCAAAAGAGTCCATATTGCTCCAAATAATATGTATTTATAAACCGCCCAAAGGCAATTTTTGTTTGACCAACTGTTTTTTAACACATATTAAAAACTCTTGCAATAAAAAGATTTGGATCCAAATAGACAAAATCCTGATTTTTCGCTTAAAACAAGAAATTTGAACTTCACCCCCACCCCGCCCTCCCCCTCAAGGGGGGAGGGGAAGGGTGGGGGTGAAAAATGGAAATTCCTATACAACAAATTAATTTATCACTTGATATAAGACATATTCTCTGATATATTCCCACTTCATAATACATACCTTAAATTCGATTTAATTCTTTCTCTTCCTATGAGAAGAATGGTTGAATTTCCTAAAATTAGAAGGGAGAATTCGATGCTTTTCGACTCTATTTTGGGCTTATTTTCCAATGATTTGGCCATTGATCTGGGCACAGCAAATACCCTTGTGTACGTCAAGGGCAAAGGTATTGTCTTGAGCGAGCCATCGGTGGTTGCTGTCCGAAGCAACTATCCAGAAGGTGTTAAAAAGGTTTTAGCAGTAGGGATGGAGGCAAAAAAAATGTTGGGGAGAACCCCCGCTAGCATCGTTGCCATTCGTCCTATGAAAGACGGTGTTATCGCTGACTTTGAGATTACAGAGGCAATGCTTAGATACTTTATAACAAAGATTCATAACCGCCGTGCATTGGTAAGGCCTAGAATCATTATCTGTGTTCCTTCCGGTATCACACAGGTTGAAAAACGCGCTGTCAGGGAAACCGCCGAGTCTGCTGGTGCCAGAGAGGTCTACCTGATAGAGGAACCAATGGCTGCCGCTATCGGAGCAGGGCTGCCTGTTGGCGAAGCCGCAGGGAACATGATTGTTGACATAGGGGGGGGGACTACTGAAGTAGCTGTTATTTCTCTGTCTGGCATCGTATATAGTCAGTCTGTCCGTGTTGCTGGTGACAAGATGGATGATGCCATAGTTCAATATGTTAAAAGGAAGTACAATCTTTTAATAGGGGAAAGGACTGCCGAGTTAGTGAAGGTTACCATAGGTACAGCTTATCCTGACAAAGACATAAAGACCATGGAAATAAAGGGCAGAGATCTAATAGACGGTCTCCCCAAAATTTTGCAGATCGATTCAGAAGAGATTAGAAGTTCACTGGCGGAGACTATCAATGCCATAATCGAGGCTGTTAGAATGGCCCTTGAGAGAACCCCTCCAGAATTAGCTGCCGATATTGTAGACAGGGGGATTGTTTTGGTCGGGGGGGGGGCTTTATTAAAAAACCTGGACATTCTTTTAAAAGAAGAAACCGGGCTTCCAATAATACGTGCAGACAATCCTCTTTCTGCTGTTGTTCTCGGCGCCGGAAAGGCTTTGGACGAGCTGCCTCTTTTAAAGGAGATAACTATCCGTTCTTAGCATAAAAAATTTAATAAGGGGACCGATGTTCTATCTCTTCAGGAGATATAGAGTAATAGTAATCACTGCCTCTCTTTGTATAGTTGCCATACTCCTTATCTCCCTAAATATTAAAGAAAGGAAGAAACCCCATTTTTTTGAAAAGATTATTTTCGAGGTCTCTTCGCCTTTTCAAAAGACAATTCATTTAACTGTAAAAGGTGTAAAAACCCTGTGGGGCAATTATATCTTTCTTGTAAACCTTAAAAAAGAAAATACCGTTTTAAACAAAACCATTAATGCCTTGAAAGAAGAGAACCTTCGTTTAAGGGAAGCGGCTATTGCCAATATGCGTTTAAGAAAACTCCTTCTGTTCAAAGAGGAGTTCAGGGGTTCTATGGTCTCTGCAGAGGTAATTAGCGAGGACCCTTCCAGTTGGTTTAAAACCGTCATTCTCGATAAAGGCAGCAAGGATGGTATCGAAAAAAAGATGGCAGTAGTAACATCGGAGGGAATGATTGGACGCGTCATAGAGGTTTCTAGGTCTGTCTCCAAGGTTCTGTTGTCAACAGATCACAGAAGCGCCATTGATGTTATGGTACAAAGGACCAGGGCTAAGGGAATCCTGGAAGGAAGGGTAAATCAGACATGTCAGTTAAAATATGTATCGCGTGCCGATGATGTTAGAATGGGAGATGATATTATATCCTCTGGTTTAGGGGGAATGTTCCCAAAGGGGTTGCTTCTGGGAAGGGTAAGCAAAATAAAAAGAGAGGGCTCTGGGTTGTTTCAGTATGTTGAGGTAACCCCCAGTGTTGATTTTGCTAAACTTGAAGAGGTCTTCATAGTGGTCGGTGATAAATCCGCATCAGAGAAATAAGTTCGGGTAGCTTGAATAATCATATCTCCTGGTTTCCTTAAAAGGTTAGGTATGGGAGGTTTTTTTGTTTTTTTATTGTTAGGAATAGTCTTTTTAAGCTTACAAACTACAATTTTAAGCTTTTCCTCCCATATTCCCGTTAAGCCTGACTTTATTATAATAATGGTAGCCTATCTAGGGATATTTCAAGGGCCGGTGAGAGGCATATTTCTAGCCGCCGCCTTGGGTTGTCTTGTAGATACCCTTTCTGGTGGAATAATAGGGTTGTTCATCTTTCTAAGGATTGTGACTTTCTTTCTGACAAAACTGGCCTGTGAAAATATCTATCTTAAAAACGCTCTCTCTCAAACAATCCTAATAATAACGCTGAGTATTGCTGATGGAATCCTCTTGCTTTCGACCTTGTATGTATTCAGCTCTGTTGAGAACCTATGGATTTTTGTCGTAAGATTTCTTCCCATCCAGGCTATCTTAACCGGTATGTTCAGCCCGCTAATATTCTTAATATTGAACAAAACAGAATTGTTGCTTGAGCCTCGATGAATAGCAGATTCTTTGAAGGTAATTGCTCGGGTAGATAGACTGAAGGTGGAAGACCGTTAGGACACTTTGGCCTAAACGCCTGAACTGATTGAACAAAGGTCGTAGAAACCGAGAAGGTTTTGAATGGTTTGGTTCGTGCCTTGGAAATGCTTTATAGCCTTCAGCTTTCAGCCTAAATACCTGAGAAGCGCATTCCCCGGCCGCGGCCGAGATCAAACTTAAAAGTAACATTTCTTGTTTCCGGCAGAATTATGTAATTTGACAAATAGTTCTAAAATATCAAGTGGTTATAATCTGTTTCAGGATTTAAGTTACTTAGAATTTAAAAATCAGCAATGTTACTGTATGATAAAGACAATAAAAGAGAATTTAAAAAAAAGCTGTTTTTTTCTATTGTATTCGCAATAGTTGCCTTTACCATCATCCTCTCTAGACTATGGTACCTACAAATACTCCAAGGAAAGAAATTTAAAAGCCTTTCTGAAAATAACCGAATAAGAATAGTTAAAATACCCGCCCCAAGAGGTATTATATTCGATCGAAAGGGTAAGGCTCTGGTAGATAACTATCCTTCTTTTGATCTCTCCATAATACCCGAGGATGTTAATGACCTGGAAAGTACAATAAAAAAACTAAGCGACTTATTAAACGTAACGGCTGACTTATTTAAGGCGAAGTTAAAAGAGTCCCGGGGCAACCCCCCATTTAAGCCTATAAAGGTAAAAACAAACCTGGATTATAGAGAGGTGGCTATTCTTGAAACAAACAAACTGGATCTCCCCGGAGTAACAATTGAAATAGCGCCCAAGCGGCTTTACATATTTGACAAATTAGCAGCTCATCTTATTGGATACACGGGGAAAATCAGTGAGTCTCAATTGAAAACAAGGGTTTCAGATGGATACAGCATGGTGGACTTAATAGGAAAATACGGCATAGAGCATGATTATGAAACCGTTTTAAGGGGAAGTAACGGAGGGGCACAGGTTGAGGTTGATGCTGTCGGGAGAAAAGTAAGGGTTTTGCGTGAACTTGAGCCAACTCCTGGTGAAAACATATTCTTAACTATTGAATTAGACATTCAAAAACTTGCAGAAAAGGCTCTCGCTGATATGATAGGCACCGTTATAGTAATGGACCCAAATACCGGGGATATTCTTGCATTGGCTAGCAGTCCTTCCTTCAACCCAAATATGTTCTCTCTGGGAATCTCTTCGAAAGAGTGGGAATGCCTCGTAAGCAACCCTAATAATCCGTTAGCAAATAAGGCGATTCAAGGACAATATCCGCCAGGTTCCGTATACAAGATAATTACCGCCATAGCAGGTCTTGAGGAAAAAGTCATCACGCCAGAAACCGTCTTTTACTGTGACGGCTCCTACAGATTCGGCAGGCGAGCATACAGATGCTGGCAAAGGAAAGGGCACGGAAGGGTTAATCTTCACCGGGCATTGGTGGAGTCTTGTGATGTTTACTTTTATCAGGTGGGGCAGAGATTAGGAGTGGATAGGATAGCATATTATTCCTCTTTATTTGGTCTTGGCAAACCAACTGGTATTTCCCGCACAAACGAAAAACATGGCCTGATTCCAACAAGCTTATGGAAGTTAGAAGCACTGAAATCTCCCTGGCAAGAAAGCGAAACCCTGTCTATGGCAATTGGACAGGGTTTCGTTCTGGTTACACCCCTTCAAATCTTAAATTTAATATCATCTATGGCCAACGGGGGTATACTGTATCGACCGCAAATAGTAAAAAAAATTACGTCTCCGGGAGGAGACATTATCAAGGAATTCTTTCCCGAAAAGATGAAAAAAATTCCCGTATCTGACAACAGCATTAATTTAATAAAAGATGCTCTTTGGGGTGTGGTCAATGAACGCCTTGGCACTGGATGGAGGGCCAGGATAGAAGGGGCTGATGTTGCGGGAAAGACAGGAACTGCTCAGGTAGTAGGGTTGCCAAAAGATTCGAGTAATGAATATGTTCCTTTTGAGCATAGAGATCATGCCTGGTTTTCCGCATTTGCCCCGAAAGACAAATCAAAAGTAGCTATTGTGGTGTTGCTGGAACATGGGGGGCATGGGGGCAATAAGGCTGCACAGATTGCCAGGGATATTCTGAAAGGGTCTCTTAAAATTCTAAATGACGACAACTCCTCTTTTTAAGGTAAACCCCGTTAGAAAGTCTTTAACTTTCTAACGGGGTAAAAATCTTTATGAAATTTGATCGAAGGTTAGTCTCAAATTTTGATTGGTTTCTTCTTTTAATAACGATAATCATTGCTACTATTGGAATATTTAATATCTATAGTGCAACTTTTGCCGGAAAAGAACCAGGCGGAATGCCGATTTATCTAAAACAGGTGTGCTGGATTGTTGTAGGAATCTTTGTAATGTTTCTCTCCTTCTGTGTAGACTATCGTTTGTTAGAGCGCTTCGCCTACCCTTTGTTTACGGTTGCGGTCTTATTGCTAATCCTGGTAATTCCTTTTGGTAAAAGCGTTTCTGGTTCAAGGAGATGGCTTGAACTGGGGGGTTTTTCATTACAACCGTCGGAGTTTTTTAAAATCGCTATAATATTCATATTATCAAAGTACTTTAGTAAATATCCCGGTTATAGTCTGGGAGCAATTCGTGGTCTTTTTATCCCCTTTCTTATGCTGGCATTGCCGGTTGTCCTTGTTCTTCTTCAACCAGATCTGGGTACGGCTCTTATTATTATCTTGATCTTCCTGTCTCTTTTGTTATTCAATGGAATAAAGATGAAAAATATCCTGATAATGTCCTCAGTGTTTTTAGCCGGGCTCCCTCTGTTCTGGCACTATTTAAAAAGTTATCAAAAAATGAGAATCTTAACCTTTGTTAACCCAGACCTCGACCCCCTTGGTTCTGGCTATCATATAATTCAATCAAAGATTGCTATCGGGTCCGGGGCTTTTTGGGGAAAAGGGTTCTTAAAAGGAACCCAGAGTCGGTTGCTCTTCCTTCCCGAGCAACACACCGATTTTGTTTTCTCGGTTTTTGCAGAAGAATGGGGGTTTCTGGGGTCTCTCATGGTTGTGTCTCTATATTTACTTGTTGTGCTTTGGGGCCTTCGAATAGCTTCCCATTCAAGAGAGGGTTTTTGTGCCTTTCTGACCTTTGGGATAGTTTCTATGTTCTTCTGGCAAATATTCATCAATATAGGCATGTCTCTGGGTATCATACCTGTTGTTGGTGTTCCACTGCCCCTTATGAGTTATGGTGGCTCCTCTACCATATCGTTTCTGCTGGGGATTGGTATCCTCATTAATATTAGTACAAGAAGATTCCTGTTTTAATTTGTTGTTATAAAAAACCTTTAATAAACTTTTAAATAATTCTTGATAAATGAATTTCTTTTGTTTATTATACCAATGCTGACGGCTTCGTAAAAAGCTGGTTTATACCGCAAGCGGTAACCTATGAGTAACGAACTTGAGTCTGTTGGAATGCCCAATCCCATTACTCTGGCTTCCGCCGGAATATCAAGAACGAGAGTTTCCTGACTTTTTACGACTTCATCAATGCTGTATTTCTAAATCTATTAACAGGTGTTGATAACCCTGTGGAAGAAACAGAGTTTTCTTTTTATGGATATTTGGCGGGGCACATTAGAAAAAATAGAAAAAAATATTGACCCGCGTACTTTTGAAAACTGGTTTTTGCCTATAAAATTAGTCTCTATGGATCAGGAAACCATCGAAATAGAAGTGCCAAACAAATTCTTTAAGGATTGGTTTTATGAAAACTACCTGCCTCTTATAAAAGAGACTATATCTGCTTTTTCCAATAAAGAATACACCCTTAAGTTTTCTTACTCTAAGCAAAAAAGGGGCTCCCGCCCCCATAATAATAAATCTGTAGCAACAAAGGTATCTCCCCCTTTATGCGGTTCATCAATAGGAGATCCCCTAAACCAAAACTATTCATTTGAAAACTTCGTGGTTGGGAATAGCAATCAATTCGCTCACGCCGCTTCTCTTGCTGTAGCAACCAATCCGGCAAGGGCATATAATCCCCTCTTTATTTATGGAGGTGTTGGTCTTGGGAAGACTCATTTATTAAATGCTATAGGAAACTTTATAACAAATAAATCTATACAGATATGTTATGTAAGTTCAGAAAATTTCATGAATGAGTTGATTAATTCTATACGCTATGATAGAATGGTAACATTTAGGGAAAAATTTAGGGGGATAGAGGCTTTACTTATTGACGACATTCAGTTTATAGCAGGGAAAGAAAGAACCCAAGAAGAGTTTTTTCATACCTTCAATTCTCTATATGAATCTCAAAAGCAAATAGTTGTAACAAGCGATAGGTTTCCAAAAGAAATTCCATCCCTGGAAGAAAGACTTCGTTCCAGATTTGAATGGGGGCTTATTGCTGATATACAACCACCAGAAACAGAAACAAAGATTGCTATTTTAAAGAATAAAGCCTACTCCAACAATATACCGCTTCCCGATGATGTGGCTTTTTTTCTTGCAGAGAACATAAAGACTAACATTAGAGAATTGGAAGGCTCCCTTATAAGAATAGGTGCCTTCGCTTCTCTCACCGAAAGTGAAATAAATTTAAATATCGCAAAGGAAGTCTTAAAAGAAATAATTTCAAACAAGAGTAAGGATATTAGTATTGATGCTATACAAAAAGCTGTAGCTGGCTTTTTTAAGATTAAGGTCTCTGATTTAAACTCTAATAAAAAACTAAAGATATTCACATTGCCAAGACAAGTAGCGATGTACTTATCAAGAAAACTCACCAATCTTTCTTTTCCTGAGATTGGTGTCTCTTTTGGAGGAAAAGATCATTCAACAGTAATTTATGCTGTAAATAAGATAGATAAACAGATCAAATCTGACAGCTTCATAAAAGAAGCTGTTAATTCTATTAAATCTAAATTAGAGTGATTGTTTTTCCACAACCTTAAATAATCCTTTTCTGTCTATCATCAACAGGAAAAGTAGAGGTATTATCGATTCTTAGCCACTTTATTAACAAATTCACAGCTATTACTACTGCTTTTATTATATAATATATAGTGGTAGTAATAAGTATAGGTTGTTAAAAATGGAAATCATAATCAAAAGAGATGACTTGTTAAAGGTTCTTTTAAAAACACAAGGGATTGTTGAAAAAAGAAATGTGATGTCTATATTAGAAAACGTTCTGATAGATGCAAAAACAGACAGAATGGACTATGCTGCAACAAATCTAGAAGTAGGAATATATGGTAATTGTGAGGTTCAGACAATAAAAGAGGGAGGGGTAGTGCTTTTAGCCAAAAAAACCCTCGAAATAGTTAGGGAACTGCCAGAAGAAAAGGTGTCTTTAAAACTGAAAGAATCTGCCCAGGGGGGAGGTAGCATAGAGATTGTTTGTGGAAAAGCTGTGTTTAACCTTATTGGTATGGATCCCAAAGAATTTCCTTCTTTACCGACTCATGAAGATGTTAATTTATTTCCGGTAGACATTGATAAGATTAGGGAGATGATTAAAAAGACCATATTTGCTGCTTCTCTGGATGAAAAGAGGCACAATCTAAATGGAGTGTTCTTTGAAAAGACCGGAAAAACGATCAGGATGGTTGCAACAGATGGACATAGACTTTCTATGATGGAAAAAGAAGATATAGAGATGGAAGATTTTAAATTAGATAAGGGGATTATATTTCCAAGAAAGGGGCTTAATGAGCTCAAGAGGATATTAGAAGAGGATAAGGACAGCAAAAAGGTGTATATTGGAATAAAGGATAACAATTGTGTTTTTAAGATAGAACGGCTATCAATGGTGATGAGACTGCTAGAGGGAGAATTTCCTGATTATAGGAGTTTGATTCCCAAGGACAATGATAAAAGGTTTGTGATCAATAAAAGCAGGTTTATAAATTCCTTAAGAAGGGTTTCTTTGATTTCTGAAGAAAGATTAAAACCTGTTAAATTTTATATTTCTACAGGGAAGATAGGATTGAGAGCAAGCAATGCAGATTATGGGGAGGCATACGACGAAATGGAGTTAGACTATAGAGGGCCTGATTTAATGATAGCTTTTAATGCGGGTTATTTTGTTGAAGCCCTGAATGTTTTAGATGGAGAGGAAGTGTTAATAGAGTTAAAAGATGCTTTAAGCCCAACCGTATTAAAATCGAGCAATAGTAGTCACATAAGCATAATAATGCCAATGAGAGCGTAAAAAAGATGGGGTTTTTAAGATCTTGGAGCCAAAACTACTAATTATAAATAGGGGTGGGTTATCTTTAAAGGAATTAGCCAGGAAGAACCAAGGAAGAACAACAACAGAAGGATAGCAAGAACAGAAAACAGAAGAAGAAGGATGCTAAGATAGAGAGGAGGTGGTTGAATTGATAAATTTGAATTACACACTATTTATTCAAATTATAGTTTTTCTTACGGCCTTGTGGGTGTTGACTAGATTTCTCTTCAAACCGGTTATTAATACCCTAGATGAAAGGCTGGAAAAGACGGAGGGTTTGAATAAAAAGGGGAAGGAAACAGAAGAAGATGCCAAAAAAAAGGCTGAGGAGTACGAGGCTGGACTTAAAGAAGCGAGATACAGAGCGTTAGAAATAAGAGACCATTTAAAAAAAGATGGTTTAGAAGAAGAAAAAAAGATAATAAGGGCCGTTGTAAAAGAGGCCAAAGACGCCGTAGAAGAGAAGAAGGGGGGGATATATAAGGATATAGAATATGTAAAAAGCGAGTTGGAGAAACGAATAGAGGAAAATTCCCGAGATATAGCAGAGAAGGTTTTGGGGAGGAGAATAGAGTAATGGAGAAGGAGATGTGGAGCTTAGTATGGAAAGCCACGAATTTTACAATTCTGGTTGCACTTCTTTATAAACTTCTAGCAGATCGCATAAAAACCTATTTCAAAAGTAGAAGCTTAAGTATAGAAAATGCCATAAGAGAAGCAGAGACAATAAAGAAGGAAGCAGAAAAGAAGTATGAAGAATTAAATGAAAAACTGCAAAATATAGACAAAGAGGCAGAAAACATTGCAGAGCTTTTTAGAAGAGAAGGTTTAGCCGAAAAAGAGAGGATCATAGAAGGCGCAAAAAAAGAGGCAGAAAAGATAAAGAGACAGGCCGTCCAAACAATAGAGCAGGAAGTAGCAAGAGCAAAAGGGATGATCAGAAAAGAGTTTGCCGAGTTAATATTTAAAATGGCAGCAGACCTAATAAGTAAAAAGCAAAATGATAATGATAACGAGAGGATTATAAAAGAATACATAGAAAAGGTGGCAAAGTTAAATTGATAAGCACTAGTATTACAAGACGATATGCGGAAGCACTAATCAGCATTGGAGCAGAGGAAAACAGTTGTGAAAGGTTCGAGACCGAACTCACAAAAGTAAAAAATACTCTGGATGAAAACATTGAACTAAGAAACGTTCTATATAGCTCTGCATATCCAACAAAGGACAGAAAAGGGATATTTAAGGAAGTTTTTAAACGACTTGACGTTTCAAAAAACGTCGAGAACTTTTTTAATCTTCTGATAGACAAGAAGAGGATAGAGTTCTTTCCCCATATCTTTAAAACGTACGGGGAGATACACGACCAGATTGTTGGCAGGGTAAGAGCCAAAGTCATTGTGGCAAAAGATATGCCCGAAGAGCCGGTTTCCAAACTTAAAGAGTCTCTGGAAAGACACTCTGGGAAAGAAGTTCTGTTAGAAATACAAAAGGACCCAACTATTATCGGTGGTGTAATAACAAAGTTAGGGAATGTTGTCTTTGACGGCAGTATCAGGACACAGCTTGAAAAGATAAAGAAATCAATAGTAAGGGGGGAAGGGGGTTAAATGCAGATTAGAGCGGAGGAGATAAGCGAAATAATCAAAAAGCAGATAAAGGAATACGACAGAGAGATTGACGTTAGCGAAACGGGCACTGTTCTCTCAGTAGGGGATGGGATTGCCAGGGTATATGGTTTGGAAAATGCTATGGCAGGGGAACTAATAGAGTTTCCGGGAGAAATCTACGGTATGGTTTTAAACCTGGAAGAAGACAATGTTGGGATAGCCATCCTGGGGGAAGACATACACATTAAAGAGGGAGATACGGCAAAAAGAACAAGCAGGATAACAGAAGTACCAGTAGGGGAAGCTCTTATAGGAAGAGTTGTAAATGCTGTTGGCCAGCCCTTAGATGGCAAGGGTTCTATCGAAACAAAGGAGTTCCGGCCTATAGAGGCAAAGGCACCCGGCGTTGTTGCCAGAACGCCGGTTAAGGAACCCTTACAAACAGGCCTTAAGGCCATTGATTCTATGATACCCATTGGCAGGGGGCAAAGAGAGCTCATTATTGGTGACAGGCAAACCGGCAAGACAGCCGTGCTAATTGATACTATTATAAACCAGAAAGGTATGGATGTCTTTTGTATCTATGTTGCAATAGGACAAAAAAAGTCAACTATAGCCAGGGTTGTCGACACATTAGACAAGTTTGGCGCCATGGAATATACAACTGTAATCGCTGCAGGAGCGTCTGATCCGGCACCTTTACAGTTTATTGCCCCGTATGCGGGTTGCGCTGTGGGGGAATATTTGAGGGACAACGGCAAACACGCCCTGGTAATATATGATGATCTGTCTAAACACGCAGTTGCCTATAGACAGATGTCGCTTCTTTTAAGACGGCCACCGGGAAGGGAGGCATATCCCGGAGACATATTCTATTTGCACTCAAGATTACTGGAGAGAGCTGCAAAGATGAATGAAAAATTAGGAAGCGGTTCCCTGACGGCCCTGCCTGTTATTGAAACTCAGGCAGGGGACGTTTCTGCTTACATTCCAACAAATGTTATATCTATTACGGATGGTCAGATATACCTTGAGCCCGATCTATTTTATGCTGGAATAAGACCTGCAATTAACGTGGGATTGTCCGTCTCACGAGTTGGTGGTAATGCCCAGAATAAGGCTATGAAGCAGGTTGCAGGGAGTTTAAGGCTAGATTTGGCTCAATATCGTGAACTGGCAGCATTTGCTCAATTTGGAAGCGATTTGGACAAGGCTACACAGGCTCAGCTGGCAAGAGGAAGCAGGTTAACAGAGCTATTGAAGCAGGGGCAGCATAAACCCCTTCCTGTCGAGAAACAGGTCTTGATTATTTTTGCCGGTACAAAAGGGTTTGTTGATGGATATCCCGAGCATGTTCTGGGAAAATATGAAGAGCAGCTTTTCAAATTCTTCGATGAAAAGCATGGAGATATTTTAGCAGACATTAAAGAGAAAAAAGAAATTGACAGCGCGCTTGATGACAGAACAATGAAGGCACTGACCGAATTTAAAGGAATATTTACCCCATTGAGAGGTTGAGATGGCCACATTAAGAGACATAAGAAGAAGGATAGGCAGCGTTAAGAATACACAGACAATAACCAGGGCTATGCAGATGGTTGCTGCCGCCAAATTGAGAAGGGCACAGGATAACGCGTTAAAAGCGCGGCCTTATGCAGAAAAGATGGGAGAGGTATTAAGCAGCTTAGCGCTGAGGACACAAGGAGACGCCCACCCACTTCTTGAAAGAAGAGAGACAAAGAGATCTAGAACTATAGTAATTTCGACAGAACGCGGACTTTGCGGGGCATTTAACAATAATGTGCTCTCTAAGGCAGAAGGTATTATAAAAGAGAAAAAAAAGAGGTCGATAGAAACATCACTGGTAGTGGTTGGCATAAAGGGAAGGGATTACTTTAAAAGGAGAAAATATGATAGACATCAAGAGTACATAGATGTCCTTGGTGATTTAAAATACAGCCTTGCCTCTGACATTGGAAGAGACCTGGTAGCGGCCTACGGGGACAAAGCCGTTGACGAGATCGGCTTGGTCTATACAAAATTTCGCTCCACGATGAGACAAGAGGTAGTCGCGGAGACACTTTTGCCAATTAAGCCTATGGAAACAGAACCAGGGGAATCGGTTATAGATTATATCTACGAGCCTGATGAAGAAAGGATATTGAAAGAGATCCTTCCACGGTACGTTGAGGTTCAGATATTCAAGGCATTGTTGGAGTCAGCAGCAAGTGAATACGCTGCAAGGATGATGGCTATGGAGGCTGCAACCAAAAATGCCGGCGAATTGATTGAGAGCCTTACCTTATCCTACAATAAAGCAAGGCAGGCAACGATTACAAAGGAGATGCTGGATATTGTAGGTGGATCGGAAGCATTAAAATAAGTTAGAGCCATAAGGAGGAGGAAAAGAGGAAAATGGAAACGAAGGGAAACGTTGTACAGATTATTGGTCCGGTAGTTGATATCAGGTTTAGAGAAGGAAGTCTTCCCCCTATATACGGGGCAATAGAGTTAACAAACCCGGCCATAAGCGATAAATTAGGCAACCTTATTGTCGAGGTAGCGCAACACATGGGAGACAACACAGTAAGGTGTATCGCCATGGATACAACCGATGGTTTGTCTAGAGGAATGGAGGCTGTGTATAAGGGTAATCAGATTACTATGCCTGTGGGAAAAGAGACTTTAGGCAGAGTAATAAATGTTATCGGAGAACCCGTGGATGAATTGGGGCCTATAGGCGAAAAGAAGAGATATCCTATCCATCGCCCAGCCCCGGATCTGGTCGATCAAGACACCTCTGTTGTGCCATTTGAGACAGGGATTAAAGTAATCGACCTGTTGGAACCATACCCCCGAGGAGGAAAGGTAGGATTATTTGGAGGTGCAGGGGTTGGAAAAACCGTTATAATCATGGAATTAATTCACAACATTGCCAGAGAACATGGTGGGTTTTCTGTGTTTGGTGGGGTTGGAGAGCGGACCAGAGAGGGTAACGATCTATGGTTAGAGATGAAAGAATCAAAGGTTATAGACAAGACCGCTCTTGTTTATGGTCAAATGACAGAGACCCCTGGAGCCAGAGCGAGGGTAGGACTTTCTGCTCTAACTGCAGCTGAATACTTCAGAGATGAAGAAGGGCTGGACGTCCTGTTGTTCATAGACAATATCTTTAGATTTACACAGGCAGGGGCAGAGGTTTCAGCCTTGCTGGGACGCATGCCATCGGCTGTGGGCTATCAGCCTACTCTGGCAACCGATCTAGGGGAGTTGGAAGAAAGGATTACGTCAACAAAAAATGGCTCAATTACCTCAGTTCAGGCGGTATATGTTCCCGCAGACGACCTGACCGATCCGGCGCCGGCAACTACCTTTGCTCACCTGGATGCGACATCTGTTTTGTCTCGGCAAATCGCAGAGCTGGGGATATATCCAGCTGTTGACCCGCTTGATTCTACATCTAGGATCCTTGATCCCCAGATACTGGGAGAGGAGCATTATAGGGTAGCCAGGGAGGTTCAGACAATTCTTCAACGGTATAAGAACCTTCAGGATATTATTGCCATCCTTGGTATGGAGGAGCTTTCTGAGGAGGATAAGCTCATAGTGTCGAGGGCCAGGAAGATTCAGAGGTTTCTGTCTCAGCCATTCTTTGTAGCCGCGGAATTTACCGGCACAAAAGGCGTGTATGTTAAAACAGAGGATACTATAAAGGGCTTTAGAGAGATAGTAGAAGGGAAGCATGATGATCTTCCAGAGCAGGCATTCTATATGGTAGGGACGATAGAGGATGCACTTCAAAAAGCAGAGCGGTTGATGGCTGCATAACGAATTGAGGGAGAGATGTCTGTGGAAGGGAAAATTCTTTTGGAGATAGTTACACCAGAAAAGTCTGTAATAAAGGAGGAGGTTAGTGAAGTAACCGCTCCTGGAGAAGAGGGTGAATTCGGGGTTCTTCCCGGGCATACCCCTTTTATTACAACGTTGAAAATTGGAGAAATTAAATACCGGAAAAATGGAAGCCCGAGCTATCTTGCAGTGAACTGGGGTTTTGCAGAGGTAACAGCCAGCAGGGTTTATATATTGGTTGAGACCGCTGAAAAAGCTGAGCAGATAGATTTAAAAAGGGCTGAAGCGGCCAGAGCCAGGGCAGAAGATAGAATTAAGAAGGCAGGTAAGGAAGAGATAGACCATGCAAGAGCCCAGGCCGCGTTGAGCAGGGCGCTGGTGAGGCTCCAGGTTGCTTCAAGGGCGAGATAAGCCCGAGGCCATATCCCTTTAAGGAGGGGACGGGTTTAAAAGCCCTGCCCCTTTTTTATTTTGGTACGCCGTTTTTAAGAACACAGTTTTTTGTAACTGTTTAGCCAACTTTTTCTTTCTTGTTGGGTACTCGTATCTGTTGCTCGTTATGAACTACAATCCAGCATAAGGAATTCATAACAAGCGGACGAGATTTCCAATCATTTCTGTGGATTTTACACAGGCTATTGCGTATAACAAGCAACAGATACGAGTACCCAACAACTTTATCGGCACCATTTTATTTGGCTAAACCGGTACAGTTTTTTAAGAAAAGGGTCGACGTGAAAGAGATAGCTACTGTGATATTGGCTGCTGGTAAGGGCACAAGGATGAAGTCCAATCTGGTGAAGGTGCTTCATCCATTGATGGGCGAGCCCATGTTGTCCTTCCCCATAGAGGTTGCCAGAAAGATAAATTCTCAGGATATTATACTGGTAACGGGTTATCAGGCAGAGCTTATCAGGGAGAGGTTTAAGGGGGAGGGGCTGACTTTTGTTGAACAGAAAGAGCAGCTTGGTACAGGGCATGCTGTTTTGTGTACAAAAGACACCCTGAAGGATTTTAAAGGAGACATATTAATACTGTGTGGCGATGTGCCTCTGATTAAGGAAGACACCGTCAGGGCATTGATAGAGGTTCACCAGGAAGGAAGCTCCGCGGTTACCGTTTTAACAACAAAACTCCCGAACCCTGAGGGTTATGGAAGAATAATCAGGGGCGATGACGGCGGGATTTTAAGGATTGTGGAAGAGAGAGATGCTACTGATCTGGAGAAAGAAGTGAAAGAAGTCAACACAGGGATATACTGTGCAAAAGCGAGCTATCTGTTTCAAGCCCTACAAATGGTTGGCAGAGAAAATAAGCAGTCAGAGTATTATTTGACCGATATCGTAGCGATAGCCACAGAGCACGATGAGAAGGTGAAGGGCTTTTTAGCAGAGGACCCTTTTGAGGTGATGGGGATAAACAACAGAGAGGAGCTGGCAAAGGCGAACGAGGTTATTAGAAGAGAGATCCTCTATAAACTAATGATGAATGGGGTAGGCATTATAGCTCCCCAGACAACGTTTATAGAAAGGGACGTCAGGATAGGAATAGACACGGTGATTTATCCCAATTGTTATATACAGGGCAACTCGCAAATAGGGAAAGAATGCATAATTGAACCCGGATCCATGATTACCAATTCTATAATTGGTGATAGTGTGATCATAAAGACCTGTTGTGTTATCAGTGATAGTAAGATAGCCAATAGAGTTATAATCGGCCCTTTTGCCCATTTGAGACCCGATACAGAGTTAGAGGATAAGGTTAAGATAGGAAATTTTGTGGAGATTAAGAAGACAAAGATTGGAGAAGGAAGCAAGGCGTCTCACCTGAGTTATTTAGGAGACGCCACACTGGGCAGGGGGGTAAATGTTGGGGCAGGAACCATTACCTGTAACTACGATGGATTAAAAAAAAATCAGACAATCATAGAAGACAATGTGTTTATAGGGAGCGATACCCAATTTGTAGCACCTGTTAAGATCGGTGAAGGGGCATACATCGGAGCAGGGTCAACCATCACAGAGGATGTGCCCTCAGGCAGTCTGGCTTTGAGCCGGGCAAAACAGGTGACCAAGAAGAGAAAGAGAGAGCTTTGAAGAAGTACCCCTTTTCACTTCAGCATACATTTTTTGACCCATCTAAGCTCACTCCATTGAAAATTCACAAACTCGCCCTTCGGGCTCAAACATGTGAATTTTCTACATTCCGCTTGCCAAGAAGGGTTCCCCAAAAAATCTATGAATTCGCTCTCAGGGGACTTCTTCAAAGCTCTTGGCAGGTTGTGCAAAGGTATCGAAGAGAGAGCAAAATAAGGGCATAGTTATGTGCGGCATTATAGGCTACATAGGAAAGAGGAAGAGCGTACCTATCCTGTTAGAGGGCCTCAAGAGGCTTGAGTACAGGGGATATGACTCGGCAGGGATCGCTGTTTTTGATAATGGAGGCATTGAAGTACGCCGTTGTAAGGGAAAGATAAAAAATCTGGAGGATTCTATAAGAAACGAGGTTTTTTGTGGAAGCGTTGGCATAGGGCATACACGGTGGGCAACCCATGGCAGACCCTCTGAGAAAAATGCCCACCCCCATAAAGCCGGCGGGGTGGCAGTTGTACACAATGGTATAATAGAGAATTATGTCGAGTTGAAAGATTCCTTGATCTCCGAAGGGTGTAAGTTTCAATCCGAGACAGACACTGAGATTATATCCCATCTCATAGATAGGTTTATTGCTGCAGGGGAAGACATTGAGTCTGCAGTTAGAAATGCCCTCAAAAAACTGAAGGGGTCCTATGCCATAGCGGTTCTCTATGAGAAAGAGCCAAGGAAGCTTATTGCTGCGAAGAAGGAAAGTCCATTGGTGATCGGGTTAGGAGAGGATGAATTCTTTGTAGCGTCTGACATTCCTGCAATCCTGAATCACACAAGAAGGGTAATCTTCCTGGAGGACAATGAGATGGCAGTTCTGTCGGACAGTGGGGCAAGGATAACTTCTCTTGAAGGCAAGAAGATTAACAGGGAGCCCAAAGAGATTCTCTGGGACCCTGTTATGGCGGAGAAAGAAGGCTATAAGCACTTTATGCTAAAGGAGATCTTTGAACAACCCCGGTCTATAACCGACACTATAAGAGGGGGGATTTTCAAAGACAGGGGTGAGGTTTCCCTGGAAGAGATGAATATCTCCCATGGGGAATTGAGCAAGATAAACCGTATACTCCTGGTTGCCTGCGGCACATCTTTCCATGCTGCCCTGGTAGGAGAATTTATGATTGAGGAATTTTGTCGAATTCCTGTTGAAGTAGACTTGGGGTCGGAGTTTCGCTATCGAGATCCAATAATAGATGAGGCTACCCTCTCGATCTTTATTTCCCAATCCGGGGAGACAGCAGATACTCTGGCGGCATTAAAAGAGACAAAGAGAAAAGGGGGAAAAACCCTCTCAATCTGTAATGTGGTGGATAGCAGCATCGTTCGTGAGTCCCATGGGGTAATATATACCCATGCCGGGCCAGAGATAGGTGTGGCATCTACCAAGGCATTTACTGCCCAACTGGCGGCACTTTATCTTCTGACTCTTTATCTGGCCAAAATCAAAAAGAGTATCACAGCGAGAAAAACAAAGAATATTCTAGGAGAGCTAGCCAGGATCCCCCATCATATTGAAGACATTCTGGAACGAGAAGGGGAGATCAAGGAGATGGCCAAGAAATATTTCCGTTGCCAAAATTTTCTATACTTAGGCAGGGGGATAAATTATCCTCTTGCCTTAGAAGGGGCATTGAAGCTAAAGGAGATTTCATATATCCATGCAGAGGGTTACCCGGCGGGCGAAATGAAGCACGGCCCCATTGCACTAATCGACAATGATATGCCAGTGGTGGTCCTGGTATCAAACGATATATCTTATGAAAAGATTGTAAGCAACATTGAAGAGGTAAAGGCGAGGCGAGGGAAGACAATTGCAGTAGCAAGCATATCCCGCAGAGAGATTGCAAAGAAGGTCGATGATGTGTTTTTTATTCCTCAGACAATACCATCCTTAACCCCCATTTTGTTTGCCATTCCCCTCCAGCTTTTGGCATATCATATTGCGGTGCTGAGGGGAACAGATGTTGATCAGCCTAGAAACCTGGCAAAAAGTGTGACGGTGGAGTGAAACCTCTAGAACATCAACCCTCAAGAACTATGCGAAGATTGGTTTAATTAAACAACTTAGGAATAGGGCAACTTATGCGCGACCCGGATTTTAAATCAATAGGAAAGTGGTTTATCTATAGTATCCTTATAGGCATCTTAACCGGACTGGGTGCCACTGTATTTTTCTATCTGTTGCAAGGAAGCGCCAAATTTTTCCTTAATTATCTTGGCGGATATTATCCACCCCTTCCTGGAGGAGAATCCGTTGATTTAGTGCCACCAGTGTCTGTTTTTCCAAAATGGATTCTGGGACTGGTACCCGCCCTTGGGGGGCTAATAGCAGGGGCAATCATATATAAGTGGGCACCCGAAGCAGCGGGTCATGGAACCGATGCCGTCATAGATGCCTTTCATAGATTCAGGGGGGTTATCAGGAAGAGGGTGCCTATAATAAAGGCTATATCTTCGGCAATAACTATAGGCTCCGGTGGTTCAGCCGGAAGAGAGGGGCCAGTTGCCCAGATTGGCGCTGGAGTTGGATCATATCTTGCCAATCTGTTGAGACTCTCTGACCGGGATAGACGTTTGATGCTCATTGCCGGAGCTGGCGGAGGGATAGGCAGCATGTTCAGGGCCCCCTTGGGGGGGGCATTGTTTGCCACAGAGGTACTATATAGAGAGCCTGAGTTCGAATTTGAGGCTATTATTCCCGCTATTATCTCCTCTATTGTTGCATATTCAGTCTTTGCCTCTTTCTTTGGTTGGGGAGTGCTATTTGATACTCCAAGATATTTGTTTAGACATCCTTCAGGACTTTTCTTCTATGCGATTTTGGGTATCCTGTGTGTCATATTGGGCGCCCTGTATGTGAAGGTGTTCTATGGATTAAGGGATAGATTTTTCAAGAAGCTTCCGGTAAAAAATTTTCTGAAACCTGCCATAGGCGGACTTATGCTAGGAATAATGGCCATGTTCTTCCCTCAGGTTTTGGGAATGGGATATGGCTGGATACAGTTAGCAATATACGGACAACTGACCATAGGACTTATGATTGTTCTTGTTTTCGCAAAGATTTTTGCTACCTCCTTTACCATAAGCTCAGGTGGTAGCGGGGGGGTATTTGCCCCCTCTCTATTTATAGGGGGGATGCTGGGTGGAGCTTTTGGCCAGACTGCCCATCTTCTGTTCCCGGATATTATAACCCAACCAACGGCATTTGTACTTGTAGGCATGGGGGCATTCTTTGCCGGCGTGGCTAAGGTTCCCATTTCGTCCTTGATTATGGTTTCTGAGATGACAGGAAGTTATGGCCTGCTTGTGCCTTTGATGCTATCGTCATCCATCGCATACCTGTTTACCCGTAAATGGAACCTGTACGAGAAACAAGTCTCTGGAAGAATAGACTCTCCAGCCCATCTGGGGGATTTTGTAGTGGATATCTTGGCGGGGCTTAAGGTTCAGGATGCCCTAACCAATAAAAAGAGGATGGTTTTAATACCTCAGCATATGCCTTTAAGAGAGATTTTAACGTTCATTACCGATACCTCAAACTCTTATTTTCCCGTTGTTGATGATGCCAAGAGGATGGTTGGTATCATGTCCCTTGATGACATCCGGAATGTAATGTTTGAGGAGGGTTTGAGCGAGTTGGTAAACGCAAAAGACATGGCCACCTCAGAGGTAATAACAGTGACCCAACAGGACAATCTCCAGGATGCACTTCGAAAATTTACACTGAAGAACATAGAGGAGATACCGGTAGTTGACATAAAAAACTCGAGAAGAGTTATAGGGATGTTGAACAGGCGAGATGTAATTGCCGTTTACAACAATGAGTTACAGAAGAGCCGCCTTGGGTAGAAAAAGGTGGATAGGATAAGGGGATGAAGATAACCAAACAAGAGGTTGATAAGGTAGCAAAATTGGCACGTCTGGGATTTACAGAGGAGGAAAAGGAAAAGTTTGCCAGTCAACTCAACTCTATTCTCGTTTATTTTGACAATTTAGGAGAATTGGATACAAGAGGAATTGAACCTACCTCCCACGCCAGCACCATAAGCAATGTGTTTAGGGATGATGAGGTTGAATCGTCTATTTCGAAAGAAGATTCCTTGCTGAATGCCCCTGATTCCAAGAGAGGCTGTTTCAGGGTTCCCAGGATTATAGAGCGATAGAGGACCAAGGGATATGGAATTGTATAGATTAACCATACACGAATTACAAGAGATGTTGAGAAAAGGGGAGGTTACTTCAAGGGATATAACAGAGTCTGTATTCAGGAGAATAGAGGAGGTTGAGGGAAAGACAAGAGCCTTTATCACTTTAATGAAAGAGCAGGGATTGAAACAGGCAGAAATGGCCGACATAAGAATCAAAGAAGGTAAGCTAAGCCAACTAACAGGTATTCCTCTGGCGATAAAGGACAACATGTGTATAAAAGGGATAAAAACTACCTGTGGTTCAAAGATACTGGAGAATTACATACCTCCATATGATGGGACTGTAATCGAAAGATTAAAGGAACACATGCCGGTTTTTATTGGCAAAACCAATATGGATGAGTTTGCTATGGGTTCGTCTACTGAAACATCGTACTTTGGTGTAACTCACAATCCCTGGGATATAGAAAGAATCCCCGGGGGTTCCAGCGGTGGTTCTGCAAGTGCAGTTGCTGCAGACGAGTGTATTGCAGCCCTGGGGTCTGATACTGGAGGGTCCATCAGACAGCCGGCGGCATGCTGTGGCATAGTCGGTCTAAAGCCGACCTACGGACGAGTGTCCCGTTTTGGATTGGTGGCATTTGCCTCTTCCCTGGACCAGATTGGTCCTATGACAAAGGATGTTAGAGACTGTAGTATCCTGTTATCCGTTATAAGTGGCCATGATAAATTGGATTCCACTTCTATAGACGTTGAGGTGGCTGATTATGAAAAGTGTCTTGGGCAGGATATAAAGGGTTTAAAAATAGGGGTTCCCAGAGAGTATTTTATAGAAGGGATTGCCCCGGATGTAGTCAAATCTTTATGGAGTGCGGTAAAAGAGCTGGAGAAGTTGGGAGCAACTTACAAAGAGGTCTCCTTGCCCCATAGTGAGCACGCAGTAGCGGTCTATTATCTAATTGCACCGGCAGAGGCGAGTTCTAACCTGGCTCGTTATGACGGTGTAAAATACGGGCATAGAGCTTCTGGGACTAAGGGATTAATGGATATGTATACCCAGACCCGATCTGAAGGGTTTGGACAAGAGGTTAAGCGGAGGATAATGCTTGGCACCTATGCCCTTTCTGCGGGTTACTACGATGCCTATTATAAAAAGGCGTCGCAGGTGAGAACCCTTATAAAGAGAGACTTTGACGAAGTCTTCAAGGAATGCGATGTGCTACTTACCCCTACCGCTCCGACCCCTGCCTTCAAGATTGGAGAAAAGACAGACGATCCATTGCAGATGTACCTTTCCGATATATTTACAATACCGGCAAATCTCGCAGGGATTCCTGGTATATCCATCCCCTGTGGTTTTAGCAGAGAGGGATTACCCATAGGATTGCAGCTTTTGGGTAAACATTTTGATGAAGAGAAACTTCTGCAGGTGGCATATGCCTTCGAACGGCATACCGACTATCATCTAAAAAAGCCGGTTATTGGGCAGGATGCGTTGTAGGTAATTATGAAAGATTCAATTAGATTGAGCAGGCTGAAGTTTAGCAGTTATATTGTCTTTAATCCAATGAGGATCCCACCATTCTTTGGGATTAACAAAAGTTCCATGGACTAGCATACTAAAATGGAGATGGTCTCCTCCTGCGAGTCCAGTAGTACCTGTATTACCAATAATGTCACCTTTCTTCACTCCCACACCGTATTTTACCTTGATACTGCTGAGATGAGAAGACAAACTGAAGATGCCCTGACCATGGTCGATAATTACAGAATTCCCATAAATTCCCACATAATCAGCAAATACTATTATGCCATTGTTAGCTGCCTTTACCGGGAATTGTTCAAGGGCAGCTATGTCTACCCCCAGATGTACCTGTTTATCAATCTCTCTACCCTGATAGTAATATGTCCTCTTGTCGGCATATTGTGCTTCAGGAGAGCCTTCCATCCTCAGAAAGGCCCCCTCCCATAACCTCTGGGGGTGGGATTTGCTACAGACAGCCTTTATTTTCCTGTCGCATTCTTTACGTAACCAATCATTTACCTTCAAATATATATCAAGATTCTCCCCCCGGAGGTTATCGTATCTGGCACTGAATTCTGGCATCTTCTGGTTTAGAAAATTATCTGAGATGTCCATCTTGACTTCTCTAAATTCTTTCCTGAGAATCAAGTGGGGAAAGGATATTTTAGTTATATTACCGGCGCTATCCTGAGCCATAAGCATAATCAGGATTGGATTAGAGGCATTCCAGGGCAGAGCAAAGTAAGCTGCATGCGTCCCGTCAGGGGTAACGGGATAACCTTCAAAGAAAAGATCTCCTACCAGAATGCCACTCTTTAGAGCATCTTTGGAAACGGTGTAGAGCACTAAACAACTGCCGCCCACGTTTATGTTATGATTCAAGCTTCTAATACTGATTTGTGGCGGAAGGGTATCAATGATAACCTCCTTTTCCACCAGGGACTCATTTTTAAACAGGAAACTATTACGGGCTGAAATTATTAGGGTTGCCTTTCCATCTTTTAATCCTAATACAAGAGGTTTTATAAGGAGTTTTATGTCTTGTTTATGTCCCCCCTTCGGAAAGTCAAGGTTTGAAATCTTTTTCTCGTTATTCCCCTGTCTTATTGATACCTGAATAGACACTATTTTGCTCTTCTGGTCCTCTACCGAAAACCCAAGTTCCTGATTTTGGCCAAGGAATCCTATATCTTTACTGAAGATTATTTTTGGCGGAGTGAGGTCTCCTTTAATTACAACCCATATAGCTATCAACACAAATACTAAGATTAGTGCTGTCAGAAAAAAGAATCTTTTAGACATTTGCTCTATATCCTCCCGTCCCCTTAAGGTTTTGTCTCTTTGATATGAACCGTTCTAATCGGAAATGGAATTTCAATACCCTCTTTCTTATATCGTTTGTGTAATTTCTTTACTAATTCATGTGTCAGGGAGTATTGGTCTATAAATTCCCTGCCACGCATTATTACAGTAAAGTTTATACTGAAGTCGGCAAAGGTATGGTAACGAATAAAAGGTTCAAAAGCCAGCTCATCCCCCACAATCTCTTCCATTACCTCTTTTGCCACTTCGATTGTTACCTTTTCCACGTGTTCAAGATCACTATCATAGCTTACCCCAACCTGAACAGGGACTGAAAGCTGCTTCTCCGGAAGATTGTAATTTGTTATAATAGCAGATGCCAATTTAGAATTTGGAACAATTATAATGTTATTGGGAAGCGCCCTTAAGGTTGTATTTCGCCAGTTAATGTCTTCCACATAACCTTCATATCCTGTATCAAGCTTTACGTAATCCCCTGCCTTTACCTGCCTTGAGATAAGAATATAAAATCCTGAGAACAGATTGGAGAGAGTATCCTGAAGTGCCAGAGCAACGGCAATCCCTCCGATTCCCAGGGCGGTGATTATGGGAGTAATAGAGATACCCAAGGTCTGAAGGATAATTAATCCCCCCACAATAATTATCAGTATCCTGGTCAGGTTCGTAAAGATCGTTGTCGATATTAATGCCCCCTCTGTTTTATTGGTGTATATCTTTACTACACCGACCGCTATTTTTGCCAATACCCATGTTATAGAGAAAATAACAGCAATCAGCAGGGCTTTCTGAAGCATATTTGAAAGATTTACTGACATGGGGATGCTGGGGAGGGCCGAATATATACCGGCAATAAAAAACCAAAGCAATATCATACCTTTAAGAGGTTCTAGTACAACATTATCCCATTCCCGATCCGTTTTATTGGCTAGTTTGATAATCCTTGAAAATATTATTTTTTGGAAGACTGCACCGACAACTACCCAACCCAGGAGAATGCTTATGGGGATAATAAACGATGGAATCTTTGAAAACTCAAAAGACATATTAAACCTCAACCTTCTTGATTTAACTTAGGAAGGCTATCAAATATTTAAGAGATGTCAAGAAAAAAGTCCGCCATTAGGGCGGATTAAATTTCTTGACAATAAACCCAAATTACTGTAGTTTTTACTTTATATTCAACCGAATTCAGGGGAGATGTGTATGCCTATATACGAATACCAGTGCAATCAATGTCAGAGAATGATGAGTTTTTTGATCTTGAAGCTTTCAGAGGCATCTGCGCTGAAATGCAAGGGTTGCGGAAGCAAGGATTTGAACCGACTGTTGTCCAGGGTTGCGTACCACAGATCAGAAAGCGATAGGATGGCAGAGTTCAACACTAACAAGCCCCGGGGAGAGGAATTCTACAAGGATTCCCGCAACGTTGGGCTCTGGGCAAAGAAGAGGGCCAAAGAATTGGGTGCAGATCTTGGCCCAGAATTTGATGAAGTGGTAGATAGGGCCCGGACAGGCAAGATATTGGAAGACTACGACCTATAGGGTTAATGAAAAAGCCTTTTTTATTGCCGGCAGGTAAAGGCTGGGGAATTTTGATCTCAAAAGCCCCCTTAGCCTTTAAGATGCCGGTTTTTTTGTATATAGGAGAGGCAGGAAAAAGAATAGTTTATGTCTGAAAATAGAAGTATCGCAAAGGCAGCGGGGGTGGTTGGGGCATCTACCTTCTTGAGCAGGATTTTGGGTTTCATCAGGGATGTGGTGGTTGCTAAATATTTTGGCGCAGGGGTATCTGCCGATGCCTTTTTTGTGGCTTTTCGAATACCTAACCTGCTTAGGAGGCTGCTTGCCGAAGGAGCATTAACCGTCTCTTTTGTCCCCGTCTTTACCGAATACTTAACCAAAAAGTCCAGAAGGGATGCCCTTGAACTGGCAAATATATCCTTTACTGTTCTTTCAATGATCCTCGTATTTATATCAATACTGGGGATAATCCTTTCTCCTCTGATAGTAAGGATTATAGCTCCCGGGTTTATTCACGCCCCTGAAAAGCTAGAACTAACCATTCTTCTTAACCGTATAATGTTCCCTTACATCTTTTTTATCGGTCTTACTGCCCTCTGCATGGGGGTACTAAATTCCCTGAGACATTTTGCCGCCCCTGCCCTATCCCCGGTTTTACTCAATATCTCTATGATAATTACAGTCCTGTGCTTCTCCTGGTATTTTGAGCAACCTGTACTCAGCCTCGCTGTTGGAGTCATTGTTGGAGGGGTTCTACAGCTTATCTTCCAGTTTCCATTCTTAAGAAGCAAAGGAGTCCTGTTAAGGGTAAATTTTAACTTTTCTCACCCTGCGGTGAAGAGGATTGGTCTTCTAATGCTTCCCGCTGTCTTTGGGGTAGCGGTATATCAGTTTAACATCTTTGTCAGTACCATTATTGCTTCCTTCCTCCCGGAAGGCAGTATATCATATCTTTATTATGCCGATAGGCTCATTGAATTTCCACTTGGGATATTTGCCGTAGCTGTGGGAACAGCCGTTTTGCCTGCTATGTCCCGGCACGCAGCTATGAAAAACTATGAAGAACTGAAGGATTCCCTTTCCTTTGCTTTAAGATTAGTCCTATTTCTGACTATTCCTGCAATGGTTGGATTGATAGTTCTCAGGGTTCCCATCATCAGCATCCTTTTCCAGAGGGGAGAATTCGACTCCCAGACTACTTTTTTAACTGCAAATGCCCTTCTTTATTATTCCCTTGGTCTGTGGGCAATCGCCGGAGGAAGAATTGTTGTCCCAACATTCTATTCTCTCCAGGACACAAAAACACCTGTGAAGATCGCAATAATCACCCTTTTTGCTGATGTCATCCTCAGCATTATCCTGGCCTTTCCTTTAGGGCTGAGACACGGAGGAATAGCCCTGGCCATGTCTGTTTCGTCTGCCATAAATATAGTGCTATTGCTGATGCTCCTCAGGAAAAGATTGGGTAGTATAGGGGCAAGGAAAATACTTTTGTCGGGCTTAAAGGTCTCTATATCTTCAGCAGTAATGGGGATTATGGTCTATCTCTATTGTTTCAGGATACCGTGGGATATGGTTTCGGGCATTAAAGAAAAAATCTTCACCCTAAGTGGCAGCATAATAATAGGGGCTGCCGTCTTTTTCTTATGTTCATATCTTCTTAAGAGTCAGGAATCCTATGCCTTTATTAAGATAATAAAAGAGAGAATAAGGAGGGACAGAAAGATATGAGTAAAACGGTTTATTCTATATTTGATACCGAATTTGGCTGGTGCGGTATCGTTGGAAAGGAGGGAAGGCTTTTAGAGATAATCCCCTTCTTACCTACAGAAGAGAGTGTCTGTTCGTGTGTGGTTTCAAAATATACAAATATAGCTCTTTGCCCGGGTTGTTTTAAAGAACCTAAAGAGGCTATCGAGAGATACCTTGCAGGGGAAAGGATGGATTTTGAATTTTCTTTGGATCTCTCTGGTTATACTGAATTCCAGAGAGATGTTTGGGAGATAACTAGGTCCATCTCCTATGGAGAGATTCGTACCTATAGTTGGGTCAGCAAAAAGTTAGGAACCCCAAAGTCTTCAAGGGCAGTCGGGACTGCACTTGCCAAAAATCCATTGCCGATAGTTGTGCCATGTCATCGGGTTATAAGAAGCGATGGCGATTTAGGGGGATATTCAGCGGAAGGGGGCATAGAGATTAAGGCCAAATTATTAAATATGGAAGGTAACTGCTCAGGTGGATAAGCTGTAGACAGTTAGCCTGTTGGAGGAGCGTGACTAACAGCCTTCAGCCTAAACAACCTGAGTAGTAACATTTTTTATTAATTGCTTGACCAAAGGCCTTAGATTGGTTATATTGTACGAATGGAAAGTTTAGTCAAAAATTTCTCACTGTATCTGCAAATAGAGAAGAACGTATCAGAGAATACCTACCGGAATTACATGAGCGATCTGAGGCAGTTCTTAAACTTCTTAAAAGCCCAAAAGCTCTGTATGGAAGAAGGCAATAAGGAGATAGATGTAACAAAGATAGACCATATTGTTATAAGAGCCTATTTAATGGAGTTGTATGGCAAGAATAAAAAGACTTCCATTGCAAGAAAACTTGCCTCCCTCAGGTCATTCTTCAAACTCTTGATTAAAGAAGAAAGACTCACAATAAATCCAGCTGCTATGGTCACAACCCCTAAACAGGAAAAACATATCCCTGCTTTTTTGTCTGTTGATGAGATGTTCAGATTGGTTGAAAAACCGGACAAGTCAACCATCTTAGAATGTAGAGATAGAGGCATAATGGAGGTTTTGTACTCATGTGGTATTCGGGTGAGTGAGTTGGTGGGACTGAATATAGATGATTTGGACTTCAATTTGGGCATTATTAAGGTAAGAGGGAAAGGGAGAAAAGAAAGGATTGTTCCCATCGGGGGAAAGGCAATAGAAGCCCTAAAGGATTACCTTGAGCATGTAAATGAGCTAAAAGGAAAAGTCCCTGAAAGGTACTCTCAGGGAGAATTGGCAAGCCCGGTTTTCCTGAATTTCAGAGGTGAAAGATTAAGCTCCAGAAGTGTTGCCAGGATAGTTAAAAAATACATCTTTCAGTGCGGTATAATGAGAGATATCAGTCCGCATTCTATACGCCATAGCTTTGCCACTCATCTTTTAGATGCAGGAGCCGATTTGCGGGCAATTCAGGAGCTTTTAGGGCATAAGAGCCTGGGAACTACTCAAAAATATACCCATATAAGTATTGACAAATTAATGGAGGTCTATGACAAAGCGCACCCTAGAAGTAAATTATAGGGGAGGCGAGATGTCTGTCCTGCAGGTTTTAGGCATTTGACAATGTCAACAGCGCACCATAACAGCGGGCTTAAGCCCGCTGTTGACCCTGTTGTGGCCCGCTGTTGTATGCGCCGTGGACAATAGAAGGATGAGTTATGTTTAAAGGGACTACCATTTTATGTGTCAGGAATAAAGGGAAGGTCGCCCTTGGTGGTGATGGGCAGGTAACCCTTAACGATACCATTATGAAACATGGTGCAAAGAAGGTTAGGCGTTTATACAACGATAATGTTATTGCTGGCTTTGCTGGAACAACAGCGGATGCCTTTACCCTGTTTGAGAAGTTTGAGGGCAAACTGGAGCAGTATCATGGCAACCTGACCAGGGCCGCTGTGGAACTGGCCAAAGATTGGCGAACAGACAAGATACTCCGCAGATTGGAAGCCTTACTGATTGTTGCTGACAAGGAGCATACCCTGATTATATCGGGCAACGGGGATGTTATTGAGCCCGATGAAGGGGCAATTGCTATAGGTTCAGGGGGAGCATATGCTTTAGCTTCTGCAAAGGCTCTTATAAAGTATTCTGATCTGGATGTAAAAAGCATAGTGGAAGAGTCCATGAAGATTGCAGCAGACATCTGTGTCTACACCAATGACAGGATATTTATAGAAGAATTATAAGGCTCATCTCCAAAAAAATTGCTAAGATCAGAAGGATTCAAGGGGTCGAGGATTCGAGTGGTATGCCTGTGGGTAGTCTATTCATCTGAAGTGAGGAGGATTGATGTCAATTTTTACACCTAGAGAGATTGTTGCAGAACTGGATAGGTATATAATAGGACAGAAAAACGCAAAGAGGGCAGTAGCTATCGCCTTAAGAAACAGACGGAGAAGGCAGCAGGTCCCGGAAGATCTTAAAGATGAGATTGCCCCCAAAAATATTATTATGATTGGGCCTACAGGGGTCGGTAAA
>Ga0210016_1000471_pt1 | contig 35701 bp, 37 predicted proteins | sample CryGeyCG2014_300_FD_185454 | JGI IMG/M metagenome (GOLD analysis project Ga0210016, IMG submission 185454) | Groundwater microbial communities from aquifer - Crystal Geyser CG02_land_8/20/14_3.00 (SPAdes) (version 2) | ecosystem: Environmental > Aquatic > Deep subsurface > Groundwater | place...
TATTGATAATAATTATCCCATGGAAATGATTGGGTGTCACGACAAATTCATCTAGATCAATATTGACAAATCTGTTTTTTAACTCATATCATTTCCCGGAAATCATTTTCCCAACCTTACTTAAAATTATCGCCCCGTTTACGATCTTCCCAAACAAACATCTATACCCAAATAATTCCATTTTGCCATAAATTTTTTGCTAAAATTCCTTCTTTTGTGAACAAAATGCCACATTATTTGGGTTCTACTCAACTCCCTTTTTGCATTTTACAGTTAGTTGAGTATATAATCCTGCACACAAATGGTCACAAAATAGGCTCCCGGATTAGAATAATCGTATCCTTTAAACCGGATCGACCTGCGTTGATGGATTTGAAAACCGTGTTGCATCTGTAAATCCCCGGACGAAAAAGTTAGCACACATACAAACAAATTGGTCGCACCCATTTTATCATGGGTTGTGAATAATAATCCAACCGTTCGGGATTTTGTAAATTTTGCCTTCCGTGTTAAAATGAAACCCGTGGAAATAAAAGTTTTTGACGACGAACAAAAAGAAACGTTTGCTAAATTTCTAACCATCTCGCCTTTTCAAAACCCTCTCCAATCCTGGGAATGGGGAGAGGTAAAAACTTCCAAAGCCTGGAAGGTCCAAAGGCTGGGATTCTACGAAGCGGGAAAACTGGTGGCTATCGCTCAGGTTCTAGAAAGAAAATTGATCTTCGGATTTACCCTTTTCTATATTCCTTATGGCCCGCTTTGCAACTGGAAAAATAGAACTCTGACTTTGGAGATACTCAAATCTCTGACCGACTACCTCAGACCCAAATCCAAGGCTCTCTTTTTGAAAATCGAACCCCCGGCTGAAAATTCAGCCACTGCGGCGGAAATCTTCTCCCGGCTTGGATTTACTAAAGTTAAAAAATCCATTCAGCCGCAACAGACTGCGATTATCAATCTGGCTCCAAAATCTGAGACCATTTTTGACAATTTTGAAAAAGATACGCGCTACTCAATCCGCCGTGCGCAGCGGGAAGAAGTCAGCGTTAAACATTTTACCAATCCTTTAAACCTGCAACCGGTGAAAGAATTCTATAATCTCTACGAGACAACCGCCAAACGTGGCAAATTCCCGCCCCGCCCTTTCTCTCAGTTTGAAAAAATCTGGCGGACGATGGCGCCCCAAAACAAAGTTATGATCTCGCAAGCCTGGTTTAAAGAAATTATCTTAGCTGCAGCTTTGATTCTCAAATCAGGCAAGAAAGCCTTTCTGCTCTATGCCGGTTCGGTGCGGGATGAGGCTTTCAAAAATAAATTCCCGACTTATCTTCTTCAATGGGAGATTATACGAGAACTAAAAAAACAAGGTTTTCAAAGCTATGATCTATGGGGAGTCGCCCCGGACTCCAATCCCAAACACCCTTGGGCCGGGCATACCCTTTTTAAGCGCGGGTTTCGTGGACGCGAGACAGAATACTTAGGCAGTTTTGACCTACCTTTGTCTCCCTGGTATAAAATCTATACCTTTTTAAGCAACAGCCGCTATTTTCTGGCCGGCTTAAAAAATTCTAAGATCAAATCTGATGCCAAAAAGTGAACCCTGCTATAGTGAAACCGGCTGCCATCGATCTCTAATATGATTTCTAATCAGTTTGTCTATCCCTTCTGTCATTATATGCAATCGAAGGCCTACGCCGGTTTTATGCAGAAACTGGGCTGGGAAGTTGAAATAATTTCAACCCGCGCTGATCTGGTTTATCTTTATTCTAAAAAAGTTCCCCTTCTTGGCTCTGTTGCCAAAATCCCGCGCTCGACCGTTTCCTTACCCATGGATCTGGTTGATCAGGCTGCCAAAGAGAAAAAGGCGCTTTTTGTGAAAATAGAGCCTTCTGCCACGCTTGACAAAATGGACGCTTTACCCGAAGGATTCAGGAAAGACTCGCCCATTTTGCATACCAAAACCATACTTGTCGATCTGGCTCCGATTCCGGAAAAGATTGAAAAAAGTTTCAAGGGTGACGTGCGAACCTGTATTCGTAAAGCTTTGAAAGAAAATCTGGTCGTGCAAGAAAGTAACGATCTCGGCCAGTTCTATGCTCTTTTTGAAAAAACCGCCAAAGAGCGGGGATTCTATCATCCTTACAAAAAGCAAATGAAAAACCTTCGGGATGCCTTTTTCTCACAAGTAAAACTTTTTTTGGCTTTTCAGAAGCCTCTCGAAAAACATCCTGACCCGCTGGCAGGCTGTCTTGTAATCACACACAATCAGGTTGCCTACTATAAATATGCCGCCTCAACGCCCGCAGGCAGGAAAAAGGGCGCCAGCTATCTTTGCCTTTGGAAAGCTATGGTAGCCTGCAAGAAAACCGGCTGTCACACTTTTGATCTGGAGGGAATCGCAGACGAACGTTACCCCCAGACCCGAAAATACCGCAACTTTACCCACTTTAAGCAATCCTGGGGCGGGAAAGAAATTACCTACTTGGGCTCGTTTGCTAAACCGTACTCGACTTTTTACAAACTTCTCAGTAAAATAGAATTGATTTAAAAAAGCCTGTCATTCTGGCTCGTCCAGAATCCGATTCTGGAATCACCCTCCGAATCGGAGGGATACCCAGAATGACGATAATTCTTTAGCCAGTTGCCAGAAGCCGGTAGCTTTCTAAGTCGAACTTTTGCATTTTGACTTTTGACTTTTTTATTGGTGCTTCTCCGTTTCGTCCGCCTCCGTCAGATGGACGGATCAACGGACTCCAGTCGAAGAATAATCCTATTGTTCGATCCGCCAGCCGGCGGAGAGAACTACTTTCGGTTTTATTGTTCGATCCGCCGAGTCGGCGGAGAGAACTACCTTAATTTTGACTTTTAACTTTTTACTTTTGACTTTTCTTTATGAAACTAATCCATTTTGCAGACCTTCACCTTGGCATGGAAAATTACGGGAAAACCGACCCCGAAAGCGGTTTATCGACCCGGTTGTTGGACTTTTTGCGTTCCTTTGATTTCATGGTGGATTATGCTTTGGAAGGGAAGGTTGACGCCGTTCTTTTTGCCGGCGACGCTTACAAAAATCGCGAGCCGACCCAAACCCATCAGCGCGAATTTGCCAAGCGGATTTTAAAACTTTCCAAAAACCAAATCCCGGTCGTACTCCTAGTCGGCAACCACGACACGCCCAATGTCGCGAGCAAAGCCAACACTTTGGACATTTACTCCACTTTGGAGATGGACAACGTTTTTGTCATCCGCACTCTACAGCTTATTGAAATTCCACTGCACAATGCCGAATTTGCCAAACTGCAAGTCATCGGTCTCCCCTGGCTTTCCAGAAAAGAATTTGAACACTTGGCCCAAACTTTACCCGTTCTCTATAAAAATATAAAACCGGAATATCCGACCGTAACCGTTGTCCATGGGACGGTTGAGGGAGCGGTCTATGGCAGTGAACGAGCGTTAACTTTAGGCAAAGACCCCATTCTGCCTCTTCCGCTTTTAACCCATCCTGCCGTTTCCTATGTGGCCTTGGGTCATATCCACAAAAGGCAAATTTTGTCACAAGATCCGCCGACTCTCTATTCCGGTTCTCTGGAAAGGGTTGATTTTGGTGAAGAAAAAGAAGAAAAGAGTTTTGAGCTGGTCGAAATCAATGACCAAAAAAAGGCGAAGCACCAACCGATTTTAACGCCGGCGCGCCGTTTTCTAACCCTCAATTTCGATCTTTTAGGTGAATCTTTTGATCCCACCGAAAAAATTCTAAAAGTAGCTCAAAAATCGGACTTAACAGAAACCATTGTAAAGGTTGTCTTGAATATCTCAACCGAAAATTTAGAAAGATTGAGAGTGGCGGAAATTAAAAAAGCCATTGAGGAGAAAGCCCATCTTTTGGCGGGAATTACCAAGAACGTTGAACGCTCGGTGCGGCAAAGACTGGAGGGCGTTTCTGCAGAAACCTTGTCGCCCTTGCAGGCTTTGCAAATCTACTTTGAGGCTAAAGAGTATCCCAAAGAAAAGATTAAGGTCTTGGAAAAATACGGCCGGGAGCTGATGGAGGAATTTAAAGAAATCGCTGGCTAGGGTTTGACGTTTTTGAAGGGTGTCATTCCTGACCCCTTTTGTGTCATTCCTGACCCCTTTTGTGTCATTCCCGACCTGATCGGGAATCCCGTTGGATTGTCCTTTTTGCCCACGGGATTCTCACGTCGTCCCCGCCCCCGCCTGCCGGCGAGGCAGGGATTCGGCGGGGACTCCTCAGGATGACACTGGCGGCAGGCAGAGTAGGTTTTCCTGTCTGCAGCAGACAGGAATTTCAAATTTTAAATTCCTAATTTGTTCACTCTTTGAGTGAAGAAATGTTTAATGTTTAAAAATTAGAAATTGATTAAAAATTGAAAATTAGAAATTGGAAATTAAAAAAGTATGATTCCAGAAAAACTGAGTCTTAAAAATTTCACTTCCTACGGCGACGACAACCCGCCTCTTGATCTTTCCAGAATGCATCTTACCTGTCTTTCTGGCCCCAATGGCGCCGGAAAATCTTCGCTTTTAGACGCTTTTACCTACGCTGTCTGGGGCGAGGCTCGCGGAAAATCGCCGGACGATTTGGTGAGGCTTGGACAAAACCTCATGGAGGTCGAATTTGAGTTCAGACTGGACAAGGCCTGCTACAGAATTCAACGCGCACGTAATTTGAAAAGGGGGTTAAGCGAGCTTTCCCTTTTTAGCAAAACTGCCAAAGGCAAACAGTGGTCCAATCTGACCGAAGGCACCATTAAAGAAACGCAGACCAGGCTGGATCAGATCTTAAAAACTTCCTATGAGACTTTTGTCAATTCGGCTTTCCTGCGCCAAGGCAGGGCTGACGAATTTACCCTCAAAGGACCGACTGAGCGTAAGAAAATCTTAAGCGAAATTTTAGGCTTGCAGATTTACGATGAGCTGGAAGAAAAGGCCAAAGAAAACGCCAAAGCAAGGGGGCAGGAAATTTTGCGGCTGGAGACTCAGTTGGGCGAAATCGAAAATGAATTGGGACAGGCCGAAATCAGACAGATGCAGTTGAAGCAAGCCGAGGAAAAAGTTTTAGGCCTGGAACAAAAATTGGCGGAGACTGAACAACAAATCAAGCTTTTGACCGAAACCAAAGAGGTTCTTTTGATCGAAAAGGCTAGTCGGGAACAGCTGGAAAAATCAATCAATCGCCAAAAAAGAGAATTGAGCGAGCGGCTGATCCAAAAAAAGAAAAAGGAAGAACAGATCCTCAGGCTCAAATCCACTCTAACCCGTAAAGATGAGATTGAAAAGAAATACGCCTTAAAAATGAGCCTGCAAAAAACAAACGACGAGCTGAACGAAAAACAGTCGGTTTTGATAAAACTCATCGCTCAGAAATCCGGGCTGGAAAGCCAACTGCAATCTAAACAAGCGCAAAACGAGCAGGAAATCGCCAAACTTCTCGTTCAATGTCAAAACCTGAAACAAGAAGGTTTGAACCTAAATGAGCAGATCGCCAAAACCAAGGACAGTCAAAAACGCTGTCCTTTGTGCGGTAATCCCCTCGGTTTAGAACAGCAACAAGATGTTTTGAAAAAACTGAATCTGGAGCACGACCAAAAACTTAACCTCTATCAAAAACACCGGATGCAGATTCAAAAGTTGCAGGCCACTAAATTTGAAAACGAGCCTCTGCTCAAAATCCAAGAGATGATTAAAAAGAATGATTACGACGAGGAAAAACATCGGTTGGTGAAATCCCGGCTTCTGCAGTTGAAGGGAGTGGAGGAAGAAAAAACCACCCTGGAGACAGTTGGCGCCACTCTAAAATCAGAGGCAGAAAACCTTAAAGCGCAGGAGGAATCGATAGGTGAGGTCCAAAAAACTCTGGCCGAAGAACAACAAGCTTTCGCCCAAACACGCGATGTCGCTTTGGAGATTGCCGAAAATCAGAAATTGTTAGCAGAAAAAACGCTCGCTCAAAAATCTCTCCTGGCTGAAGAAAGGGGTGCACGCGCCATTTTAGGCGAAGCGAAGGGACTGGTTTCCCGCAGCGAACAGCTTTCCGGACTACGCTTGCAGAAAATGGCGGAGCGGGATTTCTTTTCACAAGAGAAAAACAATTATGAAGAGTTAAGCCTGGCTTTCGGGAAAAAGGGAATCCAGGCCATGCTTATTGAAACTGCCATTCCGGAAATCGAAGAAGAAACCAACCACCTTTTGGACAGGCTGACCGATGGCCGCTTGAGAGTGACCTTACAAACCCAAAAAGACACCAAAAAAGGCGACACTGTTGAAACTTTGGAGATTGTGATCGCAGACGAGCTCGGTTCGCGCGCTTATGAAATGTATTCCGGTGGTGAAGCTTTTCGAGTTAACTTTGCCTTGCGGCTGGCGCTTTCCAAACTCTTAACTCAGAGGGCCGGAACCAAACTTCAATTTCTGGTGATTGATGAAGGTTTCGGCACCCAAGACACCCAGGGCCGGGAACGCCTGGTGGAAGTTATCAATGAGATTAAGGATGACTTTGAAAAAATTCTAGTGGTTACCCATCTTGACGAATTGAAAGAGCTGTTTCCGGTGCGGATTGAGGTTGAAAAGAAAACTGACGGGTCGCATTATAATTTAGTGGGGATCTGATGAAGAAACTGATTTCAAAGGAAAACTTTCTATGCAACGCTTTTTAATCCCTTTCCTGTTGCTAACCTTGGCTGCCGGAGCCGTGCTCTTCTATCTTTGCGAAACCCATTCACCCTTTACGGACGGAAGTGAAATCAGTCTAAAAATCTTGCTCTTTTTTTTCTTAGCTTTCTGGACAGAGCTGTGGTGCGTTGTCACTCTGCTTTTCTATCTTTTACGCTTGGCTTTCGGCAAAATCGACTCTCCCCGCCTCATCTTTCGGCAATCTTTACGCCATGGGGCGTGGGTGGCTTTTTTTGTCGTTTTTTTGCTCATCTTTCAACTTTTAAAGGTTTTACAACCTTTGAATATTCTTCTTCTGGCGGCTTTCCTTTTTTTCTTAGAACTTTACTTTAACCGTAAGAATTCCCCGCCTGTCCACAAAACAATTCAAAGCCCAAAGAGGTAGTTCTCTCCGCCGACTCGGCGGATCGAACAGTAACGGAGGGTAGTGTCATCCCGTCCGCCACCGGTGTCATCCTGAACTTGCCTGCCCGCCGAATCTCTGCCTCGCCGACAGGCGGGGTGAGGGATTCAGAATCCCGTGGGAGTGAGGGAAGGAAATTTCGTAGCGGCGAACTTGAGTTCGCCATGATCTGGGAACGTGGAAACCTAAAGGTTTCCGCTACCAGCCAGAATAAATAGTCGAGTTTCCAAGACGGGTAAAATCCAGAGAAAGGCTTTGCAGTAACCCAAAAATAGATTCGACCTCCCGCTTTCTACTGCCTAAAACAGTCTTTGCTTAAAATTTGCCAGTTATGTTAAAATACGAGTATGGCTCAAGGAAAGTTTTTCATCACGGCTGCAATCCCCTATGTTAATGCCGCCCCTCATTTGGGACATGCTTTGGAAATTATTCAGGCAGATGTTACCGCGCGCTATGCAAAATTGATAGGTCATGAGGTTTGTTTTTTAACCGGAGCGGATGAAAACTCTCTCAAAAATGTCCAATCGGCTGATAAAGAAGGAATAACTCCCCAGCAACTTTGTGACCAAAATTCAGCCAAATTCCGCCAACTCTATCGCGATTTAAATATCTCTTTAAATATCTTCCAGCGCGGAACAGACCAAAAAAAACACTGGCCGGGTGTTTACAAACTTTGGCAGGCCCTGGAGGAAAGCGGAGATATTTATAAAGGCAAATACGCCGGTTATTATTGTGTCGGCTGTGAAGCTTTCTATCAGGCAGGCGAGCTTAAGAATGGAAAGCTTTGTCCCGAGCACGCAACTCCCCTGGAGTGGATTGAGGAAGAAAACTATTTTTTCCGCCTTTCCCGCTATCAGGAAGCTTTGCAACACCTTATCCAGAGCGACGAATATAAGATTATTCCCTCTTTCCGCAAAAACGAAATTTTGACTTTTTTAAATGAGGGATTACAGGACTTTTCTATTTCCCGCTCGAAGAAGCGGGCACGAAGCTGGGGCATTCCGGTGCCCGGCGACCCTGACCAAATTATTTACGTTTGGATTGACGCTTTGGATATTTATATGACCGGCATCGGTTTCGGCTGGGACGAGGCCAATTTCGCCAAATGGTGGCCGGCTGATTTACACGTCATCGGCAAGGGAATCATCCGTTTTCATGCACTCTTCTGGCCGGCGCTTTTGATGTCGGCCAAACTCCCTTTGCCCAGAAACTTATTCGTTCATGGGTATATTACCCATGGCGATCAGAAAATGAGCAAATCGCTGGGCAATGTCGTTGATCCCTTTCCTCTGATTCACAAATATGGGATTGATCCTTTACGCTATTTTTTACTCTCTCAGATTCCGGCCTATCAAGACGGAGACTTTACCGAAGAAAAAATGAGAAGCGCTTATCAGGCCGATCTGGCCAATGGGCTGGGCAATCTCGTTTCGCGGGTGGCAACCTTATGCGAAAAATCGAATTTGGATCTTTTAAAAACCGATATTAGTCTCTCTGAAACCTGCCCGCGTTATCATGCCACTTTGAAAAGCTTTAATTTTAACCTCTCTTTAGGCCTTTTGTGGGAACAGATCCGGGAAATTGACCGCTTCATCGATCAAAAGAAACCTTGGGAGTTGCTGCAGAAAGGATCGCCCGAGATAGGCAAAGTCTTGCAGGCAGCCGTCGATGAAATCCGCAAAATCGGACTGTTGCTGGCCCCTTTTCTACCCCAAACCGCTCTCAAAATCCAGGACCAATTCAAAAATCCCAAAATTAAAGTACAACCATCTCTTTTCCCTCGTTTGTAAACTTTGGAGCGAAGATGTCTTTTTTAATCGACACCCATGCACATTTGAATTTTCCGGAGTTTGAGACCGATCGCAATGAAGTCATAGCCAGAGCTTTCGCTGGCGGAATAAAAGTCATCATCAACCCGTCTTCCTCTGTGGCAACGAGCAGAACTGCGGTAAAGCTGGCCCAAGCCTACCCTCAGATTTTTGCGGCTGTAGGAGTACACCCTTACGAGATTGATACTTTCTCTGCCTCTGCCTTGGAAGAATTGATCCTCAAGCCTAAAGTTGTCGCCTTAGGCGAGTGCGGATTGGATTTTTTCCGCAGAAAGAACCGCGAAATACTTGAAAAACAAAGGGTGGCTTTTGAAAAACAGTTGCGGCTGGCAGAAAAATACAATTTGCCTGTGATTGTCCATTCCAGAAATGCATTTGACTTGACCTTGGCGATTCTCAAAGAATACGATGTCAGGGCGGTTTTCCATTGCTGGTCATATGGATTGAAAGAAGCGTTGACGGCAATCAAGAGCGGTTATTCCATTTCTTTCACCGCTATAGTGACTTATCCCAACGCCGATCCGATCCGGCAAACAGCCGCCGCCATTCCGCCGGACAAGTTCTGGTTGGAAACTGATTCGCCTTTATTGCCGCCTCAAAGCCAACGGGGTCAAAGAAATGAACCGCAAAATCTTTGGGAAATTGCCCGCCAGGTGGCGGATTTAAGGCAAGTTGACCTGAACATTCTGGTTGAGAAAACTAGTGTTAATGCCATCCGTTTTTTTAAGCTTAAAGATCTGAAAAAATGGTAAAATAGACATGCAACTTTGTTAAAACAATTTGTCGTCCCATACAGGACAATGTCATCCTGAGCGAAGTCGAAGGATCCCGTAGGAAGCAAGTATGGAAAGCTTAGCTTTCGAAAAGCAAACTTAAAGTTCAAAGTGTAAATCTCAAAACCTAGTTTAAAGTTAAAAACTTTTTGGCTTTAATCTTGCGTCAAAAATGGAAACATGGATTCCCTTGTCAGTTGGGAATGACAGGCATGGCCAAAAGTGACATTCTGTTTTTAAAGGACTAACCGAAAAAAGCCATGAAATCTCAAAGAGTCATCGAAATTGTCATTGGTCTTGTAACCTGGCTGGCAATCACTTCTCCGATCTGGGCCTCATTTTTAATTCCGAAAGTAATGGCCTATTTTATCATTCTCATGGCCGTCTATTGGCTTTACAAATCCGCCAAGTATGCCGTTTCCGCCGTTTTTGGATTTATAACCATCAAAAGAAACGAAAAAATGAATTGGCTCTCCTTGGCGCAAAAGCATCCCGACTTTGAAAAGGTTTCGCACATTGTCATCATTCCCAACTACAAGGAATTGGAGGAAAAAATCCGCATTAATTTGCAATACCTGGCAGCTCAGACTTTATCATCTCGCAAAATCATCGTGGTCTTAGCCATGGAAGAAAGAGAGGGAGCGGAGGCTAAAGCAAAAGCCCGTCATCTCAGCGACGAATTTGGCGACACTTTTGGCCTTATTACTGCCACTTTTCATCCTGATCTTCCCGGAGAACTCAAGGGCAAGTCATCCAACGAAGCCTGGGCAGGAAGAAAGATCAAGATGGATCTGGTTGACCGCAAAAACATGGATATCAATTTTCTAACCATCACTTCTTGTGACGTCGATTCCCTTTTTAACCCTCAGTATTTTGCGGCTTTAACCTGCCTTTTTTTGAATGATCAAAACCGCTATCGCAAATTTTGGCAAGGCTTACTCACCGAATATGCCAATCTGGACAGGACCATTCTGCCCGTACGCCTGGTCTCTGCCATTGATTCGGTCCTGAGAATGGCCCTGCCGTTCCAGGAGGGATTCTTTCTGCCTTATTCCACCTATTCAGCCAGCCTGAAAATGGTTTTCGAGGTGGGTTTCTGGGATACCGACATTATTCCCGAAGATTGGCATATGTTTTTTAAATGTTTTTTTAATCTCAAGGGAGAGGTGGAAACGATGCCTATCTATCTTACCAATCATGGAGATTCAATCGAGGGGAACGACTTTTTTGATGCTTTGAAAAACCGCTATGTGCAAAACCGCCGTCACGCCTGGGGAGTGACCGATATCCCCTATATTATCGTGCAATGGGCCAAACACCCGGAGATTCCTTTTTTCAGGAGAACTCTTTTAGTGATTCGCTCTTATGAGGCTCATTTCCTGTGGCCCACCTCCTGGTTTCTTTTGACTTTGGGGGTAAATCTGCCGGTGGTTATCAATCCTCAGCTCAAAGAAACCGTCTTGGGTTACAATTTTTCCATCTTTGCGAGAAATATTCTGGCCGTGTGTTTGGTTCTGACCTGTGCTTTTATTATTCTCGATCTTCTCTCCCATCCGCCGCAAAATAAGAGTGACAAAATCTGGGTTCGGATCCTCTCCTTTCTGCAATGGTTTTTAATGCCCTTTATTACTCTTTTTTTAGCCACACTGCCTGGATTGGATGCGCATACCCGGATTATGCTCAATCGCCGAATTGAGTATAAGGTTTCTGAGAAAAGAGTGGGGAAAGGTCATTAAAATAACTCAAAACGCAACTGGCAGCCGACTGTCCACCGAAAACAAGAGAAACAAGAGGTTAACAAGAGGTTTCTCCTCTTGCAAGAGGAGAAACCTCTAACAAAACCTCTAACAAACCTCTAACGTCTCTAAAAAACGGAGGGAAGTGGGAAGGAGGATTGCAGAAGTATTCCTTCTCCTTAAAGGAGAAGGAGAGCCCACCAAGTCGGCGGAAACTCCAGAATCCAGGAAAGAGCGATTCTGTGACAATTTGGATAAGATCAAGGATGACACCTTTACCATGGTCGTCCTTTCAGGTTAAATTTGAAAGAGAGGTTTTACTATGTCTTGGTTTGCAAAAAAATCGCTTATCAAAAAGAGGGTAGTTTCCAACTCTGAAGATCCAAAAAGATTAAAGGATAAATCCCTCTTTCCCAAGCTTTCAATCTTTCAAGACAAATCAAGCGAATTTTCATTGATTGGAATTGCGCTTGTGTTTTCAAGTCTGCTCGTCATCCTTTCCTGGCAATACTCATTTCTTCCTCCCCAAATTCCCTTTTATTACAACTTAAGCGGGGGCGAAAGACTGGCCGGCAAAGAAATTCTCTGGTTGGTTCCGTCAGTCCTGGGTATTTTTTCGACCATCAATCTCACCTTGGCCCAACTGAACTATAAGCGCGAGCCTGTCCTCTCGCGGGTTTTGATCATTGCCCTATTTTTTATTATTTTCTTAAGTTTTCTTGGCGTTTTGAAGATTATTGGTTTGGTGATTTAAATGGAATTTCTGCTGGTAGTCTTCATCCCATTCATAACGACTTTAATCTTGACTCCCCTAGTAATGCGGTTGGCTCTCCGATGGGGATTTAAAGATGATCCTCAAACCCACCACCACCCGGCGATCCTGCACCGTAAAGCCCTGCCTCGCGCCGGAGGATTACCAATTTATATCGCCTTGGTTGTCTCGATTTTGATCTTCTGCCCTTTGGAAAAACACTTAATCGGCTTAATTTTAGGAGCCACTATTATCGTAATCGACGGACTTTTGGATGATAGATACAACCTTCATCCCTTATTACGTTTTATCTCGCAATTTGTAGCCGCCGGAATAATCGTCCTCTCCGGGGTCGGGATCACCTACATCACCAATCCTTTCGGCGGACTCATCCGTCTGGATGTCGTCAATATCACTCTCAACTTTTTCGGCGAACACCATCTCTTGCTTCTGGCTGATCTTTTCGCTCTCTTCTGGATCGTGTGGACGATGAATTTGGTCAATTGGTCCTCGGGAGTTGACGGACAAATGCCGGGGTTTGTGATTATTGCTGCCGGAACCTTGGCTCTGTTAGCACTTCCGTTTACGACTTATGACGCCAGCCAATGGACGGTTATTAAAATCTGTCTGATGGTTGTCGGAGCCACCTTGGCTTTTTTGATTTTTAACTGGCATCCGGCTAAAATCTTGCCGGGAGACAGCGCTTCCATGCTTTTGGGTTTTTTCTTGGCGGTTCTGGCCATTCTTTCCGGAGGCAAAGTGGCCACCGCAGTTTTGGTTTTAGGAATACCCACTCTGGATGCGGCCTGGGCAATTTTGCGGAGAGTAAGCAAAAAAAGGCTTCCCATCTGGGGAGACCGGAAACATTTGCACCATCAATTGCTTGATCTGGGTTTGAGTCAAAGACAAGTGGCAGTGATCTATTGGATTCTCACGGCAATTTTAGGAAGTGCGGCTTTACTTTTTTCGGGCCGTCAAAAACTGTGGCTCTTGATTGTCTTGGGGGGACTTTTAGCCTTCTTCTTAATTCTCATCCACCGCTTTATGAAAGCAAAAGCCAAAAAAGTAACAGTATAGCCAACATCTGGGTTAAAATTCCGAAGGTCTTTTTCCCGAAAAAAAGAGTGTTACGGCGGACATCCTGATCTATGCTGATATGGATATTTTCCCAACCTTGAAAAAAACGGGAACGACAATGAAAAAAGTAAAAAGGAATCCGCATGGCATCCGGCAGGATGGCCATTCCAGCACAGATCAAAATTAACCAAAATTTAGATGTCGAAAAACCTTCCCGGAAGGCAAAAAACAAACCCAGACCCAGCGATAAGAAGGAATCTATGAGAAGGACTACAAAGGCTTTCTTGTCTCGCAACAGATTGGTAATACTCGTTGTCCAGTGAGGAATGGCATCCAAAACAAAGTGCGAAAAAAATGCCAGGATAATTGCCAGGAAAGGATTTTGGATTTTAGCAGCAATGACAATTCCTGCCACAGCATGGGGAGTTAAAAACATGAGTTTCATCTTAAATTTTTCAATTCATTTTGTCAATTAAGTTGTTTGTATTTATTCGGTTCTTTCCAGTAGATTGTCATTTCGAGTGAAGCCGAAGGCGTAATCGAGAAATCCCTTCTGGTTTTTAAAAAAGGGGTCCCTCTCCGCCAGCTGGCGGACTCGGGATGACAGTTTTAGCCATTTCGATTCACTAAACAGCAACTTCAAAATTACACTGTGTTTGGAGAAAACTGAATAGTTACAGTTGCTTCAAAGTGGTTTTTAAGGGTAGACATTATTTTGAACTTGACGTATATTGTGATTATGGAAAAGTTACTCAAGGGAATGTTTTTCCAAGAAATAGTCGATCAGGTTCACGGACAAAAGGGTGAAAAGGCTCTCTGCGAACTGGAAAGACAGTTCGGCAAGCCACTCACTTTCTCCAACTTCAAAGGATATCCGCTGGAAGATCACCTTAGACTCCTAGAACTAGGCTCCAAAATTATTTTCAAGGATAAAGACAGAAAGGAAGCTATCTTTGAGATGGGTAAACTTTCCTGGCTGACTTTTGCCCAAAGCATGGTGGGAAAAACGGTGCTGGCACTGTACGCTAAAGATCTAAGGAAAACCGCCCTTTCCATTGCCAAACTCTGGGGAATGATAACTAACTTCGGCGTGCGCGAATGTCAAGATTTGGGAGAAAGAAAGGTTAAAATCATCATCAAAGAAGATCCGCGTCCACCTGAATATATTGTTGGGGTCCTAAGCGGCGCGGTTGAATTTTTTAAGGCTGTCCCTAAGATAGAAACGAAAGTGTTCTCATCTGAGCATTGTGAGTTTATCGTCAGCTGGGAAAACCCCCGGACATGAACTACCACGGCCTGCCGCCGTGGTATCCTCCCCGCCTCCCTTTTGGTCATCCTTATCTAGTCTATTTTACGTCATTCTGGCTCAGTCCAGAATCTAATTCTGGAGCCCCCGCCGAGTCGGCAAGTCACCAGAATGACAGTAATGTACTTCTCCATGCTCCCGCCTTTGTCGGTATGAGTCGAAGCATAATAATTTTATTGTTCGACTTTTATGGAGAACTACCTTTTTGACTTTTGGCTTACTTTTGACCCTTAAGTTTTGCCCGTCAATTGGTGTAATCTCTTCAAGGCTCTCTTTTCTTCATAATACCCCAGCTTTGCCCATCTGACCGCTTTTTCCAAAACCCCGATCGAAGCATCATAGGTTGTTCGCTCCACCGGAAAGGGGTAGCCGTCTTTGCCGCCATGGGCAAAAGCAAAACGGGCCGGGTCGCGAAAGGAAGGGGCTTGGCCGTAGATTAGTTCGGCAATCAAAGAAAGCGCCCGCAGTGTTTTTGGACCGACACCTTTTGCCGACAACAAGGCTTCAAAATCTTGAGGTTTGGTTTCTTTGACGAATTGTAAAATTTTTTTGAGTCTGCCAAGATCAAAATCCTCGGCATAGATCGGGTGGTGGAAAGGCAGTTTAAGGGTATCGATTTTTTGGAAATGACTGACGAGCCCGGCAGGCGAGATTTCATTTACGAGTTTTGTTTCCAACTTTCTGATCCCCTGGCTTTGAGAAGCGATTAAGTTTAAAACGGCGGTTTCTTTCCGATCGCAGCAGATCGCGTTTTGCGGCTCCTCTACAAAACTTTTTACCGTTTCCGAAATCCAATGATAGCGCCGCGCCATCTTATTTTTCTCATTCATACCCTGCTGAACCACGATCCACTTTCTCTGATTGGTAAAAATGAAATTATGATGATAAAGCTGGTAACCATCCTGCAGGGCACTGCTGTCGACTTTGGCCGACATTTTGGAAGCGTACACCAAGGGCGCGGCATCAAAGCCGTATTGTTGGCCGAAAGCTTCAATCTCGTGCGGAGTTTTTCTGGAAGTTGCTCCCTTGCCGCCGGCCATAAAAAAACCTGTTTCTTTTTCCAAGCCTTTCAACCCTTCCTTGAGAGCTCCGGTCGTGGTGGTGGTTAATCCTGAAGAATGCCAGTCAAAACCCAAAACACAACCTAAAGCCTGAAACCAGAAGGGATCGGATAATTTGTAAAGTAGATCAGAAACGCCAAAATCCTCAATGATATATAAAGCGATCTGCCGCGCCAACGGTACCATGCGTTCGAAAAGCCATTTGGGAGCACTGCCAAAATGTAAGGGCAGCTGCGCCGTTCCGACTTTCATCTTAATCTCCTTTTTGAAAACCCGAAGATATACCGAAAGTACAACAGGTCGAACCTGTTTTTTGGGTTGCTGTTGCGCCTTATCAAAGCTTAGCTTTACTTGGCAAGCTAGGTTTCCATCTTAAATTATCATGGTTATCGCCGTAGCGGAAACCTTTAGGTTTCCATGTTCTCGGATCATGGCGATTCTTGCTGTTGCCGCTACGAAGTCTCCTTCCTTCATTCCTACGGGATTCAGCATCCAGTACGGGATGACATAGGTTTAATTTTTAATTCAGAATTTTTAATGTTTAAACCTTAAAAATTATAGATTCCCACAGGCTTTACGCCGTGGTACTCTGAAATCGCAGGTTCCCGTCGAATCGGCGGGCGACTTCGTCGAATATTTTTGAAGGATTCACCCACGGGTAAACCCGTGGTTCTCTCCTGCGATTATAGACAAACTTAATTAGAAGGGTAATTCCTGATTTTAGCCACTAAAATCGATCACTTTTTTAAACAAACGGTCTGTTTGCAATTTGACATCCAACCTTCGGTAATTATACCTCCAAACATACTCACCAAGAAAGAGAGGAAGATATTTTCTTTTAACGCCTCCCTTGGCCGCCAACTTTCTTTTTAGGTATCCCCAAAATCCTTCCAGTCCATTAATGTGATTTTTGCCCCGGACATATTCCTTTGCTCCGTGTTCTACCGTTCGGTGGACATATCCTTTAGCCGCTAGTCCGGTGTAAGCTCTCCAAGTATCGGAACAAACCCTTGAGCCGGCCTTGACTTTCCTGGTAATGATCGGCAGCAAATCTATCGCTTCGGCATCCTCAATCAACCTGGCAAAGACCTTGCCTTGACGGGTTAAAATGCCAAACACGGGTTGTTTTGTTGTTCCGAAGCCTCGTTTGCTTTCCGATTCTTTTTTAAGCTGACTTTTCCGTTTGTTTTTCTTCTGCCCTCCCAGATAGGTTTCATCTACCTCTACTGTTCCGGAGAAAACTCCGGGAACATCTTGCACCATTACTTTTCTGGCTATACCCACCGTTTTCTCCACCGAGTAATGGCTAACCCCGTTTGTGCACTGATGGTCCTTAGGCTATGCCCGAGAACAAACCAAAACAGAATCTTTTTCCAAACCGTTTTCATTAGCCCTAATCAGGCAATCTTTGGTTTCCACCCGTATCGGCAGTTTTTACACCGTTTTTTACTCCTTCTGACAGAGTAAAACTTTCTGTTTTGACACCGAGGACAAGAATATCCCTTCATAACGACCTAATTATATCATTGTTGGTGGTCGTTTTCAGGACTTACCCATTAGAAAACGTGCCTATGGTGTGCCTGTCCGCTTGCCTGGCGGATCTATACGCTAAACCAATTTGGTTTACCTATAGAAATTACTTTTGAGTTTTGACTTTTTACTCTTGACTTTCCTTCAGCCAGCTGCGTTATTTTTTGAATTTTTAGGAAAGTTGAGTATATAATAACTTTATGGAAATCGATTATGATAAAAACCAGGTCCCTGGATATTTCCTGCTGGAAGACGTGAATTTCGTCAGAAAGGAAAAAGGGCCGTTCGGTATCACCAAACTTAAGAAAATATTTCCGGAAATCGACATTGACAAGATCTCGCCCTTCCGCAAATATCCTCTAAAACACGAACTTGCGCTCTTGAAAGCCGCCGCTATTATAATTTACGGGGACGATTCGCCGACTTCTTGGGCCAAGCTTGGCCGGCACGATTTTGAAACCATGGCCAATTCAAATTTAGGCAAAGTTCTAATCTCTCTTTTTGGCAAAGATGTGGTTAAATTAATCAAAAACGCCAGCCGGTTTTTTCACTTCTTCGCGCCGTTTATCACCTTTAGTTATCAAGAATTAGACAAACATCATGCCATCTTCACCATTGAGAACGATCCCTATCCCAGGGAATATTATCTGGGATACTTCCTGGCTCTGAGAGATTTTATTGGAAGTCATGGGATAATCACGGTTAAGGATGCCGGCGGCAGAAAATATATTTATGAAGTCTATTGGTAAAAAGATAGTCTTATGCCCGATACGCAAACGGTTAATTAAACAGGGAGAATCCGTATGGAAAGCGAAAAAGAAAAAGTTCCTGGTTTCTTTTTAATCGAGGATGCCAATTTTGTCAAAAAGATGAAAGGTCCACGCGGCATTGAAAAACTAAAAAAATTGCTGCCAAGTCTTAATCTTGACAAACTCTCGCCGGTACGCAAATATCCTTTGACGCAAGAAATCGAGATGTTGCGCGCGACAGCCAAAGTGGTTTATGGAGATGATTCGCCTGCCTCCTGGGAAAAATTGGGGCATCATGATTTTGAAACCGTCAGAGATTCAAGTTTGGGAAAAATCTTGCTGTCTTTATGGGGCAACAGCTTCGTCAATCTGGTTAAAAACGGTAGCCGTCTGTTTTTCTTCTTCGCTCCTTTTGTGAAATTTACGTACGAAAATCTTACCGAGCAGGGAGCAATTTTTACCGTTGAAAATAATCCCTATCCCAAAGAATACTACCTAGGTCTTTTTAAATCCATCCAAAATATGGTTAAAGCCGGCGGAGAGATAACCGTGACTAAGGTGAACCCCAAAAAACATGTCTATCGTCTCAAATATTAACTGCTACAGGTTAAGCATGGCCAACATCAGAAGGATTCCTAAGCCGATGCCTAAAAACTGGTTTAAAGCTTGTGAAGGATGAAGTTCTTTATGGAGTTCAGGCAAAAGATCGGAGCCGGCGATATACAAAAATCCGCCGGCCGTTGCCGGCAGAATATAAAGATAGATGTCTTCAATTTTGATTCTCACCAAAATCACAACCAAAACCCCCAGCAAAGCTGCCAGTGCCGAAATAAAGTTATAAAGCAACGCTTTTTTACGGGAATAGCCGGCGTGAAGCAAGACCCCAAAATCGCCGATCTCCTGTGGAATTTCATGGGCTAAAACGGCCAGAGTGGTTGTGATCCCCAAAGTAAAGTTGGCTAAAAAACTGCCGGCAATCAAAACCCCATCCAGAAAATTGTGCAGTCCGTCACCGATCAAATTCATGGTGGCAATGCTGCTGCTATGCTCTTTACATTCAGGGTCGTGACAGTGGTGCCACTTGACCATTTTTTCCAACGTAAAAAAGAGAAAAATGCCGCCCAGAATCAGGAGAGAAATTTTGATCTCCAACCCCATCCTCTCGTAAATATCTGGAATAAGGTGCAGGAAAACGTCTCCGAAAAGAACGCCGGTGGCAAAAGAGACTAAAAAGGAGATGATCTTTTTTAAATCCTCTTTTTGGAGCGGTAGGAACAAAACCCCGACTAGGGAGATTGAACTGACAATCAAAACCGCCACCAAAGAATAAACTGCATTAACCATAAAAAATAGTATACCAGCTTCACTTTAGAAAGTGAAGCTATGTAATTCTTTCTCCTAAAATCATTTTAGGAGGCTTGACTAAGCAGCGGTTGAATTCTTTGAAGAAGTGCTTGAGACCGGATTGGGTGGCTTTGCCGTGGGTTTGCGCGTTGGCCACAAGAAATCTCCACCCATCGGTAGACAGAAAGCCGTAGGGTAAAAATTGTATTCAGAAAAAACTAATCACGACACAACGTTTTGGCTTTCAAGGCTAGATTTTCCAAGTAGATATTAAATACGAGAAAAAAGGCAATCACCCGCCCCTGGATTTATAAAAGAAACAATTTTGCCATACTTGTTGTTGGGAAGGTTGTTAGCTTTAGTGCGGATTTTCCGGCGATTAATGACTATGGACAAAACCGGCAGCTTCTTCAACATTGACTGTTTTGGTTTCACGATCATCTCCGTATTGGACCAATAAATTTCCACCCGTATCCATTACTAGCCCTTTCCTGCCGGAAGAACCGGTTACACTAACTTGGGCTTCGCTTGTATAAACCATTTTAGGATTATCTGGACTGAGGACATAATAACCACGGTCTTTTAACCATCCTGCTTTTCTTGGATCGTCGGTGACGGGTAAAACGATTTCATCGGGTTGAAGTCCATCTGTTCGCGGTTCAGAAACTCCTCTTCCCAATAAAACTAAATGTTGGATGTCAGTAATATTGACGGTAGCCACAGGGGTTCCGTCCTGCACAACAGCAGCGTACAGTTCCGGACTGTCTTTGCCAAGCAAACCCAGGGCCTTCAGACTTATTTTTAAACCCGGGACATCCAATTTTTCACCGCTCAACTCATATTCAAAAACACCCAAAGAAGCTGCGGGTCTTTCTCCTTCCGACGCCAGTGTCTTTTCTACTTCAGCTGGTTCAGGAGTAACCCCCTCCGGTCCTTTACCACCACTTAAAACAGCAGCAGCTCCGGCAAGAGTGGCGACTTTTAGAAACGTCTTTCTGCTTATTTTCGGCATAATATTCCTCCTTCTTTTTGTCTTTTCTTTTATTTTATCATATTCTATAACTGCTATATAATTCTTTCTCCTAAAATCATTTTAGGAGGCTTGACTAAGCAGCGGTTGAATTCTTTGAAGAAGTGCTTGAGACCGGATTTCGTAGCTTTGCCGTGGGTTTGCGCGTTGTCGACTTCCCAATATAAAACGTAGGTGAGAGCCTCTGGTTTACGCGTAAGCTTGATGGCCGGCTCGCCTCTTTTGGCGCCGCCGAAACTGGTCGGCCGGTGAGTCCGCTTCAGATAGCGCACGTCAAAGACTCCCGGAAATTCGGTATGGTGTTTGATAACTTTGCGGATCAGTTCTTCGAACATCTCTTCTTTTTCTACTCTGACGTCATAGATGCAAACTTCAACAAAATGAGACATGTTTTTACTCCTTTGGACAATCAAAAGGTTAAATTGCAGTTTCAAAAATTTCCGGCGGTTGTTTCCCAAAATCGCTGTATCGTAACCAAAAAGGGGCGATTCTAAACCACACACCCGCGGGCGACTCGAAATAGTCTTTCCACTCGGGATGAATATTCAGGGTATATTCTTTGGCTGCCCTTGCCTCTTTGCCGTAAAGTGCGCAGACTTTGCCGTCAAGCTGAACAGTCGGGTCATTTTTCAACCCGCCAATAACGAGTGCCACTTGATTATTTTCTTTAATGTTTGGATATTTCCGAGTATTTGTCTCGGTAAAAACATACATCTGAAAGTTGTTCTGAATGGTATAAACCAAAACTGCCGCCTCTGGTTTGCCTTCAAGACTTGCCGTGGCTAAAACACACAAGTCATTCTTTTTTAAAAACTCAAGCACGTCTTTGCTGGTCATCGGATTTTCTCCTTGTTAAAAAAAGTTTACGGCGCTGCTTTTTTGGCTCTTTTGGCTCTTAGTTCAGTCAATCCTTTTGCTTCCAGCTCGTCTGCTTTTCTGCGGGCTTCTAAAAATTCCTTATCTTTTGCAAGTCTTCTAAACCACTCACTCTCATAGAAATCTTTGAGGGTGGCTTTGGCGGATTGAAGATAAGCCACAATTTCCGGGTCACCAGCATGTTCAGGATAATAATCAAACTCAGGAACCGCTCCGTGATATTTTTGAGCCTGTGGACTTGCGGAGAGTAAATTAGATTCAACCGTAACATCTCGGTTAACATTGCCTTTATGGCAACAATCCTCGAAATCCAAAATCGCCTGGTCTGGGTACCCTAATTCAATTCCATCCTCTAAAATTTCCATTATGGTTTCTGGTAAAATTAAACCGTCTTGTTGAGCTGCTTTAAGCAAAGAACGCTCTTCTTGAGACCATGCCTTAAATCCTCCAAATCCTTCTCGTGCATCAAATCGTTCAACACCTGGAATCTGAGTATGTTTTGTTTTCCATTCTATTCCTTTTATTTTGGTGAGGAGACTGATTTCGTAGTGAGATAAAAAGACAAAAGGAATAAATCTTCTATCCTTTTATCCCGTCATGAAACTGAGTTCTGAAACCAGTTCCGAGTATTGCGCTTCAACCTTAAGATTGGAGATATGACAAAATTGCCCAAAGCAATTTAAAATCAAAATTAGCTCGCTTGGGCGAGCAAAAGGAAACCTGCCTGCATAAGCAGGTACCATGAGCGTCAGGCTCAGGGAGATTCATATTTTGTACTTTCAATGTTGACCCGTAAGTTTGTCTCTAATGCTCCTCGCTAGATAGAATACTCTTTCCGCTCTTAGTAAAGATTCATTTTCCTGCTCCGTAACCGCTCCTGGGGGGAATGTCTCAATTATTCGCTCTCCGCCCATTTCATCCCTTGCCATCCAAAGTGCTATCTCTCCTTGCGATTCCAGATAGTCAGCCACCGCCAACCCTCCTTCGTCTATTGCCACTCTATTATCTAACCAATCTAATACGGTAGTATCTCTCTTCAAATATGCCTCAAACCTTTGCCGCAACAATCTTCCTTGCACAGAGATTGCATTATCCCATTTACTAAGACCGGCGTTCCACGCTCCTATTGAAAGTTCAATCGTCCCTCTTTGTCTTTTCAAGATTCCTCTAGCTTCATGGACAATTTCGGAAAATTCTGCCTTTTCGGCAACAGATGAAAGTTGGTCGGGCATAATAGTAAACTCCGTTTTTTTAAATTTCTTTATTGAGATGTTTGATTATCCAGCTTATCATATCAATTTTTCTTGCGTTCCGTATAATACTTTCTTCCCCTCAGCTCATCCGGTAACAAATTCTTATCTTTATCCGGGTACATTTCAGTTTGAACCTTCCCCTGTTCGGCTTCACCAATACCCTTTTCCGTAATGAAAGGTGTTTTTGCTCTGCATGACATAATCGTAAACTGCTTGCGAACAAAGCGGGATAAACATGGTTCCTGCATCGTATTTAATTTCACCTTTAATGTTTTCAAAAGAAATTTTCCTCATCATCGTCTTAAAACCTACTTTTTCGTAGAGTAGATAGGCTTCCTTTTTCAAGTCAACATTAAAGCAGGCTATATCGCACTTTTCCTTCTTCAGTAATTTTAATCCTTCTTTCAACATCTTCGTTGCAATACCTTTTCTTCTCATTGATTTTGCAACGCATACTCCACCCGTCCCGCCAAAAACTATCTCCTTTTCGCCAAATTTAATTTTTCGTTTGAATAAACCGAGCATTCCGACAATTTTTCTGCCTTGATATGCAAACAGCCTCCCAAACTCTTGAGAGATAAAATCTTCTTCTATTGACTGCCTGTCTACATCACTAAAACACTCCTTTTGCAGCTTCAAGATAGAACTTTCTTGAAAGGGAGTAAGTTTCTTTTCTACGATAAACTTAATTTCAATTTCATTCATGATGTTTCTTTTTTCTTATAATACTTCCTTCCTTTTAACTCCTCGGGCAACAGGTTGTTTTTTCGGGTAGAGGCTCTATTCCCTCTGGACTTAATTTGAAACAGGCGACGGGCGTTGGCTGAAGTATAAATGATTCAGCATGATTCTATAAGTAAATTAATGGGCTATTAGTCTGGAAAGCTCGTTTAGTTTCAAAATGGTACTTTCTTACTAAAGAATACTGCGGGTTGAACGAAGTTAGAACCTGTTACTAACATTTTAAGAAAACTAATTACCGGATAATGCCTCTAGCAATTTTTTGGTAGCTCGATATTTGATATACTTACCCTCTCTTTCCCCAAGCACCAAGCCCACTTTCTCCAATTCTTTTATGTCCTTGGCGGCCGTTTGTCTGGAAATACTGCTCAGAATCGCATGAGAAGTAATAGTGGTATGCGTATTACTATCTGAAGCTAGATAATGCAGCAAATGTTTTTGTCTGTCTGTTAAATATAAATTTGTACTGATGATCTTGTCTATTTCCTTGTTTTCTGAAATTTTTCTAACGACGTATTCATTGAAATCATTGAGGGCTTGCATTATTTTCCTGATATGGAAATCAAAAAAATAAGTCGCGTCATATGCGTCTTGTTCAGAATAAATATATGCCATTGCATACTGAATAGGAGCTTTTTTGATAGTTAAAGAAATCGGTAGATACATAAACGTCCAATAATTCTTTCTAAGCAAATACCAGTAAAAAAGAGATCTTGCCAATCTGCCATTTCCATCTGTAAAGGGATGCAAGTAGCCAAACCAAAAATGTAAAAAAATGGCTTTAATGATTGGATGTAAAAATTTATTATCGTCCGCATCATTCGCATAATCGATTAGTTTCTCTATTTCTTCTTTGACAAACTTTTCTGCAGGCGGAATATGGGTTATATATTCTTGAGATCCAATTTGGTCCTGTACGACTATTCCGTCTGAATTTTTTCTTAATCTTCCCTGTTCTTCCCTCTTTATTGTTTTTTCAGTTAACATTCTATGTAACTCGAATAATAATTCTTTCGATAAAGGTTGATTTTTATAAACCTCATCAATTTTAAAAATCGTATTGTAATTATTTAAAATCATTTGTTCATCTTTATTCCTTGGCTCTCTTTTTTCAACAATCATCTTTTTGGCGGCTTGCCGTGTTGTATGTGCTCCTTCTAGTTGACTTGAGGCTATAGCTTCTTCTAAAATACCTCTTGAGATAAATTTCTGCTTATTTGAATCCGACAAAACGTCCATCGAAGTAAATACTTGACCACCGGAACTAACATCAATTTTATGTAAAAATTCATCAACGTAAGACAATCTAATCCATTTAAAATAATCTCCTTTTTCACTTTTTATCGGTGTATCCCGCGAAACAATAGTCCTAAATTGCTTAATAAAAAACCAGGCTTCTTCAGAAGTAAAACCATGAGGAGTTTCTTTATGCTTTACTTCGTCCCAATATAAATATTGCGGCTCATTTCTTCTCTGTAAAAACTGAGCTAATTCTGCTATATTTTCAGTCTTGCCGAATATTTTCCCTCTATCTACTCTTTTTAAATCGGGCTTATCTAGCTTGAAATAGGGTAAAGTTAAATTTTTACTTGTCATATCTGTCATATTAGATTATGTTAAATACATGTTAAGTATATGTTAACACTTAACATGTTAACATCCGGCTAGATACATGTCAATCCCATAATGCAAACAAGAGGAGGCGGAAAAATTCCAAGTTTCAACGGTGTTTTTAAGTCGAGCGCTGTGAATACCTGCAGGCTCTGCCGTGTGAGTTGAGAGTGATTACAGCATCCTATCTTATCCAGTTCTTCAGTGCTTTTTATAATACTTCCTTCCCCTTAACTCCTCGGGTAATAGGGACTTATCGGTGGTGGGGCCAACATAATCCTTGCTCCACTTATAATCTTTAGCATATCCTAGATCTTTCATCAACTTGGTTGGAGCATTACGTAAGTGTAGAGGAATGGGCAGGTTTCCAAATTGTTTAACGTCCGCCATCGCTTCACCGAAGGCATTAGTTGATGACCGATCCTTCTTACATCCAGCTAAATAGACTGTACCATGGGCAAGGTTGAGCTGACATTCGGGGTAACCTATGATTTCACAAGCTCGAAAAACATCATTGGCGACAACGAGGGCGGTAGGTTGAGCCATTCCAATGTCCTCTGAAGCGAAAATGACCATGCGGCGGGCGATAAAGAGGGGATCTTCGCCAGCCTCAACCATGCGGGCGAGATAGTAAAGGGCTGCGTCAATGTTACTTGCCCTCATACTTTTCAAATATGAGCTAATAGTGTTGTAGTGCTCCTCGCCGCCTTTGTCATAGAGCAGGGCTTTATGCTGATAGGCTTCTTCAATATCGGAAAGGGTGATGGTTTTCTTCTGGGAAATCAGGGTGGCTGCCACTTCCAGCGCATTGAGGGCTATCCGCGCGTCACCCGCGGCCTGTTTTATTAGAAAATCAAAAGCTTCCTCGCTGAGAGTTTTTTTCAGTTTTCCCAAACCGTTTGGCTGATCGTCCAGGGCCTGGGTAATAATTTGGCGCAGATGTTCCTCTGTTAAGGGCTTTAAAACCAACACGCGGCAGCGGGAAAGGAGCGGGGGAATGACTTCAAACGACGGATTTTCGGTGGTGGCACCAATCAAGGTGATCGTTCCGTTTTCTACATGGGGTAAGAAAGCGTCTTGCTGAGCTTTGCTGAAGCGGTGGATTTCATCGATAAAGAGGATTGTTTTTTGAGCGTAACCCTTCAGTCTTTCTCGGGCTTCGGCAACCACCTGCCGCACTTGGGCCACGCCGGAAGCCGTGGCTGAATGTTCGGCAAAATTAGAGTTGGTGGCCTGAGCAATAATCCGCGCCAGTGTGGTTTTACCAGAGCCGGGAGGCCCCCAAAAAATGAGTGAGAAAATCTGGCCTTTTTCAATCATGAGACGCAACGGCTTATCCTTCCCGATGAGGTGTTCCTGTCCGACAAACTGGTCTGAAGTTTGCGGCCGGACACGGTCTGCCAAGGGAATGTGGGAGAAATTGTCTGTTTTTAGTGACATGCGTTTTTGTGACGGTTAGTTTCGGATTTTCTTCGGTTTTTATTATAACAGTGGTTTAGAGTAAAATCAAGGGTGTTTCCGGAAAATTAATCTACTCTTTCCAGGTTTCTCTTAATACCCGCAGCCAATTTTTAGAGGCAATTTTTTCAATTACAAACCAGTTTTTTGCCAATCTGTGTCAAACCTTCGCCGGTGTCCGGCGAATGCGGATACATGAAGGGAACTCCATTTCCGAAAACATTCGGCCGGCTCCAAACAATCCCCAGTGAACGCAATCCCTGCTCATAGAAATGTTCAAGATTACTGATATCGGCTCTTATGGCTTCAGCTCCCTCGAAATGCAGAACCATCGACAAAATCTCATTCTTCCAACATGAATCAAGTTCCTGAAAGTTCGTCACCAGTTTCACTTTTCCGCGCGCTTCCTGTTCCAAACGTTTGAGAAATTCAAGCTCTGAGTTGATAAAATTTTCGGCATAGGTTTGATTAAGGGCGGATGGCAAAGGCATGCGGTAGCCATCTTCGGTGATTGTTAAACCATAGTGCGGATTGCGCTCAGGCGAGCCAATCGGAGCCGGAATATATAAAGAAAAAAGTCCTCCGCCAAAGCCACCGAGACGGACACGCGGTAAATCAAGCTGCCCAATAGTATTCTTTTGAAAAAATGATCGCTCGTGTCCAGGATCGGGAGAAAAAATTTCGAGGATGGTGTCGTTATGTCCGTCAAAAACTTTCATATTGCCATCATATCGCAAACGAAAAGCCCGCCTTTATGCGCCAAAAACAGGTTCGACCTGTTTTCGCGCCACTGATACAACGTTCTTTAGGTATAAGATCGGTGTCGTCTTCGGTATATACTTTCAAAACCTTGACGTTTGCAGCTTAAACCTGTTATAAAAGCAATATGCCGGGAAAGAATGTTATTAAAATTTACACTCTTGGCGGTTTTTATCATGTCTATAACCGGGGGGTCGAGAAAAGAAAGATCTTTATTGACGCTCTTGATTGCGGGATGTTCCTTACCTATTTACAGAATTATCTTACTCCGCCAACCCTAAAACAGGTTCGACCTGTCAGAAAGTCTAACCTCTATAAAGAACTTAAACTGATTGCCTACTGTTTAATGCCTAACCACCTTCATCTTCTCCTCCAGCAGATAACTACAACAGGCATGACCAATTTTATGCGTTGCATCACTAATGCCTATACCGCCTATTTCAATCAGAGAAGACACCGAACTGGTCCCCTCTTTCAGGGCAGATATAAGGCAAAACTGATTTTGGAAGAAAATTATCTGCTGTCTCTTACCCGTTACATTCATCGCAATCCGATCGATCTTTCTCCCGACTACCACGCTAATCTTTCTCTCTATCCATACTCAAGTTATCAAGAGTATCTTGCCCAAAGGAACACCGGTTGGATTGACCACCGCGTAATCCTGAATTATTTTAAATCCAATCGAAAAGAGGGACACTCTCGTTCCATTTCCTATCGGAGTTTTGTTGAGGAAGAAGAGGTTGACGAAGATGTTCCCGCTCTAGAAATTAGCAAGGAAATGGCGTTAGAATAGCCTAAAAACAGGTTCGACCTGTTACTCACTGTTACTCATTCAAAACTCCGGCAAAACTGTTGGGGTAGATATCGGTAATTTTAATCGGGTTGCCTTCTCCGTCGGTGCCGATAACGTACAGCGCCGTCTCGGTCTGCAGGCTGACTGAAAAAACCAGATATCTGCCTGCCCCGGCAAAAGCGATTTTATCCACCCCGCCCGTATAACTCAAGCGTTTTTCCCCTGTTCCGTCCGGATTGGAAATATAGACATCATTTTTCCCGTCGCGATAATCCAGAAAAGCTTTCTTGGCTCTGTCCGGACTGGTGACTTCTTTACTTTCATAATAGCCGTATTGAGAGTAATAAGCCTTCCGTTTCTCCTCAAAAGGAATATTAACCTCGGTACCGGTATCCACCTTGACTGAATAGCGTTTGACCCCATTGCTCTGATAATAATCAAAAAGCAGCGTTTTCCCGTCCGAAGAGAATTGAAACTCCGAATAGGGTTGTTTTTCTGTCAGTTTAACCGGCTTTAACCCTGCGATGTCAACCATATAAATTCCTTCTTGGTCGCTGCTGCGATAATTGTTAACAGTAAAGGCAACTTTTTCCTCGGCTGGAGAAACAAGCAGTCGGGAAATTGAGGCTGAACCAGTGGCTTCTTTGGTCTCAAAATTACTATTAGCCGCTAGGGTTTTAAGTGTATCGTTAGAAGAATCGTAAGCTTTAACCGCATAGCTGTTCTGCGCTGATTCCGCGGTATGATCATAACTCAGAAAAACTAATGTCTTGCCGCCTACTGTCCAGGAAACTCCACTCAGATCGGTGTCGTCGGTAATCTTTTGCACTTCCCTGCTTTCAACATCATAAGAGTAAGGCAGCGATTTTAAGTTTCCGTAGGAGTCTCTTTGGTTGTCGCGGGTGGAAAAGAAGGCAATTTTTTTCTGATTCGGTGAAAGCAGGGGGGAAGTATCATCAAATCCCGACACGTTCTCCCACAGTTTGCTCACGTTTCCGCCGTCAAAAGACGCCGCATAAACTGCCTGATATCCATCACGGTTGGAACCAAAAACCACTCGACCCTGGGGAATGAGTTTTAAAGCACCCAAATTTTCTTCGCCTTTCTGAGCGCTGCTGTAATTCAGGCTAAATTGATTATAGCTATCTTTGATAATTTGCAGGGATTGTTTTCCCGGCAATACTTCCGCCAAAGAAAAAAGGCCATTGGTATCGGAAGAGGCTGTTGACTCACCAATGGTTACCATAGCTTCCTCCACCGGTTTTTTGTCGATATAATCTAAAATCACTCCGGCCACTTTTATCCTGTCCAGATCAAGGACAACCTCCGTTTCTCCATTATCACCACGGCTCAGATTGACGAGTTGCGATGATTCTTTATACCCCTCATATGAAATTTTTAGGGTTTGCTCGCCTGGCGCCAGATTTTCAAAACGCGCCTTGCCTTCTTGATCGGTTCTCACCTGTTGCTCGGCAATACTCACCAAAACATCAGACAAGACTTGGCCACTTTTTTGATCTTTAACTAAAACGGCAAGGGAAGCTTTAGAAAAATACAAATACCACGCCACAAAAAATCCGGCGACGATTACCAAAACCGCAAAAATAGCACCCAAAATTACCCTGCTTTTTGATTTCTCGGAAGGAGGTTTGGCGGCTGTCTCCCCAACCGGAGCCTGGAGTTCATCTTCCGCTTTATTCTTTTCGTTGCGGGCTTCTTCCCAGATCTTTTTTAAATCTTCCTTCTTTTTTTCATCCAACGCTTGGATGTTTTTAAAATAACGGGGCATGTTGTGACTCCTTTTTTGACCTTTCTATAATCGCAGGAGAGAACCACGGGTTTACCCGTGGGTGAATCCTTCAAAAATATTCGACGAATCCGCCCGCCGATTCGGCGGGAACCTGCGATTTCAGAGTACCACGGCGTAAAGCCTGTGGGAATCTATACCCAAATAACTCCATTTTGCCATAAATTTTTTGCTAAAATTCCTTATTATTTGGGTTCTACTCAACTCCCTTTTTGCATTTTACGGTTAGTTGAGTATATTCTGCTTCGTTTAAACCCACCGATCTGTCAGCTGGCGGAGGCGGGTTGGTCGAAGAAAAGATTTTACCGTTCAACCTCGTGGAGAACCTCGACTTTTTTCAGCTGTACTTCTCCATTCCGCTCCGCTTCAGTCGAAGAATAATATTTTTATCGTTCGAAGCTTGTCGAGAACTACCATACCTGCCATCCTGAGCGAAGTCGAAGGATCCCGTCCGTTTTACCACATTTACTACGGGATCCCGGATCGAGCCCGCCTGCCGGCGAGGCAGGTCCGGGATGACACCGGTTTTGACCTTTGACCTTTGAGCTATCTTTCCATTATGCGCTATTTTTAGCAATTTGATAAGCCTTAAAATATTGCTCAACCCGGCGGCGGTCAATCCTGCGGCCGAAACACCGATGGGGCACTAAACTGCCGGAAAAAGTTTTGGGAATGTGCAGCAACTCGTGGATTAAAACCTTCTCTTGCTCTGCCGTTGTCAAACCGTCAAACTTTTCACTGATAACTTCTATGACATAAGCCGGAGAGATTGCAAGCGCCAGCTGCCACACTCGCGGCAGACTCCAAATGCGAGCGATGGCACGCGATTTTGATCCCAAGCTTCTGAAACAGTGAATCTGCTTTCGGTCAATGTGCAAAAACTGCAGCTTCTCAATTAAATCTTGCAGTCTGGCGTGGATATCCTTCGCCGGCCTAAAATCCATTTTACTGCTCTTCATGATTTTGACTTACCCACCTTCCGACTTAAAGTCTGCAAATAAACCGCAACCAATAAAATTGCAGCGCCAAAAGCGGTCGTTACATCCGCCAGAATGGTCTGAGTTTCCGTCTCGACTATGTTATGAGCCAATCCTCCTCCCATATAAAAAACCAGGGCCAGGTCAATTAAAATGGCGCGGATTTTCAAAATTTTATTCTTGACTCTGGCGGCCTCCAAAGAAAAAAGGATTAAATTAAAAAGGGTGATGACTACTCCAATTACCACAATCCACAAACCTCGAGTTGGCGAGATGTTCCAGATGACCACTCCTTCGGCCGTCCTTTCCGGCACAATAACCTCAAAAAACATCGTCAGAGTGGAAATCGTGTTGCCTGCCATAAACATCCAAAAAATAGGCTTTTCATATTTAGGGATAATTAAATTTAACCCAACCCTGGTGAAATAAGTGATGCCGATCCCGCCCAAAAGCAAGCCTATCGGATAACTCAAAGCCGTTATCCCGGGGTTTTTGTCCACCAAAAAACTGCCAAGCGCCCAGATGGCCGAAGCCCCCCCGATGCCGAGTAAAAAATAGGAAAAATAGCCCAGAATGTAATTTCGTTGCTTAAAATATGATGACAAAACCCAAATTCCGCTTCCGATTAAAAAAATGGCGGTTAAGCCCAAAGAAAGATTAGATGGAACCATAAAAATCCCTCTCTTTTAAAAACTTTTTAAAAATTCCTCAGCAGATGAATATCCCTTTTGTAGCTGCTTTGGCAACTTAAGATGCGGATTATTTTTAACAATTGAGTCAATCGCCTGAGTAGAAAATTTGACCGCCGCTTCCCCTGACAAACGGACATATTCTTCTACCAACTTTCCTAATAATTCAATCGGGTCCCCCAAAAGTTGAAAGACCTGGCCGCTGTCATCAACTAAAATTCCACCAATTTTTCTAACCTTGGCTACAGCCAGATCCAAACCAATAATTCCGGCCTGTTTTTGAACAATGGCCGTCCCCAGGCTTAAATAACTTTTAAGGTCTGGATTTTCTTCCATGGTTGATTTTGGCTCCATCTCGCGTCTAAAAGATCCTAATCAATCGATCAGTACAGGGTTTTCTAAATAATACAAATCAGTACTCCCTCCAAAAGTTGGATTGCTGACGGTTTTCACTTCCAAAACGCCCTCAACGCTCTTGGTCTGGCCTACGGCCGATTGCCAAATCTGGGTCTTGCCAGAATCGATTTTCAAGGGAAGTTGATCTAAATAATAGAAGGTTCCCAAATAATCGGGATTGCGAAAAGTATAGTGAACCTTGCCTTCGATTCTAATTTTTTGATGAAGAAATTGGGAGGCTGAATTTAAAACTTCACTGGCTGTTAACGAAGACTGCGTTAAACCTTTAACCGAATCGGAAACATTGCCGAATCCAAGGTCAGAAAAATTTGGTAATGATTGACCGCTGATTGCAAAGAATAAAACTACGGCCAAAACCGGGAAAATAATCCATAAAAAAATCTTTTTAGCAAAACGCTTGAGACCTCGAATCATAAATCAATTATAACAAAAAAATCAAGGTTGGGGAATGCTTGTACAGGTCGAACCTGTTTTTGGATTATTGGAAGCCTTTTAGTTCTTAAATCTTAAATTTTGAATTTTCTAATGATGGCGAACTAAAGTTCTCCGCTACAAACGTGCCTATCCCGTGTAGCGGAAACCTTTAGGTTTCCATTTCGTTCAGAGCAGGCTTTTTAAAAGCCACTTTGCGTTTTTCGGTCTTTACGGTTAAAATTAGAGACAAACGTATTCAAAAGTGAGCATGGGGTATGTCTATGCGCTAAACCAATTTAGTTTATCGGAAGATGGGTAATTTGGAATCAGTTTCTCTATAGAGACGAACTTAATCAGTAAAGTATGCCTAAGGATTAAAAAAATGTTCAATTCGTAAGCTGGCAAGATCAACATGAAAACGCTCTACTATCTTTTCATCTCCATGCGTCCCAGACAATGGATCAAAAATATGACTCTTTTCATCCCCATTGTCTTTTGGGGCTACCTTCTGCAGCCCGACAAGCTTCAAGCCGTATCTTTCGGCGTCATCATTTTTTGCGGGTTGACTTCCAGCATTTATCTTTTAAACGATCTTTTAGACCGCAAATTAGACCGGCTGCACCCAGGCAAAAAAAACCGTCCTATTGCCCGGGGCTTACTCAATCCTCCTTTGGTGTTGTCAACCAGTGCCACCCTGGCCTTGATTTCTCTTTTTTTTGCCTGGCGTTTATCGGAATATTTCTTTGCCTGCTCCACCGTCTACCTGCTGCTGATGGTCAGTTATTGTTTGTTTTTCAGGAACATTATTATTCTGGATGCCCTGTGCGTTGCCTTTGGTTTTGTCCTGCGGGTCTGGGCCGGAGCTTTGGTTTCGGAAACACCAATTTCTTCCTGGCTTATCTTGTGCACCACGGCCGGGGCTCTTTTAATTTCTTTCGGCCGAAGACGCTGCGAACTAACCCTGCTCTTGGCCAAGGCTTCCGAGCACCGCCATACCCTGCAACATTATCCTAAAACATATTTGGATGTCATCATCGCCGCTGTCACCGCTTTTTCCTTGATTACCTATTCGTTTTATACCTTTACTTCTCCGGCCATGATCATCAAACAGGGCTGGGTTTCCTACTTTCCCACCCATTGGGATAATCTCAAGTGGCTGATGGTCACCATTCCGGTTGTGATTTATGGAATCTTTCGCTATCTTTTTGTGATCTACGAAAAAAAGGAGGCGTCGACGCCGGAAGAGGTTTTATTCCGCGACCTGCCGCTTTTATCCTCCATTGTTGTCTGGATGGGATTAGTTATCCTAATTATCTATGTATTTTGATTTTAAATTTTTAAGGTGTCATTCCTGTTGATAAGCAGGAATCCCGTTGGGTTGTCTTTTCTCTCTACGGGATCCCGCGTCAAGTGCGGGATGACGTTTAACCTTTAAGTTATTTTATTGTACTTCTCCATGCTCCCGCCCTCCGATTCCCTGCCTGTCGGCAGACAGGGGAGGGCGGGATTGGTCGAAGCATAATGATCTTATTGTTCGACTTTTATGGAGAACTACCTTGGTATTTCAATTTTGACTTTTTACTTTTGACTTTTGACTTATTTTTCTATGCCCAACTGCAAACTAAACTCTGAAAAATTTTTGACTTTTATCTCAACATTTTTAGAAAGCCTTTTTTTGCTTTTGATTTTGATGGTTCCTCTGAGTGTCACCCTTTTTACCAGCGAACTTTTCGAGTGGCCCAAGATGATGTTGACCTATCTTTTTACGATTCTCATCCTCTTTCTTTTCTTACTTAGATCTTTTTTACAACGCAAAATCGCACTTTATCCCACCCCTTTTGAGAAATTCATCCTGCCGTTTTTGATGCTGCTCACTCTTTCCACCCTATTTTCGCTCAATTTTTATACCTCCTTTTGGGGTTACTACAGTCGTTTTAACGGCAGCCTGTTGTCGTGGCTTGCCTATTTTATTCTTTTCTATGTTTTCCTGGCAGTTTTTAAAACCAAAGAGCAGCTTTCCCGTTTCCTCCATTTTCTTTTAGCTTCTGCCGCCATAGTTTCCATCTATGCGGTTTTGCAAAAACTGGGAATCGATAAAAACTTCTGGGTGCAACATTCTTGGGAAAGGGTTTTTTCGACACTCGGCCAACCTAACTGGCTGGCGGCTTTTTTGGACGGCGTTATCCCCATAGCCTTGGCTTTTTTCCTCATCAAATCGTCGGAGCTGATCAAATTCTGCTGCATCAAGCAAATTTTCAAACTCAGGCTGAAAGGTTGGCTTTCGGTTTTGGCTTTGCTCTCTCTGCTTATTCTTTTTGCCTTCTCTCTAATTTTCACCCAGTCGCGCAGCGGGATTGCGGGACTTTTAGGTGCGTTAGGTTGTGGGGTTTTCATTTTGATTATTAAATTGAAGAGTAAGTTGAAGCTTTTTTTGCTCGGCCTGCTTATTTTCGCCACGGCCTTTTTAGCTCTGACTAAATCCTCCTCGATTAGCTCCTTTCTGACTGAAGCCGAAACCACTCGCATCCGCCTCATTGTCTGGCAGGGAACTTTAAATCTAATTGCAGCCCATCCAATTTTAGGCACCGGACCTGAGACTTTTGCCTACGCTTTTCTGCCTTTCCGCCCGGCCCAGCTTAATCAAACATCTGAGTGGGATTTTGTTTTCAACAAGCCTCATAATGAAGATCTCGGCATTGCGGCCGGCAGCGGTCTCCCCGGTTTGATTTTATATATCGCTTTCAGCGTGGCGTTAAGTTTTAGAACGCTTAAATTTTTGCTTAAGGAAAAAGTCGATTCCACCTGGTTTTTGGTCTGGGGAATTTTAATGGCAGAGGCAACGCTTTGGATTACCAATTTTTTCGGCTTTTCGGTGGTTGTAACGCAACTGCTGTTTGTTTTATTGGCGGCCTGCCTTTTAATTTTAGTCTCAAGCCGCCAGCCTGCGAAGTTTAAGGAATATCACTTGAGCACAATTTTACGAAACGTCGGCTTGGCTTTTACGATGGTCGCCACCGTTTTGGCGTTACTTTTCTGGTCACGTTTTTGGCTGGCTGAAGTCGCTTTTGTGCAGGGAAAAAGTTACCTGGACTCTGATCCTGCGGCGGCTTTCAAAAAATTACAATTGACGGTCAAACTCAATCCTTGGGAGCCGCGCTATCGGGAAAAATTAGCGCAAGCCTATGCTAAGGCGGCGGCAACCGACGGGAATCAGCGCCCGGAATTGATCAGACTGGCCGCGCAAGAGGCGAACTTTGCCTATCGTCAAAACCCGCATGATTATATTTTGCGGGAGGGCTTGATCCAAACCTACCTGAAATTGGCGATTCTGGAGCCTAAATATTTTGCCGAAGCTTTAAATTTAGCCCGAATCAATGTCCAAAAATCGCCGACCAATCCCTATGATTACTATTTTTTGGCAACTTTATACCACTCGCAAAACCGCAATACTGAGGCCCTGGATGCCGTAAAGGCGGCTTTAAGCTTGAAGCCGGATTATACCCAAGCGCAGGATCTTTTAACCCAACTTGAGTAAAGGTATAGATTCCCACAGGCTTTACGCCGTGGTACTCTGAAATCGCAGGTTCCCGCCGAATCGGCGGGCGACTTCGTCGAATATTTTTGAAG
>Ga0210016_1000472_pt1 | contig 35692 bp, 43 predicted proteins | sample CryGeyCG2014_300_FD_185454 | JGI IMG/M metagenome (GOLD analysis project Ga0210016, IMG submission 185454) | Groundwater microbial communities from aquifer - Crystal Geyser CG02_land_8/20/14_3.00 (SPAdes) (version 2) | ecosystem: Environmental > Aquatic > Deep subsurface > Groundwater | place...
GCTTCTTATATTGGTATAAGCAGGTTGGGGTATAGTGAGATTCAGGTCCTTAGCAATGGCGCCCTCCTTCCCCTTTTCAATACTCCCGTTGTGAACCGAAGGGCCCTCAGGGTCTTTGTGGATATGGGGATTGTTTCCCTCTCTTATTACTTTGCCTTTTTGCTTCGGTATGAGGGCAACTTTGCTCCAGTGAAAAATTACTACCTGACTACTATCGCTCTGGTTCTTTCAACTAAAATTATCATCTTTCACTTCGCAGGCCTTTACAGAGGGGCCTGGAGATACACGAATATCAATGATCTCATGAGAATGGTGAAGGCTGTTATTTTTGGATGTGCCGCTTCAGCGCTTCTTCTCTGGTTCATCCCAGGCTTTGGTATCACCAGCCGAGCCGCATTGATTATTGATTTCAATCTTCTTCTCTTTTTTGTGGTTGTAGCAAGGAGTTCTTTCCGCATTCTTCAGCATCTTAATGCAACGAGGAATCATCTCCAGGGGAGAAATGTTTTGATCTATGGAGTGGGAAGAGGCGGGGTTTATGCCCTCAGGGAGTTTCTTAATAATCTCAGCCTGGATCTGAAACCTGTCGGCTTTATCGATGATGATCTTAGAAATCAAGGCAAACAAGTGAATGGTTATCCAGTCCTTGGAACGATCGATTCCATAGAGAAAGTCCTCGAAAAGAATTCCGTCTCTGAAGTGATTGTCGCCAGTGACCACATTCCTAAGGAAAAACTCGATCGTCTTTCTTTAATTTGTAGCTCCCGCCAAATCTCCCTCCGCCGCTTCCAAACCCGCCTCGAAGAGATATCCCCCCTAAGTTCAATAAAGCAATGAGTTGTTACTATAGTGAACGACATAAATAAGTTGACATTCACCATGTGTCATTGCGAACCCTTCGGTATCTGTCATTCTGAGCCAAGCGAAGAATCTCAATGTACCGCTCAGGGTAAACTCCGTGAAGCAATCTCAAGGGATTGCCACGTCCCCTGTGGAATAAAAATGAAATTCTCTTGCTTCGACTATCCTTCGCTCCACAGGGTTAAGAGATTTATTAGCATATAAGACTATTCCACAGGGTCCTCGCAATGACTACTTTTCAGGGTCGTTCACTATAGTTTTGTCGTGTTTTTAATTTAATACGCTCAGTTTTCCTTACCGAATGTTTCCATCAACCCGCGAGTCAATTTTTAAGTGAGTCTTACGCCTCTCTGACTGAATTTTTCAGTCAACTTATTACTTGGGAAGTCATTAGATCCAAAATTAAAGCTTGAGATGGTTAAAATTTTTCAATCATTAATGAATTGTGGTATAATGAATTTATGGATAAATTTAGTGCCTATTTTGAAAATGAGGTTCTTCGAAAGAGACCATATTTGACAAAGGAGATATGCATAAGGGTAGTAAAGAATCCTTTTAAGAGAGAGATTCAACCGGATGGGCGCATTAGATTTTGGGGTAGGGTAGAAGAATTTGGAGGGAAATATTTAAGAGTTGTAATACTTGAAGATGGAGTGACAATTCATAACGCTTTTATTGATAGGGGGTTCCACCCAAAGGAAGGGGATAAGCTATGAAGATGAAATATTATAAGGATACGGATTCTCTTTATATCGATTTGAGTGAAAAGCCGAGCGCAGAGTCTTTAGAGGTGGCTCCTGGAATCGTGGTGGACTTTGACGAAAAAAATAATATTGTTGGTATTGATATTGATAGGGCAAGTCAGGTTCTGAATCTTTCTGAGTTGGAGATCTCAAGCATTCCCTCAAAAAAATTCATCTTCTCGCCTGAGGTTTAGTTGCATTTATTTTTCCTTATCAAAATGTCTTGAGATAGGAGATGTAAGACCTGAAATCATAGGTTGGGCCCAGGTAAATTATCCCTATGGCGCATCTGTTGAGGATGCCATTGAAAAGCTCCAATACGACCTCTTTTACATTCAGAACATGTCCTTCCTTTTGGAAATCCGCATCTTCCTAAAAACCATCCAAGTTGTCCTTTTCGGCAAAGGCAGCCGCTAACCCCATTTCGATTGCGGAATGCAGAATATAGAAATTCAGACATTTCTGACCTCATTTTTAAGTCAAGATCAGAAACCAAATTAAACCAGGAAAATAAGGTCTCGAATCTTGACATTTGTAAATCACTGTTTTTCAATCTTGAAAAATAAATCTCATCCCTATTGACTTTCATTTCTGATAATATATAATAGTTGTATATTATGAGAAACGATAGCGGTTCATTAACCAGAAAGATTTTATTCCTGGTGGAGCATCTCCCTTATTTCACCATAGAAAATCTGCAGATTATTGATGTGCCTCCTTATCAGCTCAGGATTGCCCTCTCCCGCCTAAAAGAAAGGGGAGATATTATTCGTCTAAAAAAAGGAATTTATACCTCTACAAAATTTGTTGAAGGCACCAGGGGCGGCGGAATGGATACAGCATTTATTGAGTTTATCGCCACCAAGATTTACGCCCCATCTTATTTAAGCCTGGATTATGTCCTTTATGAAAGCAATGTCTTAACCGAAGTTCCCGTCAGCTTTACTTTGGTAACGAAAAATAAGACCTATACGGTTCATAACAACCTTGGTCGGTTTATCTATCATAAGATCAAAGATACATTATTTTGTGGTTACCAGACCGTGAGAAAAAATGGATATATCTATTATAAAGGCGATAAAGTGAAAGCCCTTTTTGATTTCTTATATCTGAGAAAGAACAGGATTCTTAATAGAGAAATGGCTGAAGAACTGAGGTTGAATTTAGAGATTTTCAGTAAATCAGAGATAAGAAGATTAAAGCACTATGTTGATCAGGAAGGCTCCGGGAAGATGAAAGAGATTTTTAGGTTTCTTTTTCAACATGCTTGAATATATCAAAACATTATTAAAAGAGAAGGGAGCGGCTTCAGCCGTTTTTAAGAGGAATCTGGTCAAAGAATACCTCCAGGTATTGGTTTTATCCTTTCTATATTCCCATAAAGAATACAGGACTTTGATCTTTTACGGTGGTTCCTCTTTGCGACATTGTTATAATCTGCCGAGATTATCTGAAGGCCTTGATTTCGTGGATGTTGAGAAAAAGATTAACCTAAATAAATTAGCTGAAGAGTTGGTCAATTTCTTTAAACGAAAATATGGCCTTACGATTAGTGCGAAGGTACAAAAATTTAGATGCACCTTGAAATTCCCAATTTTGCATATGCTGGACCTGGTGACGCCTCAAGAATCAAATTATTTATTCTCTAAGATAGAGATATACAGTGAGTTTGAATTTTGTAAGGGATATAATATTGAGATTAAACCTGTTTTTAAATTCGGAGAGGCATTATTGATAAAAACTTTTGATTTACCCACCTTGATGGCGACCAAGATTCGGGCAATTAGGCGCAGGAAATGGGAAAAGACTGCGAAAAACGGCCAGGTATTGGCTGAAGTCAAAGGACGGGACTATTACGACTTGATGTGGTATCTTGAACAGGGCGTGAAGCCAAATACGAGTTGTATAGAAGATGTATTGAATGAAAGCGCTTTATATGAGGGACTGATTAAGATAGTGAAGAAATTAAATCCCCGGAGCATTAAATATGACTTAGAAGGTCTGATTGAAGACCCAGGGTTTGTTGATACCCTGAAGGATAACATTAAAGAAATCTTAATTTCATCACTTTCCAGACGGTTAACAGGGTGAACTTTTAAAGCAAAATGAAACAGATCATTCACCATTACAAAACGGATGAAATAAAATTAGAAGAAGTTTCTATTCCTATCTGTAGGTCGGGCGGGGTGTTGGTTAGGAATGTTGCTTCTGCAGTAAGTTTGGGTACAGAACGGTCCATTATTGACTTAGGGAAGAAAAGTTTGGTCGGTAAAGCAAAGGCCCGGCCTGATCTATTCAAACAAGCTTTCAATAAAGCCAAAAGAGAGGGATTCTGGAAGACCTTCCAGGAGGCAATGGGTAGGCTCGATGCGCCAAATCCTCTTGGGTATAACTGTGTAGGCATAGGGGGATTCCTTAGGGCTGGACAATGTCTTCAACGGTGGGGTAGATCGATTTTGAAGGATCGTTGACAGTCTCTCTTTCATCCTCTAAAATGGAAATTAAGAGGGGAGAAAGAAAAGTTTATAAGAGGGTATTATTCAACGATCAAAGGAGGGAAGAAGATGGGAAAGACTATTAGGGCAAGGTTTTCTAAGGGAGTGATTGAACCTTTGGAGAAGATTAATATCCCAGAAGGAGAAGAGATCACTGTAACCATTATGGAAGTTCCTTTAAAGCACAGAAAGGGTAGTTTCGAAAAATCAGCAGGCGCATGGAAAGGGACAATCGATGCTGAGAAATTAATAGAGAATATTTATGCAGATCGTCTCTTATCTACGAGGGAGGAACCGAGGCTATGAAGCTTCCTTGCCTTATTGACACAGACTGGATTATCCATTATCTAAATGGCAGAAAGGACATCATTGAGGAACTTGGATCTCTAAAAAAAGGAGGGCTTTTTGTCAGCGTAATCTCTTTGGCTGAATTATATGAAGGCATTTACTACTCAACAAACCCTTCGGGTAATGAAGAGGCTTTGAATGATTTTTTAAGCGGCGTTTCAATTTTAGGTGTCAATGTAATTGCCTTTATATTTAATGTCGAGTAGGACTTTGTAAACCGAGGTGATATAGAAAATGGAAAAGATGAGCCTGGAGAAAGCGAAGCAGCAGTATGCTGGCCAGTGGTTAGCCTTCCTGGTGATTGAGGAGACACCTTCGGGGGAACTGTGGGGTGAGGTGATCGCTCATAACCATGACCGAAGAGAGCTCCACCAAGAACTGAGGGGGAAAAAAGTTGATCGTGCTTACGTCACCTTTGCAGGTCCAGTGGTAAAACCTGGCTATGCGGTGATCCTGTAATGCGATTTAAACTCGATATACCCATCGTCCTAAGAAGGGTGACATTTAGTGGGGTTGCGGGTTCCCGGGAAATTGACATGATCTTGGACACTGGAGCTGTCTACACTGTCATTTCCTGGGATGTAGCGAAGGATATCGGCTATGATCCAGCCATCTCCGAGCGTCGAATGCCGATTGTTACCGCCAATGGGGTTATTGAGGCGCCATTGATCACTGTGGAGAGTGTGAATGTAGCAAATCTTCGGGCAAAAACTATTGATGTGATTTGCCATGATATCCCTGAAATTGCTGGGATTGAGGGTTTGCTTGGCCTGAGCTTCTTGAAAAACTTTCGGACTTTAATAGACTATGCCACGGGAATCTTAGAGATCACTGCTATAGGATAAACAAAAAAAAGAACATCCCATTCATTGGTAAGTACATCCCACGCCCTCTCGATTATACCTTGGGAAGATTCATGGGTTGGGCCTTATATATCATCGCGGTTAAATAGATAAATCGGCCAAACCGCAACTTCTGAAAGCGACATAGTCTAAGCCTGTGACCTTAATGCTCAAACCTCCCGCCTGTGCTGAAGCTCCGGCGGGCAGGCAAAGCTCAAGCCCTTTGAATTTACTGACTTAATTTTTCAATCAGCCATCTTTTTTAAGTAAATAGACTAAACAGACCAAACAGACCAGACAAACCAGATAGACCATGTCAATTGTGAAGACATATTTTAGATATCTTACCCATGAAGACCGTGTCAGGGGTCAAATTGAACTGGAGACAGGGCAGGTCCAAAAATTCGTTATTCAATATGAGATCTCTATTAAAGGTGAATGGACTGCCGTAACGAGATTCGATACCGTCCATGATGCCGTCCATCGAGATTTAATCGCCCCGGATGGGACGGTCACTAAAAGATGGTTTGTACAGTTTACTAAGGAGTCCATAATTGACAAGACATAGCGTCATTCCCGCCCCGTATCAAGTACGGGGTAAACTCCAGCGGGAATCCAGGCTTTGTCCCTGCGAATGCAGGGAACCAGAGAAATATAGAACTGGGTTCCTGTTTTCACAGGAAACCCTGGATTCCCCCGTATCAAGTACGGGGCAGGCTTAATCAAGCCAGGAATGACAAAGCAAGGCGAGTGTCTATACAATTATGGACTGATTAGTAATTTTGACGAAGGCCTAACTTTCGCATATAATGATATTGAGGCCAATTGGGAGAAATACCGCGAATGGTATTTATCAAGGATGGGGAGATAAAATGAGGAAGGAAGATGTTTTTAAGAAGAATCATTTATTAGGGATAGAATTTGACCGATATCTTTTAGAGCATCCTGAGATTCTGGAGCAAATTCCAGAAAATGCTGAGATATACTTTCTACCCGAAGATGATCCAGATCTTTCCGAGGAGAGTCTTAAAATTGCTGAGACCCAAAAGGCTGAAGGGAGAAAGGTCATCTTGGTAAAGATTGGTAGACTGTCCCCTCCGCATTCAAGACTTGAAGATGTCCGTTTAGAATCCATGACCTTTTAATGCATTACCGGATTTACACCTTGTCACATTTACGATCTAAACCATCTTAACGATTCAATAAACCAAAGAAACGAACCAAACCAGAGAAACCAAATAAACCAGAGAAACCAAATAAACCAAATGGTGGGAGGATTTATGATGAATTCAACTGGCAAGCGGGGCATGGGGTGGATTCCGGATTATCCGGATTTCAGAGATTATACGGAAAAGACCGAGGAGGTCAAATCGGTCCTCGAAACTATTAGAGCGCTTAAATCCAAGGGTCTTCCGGGATCCATGGATCTGAGGAATTGGTGCTCGCCTGTCGAGGATCAGGGTTCGCTCGGTTCCTGCACGGCCCATGCAGGGGCCGGAGTGATTGAATATTATGAGAGAAAATCTTTTGGAAGACATATCGATGCGTCACGGCTTTTTCTCTACAAGGTTACCCGTAATCTCATGAAACAGAAGGGGGATACAGGAGCCTACCTGCGAAAAACCATGGGAGCCATGGTGCTCTTTGGAGCGCCGCCTGAGGAGTATTGGCCGTACCGAGACGATGAAAAAGAGTTTGATAAAGAGCCCCCTGCCTTCTGTTATGCCTTTGCTCAGAATTATCAGACGATTAAGTACTTCAGGCACGATCCTCCTGGGATGAAGGCGGAAGAAATTCTTAAAAAGTTGAAGACCTATCTTGCTTCAAGCCACCCAGCCATGTTTGGTTTTACGGTTTACAGCTCTATTGAGCAAGCCGAAAAGACAGGCAGGATTCCTTTTCCATCCTCCAAGGAGAGGATTGAGGGAGGCCATGCAGTGGTGGCAGCGGGTTATGATGATAAGATGAAGATCAAGAACAAATATGGAAAGGTTGAAACAACCGGAGCCCTTCTTATCAGAAATTCATGGGGAAAGGAATGGGGTGAGGAGGGTTATGGATGGCTTCCTTATGAATATGTTTTAAAAGGGCTTGCTGAAGATTTCTGGTCAGTTCTCAAAAAGGAGTGGATTGACACAGGTCAGTTCAAAGAGTAGATATAAACCAAATAAATTTACCCCGCCTGCCCCGTAGCGAAAGCGTACTGGGTGGAATGCAGAACCTATTCCACCGGGGCCAAAGAAACTAAATAGGGTCTGTCCATAAAGCGTGTTAGTCCGTCATGCCGGACTTGATCCGGCATCCAGAGACCCTTGAAAAGACTGGATTCCCGCCTCCGCCGGAATGACGCTATGTCTTGTCAATTATGGACTCTTTAGTAAGTTTGAGTAACCGAATAGTTAAAATTGGATTTATTGTAGCGGGGGTGAGATTTTCATTCTCGATATGGGAACACCAATCAAAATAGTTGATATGGTACAGGATCTCATTCGGCGATCAGGGTTTAAACCTGATGTGGATATTGAGATCAAATTCATAGGCCTTCGTCCTGGCGAAAAGCTCCATGAAGAACTCATTACTGAGGGAGAGGGGATTGTCATAAGGAAGCCAGGAAGTCAGGAGAGAGGAGAGATCCCGTGAGGAGTTGATCATAGAGGGGGAGGGGATTGTCATAAGGAGGCCAGGAAGTCAGGAGAGAGGAGAGATCCCGTGAGGAGTTGATCATAGAGGGGGAGGGGATTGTCATAAGGAGGCCAGGAAGTCAGGAGAGAGGAGAGATCCCGTGAGGAGTTGATCATAGAAGGTGAGGGGATTATCCGGACGCCTTATGATAAAATTTTTGTTCTAAAAGGAGACACTTTTGATCTCAATTGGCTTCACCCTGTGGAGTAGTAAGAAAATATCTAACGAGCCTAAGTATTCAATGAAACTCTTTGTTCAGTTTCAGTAACAGATTGCAATGCTTACTCCATAGGGTAAATCAAAAGATCGAAGAACTTGTTAAACTTGCCTACGATCAAAACGCTGGTGGCATCAAATTAAAATTGAAAGAAATCATCCCCGAATACCAACCCTATGAAACAGATAAAAACCCAGGTTAAGGATAGAGGTTGGAGGATAAAAGAAAGAAGCTAAAAGTTCAAAGCTGACAACTCAAATTCCAAATTTTATAATCTTGTTGACTTCATTTTTGAGTCAGATCTATCCCCCCATCGGATTCCTTCAAAACATAGAGTGCATAGTGAGACTCTTTTTATGGAGAATTGGGAGATGTACAGATTCTCAGAAGTTTCCGAGCATTCGGCCGGTAATATCCAAAGCGAGGTGATAAATTCTAGCAATTCTCGGTGAAAATACAGCGAGATTCTTCAGTCGCTAGGGCTTCCTTCGACTACGCTCAGGACAGGCTCTTCAGAATGACATTACGAAAGTCCCCAGTTGTCATTCTGACCCCGTATTTAATACGGGGGAAGAATCTCAATAGTTTGTGAACTCACCGAGAATTGCTGGATAAATTCTTTCCTATTGTATGATGACCTCATTGACTTTATGATGAAGGGAGTATAATTTTATAATTGCTTGACTTAGTATTTCATTATGTATTATTATACACATAACAAAACACATAAAAGAGAAGAATATGGAACAGGTTAGAGTCAACCTTACATTGGAAAAAGAAGTTTGGAAGGCCTTCGATACGCTCGTACCGCAAAGAAAGAAAAGTAAAATGATCAATGAATTGTTAAAAAAGGAAATCGAAAAAATCAAACGACGGAAAGAAGAAAAGGCCTTGGCTTCGGCTTTTGAGGAAGCAGCAAAGGACAGAGAACGCCTTGCGGTATCAGATGAATGGAACTTCCTTGACAGAGAAGAGTGGGACTAAATGAATCAGGGAGATGTTTATCTCGTTAATCTTGATCCAGCCATTCAAACAGAAGTTGGTAAAAAAAGGCCGGGACTCATCATCTCAATCAATGCAATGAATCATAACTCGCCACGACTAATTATTGCTCCCATCACATCAGGCGTTGGGAAAATATATCCTTTTGAGGTACTTGTCCCTGCCGGTGTCGGAGGACTGGAAAAGGATTCTAAAATCATGCTCGACCAAATGAGAAGCCTTGATAAGAGAAGATTAGTCAAAAAGATTGGCATCATAGAAAAAGATCTCTTGGTTATAGCCTGTACTATCGCGCAAAAGCTCATTTCTGCAGGATAATCCCTGCCTACCTTTAGCCACCCAAGAAAGTGGGAAAGCTCTAAATTGCATAAGAAAGAAGTCAACCCTTCGACTCCCCAGAATAAATGCTGGGGCTTGCCTTCGACCCGAGACTTCGGCGAGCTCAGTCGAGCCGCTCAGGCCGAGGGGCTCAGGGTTGACCCTGAGCGGTGCTTATTCACCCCGCCTTCAAAGGCGGGGCTTGGCGCCGCCGAATGGGTCAAAAAGTGATAGCCAAGACGATGGCTACCGGGATCCTATCAGCCATTGAAGATTTTAAGAATGGAAGGTCTAAGAAAGGAAGAATCCCTGAGCTCTGGGATGGCAAAGCCTCTGAAAGAATCGTCAATATTCTTCTTGGCCGTCCGTATGAGCCTTTTCAAAACAGATTGGCGGTAAAGAAAGAGAATTGAGATAATAAATCCACCAGGAAGAGAGTCGTTTTTTGTGAAACTATTGGAGGTTTAAGGGGGGTAGCCCTGATACTTTCTCGCTTTCTTAGGAAAGTGAGAAAGCTAAAATAAGACATTAGTACCAAATTTCATAAATTTGAACCTGTTTGATTCTTAGAATCAGAAAGTATCAAAATATTGGTTGTAAAAGAGCTGCGGAGAGGATTCACTTTTGTCCTTGAAATGGAAAAGATGCTATTAATGATGAAAGGCTAAGTGGGGGGAGGAATGATGACACGAGAAAAACTGCTTTCTCGGATTAGCATTAATCCTAAGATCTGCTTCGGAAAGCCCTGTATTAAGGGACACCGCATATGGGTCTCTCTGATATTGGATCTTCTGGCCAGCGGGATGCCTGTTAAAGAAATACTCGATCAATACCCTGGGTTAGAAGAAGATGATATCTTGGCCTGCATCGCCTACGGGGCAGAGATGGCACGGGAAAGGGTTGTGGAGATTCCCCCGGAGTCTCAGTCTTGAAGCTGAAACTCGACGAAAATTTGGGGGTGAGCTGCGCAAAACTTTTGCGTGAGGCTGGCCACGATGTTGCTCTCGTATCAGAAGAAGGTCTAAGCGGCGTTGAAGATGAAATTCTGATCTCGGCCTGTAAATCTGAAAAACGAGTTTTGGTAACACTCGATCTTGATTTTGGGAATCCTCTACTATTTAAACCTTCTTTGTATGAAGGCATTGTGGTCATTCGACTGCCTTCCCATCCCACCCTTTTGGACTTTACCAAAGCCATAAAAATACTGATCGCTGGCCTTAAAAAGGAGAAGATTCGGGGAGAACTCTGGATTGTCCATCATGGAAGAATTCGAATATTCCAGGAGGAATAGACCAGAGATTATTCGCCCATGCATCAAATCATCCAAAACATCCGTAACGGTAAGTTAAGCGTGGTTGAGGTGCCGAACGGATTTACTTCAGTTTGCCAAAGCGGGCGCCCAGGTCATTGGCATTGACCTTACTCCCCGATCCATAGAACTTACCTCGAGACGGTTCGAATTGTATGGAACGGAAGGCAGTTTTGAAATGGGGGATGCAGAGAATTTAAGCTTTATAGATGAAACATTTGATTTGGTTTACTCCCATGGTGTTCTCCGCCATTCCCCAAAAACACAAAAAGCCGTAGAAGAAATTTACCGACCCCGTCCTCTTGATTATGTTTTAGGAAGGGTTATGGGTTGGGCCTTATATATCATCGCGGTTAAATAGATAAATCGGCCAAGCCCCGACCTCTGGAGGCGACATAGTCTAAGCCTGAGACCTTAATGCTCAAACCTCCCGCCTGTGCTGAAGCTCCGGCGGGCAGGCAAAGCTCAAGTCCTTTGAACTTCCTGACTTAATTTTTAAGTCAGAGACTAAATCGAAAACTAAAAAATCAGAAAGCTCTATTCTGAAAGCATAAGGATAGCCTCAATGAGATAATCATATGAAAATTTTTGTGCTAAATTCGCCTTGACGAAAACTCAAAGAAGTCGTATATTTAGCAATTAAGCGCCTGTAGCTCAGATGGATAGAGCTACGGACTTCTAATCCGTGGGTCGGAGGTTCGAATCCTCTCAGGCGCGCCATAGCCTTTAACAATGCAAATTGCAAAATTAACAATACAAAATTAGCAATGTGGTTAAATTTTTAATTGATAATTGCTAATTGACCATTTTGCAATGATCTTTTCGATGGTGAGTGTAGCTCAGTTGGATAGAGCACTGGGTTGTGGCCCCAGTGGTCGAGGGTTCGAGTCCCTTCACTCACCCCAAAGCGCCCGTAGCTCAGTTGGATAGAGCGTCGGACTTCGAATCCGCAGGTCGTCCGTTCGAGCCGGACCGGGCGCGCCCTAAACCATGCAAGGTTTAGGGCTGCCCTGAACTCGACGTAGTTCAGGGCGCCACATGAAGAACAAATGAAAATTATAAAGTTAACAATGCAAAGTTAGCAGGGCTTTTGAATCTTATTAAGTCATTCAATTGCTAATTGATCATTGTTAATTGATTACTTTGCAATGATCTTTGACTGGAGGGAGCCGTTAGCTCAATAGGTAGAGCAACTGACTCTTAATCAGTAGGTTGCCGGTTCGATTCCGGCACGGCTCACCAGTTACGCTTAGAAAATAAAAGTCAATGGTCGAGAGGCTAAGGTGAAGATGCCCGTTTCGGTTAAGGGTTACATCTATGATTCTTTAAATAATTCTTTTAGTCGTGACCCTTTGACCTTACACCAAACTGGCTTCGTAACCTTAACCCAAAGACGATTTTCATTGTTTTCAGCCTGCTGAAGTATGCCGGCAGACGGGTCTGCGGCCGGGGTGGCGAAATTGGAATACGCGCGAGACTTAGGATCTCGTAGTCGAGAGACTGTGCGGGTTCGAGTCCCGCCCTCGGCACCATATTAAATCCAGTGATCAGTAACCAGTGACCAGTGATCAGTAACCAGTTATCAGTGAGCAGAAAATTGTAAGCAGTTTTTAATCTCCGAATGACCCGATAACTCAATGACTTATAAGGATGATGAATGAAAGCCAGCGTTGAAGAGATCAGTTCGATTAAGAAAAAGGTATCGATAGAAATTTCAGAAGATCAGGTCGCCAAAGAAGTTGATTCCTTCTATACAGATTTGGGGAAGAAGGCCAAGATCAAAGGGTTTCGGCCTGGAAAGGTTCCCAGGAACATCTTGGAGAGATATTTCAAAGATTATGTTAAAGCAGAGGTCATCCAGAAACTGATTGAGGATACCTATTCACAAGCCCTCTCAGAGACCGATCTCCATCCAGTTTCCCCACCTGTCATTGATCCTGGAGAATTTGAGGGTGGAAAACCGTTCGAATATTCTGCTGTGATTGAAGTCAAACCTGATATCAAATTGGAAGGATATACAGGATTGAAGATCGAAGGGAAAAAAGAAGAAGTGAAAGACGAAGAAGTAGAGGATCGGTTGAAAGCCCTCCAAAACCTTCATGCCAATTTAAAAACCGTTTCGGAGGCCAGACCTATCCAGACTGGAGATTATGTCATCGTCGATTATGAGGCGGGTGTGGGTGGTAAACCCTTGGAGGGAGGAAAAGCCGTCGATTTTACGGTAGAAGTGGGAAGCGGACAATTCATTCCGGCTTTTGAAGAGAAGTTAATCGGGTTGAGGCCGGAAGAGGAGAAAGAGATTGAGGTCTCCTTCCCCGAGGATTACGGATATCAGAAGTGGGCTGGGAAGACGATTTCATTTTATGTTAAGATCAAAGAGATCAAAGAAAAAATCCTTCCCCCTTTGGATGATGAATTTGCGAAAGATTTAGGTGATTATTCATCCTTCGAAGAATTAAAATCGAAATTGAAAGGAGAGATTGAGAAGGAGAAGGAGCTATCATTAGAACGGCAGTTAAAAGATCAGGTGGTAGATCAATTGCTCGAAACGAACCCTTTCGACGTTCCTGGAAGTTTAGTGGAGGAACAGGCCAAGGCCTTGGTTTCGGATACGAAGTTGAGACTGGGGGCTCAAGGGGTGGCCCTCAAAAATTTGGGCATTTCGGAGGAGAAACTTCAAGAGGATTACCGAACCATGGCCCAGAAGCAGGTCAGGTCCTTTCTCATCCTTGAGAAGATCGCGGGTCAGGAAGGGATTTCGGTTACTGATGAAGAAGCGGATGATCGTCTCAGAGAGATGTCAGAGAGAATGCATCAGAAATTCGATGTGGTAAAACGATATTACGAAAAGAATGGGCTCCTTCCCGAAGTGAAGGCCGGGATCGTCCGGGATAAGACATTAAATTTTCTGCTTGAGAAAGCGAACATTAACTATGTTTGAGGGGAAAAAAGATGACACTGATACCGATTGTAATTGAAAGGGATGGAAGAGGCGAAAGAGCCTACGATATCTATTCCCGTCTTTTAAAAGAGCGAATCATTTTTGTTGGGACAGCGATCGATGATGATGTCGCCAATCTGGTGATTGCCCAGATGCTTTTTCTGGAATCAGAAGATCCTGACAAGGATGTCCATCTCTATATCAATTCCCCAGGGGGGATTGTCACCTCTGGGCTTGCTATCTATGATACCATGCAATATATTCGGCCCAAGGTTTCGACATTATGCATGGGACAGGGAGCCAGCATTGCGGCTCTGCTTCTGGCAGCAGGGGAGAAGGGAAAACGGTATGCCCTTCCTCATTCGAGGATCCTGATTCATCAACCCATGGGAGGTTTTCAGGGACAGGCCTCTGATGTGGACATCCAGGCGAGGGAGATCCTGCGGCTTCGAGAAGAACTAAATCGGATTATGATCAAACACACTTCTCAGCCATTGGAACGGATCCAGGCTGATACGGATCGAGATTTTTATATGACTGGCCATCAGGCGAAGGAATACGGTATTGTTGATGAGGTGGTCATCCAGCGTCCCGTCCGATCTCTAGGGTAGTCCTCAAGGGGGACAGAAAGGAGAAGATGATGAAGGCGAACGGAGGGAATTATGGGGCCGTCTTACATTGTTCTTTCTGTGGAAAAAGCCAGGATGAAGTGCGAAAACTCATCGCCGGCCCCACAGTCTACATCTGCGATGAGTGTATCGAACTTTGTAATGAGATCATTGTAGAGGAGACCGAGGAACGGTTTGTCCCGGGAAGACTGACCGTACCCAAACCCATGGAGATCAAGGCCAAGTTGGATGAATATGTCATCGGGCAAGAACATGCGAAGAGGATCCTGTCGGTAGCGGTCCACAATCATTATAAGCGGATTGATTCTCGTGTTGCATCAGGAGATGTAGAACTTCAGAAGTCGAATATCATCCTCATCGGACCCACCGGATCCGGGAAAACGCTCCTTGCCCAGACGCTTGCCCGAATTCTTGACGTTCCCTTCACGATTGCTGATGCCACCTGTCTGACGGAAGCAGGGTATGTGGGCGAGGATGTGGAAAATATTATTCTGAGCCTTCTTCAGGCGGCCGATTATGATATCGAACGGACTCAGAAAGGAATCGTCTATATTGACGAGATCGATAAGATCTCGAGAAAATCGGACAGTCCCTCCATCACACGAGATGTTTCAGGCGAGGGGGTGCAGCAGGCCCTTCTGAAAATCATCGAAGGGACTGTTGCGAGTGTCCCTCCGAAAGGAGGTCGCAAACACCCTCAACAGGAATTCATTCAGATCGATACGACCAACATCCTCTTCATCTGCGGAGGGGCCTTTGTCGGGCTGGAAAAGTTAGTTGAACAACGGATCGGAGGGAAGACCCTGGGATTTGGGGCGGATATCAAGTCCCAACATGAGCGGGACATGGGAGAGTTACTGAGAGAGGTTCAACCAGAGGATCTTTTGAAGTTTGGGTTGATTCCGGAGTTCATCGGGAGACTTCCGGTCATTGCTACCCTGGATGAGCTTAGTATTGATGCTTTAGTAGATATTTTGAAAAAACCCAAGAATGCCTTGTTGAAACAGTATCAAAAGCTCTTCGAATTTGAAAATGTTAAACTTCGATTTACTGAGGGGGCTTTGATGTCTATTGCCAAGGAGGCCATCAAGCGAAAATCTGGAGCACGGGGTCTTCGTGCGATCATGGAAAACACCATGTTGGATGTGATGTATGAGATTCCTTCTCAAAGCAACATCCGTGAATGTATTATCAGTGAAGAGGTGGTTCTCCATCACGAAAGCCCGCTTCTCCTTTATGAGAAAGAGGTTGAGGTCGCCTGAGCTTGACCCTTCGACTGCGTCCAACCTCTCCTCTTAGGGCAGGGTGAAAGGCTTGCTCAGGGTCAACCCTGAGCAAATTCTCCGACCAAAGGTCGGGGAGAAGCCGAAAGGGTTGACATTGGAAGGGCGATTCCATAAAATTAGCCCTGCAAGGGAGGGCGGATAGCTCAGTTGGGAGAGCGCCGGCCTTACAAGCCGGAGGTCGCAGGTTCAATCCCTGTTCCGCCTACCAACCGATTTTGCAAATGCAAAATCGGAGTTGTGAGTTATAAGTAAGGAGTGATGAGTTTAAATATTTTGGTTTAGGTATTTATTTGCAATTAAACTCAAAACTGCGAACTCATAACTCTAAACTAAATCAGGGGGCGTAGTTCAGCTGGTTAGAACGCCGGCCTGTCACGCCGGAGGTCGCGAGTTCGATCCTCGTCGCTCCCGCCACAAATATAAAGGGGTTAGCAGGTTATGCTAACCCCTTTTTTATTAATAATTTTTTAAAGCGCCCGTGACTCCCCATCAAGTCATCCGGTCATTCTTCCCAGAGGGGTTGATTTGGGCTGGGAAATCATATAAATTACGATCCATGGAGAAGGTTGCCTTCCTTTTTTGTGTCCATGATCACCAGCCTGTTGGAAATTTCTTACATGTCTTAGAAAATGCTTATGAGAAAGCCTACCTTCCCTTCATCGAAGTCCTCAAGAAATATCCATTGATGAAGATTTCCATTCACTATACCGGGACCCTCTGGGATTTTTTTAAAGATCATCACCCAGAATTTTTAGAAACGTTAAGAGAGTTGGTCAAAAAAGGCCAACTGGAGATGATGACCGGTGGGTATTATGAACCCATTCTGGCCGTTATCCCCGATACGGACAAAGTTGGACAGATCAAAAGGTTGACTCAAACCATTGAGGAAGAAATGGGAGTAACTCCCCAGGGGATGTGGCTGGCAGAAAGGGTCTGGGAACCCCATCTTCCGAAATATTTGAGGGAAGCGGGTGTAGAGTATATTACCATCGATGACTACCACTTCAAGAAATCCGGATTGAGAGAAGAGGACTTGTATGGGTATTATTTAACAGAAGAGGACGGGAAGGTTATAAAAGTATTCCCAGGAAGCGAAACTTTGCGATACCTCATCCCCTTCCATCCCCCAGAAGAAACCTTAGAGTACCTCTCCCGGCTTCGAGGCTCCTCTTGTGCAGCTATTTTTGCCGACGATGGTGAGAAATTTGGGATCTGGCCTTCTACCTACCATTCGGTCTATGAAGAGGGTTGGTTAGAACGGTTCTTCGAATTGATTGGAAAAAATTTGGATTGGATTGAACCGATGCCTCTTGGAATCTACGCCAATCGGGAGAAACCTCTCGGGAGAATCTATCTCGCCTGCTCCTCGTATATGGAAATGGATGAGTGGAGCCTTCCCACAGAGGCAATGGTGGAATATGGCAAGGTCGTTGAAAGACTTAAGGAGTCGTCTGAGGGAGGGCAGATCAGAAGATTTATCAAAGGTGGATTCTGGAGAAACTTCTTTGCAAAATATCCTGAATCAAACGATCTCCATAAAAGGGTCCTCCATCTTCGAGAGAAAATCGGGGATAAGAAAAAAAGGACTGTTCCTAAAAGCCAAGATCCCTTACTATATCTTCATCAGGCCCAGTGCAATGATGCTTACTGGCATGGAGTTTTTGGGGGGCTATATCTTCCTCATCTTCGCCATGCCCTTTATGAAAATCTGATCAAGGCAGAAGCCCTTTTTGATCGAAAGATGCATCGAGAGAAAGAATGGATTGACTTGGAGAGATTGGATTTCAATGGGGATGGGGATGAGGAAGTAATTCTAAAGAATCCGGAGATGGTTCTCCTTTTCAGCAGCCGGGGTGGAAGCCTTTTAGAAATGGATGATCGGTCAAAGGCCTTCAATATTCTCGGGACCCTTACCCGAAGGAAAGAGGGCTATCATCACAACTTATTGGAATCCCGTGTACAATCATCGAGAGATGAGGCATCGACGGCCAAGACGAAAACCATCCATGAGATTTTTGATTCGAAGGAAGAGGGTTTAGATCAATATTTATATTTTGATGGATATCGAAGAGCCTCGTTCCTGGATCATTTCATTGCTGAGCCGATGGATTTTGAATCATTTCGAAGATGCCAATATCAAGAGGAAGGGGATTTTCTTAAGGAGCCTTATGAGATTGAGGTAAGAAAAAAGGGAAAGTATCAGGAAGTTTTTTTTACTCGATCGGGGAGCCTTTGTAAGGACGAGAAGAGAGATCAGATTAAGATAGAAAAAAGTTTTTCGATTCCAACCCATCAAAGGGTAGTAAAAACCTCTTATCAAATTACTTATAAAGGGGAGAAGGGGAAAACAAACTTCGGCATTGAGTTGAATATCAATCTCTTAGCCGGAGATGCGCCAGATCGGTATTACAACATACCAGGACGTTACCTTGAAGACCGAAAGTTAGCAAGCATAGGGGCATTAAACGATATTACAGAGGTTCACTTGGTTGACGAATGGAACAAGTTGAAAGTGATTTTAAAAACGGACAAAAGTTGCAATCTCTGGCGTTTTCCTATTGAGACTGTTTCGCTCTCGGAAAGTGGGTTCGAAAGGATTTTTCAAGGTTCGAGCCTGCTCCTTTACTGGCCTTTGGAATTAGAAACGGGAGGGCAGTTTGAGGTCACTGTTGAATTAGGGATTCAGTCTCTGTGAGTGAAGCGGACGGATAACTCGAATGACAGCGAATTTGACGAATTATATTCCATTTCAATAATATTCGATATATTCGTTATCATTCGTTCTATTTGTTTATCATTTTAAGGAGGAGATAAGATGGAAAAGAAAGAGAAGCCCTTGGAGAAGATGACCGCCAAAGAACTGAGGGAGATGGCCCTCGGGTTGCCTGGAATCCATGGCGTCCACGCAATGAAAAAAGAGGAGTTGATCACAGCCATTCGGGCAGCCAAAGGCATACCTGAGCCGGAACCCAAGAAAGAGAAACGTATTATTGCTAAGAAAGAGAAAGTGGTTTTAACCGTCGCAGAGTTGAAACGGAAGGTGAAGGAGCTGAGAGCAAAAAGAGAGGAGCTCCTCCAACAGAGAAATTTGAAAATGGCTCAGATTTTTAGAAAGCGAATCAGCCGATTGAAAAAGAAGACGCGGCGAGCCGCCTAACCCAGGAGCATAGGGCATAGGGCATAGTGTTCTAACTCTATGCGCTTTGCTCTATGCTCTCTGCGAGCCTTAAAGAACGATGCCTAAAGTCTCTGTCATTATTCCCACCTATAATCGGCTCCCCATGCTGAAAGAGGCGGTGGATTCAGTCCTTGCTCAAGATTTTGAAGATATGGAACTGATCGTTGTGGATGATGGTTCCACCGATGGAACTGCAGAGGAAATGAAGCGATATGGGGGAAGGGTGAAGCTCTTCCAACATTCTGAGAACAAAGGGGTGAGCGCTGCCAGAAACAGAGGGATTCTTCATGCCCGAGGCAAATATATCGCCTTTCTGGATTCGGATGATCTTTGGGTGAAAGGGAAGCTGAAGATTCAGGTGGCTTTCCTGGATGACAACCCCCATTATCCCCTTTGCTACACGAATGAGATCTGGATTCGCAAAGGGAAGAGAGTCAACCCAATGCTCAAGCATGCGAAATATTCGGGGTGGATCTTTGAAAAGTGTCTTCCTCTCTGTATCATCAGCCCCTCCTCAGTAATGATGAGGAGGGCACTTTTTTCAAGAATCGGTCTCTTTGATGAAGCCCTCCCGGTGTGTGAGGATTATGACTTCTGGCTCAGGGTCTCTGCCCGCTTTCCTATCTTTTTCATCAATCGAAAACTGATTAGCAAGCGGGGAGGGCATCCTGACCAACTTTCGCAGAAATCATGGGGAAATGACCGCTACCGGGTGATGGCTCTAGAAAAACTTCTTTCGGAACCTTATGTCGGATCCGAAGAAAGGGAGATGATTCTTAAGGAGATGAAGAAGAAATGTTCCATCCTTTACAAAGGTTTTTTGAAAAGAGGGAATGAAATTAAGGGAAGACAATATCAGGAGATGATGAGGCGATATGGGATTGAGATTTGAGATCAAGGTTATCAGGGCATCAGAGAACCAGGGTCCAGGATATCAGGGGATCAGGAAACCAGGCAAGAAACCCAAAAAGATTTTTGATCTGATATCCCGATATCCTGATGGCCACCACCTGATGACCTGATATTCTGATATCCTGAGGGAGGACATGAGTGGAATGGCTGAAATGAAACCGATTCAAAAGATGCCACTTAATCAGATTGATCTAATGGATGATACCTTTTCCGTAAACTATTTACCCAATCTCCAGAGCCTTCGGTCTTCGATTAAAGAAATAGGATTGATTCAGCCTGTGCTTTTGAGGAAGAAGTCGGGCGGTTATCAAATTGTCTGTGGATTCAGAAGAGTTTCTGCGATGAAGGAATTGGGGAAATCGGAGATTGAGGTAAGAGTGTTTGAGGAGAAAGAGATGGATGCATTCCAATTATTTTCTCTTTCCCTCCATGAGAATTTGACGACCCGGGGATTCAACGCTGTTGAAAAGGCCATTGCGTTGGAGAAATTGATTCATCGTTTTCAAATCCATCCTGACAAGGTCATCAAAACTTTCCTTCCCTTATTTTCACTGGAACCTAATGAGAAGATTTTGAACACCTACCTCTCCCTCGCTCAGATGGAGGATGAAATCAAAACGTATGTATTGAAAGAGGAGGTTTCCCGTTCCAACATACGAAGACTCACAGGTTTGACTCCTGAAGATCGAATGGCCATTCTTTCACTGATCTCTCCACTAAAATTGGGTGAGAATCGTTTGAGAGAGGCGCTCACTCTTTTAGAAGAGATCTCGAGAAGAAATCAATGTACAGTTAGAGAAATTGTGCAACGGCCTGAAATTCAGACCATCCTCTCTCAAAAGGAACTTACCCCGTCTCAGAAGACAGAGCGTGTAAAAAAGGTTCTTATGGATCTCCGTTATCCAAAGATGCGCCAATTGGAAGAGAATTTTGAGAAAAAAAGGAAAGACTTAAATTTACCTTCCAATATTTCGCTTCGTCATCAGCCTTTTTTTGAAGGAAAGGGTTTGAAGGTCGAATTTCAATTTGAGACAATGGAGGAATACCGGTCCATCCTATTGTCCCTATCTCAACTTGTGGCCAAGGAAGAGTTTCGGGAAATGATTGTATTAAGCAAAGGGCAGAGAACCTAGCGCATAGCCTGTAACTCAGCCCTTTAGGGCTGAGAAATCAGGGCTAAAGCCCTGAGATACAGAACCCTATGCACTTTGCACTATGCCCTATGCGTTTTTGAAGAGATATGTTTCCTTTTCAAATCGAAAAAATTTATCTTGATGAAAAGGCTGAAAAGGATTCGGTTTCAAAAACCATTCTTAAAGCCTTATCCGATATTCCCGTCGAAACAGTTCAGGACAAGAGAGGTCTGATCAAACAGTTTTTTTCTATGCCCGATTCCATCGGGGTCGGGAAAAGACATCTTCTCATCACCCATTTTTATGGAAGGCGTTTGAAGCCCTGCCCAGGAACTTCCAATCATATCTGCTGCGGATACTATGTGATTAATGCCATTACCAATTGCCCCATGGATTGTTCCTACTGCGTTCTTCAAGGATATCTCAACAATCCATTTCTCACCCTCTATACCAATTGGGATGACCTTCTTCAAGAGATAGATGTTTTCCTCTCGAGTGATCGTCAATCCTTCCTTCGGTTGGGGACAGGGGAACTCTCCGACAGCTTAGCCCTGGAATCCATCTTTCCATTCTCGCCGTTTCTTATTCAATTTTTTGCTGAGAGACATAATGGGATTCTTGAACTGAAAACGAAGTCAGCCAATGTCAATCACCTTCTTCATTTAAACCATCGAGGGAAAACAGTCGTCTCCTGGTCGCTCAATCCTCCCAAAATGATTGAAGAGGAAGAAACAAGGACTGCTCCATTGAAGGAGAGAATTGATGCAGCAAGGGGATGTCAGGAAAAGGGTTATCCATTGGGATTTCATTTTGATCCGATCATTTACCATGAAGGGTGGGAGAGGGGATATCAGGAGACCATCCTTCAACTTTTTAAGCAGATAGATCCCAAAAGAGTGGTCTGGATCAGTCTCGGAGGATTTCGTTACCCGCCTAAACTCAAGGCTATTGCAGAGGAACGTTTTCCTAAAACCAGAGTGTTTCTTGGAGAATTATTTCCAGGAAGAGATGCCAAATTCCGCTATTTGAAGGAGATTAGGGTGGAGATGTATCAAAAGATGGCGGGATGGCTGAAGGAGATAAACCCGGATCTTTTCATTTACCTATGTATGGAAAGCAAAGAGGTTTGGGAGAAGGTTTTTGGCTGGGCACCGGAGAACAGCCGTCATTTGAATCAAATGTTTGAGAAAAGGGTGAGGAAGTTTGTGAAATGAGTCGATTTAAAAGGTAAGTCAAGGCACATGACGGGTTGAGTTTCTGAAATCTCATGAGAAGAAATAGGAAAGTTATTCGATTAAGGGAATATGATTATTCGCAGGCCGGAGGGTATTTTATAACCATCTGTACCTATAACCGTGAGTATTTATTTGGTCAGGTTGCCAATCACCAGATGATGTTGAACAAGACAGGGGAAACAGTTAAACAATGGTGGCTGAAATTGGAAGATAAATTTATCAACGTTAAGTTGGATAATTATGTGGTGATGCCTAACCATATTCATGGGATCATTGTGGTTATAGAGAAAGATAAGGTAGGGGCAATTCATGAATTGCCCCTACAGAGTGGTATGATAATGCGCCGACAGATGCTGATCCCGAAGACAGTCGGATATTTCAAAATGAATTCAGCAAAATATATCAATCGATTGCGGGGTGCTATGGGATATCCTCTCTGGCAACGCAATTATTATGAGCACGTCATACGAAACGAAAATGAATTGTATAGAATAACAGATTATATCAAAAACAATCCTTTGAAATGGGACTTAGATAGGGAAAATCCATTGTCCAAGAATTTTAATTTAGACCACGACCGTTATTGGAAAGAAATTTATGAATCAGTGTAGGGGCAATTCATGCCTGCGTGCTGAAACGCCGCACTCCGGCGTGCAAGCATGAATTGCCCCTACAGGAGGAGGTGAAACCATGAGATTAAAAGGAAAAGTCGTTCTAATTACTGGTTCAACACGGGGGATTGGAAAAGAGTTCGCCATGGGGTTTGCCAAAGAAGGAGCAGACGTTATTATCAATGGTAGAAACTTAGAGAAAGCCAAAGCAGTAGCAAAAGAAATAGAGAGCCTTGGTGTTAAAACGATGACTATTGGTGCAGATGTCTCTATATCTAAGGATGTGACAAGAATGGTGGAAGAAGCTGCCCACTCTTTTGGGAGAATCGATATCTTAGTAAATAATGCTGGGGTTAATCCTTTCATTCTGGAAGCTGAGAAGATTAAAGAGGAAGGTTGGGATCAGGTGCTTGATGTGAATTTAAAAGGGGTGTTCCTATGCTGCCAGGCAGTGGGGAAGAAGATGATCCAGCAAGGAGGAGGGAGGATCATTAATATTTCGTCTGCCGCTGGCATTCTTGGCGAGCAGGGTTTCTTACCCTATTGTGTCAGTAAGGCTGGGGTAATGATTTTATCTCGAATCCTTGCCTATGAATGGAGCCGATATAATATCCTCGTCAATGCTATTGCTCCAGGATTTGTTGCAGGGGGGATGAACGCGCCCATCCTCAATAAAGAGATTCTGGTCTCCGGTTTAACACAGCAAGTTCCTCTCAAAAGACTTGGAAAACCTGAGGAGATTGTGAAGATTGCATTATTTTTGGCTTCCGAAGAATCCAGTTATATTAATGGGACAACCATTGTTGCGGACGGAGGGATGACGGGTTATCATCCCGTCGGGTTTCTCGAATTGATTGCTGAAATGATGAAGAAGAAATCTCAGAACCCTTGAATTAAATATTTACTTGACTATATAGCCTTTTTTGAGGATAATCTGCACATAAATTTTTTAAAGAGTGATGGAAATACAAGAGAGGGAGGAGGTGGTAAAAAGAAAGGAAGATAAAAGAAATTCTTTGCATAAACTGATTGTGGAGGTGAAACAAAATGAAAAGAAAAGTAGCGATAAGAGGGTTTGAAGTAGTAGCTGTTCTTTTGACTTTCTTGTTTATTTTTTATCCTGCCAATGCGAAAGCCCAGCGCCCGATTAAAGTAGGGGTTATTGACACCTACGCAGGACCACCGGCAACTTTTGCCAATGACGCCCTCAATGGCTTTAAACTTGCCTTAAATGAGATTAACAAGAAGGGTGTTCTGGGAACGAAGATTGAATTTACCACCCGTGATGACAAGTGGAAGGTAGATGTTGGTTTGAGCATGGCCAAGGAACTGGTGATGAGAGAGAATGTGGATCTCATTGTTGGCACCATTAATAGCTCTGTTACTATGGCAATATCGGATTATATGAAAGGGGAGAAAGTACCGTTCATCGTTTGGATTTCAAAGAGCGAGAGGATTACTGGGGAGAAGGGGCATCGCTACGTCTTCTCGACCGGTGAAAACACTGCAATGGCTGGAAAAGCAGGTGGAGTTGCTCTGGCTAAGAAGCCGTATGTCAAATATTGGATTGCCGGGGATGATTATGAATATGGTCATGCCATCGCCAATGCTATCTGGCGTAATCTGAAGGCAAAAAAACCGAGCGTAGAGAAGATTGGTGAAACGTGGTGGAAAACGGGTGAACCTGACCTCGTACCCTACTTAACCTCCGTGATGGCATCTAAACCGGATGCGTTGATCGTTTGCGGCGGAGGAGCCACGATGACCAATTCTTTAAAAGCATGCAAGACAACTGGGATTCATCAAAAGATACCAGTTTTTATGCATACCGCCACAGACCATGCTGTTCTCAAACCACTCGGTCTCGAAGCCGCCCCTGAAGGTGTGATGGGTACGATGGATTACCATTTCTATTTCCCTGAAACCACGGCCAATAAAGCATTTGTCAAAGCCTTTCAGGATGCTTATGGTGCTCCTCCTGGGTTTCCGGCTTTCCACGGTTACATCACTGCCCATTTCATTGCTGAAGCCTTTAGAAAGGCAGGCGCCGTCGATAAAGAGAAATTTATCAATGCCCTCGAGGGGCTGGTGATCGATAGCCCTGCGGGCAAATTAGAGATGCGAAAGTGTGACCATCAAGCTGTTTTGCCCATGTATCTGGGTGTCACCAAGAAAGTGCCCCAATATAACCACCTTATTTCGGGTAATATTGTGACCATAACCGGAAAGGATGTTATGCCCAGTTGCGAGGAAATCATGAAGGCACGGGGAAAATAATAATTTTCGGTTATATCGGTCATAATAGCGGGGGCTGGATTTCTGGCCCCCGCTACAATTAAGCAAGGGAAGTTCTCCTTATGGATTTTTCAGCATTTAGTAGTCAATTCTTGGTGGGCCTGAGTCGGGCAATGATCTTGTTCGTCGTTTGTGCTGGCTTGAGTTTTGTTCTCGGGGTGCTCCGGGTTCCAAATATTGCCCATGGTTCCTTATACATGATCGGAGCTTTTGCAACCTTTACGCTTTCAAAATTAATTGGTGGATCTGCCGGTTTTTGGATTGCTTTAATCTTAGCCCCCTTATTGGTAGCCCTGATCAGCTTAATTGCAGAACGAGCGCTGTTCTGTCATCTCTATCAAAGAGAGCACCTGATGCTACTTTTGTTTACCTTTGCCTTAATGCTTATTATTGGAGATTTGGTAAAGATTGTTTGGGGCGCGGAATATAGGTCGGTTTCAGCGCCCCCTCTGCTCAAGGGCACCGTCTCATTATTTGGTGCATCGTTGCCCCGCTACAATCTGTTTCTTATCATCATTGGTCCGCTTGTAGCTATTGCCCTTTGGCTCTTTACGAATAAAACAAAGATAGGAAAGATCTCCCGTGCGGCAGCGGTGGATAGGGAGATGGTGGGCGTCTTGGGTATCAATGTCAGTTGGGTATTTGCCGTGGCATTTGTGATCGGATGTTATCTTGCTGGAGTGGGTGGAGCCTTAATTACCCCAACGGTAAGTATCACCTTAGGAATGGATCATTCCCTTATCATCGAAGCGTTCCTTATTGTGATTATCGGAGGATTGGGCAATATGTGGGGTGCTCTGGTTGGGTCTCTTATCTTTGGCGTGACCCAATCCCTGGGCGTATTGATTTGGCCACAGTTTACTATTGTTTTTCCATATGTAGCGGTGGTGGTTGTCCTGCTCCTACGGCCTAAGGGATTGCTTAAAGCGGTCTGGTAAACCCTGTTTAAAAGGGATGGGGCTTTGAACCACATCCTTTCTAAGATGAATACCATTTATTTTTATCATCTCCGCCATAAATGGTGGAGCTTTCTAACGGGGTAAAGAGGAGAAAAAATTGTTTAATGAAGTGATTCGTTTGAAATGGTTTGGACCTTCAATCGTTATTTTTCTTGTCCTGTTTATTTTACCGTCATTCATTCCTAGATTTTACACTTATATCCTTGCTCTGATTTATGTTACCTCCCTGTTGGCCATGAGCCTCAACTTGGTTGTCGGCCACGGCGGTATGTTCCAGTTTCATCATGGTGTTTTTTATGGAGTGGGAGCCTATACAGTAGCTCTGATGCTGACTAAGACCTCCTTGCCAATGTGGACTGGTTTTATTGCCGGGCCCATCGTGGCAGCCATCATAGGCTTCATCATTGGCTGGTTTTGCGTCAGGCTGACCCGACTCTACTTCGGGATGCTGCAGATTTCTTTAGGTTCCTTGATTTGGGCAATCGTTTTACGGTGGTATAGTTTTACTGGGGGCGATGATGGTATCCATGGCGTCCCAATAGCCCCGTTCCTTTCTTCTTTGAACAGTTCTTATTACTTTATCCTGATCGTGCTGGTCATCTGCCTGATCGTCATGTATCTGATCTTGAAATCCCCCTTCGGGAATACACTTCAAGCGATACGGGATAATCCACAGCGTTGTGAAGCGATTGGTATAAACGTCAGACGCCATCAGCTCATCGCCATTGTCATTGCCACCTTCTTTGGAGGACTTGCTGGCGTTCTCTTTGTCGTTTTGGAGCGTTCCGTTTTTACTGACATGCTTTTTTGGGTTTTGTCCCTTGAGATCTTCATCATGTGCCTTTTGGGAGGGTGGTTTACGTTTGTCGGTCCCATATTCGGAGCGGCAATCATCGTGGCCTTAAGAACTTTTGTCAGTATTTTTACCGAATACTGGACTTTGATTTTAGGGGTCATACTGATCCTGATAATTTTCTTTCTCCCAGAGGGTGTGATGGGCTATTTCCAAGAAATATTTAAGCCACGGACTAAAGAAACCGTAAAGGAAGGAACCAAATAGATGTTACAGGTGGAAACAGTGGTTAAATCCTTCGATGATTTTAAGGCGGTCAATGGAGCAAGCCTTTCTGTTGGGAAAGGTGAGATCGTGGCAGTGATCGGACCTAATGGCGCTGGAAAGACCACCTTGTTTAACGTCATCACTGGTCTTTTGAGGCGAGATAGTGGGAAGATCATTTTTAAGGGGGAGGATATTGGTGGGTTACCTCCCTATGAGATTTGTAAAAAGGGAATTGCCCGTTCCTTTCAGATCGTAAACATCTTTCCGCGGCTCACAGTTTTCAGAAACGTCCAGGTGGCTGTATTATCCCAGCAAAGAAGGAGTAATACGCTTTTCCGGCCAGCCAGTAGCATGGTTTTGAATGAGACGAACAACATCTTGGAGAGTGTGGGTTTCTTGGATAAGGCTCATAGCATCGCTGGATCCTTATCCCATGGGGATCAGAAGATACTTGAGATAGCCATTGCTTTAGGGAATGAGCCAGAACTGTTGATTCTGGATGAACCGACCGCTGGCATGTCACCTGAGGAAACATCAGCCACCATGGAACTCGTCAAACGATTGGCACAAATGCGAGGCTTAACTATTCTGTTCTGTGAACATGACATGGATATTGTATTCTCCGTTGCTCAAAGTATCATGGTGATGCATCAAGGGCGAACGCTTGTTCAGGGAAAACCAGAAGAGGTGAGAAACAATCCATTTGTCCAGGAAGCCTATTTAGGGGTTGAGTGATGCTTGAAGTTGAGGGAATTCACACCTTTTATGGTTTAAGCCACATTCTTTTTGGCGTTTCTCTAAGGGTCGAACTTCAGGAAGTGGTATGCCTTCTTGGACGAAATGGGGCGGGAAAGACGACCACCATGAAGAGCGTTATAGGCATTACGCCACCCAAGCAAGGTATCATTCGATATAAAGGGGAGGAGATTACAGGCAAAGCCCCTTATTTACTGGCTCGTAAAGGGATCAGCTATATCCCTGATGATAGAAGGATCTTTGCCGACCTCACGGTTGGAGAGAATTTAGAAATAGCTATCAGGGAGGCCAAGGCAGGCGGAGGATGGAACAAAGAGAGAGTGTACGAACTCTTTCCCGCCTTGAAAAATATAGGGTCTCGCAAGGGTGGCTGCCTTAGCGGAGGTGAGCAGAAGATGTTAGCCATTGCTCGGGCATTGATGGGGAATCCGGAGTTTATACTTCTTGATGAGCCTTTTGAAGGGTTGGCGCCGATCCTGGTACATGCTCTCGAAGGTCAGATAAGAAAGTTAAGGGAGGCTGGGTTGACCGTCTTAATTGCTGAACAGAATGTGAGATCAACACTGAGAATAAGCGACCGTGGCTATATCATTGATAACGGGCAGATCCGTTATCATGGAAGCATTGAGGACCTGAGAGATAATGAGGACATCAGGAAGAAATACCTTCTGGTATAGTTTTTAATCTCCCTCCTCAAAAATCAACACATCCGCCAAAGCTACCTGGGATTATAAAAGAGATCTCCGAAAAAGTCTCTTTTTGTCACCCTGAACTTGATTCAGGGTCTCGTAACTATTTGATTCTATTAGATGCTGAAACAAGTTCAAGCATGACATTTTAACTTCCTTCAAGACTTTTTCAGAAGCTCTCTAAAATAATAATTGACAGAGCCATATTATTGGTATACAATTAATAAAAAGCGTATACATTGAGCGATATGCAAAAATTATTGATTATGGATGCTTCTTCACTCATTTTACTCGGAAGATGTGGTCTTATTGAAGTTCTTTCACAAGTCTTTAGTGTTATCATTCCACGGGGTGTGTTTAATGAAGTAGTCAATGAAGAAACATTAAAACAGTATCCAGACGCAAATATTATTTCTGAGCTTGTTAAAAGCAAGAAAATTGAAGTGTTTTTAGTCGAAAGGCAAAAGTTTCAATTTCCTATTACCCTAGGAGAGGGGGAAATAGAAGCCATCATTTTAACCCGACAGATGGAAAATGGGATTTTAGTTACGGATGACGGTAAGGCAATCAAGGCATGCAGGTATTTAAAGATTCCCTTCATTATCTCACCCAAGGTGGTCACCGCCCTTTATCAGTTAGAGAAAATAGATTTTGGGAATGCTAAGATTTCGATCGATAAGCTCAGGATCATAGGGAGGTACTCTCCTGAGATTATTGCAGAAGCATTATTAAAATTAGAGGAGATAAAAAATGTTAAGACCGACAACCGTCAGGGTTCCTGATGATTTTTTAAAGGAGCTTTCGAAGTTTATCAAAGAAATGAATCTCGATAAATCCGCTTATCTTAGAGAAATCATGAAGAGGGGATTTGCGGAAGATAAACAGGAAAGGGTCCTGCAAATGTACCAATCGGGAAAGCTTTCCCTTCTCGAGACATGTAAAAAACTTAATGTAACAACTTGGGATTTCTTTGACCTACTTAAAAAGAGAGGCATAAACTTAAATGTATCCCTGGAGGATTGGCTGGACTCAGAGGAACTTTAAAAATTCGAATTGGCATGAAATAAAATTTCCTTAGTATGGGAGAGAATGAAAATTAAAATTCCACAACTCCTCTGGTATGACAATAGCGAGATGGAGCTCGATTTTCCTCCTCCTTGGTCCGTCTTTTTCTGCCCGATGAAAGGAGGGGAGAGAAAGAAACTGACACACAAGGAGATGGAAAAAGCCTTCCAAAAACCCATTGGCTCAAAGCCTATTCAAGAGCTGGCCAAAGGGAAGAAGGAAGTTGCCATTCTTTTTGATGATATGGCGAGGCCTACTCCTGTGTATGAGATCCTCCCTTTTGTCCTCAGGGAGTTGGAAAAGGCTGGGATTTCAGATCAACAGATTCGATTGATTGCCGCCCTCGGAGCGCATGGAGCAAACACAGCGATTCATTTTCGGAAGAAACTGGGACAGGAGGCGCTCGACCGATTCCCGGTGTATAACCATCATCCATTCAATTATTGCACTTATCTGGGCAAGACCAGCCGTGGCACTCCTGTCTCCATCAACAGAGAGGTGATGGCCTGCGATCTGAAGGTTGGGATTGGGTGTATTGTCCCTCACTCTTTCTCTGGGTTCGGTGGAGGAGGGAAAATGATCCTTCCAGGGGTGGCTCATATTGATTCCATCGCCTATAATCATGGAACCCTCGTGAAGGAGCATCCAGATTGTGTCGGCGTTGGAAAAATTGAGGGGAATATTCCCCGCCTCGATATTGAAGAGGCCACAAGAATGGCCGGACTCGATGTGAAGATCGATGCGATTGTCAACCTCCGAGGAGAGATCACGAGTCTTTTTGTAGGAGACCCCATCCTGGAACACCAGGAGGGGATGAAATTGGCAAAAGAGGTTTATGCGACTACTCCAGCCAAGAATATGGATATTGTCATCGTTAACTCCTATTCAAAACCGAATGAATGCGCCATTGCCCCCTTCATTGGGATTCCATCCTTAAAAGAGAGTGGAGGGGATTTGGTCATCATTGCCAACGAGCCCGCAGGCCAGGTAGTGCATTATCTTTTTGGAGAATTTGGAAGATGTGGAGAAGGAGGGCTTCAACTCCCACAACCCTTGCTCACCAAGGTGAAACGGTTCATCATCCTTTCGCCTTTCAAGGATCATGCAGGAGCGTGTTTCTTTGGTAAGATTCCATCGATCCTTTGGGTGAAGACATGGGAGGAGGTTTTAACGCTGCTGAAAGCGAAATGGGATGACAAGGCCAATGTAGCTATTTATCCGGATGGGACGATACAGTATTTTAATCGATAATCAATGGACAATGGTCAATGACCAATGATCAATTATCAATAACCAATAACTAATGCCCCATGCCCGGAGGGCACCCTCGAACCATGAAAATGGTCAGAGGTGTCAGGCAAAGGTTACGGTTACGAAGCCCGTTTCGTTTAGTGTCCAACGGTTACGTGAACTTCTTGAGCCGAACAACGTAACCGAATGACGATACGGGCATCGTTACCCTTGCCGTAACCCGAAGACTTCATTTTCTACATAATAAAGGGGGAGATGATGGAAAAGAATAACGTCGTGATCGTCAGTGCTGTTCGGACGCCTTTTGGAAAATTCGGAGGAACTTTAAAGGACATTCCTTCCATTGACCTGGGTGCCATGGTGATCCGTGAAGTTCTGAAGAGAGTGAATGTAAAAGGGGAGGAGGTTGAAGAGACTTATTATGGATCAGCCGTCCCTGGGGAGGTGGGCTTGGAGACTGACGTTCCTGCGAGACAAGCCACCCTCAAAGCAGGGATGCCTTCAGAGGCTGTTTCCATAACGGTTGACCGTGCCTGTTGTTCATCGCTGGCAGCGGTGAGGTTAGGATATAGAGCGGTCAAAACTGGAGAGATTGAGATTGCTTTAGGGGTCGGCGCTGAGAATATGAGCCGCACTCCCCTCATTGTTCCTCCTGAGGTCAGATGGGGAAAGAGATTGGGGAATATTGAAATGTGGGACGGTCTTTTTGGATTGGGTTATAAAGGATTTAATCCTGTATCGGTTGATGCCGGGGAGGTTGCTCTTGAATATGGTATTACGCGGCAGGATCAAGACCGATGGGCTTATCAAAGCCAGATGAGATATGCGAAGGCTTTTGCTGAAGGGAAATTTAAGCTGGGCGAGGAATTGATGAGGATTGAAATACCATTAAAGAAAGGCCCCCCCATTATTCTTGAAAAGGATGAATTGCCAAAACCAGATACCACACTTGAAAAGCTCTCCAAATTGCCTCTTGTTTACGGCAGCCCTACGGTCACAGCGGGAAATGCCCCGGGGTTGGATACAGGCGCTTCAGCTATCCTGATTATGAGTGAAAAGAAGGCAAAGGAGAAGGGGCTGAAACCCTTAGCCAAGATCCTTTCTATGGTTGCCACCGCCACAACGCCCCGTCTGATTGCAGCCATTCCAGGCTTCACCATTCAAAGGGCATTGGAGAAGGCTCAAATCACTCTCGATCAAATTGACCTTATTGAGATCAACGAGGCATTTGCTGCCATGCCTCTGGTGAGCGCAAAGATTCTGGCTGATGGAGATGCTGAAAAGATGAAAGCCCTATTAGAAAAAACAAATGTCAATGGGGGCGCCATCGCCATTGGCCATCCCGTGGGCGCAAGCGGAGCAAGAATTCTGATGACCCTGATTTACGAATTGAGAAGGAGAGGGGGAGGAATTGGGGTTGCGTCCATCTGTGGAGGATTAGCCCAAGGGGATGGAGCAGTGGTTCAGGTGGAGAGCGAATAAATGAAGTTAATTTTCTTGACAAGAATGGAGGGTTATGGTAGAAAACTGGAAAACTAAATTGGTTTCCTGGCTTTTATGGAATCAGAAAAAAGAGCTCAAATTCTAACCCTTGCCAAAAAGAAGTTTGAAAGGTTCGGTTTTAATAAGACTACTGTTGATGAAATCGCCAAGGACGCCAATATTTCAAAGCGGACCTTGTATCAGGAATTTGAAAATAAGGAGAAGATTCTCGAAGAGCTTTTCATGTTTGAAGCTTTATCCGTTAGAAAGGCCATTCTGAACCAGATTAATAAAATCACGGAACCAGCGGAAAAACTTCAGACTTACATTCGATTAGCTAACAAATACCTCGATCAAAATCCATTTATCGTCAGTGTCCTCCATGATGAATCAGGATTCTTTGCGCCATTCCTAAAGGACAAACCCCACGTCATTGAAACAGGGATTGAGGAGATTTTCGTTAATATTCTTAAAGAGGGCGTTGAAAAGGGTGTCTTTCGTAAAATGGACGAAAAAGTCGTCGGGCAATGCATTTTTTTATTATTTAAAGGCCTGACCTATGGGAGAAATAGTCCTGCCCATCCGTTTGGATTGAACCAGACGAATGAGTTTGTCAATTTCATCATTAATGGAGTGATTATCAAATAGAGTAGGGCATGAATCGAATCTCTATATACTTTAGACGAAATGGTCCTGTGAATTCTATTCGAATGACCAGTCGATTTTTGGGCCTTCCTCTTTACAAGGTGAATGCCTTTTTTGTTGACGGTCTCTTGATTGATACGGGCTTCGCCTTTGGTCGAGATAGATTTCTGGAACTCTTAGACACACTTCATCCTGATATCGTTGTCAACACTCATCACCATGAGGATCACACAGGGAATAACTTCTGGATTAGAGAAAAGTATGGCCTCCTACCGCTGGCCCATCCCAAAACATTTTTTTATTTACAAGACCCCACTCAGTGGGTACCATGGTATCGGCGTTTGGTTTGGGGATGTCCTCATCCCTCAGAGACGAGAGCATTGGATTCAAAGATTCAAACCAAAAATTTCCTTTTTTTGGTCATTCCTACACCCGGACATTCAGATGACCATATCTGTCTTTATGAGCCGAATGAGGGATGGCTTTTTTCTGGGGACCTCTTCATCAGCGAACAAATGAAATATTTAAGGGAGGATGAAAATATCTATTCTATTATTGATTCCCTGAAGAAGGTGGCTGCCCTTCATCCCAAGAAGATGTTCTGTGCCTTCAGCGGTTTCATCGATCGACCAGAAGAGGCCATTCATCGTAAGATTGAGCATTTAGAAAATATAAAATATGAGGTGGAAAAAGGTGTTGGGGAGGGAACCTCTACACGAGAGCTCCAGCACAGGCTCTTAGGCAGAGGGGATCAATTATCTCTTATCACCTCAGGGCAAATCTCCAAACAGAATCTGATTAATGTTTTTATTAGAAAATAAGGGGTTCGTTATATGGTAACGGTAACGATGCCCGTGTCGTTAATAAAAGGCTACGTTTATCGTCCTTAATTTTTTACACGTAACCTTAACCAGTAGCCGAAACGGGCTTCGTAACCCTAACCTTTAACCAAATCTTTTGATTTTCCACTTTATTAAAGAAGAGGGGTGAACGATGAAACAGAAGATCAAAAAGGCAGCGGTATTAGGGGCAGGCGTCATGGGAAGCGCCATTGCTGCCCATTTGGCCAATGTGGGGATTCCTTCCTTTCTCCTCGATATTGTGCCGCCAGAAATGACAGAAGCAGAAAAGAAGAAGGGGTTGACCTTTGAAAGTCCCGGGGTGAGAAATCGGTTCGCGGTTCAGGGGAAGAACAGAATTCAAGAAACCAGGCCAGCCTCCCTTTATTTGAGGGACGATGCGGAGCTCATCACCGTGGGAAACTTTGAAGATCATCTCTCCTGGGTTTCGGAGGCGGATTGGATCATCGAAGTGATCATCGAGGATCTGAACACGAAGAGAGAACTTTTCAAAAAATTGGTCCCTTTCTTAAAAGAAGGAACCGTGATCAGCTCAAACACCTCTGGCATCTCCATTCATAAAATGTGCCAAGGGCTCTCTACGGACTTCGCAGAGAGGTTTTTAGGAACCCACTTCTTTAATCCGCCAAGATATATGAAACTTTTAGAGATCATCCCGATCCCGTCCACCTCCAAAAGCGTCGTGGAGAGAATGGCCCATGTGGGCGAGAAGATTTTGGGAAAAGGTGTGGTCTATGCCAAAGACACCCCGAGTTTCATTGCCAATCGAATCGGGACATTTAGCATTTCCACTGTTCTGAGAACGATGGTGGAGGACGGGTACCGAATCGAAGAAATTGATCAGGTCACAGGTCCTGCCATGGGAAGGCCGAAGATGGCCACGTTCAAGCTCGTTGACCTCGTAGGGTTAGATATCATTGTCCATGTGGCCAATAACCTTTATCAAAGCCTTCCGGAAGGGAAGGACAAAGAATATTTCAAGTTCCCTGATTTCATCCAAAAGATGGTGAAGAACCAGTGGCTGGGGCAGAAAACAAAGCAGGGCTTTTATAAGAGGGTGAAAAAGGAGGGGAAAGAAGAGACTCTGGTTCTGGATTATGAAAAACTCGATTACCGCCCCCAGGAGAAGGCGAATCTTCCTTCTGTGGAGATGGCGAAGAATATTGAAGATCTTGGAGAGCGGATCAGGACCTTCATCATGAGTCCAGATCGGGGAGGACAGTTTGGCTGGAAGATCTTGAAAAAGACACTGCTCTACGCAGCAGAGAAGGTCCCTGAAATCGCAGATGATGTGGTTAACATAGATCGAGCGATGAGATGGGGATTCAACCACGAATTGGGACCCTTCGAACTCTGGGATGTCATTGGTCTGAAATCCTCTGTGAAGAGGATGGAAAAAGAGGGAGAAGCGATTCCGCCAATGGTGGAACAACTCCTCAGCAAAGGATATTCCTCTTTTTATCGGAAAAAGGACGACCGCGTTTCTTACTTTGACCTGGGAGCAGGCCAATACCAGGAGATCGAAGAGAAACCGGAGATAATTCTTTTACCAAGTTTGAAGGACAGAAAGAAGACTGTGCTCTCAAATTCTGGGGCCAGTCTAATTGATCTCGGTGATGGAGTAGCCTGTCTTGAATTTCATTCCAAGATGAATACCATCGGCGCTGACACCATTCAGATGATGAGAGACTCCTTGAAGGAGGTAGAAGAGAAATTTGAAGGTCTGGTGATCGGAAACCAGGCCGAAAACTTCTCTGCAGGTGCCAACTTGATGCTCATGCTCTTTGAAATTCAGGATGAGAACTGGGATGATATTGAGTTCTCTGTGAAGGCGTTTCAAGATACCTTAATGGCCATCAAATATTTTGATAAGCCAGTCGTGGCTGCT